>ERZ856578.833-NODE-833-length-62452-cov-7.740457_pt1 | contig 62452 bp, 62 predicted proteins | sample MGYA00514384_ERZ856578 | MGnify/ENA primary metagenome ERZ856578 (study PRJEB29103, sample SAMN06111958) | human gut metagenome | biome: human gut; feature: ankylosing spondylitis patient; material: healthy_person | host: Homo sapiens | place: China:Hangzhou...
ACGGGGGAGTCATAGCCGTATTCCAGACCGGAGGTCACCGCCAGTGCGGTCACGGTGGCAGAGTGACCGCTGGGCATTCCACCGTCACCCAGAAGGCGATCCCAGTCGAGCGTGCGGTTTACCGCCAGATAAATGATGAATTTTAAAATCTGCGCCGTGGCCCACGCCAGCAGCGCGTTGATCAGCAGGTGATTGCGGAGCAGCTCTTGCAGCATGATACGCCTCCCGAGAAATTATTGACGCTTTTACTATACACCAGATGTTAAGGCCGTGTCAATTTTTTTGGAAAGCGAAGCCGAGCGCGAAAAAGCCGGGAGCCGCAAAGCGGCTCCCGGTGATAAAGCTATTTGGGAAAACCGGAGGGGAGCTTAGCCATCCCACTTCCAGCTGCGAATCTCCGGCAGGTCCACGCCGTTGTCCCGAATGTACTGGCGGTGCTCCACCAGCTTATCGTACATTTTCTGCACGAGGTAGGCGCCACGGTTGCCAAGCTGGGGCAGGCGGCGCACGGTGTCGATGACAAGGTCAAAGCGGTCGATATTGTTCAGGACGCGCATATCGAAGGGTGTGGTGATGGTGCCCTCCTCCTTGTAGCCCCGGACATGGAGATTTTTGTTGTGGCGGCGGTAGGTCAGTTCATGAATCAGGGTGGGATAGCCGTGATAGGCGAAGATGATGGGCTTATCCTTGGTGAACAGCCCGTCATAGGATTCGTCCGTCAGGCCGTGGGGATGCTCTGTGTGGGGCTGGAGCTTCATCAGGTCCACCACGTTTACCACCCGAATCTTCAGCTCCGGCAGCTCCCGGCGCAGAATGCTGACAGCGGCCAGCGTTTCCAGCGTGGGCGTATCGCCGCAGCAGGCCATGACCACATCCGGCTCGCAGCCCGCGTCATTGGAGGCCCATTCCCAGATGCCGATACCCTGCGTGCAGTGCTTCACCGCCTGATCCATGGTGAGCCACTGGGGACGGGGATGCTTACTGGCCACGATGACGTTTACATAGTTCCGGCTCTTGATGCAGTGGTCAAAGCAGCTGAGCAGGCAGTTGGCATCCGGCGGCAGGTACATCCGCACCACATCCGCCTTCTTGTTGGCCACATGGTCAAGGAAGCCGGGGTCCTGATGGGTGAAGCCATTGTGGTCCTGCTGCCAGACGTTAGAGGCCAGAATATAGTTCAGCGAGGCAATGTCCTGCCGCCAAGGCAGCTCGTTGCACATTTTCAGCCACTTGGCGTGCTGAGAGAACATGGAGTCTACAATGCGGATGAAGGCCTCGTAGCTGTCGAAGAAGCCATGGCGGCCCGTCAGCAGATAACCTTCCAAAAAGCCCTCACAGAAATGCTCGGAGAGCATGGAGTCCATGACCCGGCCATCCGGGTCCAGATTTTCGTCAATATTGGGAAGCTGCGGGTCAAGGAATCGCCGGCCGGTGACGTCAAAGACCGCCTGAAGCCGGTTAGAGGCCGTTTCATCCGGCGCGAAAATGCGGAAGTTCCGGGCGTCCATGTTCAGCTTCATCACATCCCGGACATAGGTGCCGAGGACGTACATATCCTGTGCCTCCACGGTGCCGGGGGCCTTGACGTCCACCGCGTAATCCCGGAAGTCCGGTGTGCGGAGGTCCCGGAGCAGCAGACCGCCGTTGGCATGGGGGTTCGCGCCCATGCGGCGGGCGCCGGTGGGCGGGAAGGAGGTGATGAGCTCTACAGGGGTACCGTCCGGGTTGAACAGCTCCTCCGGCTTATAGGAGCGCAGCCACGCCTCCAGCTCCGGCAGGTGCTTTTCCGTGTCGGGGCCCATGGAGATGGGAACCTGATGCGCCCGCCAGCTTCCCTCCAGAATGTGACCGTCCACCTCCTTGGGGCCAGTCCAGCCCTTGGGCGTCCGCAGGACGATCATGGGCCAGCGGGGACGGCTGGTGTTGCCTGTGGAGCGGGCGTGCTTACGAATGCGTTGAATTTCACGGATGGCCCAGTCCACGGTGGCGGCCATCTTCTGGTGCATTTCGGCGGGATCGCTGCCCTCCACGAAGCGGGGCTCCCAGCCGCAGCCCCGGAAGAAGCAGTCCACCTCCTCGTGGCTCATGCGGGAGAAGATGGTGGGATTGGCGATTTTGAAGCCATTGAGGTGCAGAATGGGCAACACGGTACCGTCGGTGATGGGGTTCATGAATTTATTGCCGTGCCACGAGGTTGCCAGCGGGCCGGTCTCAGCCTCACCGTCGCCCACCACGCAGGCGGCAATGAGGTCCGGGTTGTCCGCCACGGCGCCGAAAGCGTGGGCCAGAGAATAGCCCAGCTCACCGCCCTCATGGATGGAGCCGGGAGTCTCCGGCGCCACATGGCTGGGGATGCCGCCGGGGAAGGAGAAGCGCTTGAACAGCTTCCGCATACCGTCCTTGTCCCGGGTGATGTTGGGATAGATCTCCGTATAGCTGCCATCCAGCCAGTCCTGCGCCACCATGGCGTTGCCGCCGTGGCCGGGGCCGGAGAGGTAGATCATGTCCAGATCGTCCCGCTTGATGACCCGGTCAAGGTGCGTATAAATAAAGTTCTGGCCCGGGCAGGTGCCCCAGTGGCCTACGATAGTCTGCTTCAAATCGGCGGCGGTCAGGGGACGCTCCAGCAGCGGATTGTCCAGCAGATAGAGCTGGCAGGCGGTCAAATAATTGGCGGCGCGCCAATAGGCATCGATCTGCTTGAGCTGCGTCGGGGTCAGCGGCGGCTTCTTGGAGAGCCGGGCACTGCTGCGGGTCCTTGTGGCGGGCTTGGCCGGCGCGGTTTTCTTTTTAGCGGGCATAAACACTCCTCCTGTTTAGATTTATGAATTTAGTATACTGCTTGCAATGATGAAGTCAATATAAATGCTTGTAAAACAGACGCTTTGCGAAAAATGTTTACAATTAGCCGTACTTTACAAATAGGAATATGCAGTGCTATACTGCACTTATGAGAGAGTATGGATTGCTGCGCTCCCGCCGCAAAACGCTGGCGCTGGAGCTGAAAAAGGATGGGACGCTGCTGGTCCGCGCTCCCATGCGCCTTGCCAAGCGGGAAATCGACCGCTTTGTGGCCGCTCATGAGGACTGGATCGAAAAGCACTTGGAAAAGCTCCGGGCATCGCCAGCCCTGCCGGAGCCCACACCGGAGGAGACCGAAGCACTGAAGACGGCGGCCTGGGCGGTGCTGCCGGAGCGCGTGGCCTATTGGAGTACGGTCATGGGCGTACGGCCCGCCGGTATCAAAATCACCACAGCGAAAAAGCGGTATGGAAGCTGCAGCAGCAAGCATAGTCTATGCTTTTCATGTTACCTCATGCGAAGCCCCATGGAGGCCGTTGATCTTGTGGTGGTCCATGAGTTGTGCCATATCCAGGAAATGAACCACGGGCCGCGCTTTTACGCGCTGCTGGAGCGGTATCTCCCGGATTGGCGGGAACGGAAAAGGCTGCTGGTATAAAAAAGCGCAGAGGTCATTGACCTCCGCGCTTTTCTTACTGATAATCGCTGACAAGGAACATGGGCTTGACAGCCACCACCTCATCGTATTCCTCCTGCGAGACCTGCACATCGGAGGTCAGGGCCTTCAAATCGGTCTTGACCACGGATAACGCCTCGTCCGCGCTTTGGGCGCGGCCTTCCCGCAGGACGCGAATCATACGGTCAAGGACAATGGGGTGGGCGTACCGGGCCGGGAGGGGGAAGCGTTCCGGCAGAACATTTGCCAGCGCATTCTGGGCGTCCGCCCATGCCCGCGTCACGGCGCGGCGGTTATTTTTCATGGTGGGGATGACCTGTGTGCCGGAGAACAGGAAGACCACCGCAAGGCCCAGCAGCGTAAAGTACATCCCGAAGCCCTCGTGCCGCCGCCATGCGAGAATTCCGTAAATCGCGGCAATGAGACCGGCCAGCACGATGGCCAGCGCGATCCACTTATGGGCCGGATTGGTATGCTGATTGATTCGCAGCGCACGGGCGGAGGCGGACAAGCGGCCGGTCAGCTGGGGATAACCAGCCAAAAAGGTTTTGGCATCCTCCAGCGCTTCCCGGGCGGACTGCGCCTGCGGCGTCAGCTCCTTGAGGTAGCGTGCCTCCTCCTCACGAGCCTTTTCCGCAAGACGCCGTTCCGCCTCCTCGCTGTGGATGGGGATACTGGGGCGCACCTGCGCCATATAGCCAAGCAGGGCATCCACATCCTCCTCGTGCTTGAAGGCACACTGCTTTTCGGAGCCGTTGTCATACTGCACCACCAGATAGGGGATGGCACCGAATACGCCGTGGCCGCTGAAGCCGCCGCGGCTCATGGCCACCCGCTTGAACACCCGCTGCACGGAGTCCAGCGCGATATAATAATAGCGGTCGATAAAATATGTGCCAATATACAGCGCCGCTTTCCCAACGCCGCAGGGGCCGAAGGGCTTGCAGGCCGCCTTGTCCGCCTTTATAGTATCCTTTGCGATGGCGGCGGTGCCGAGCTGTACAGGGGTGAGTGCCATAGGGGTACCTCCGTATTGAAAAATTAAAATGGAAATTAAGGTCGATTCAGCGCAGAAAGCATCAGGCGGATTGCCGTATGATCCTTTCCACGTTAAATTGCCAAAAGCGGCGGAAAGGAGAGAGTCTTTCCGCCGCTTTTCAGTTACAAACAGAGCTTACTTGCCCAGTGTCTCATACTGGGGCTTCACATCCCGCTTCTTGATGCTGTACAGGAAGATGCCAAGGAACAGGGCAGCCACCAGAACACCGATGGGGTAGGCCACAGCGGTGTTGTACACAATGGCACCGTCTGCGGTCTTGGTGTTGAGGAACTGGCCGAGGCACTCATTGCCCAGCAGGAAGTATGTCACGGACACAGCGCTCATGAACGTTGCGGGGACAGCGGTGATCCAGTAGTTCTTCTTATCGTAGAACAGATACATGGAAGCGGCCCACAGCACGATCATGGCAAGGGTCTGGTTCGTCCAACTGAAGTAACGCCAGATAACGGTATAGTCGATGGCGCCCAGCGCGTTGCCGATACCGAGGATGGCACCGACGCCCAGCACAGGGATGCAGAGTTTCAGGCGGCCCACCATGGACTTCTGCTCCACATGGAACCAGTCGGCCAGCACCAGACGGGCGGAACGGAAAGCCGTATCGCCGGAGGTGATGGGGCAGGCGATAACGCCCAGCATAGCAAGGGCAATGCCGATGCCGCCCATGGTCTTGGAGCAGACATCGTAGATAGCGGCAGACTGGCCGTTGGCAAGGGCAGCGGCAAGGCCGGTGTTCAGGCCGCCAGTGACCTCATACAGCGCGCAGCCGGCAGCGGCCCAAATCAAAGCGATAATGCCCTCGCACACCATGGCACCGTAGAACACGAAGTGGCCCTGCTTCTCACTTTTCATGCAGCGGGCCATCAGAGGGCTCTGGGTGGCGTGGAAACCGGAAATTGCGCCGCAGGCCACGGTGATGAACATAAAGCTCCACACCGGAGTGCCGGAGGGATGCATGGAGCGGAAGTTGTTCCAAATTTCGGGAATGGTGTACTCAGGCTTGACAAAGATGCCGATGGCAACGCCCACAGCCATGATGATCAGGCAGATGCCGAACAGGGGATAAATCTTGCCGATGATCTTATCGATAGACAGGAATGTGGCGATAAAGTAGTACACCAGCACGAGAATCAGCCAGAACAAGGTGGTAGTGACAATGCCGGAGGCGCCGCTGTTTTTGAACAGGGTCACGATGAGGCCGGCGGGGCCGACAGCGAACACGGTGCCCACCATGATAAGCAGCACCACGCTGAACACGCGCATGACGTTCTTCATGAAGCCGCCCAGATAAATGCCGGCGATCTCAGAGATAGAGGCACCGCTGTTGCGCTCACTCATCATGCCGGAGAAGTAATCGTGAACACCGCCGGCGAAGATGGTGCCGAACGTAATCCACAAAAACACGATGGGCCCCCACAGAGCGCCCTGAAGGGCACCAAAGATGGGGCCAAGGCCGGCAATGTTCAGCAGTTGAATCATAAACAGCTTCCACTGGGGAAGAACCACGTAGTCCACGCCGTCATTGATTTTGACAGCAGGGGTCTCGCGGTCATCGGGCCCGAAGGTCCGCTCCACCAGAGAGCCGTAGATGAAGTAGCCGCCGATCAGAATTGCCAGACAGATGAGAAAACTGATCATTGTTGAACTCTCCTTCCATTTTTTAACACGGTTATTGAGCGAAAAATGAGTATAAAAACGTTTACATTCACTTTCGGCCAATATATTACCATATAAAATGAAAAGGTCAATCGTCAATAAAACTAAAAAATTCTTTAGAATTTTGTCAAAAAAGGCAATATAATTCCGAGATATTAATAGAAGCAATGTTGAGAAAAGATGTAGTCAGTAAAATCGGACAAAGAGGACGCGGCAAGCGCACAAAATGCCCTACAGTGTCGGCGGACAGCGGAAATGCAGCAGCGCCTCCAGCACGCCGCCGCCCACGGCCAGCGCCTTATCCGAGGCTGTGGTGCAGTTGGCGGCCTGTCCCCGGGGGTCCACATCGCCGCATTTCATGCCGGGGAATACCTCCAGTCCCGCCTGCAGCAATCCCCGGAGGCAGCCATCGATGGTGCAGACCATGGGAACACCGTTTACGGTGGCGGCGATGTCTCTGGCCCGGACCAACTGTCCAATTTCCATGCAGGGTGTAAAGACACCTGCCGCCGGTGCCCGGAGTACCCGCTGGGCGCTTTTGCCGCCGATCTCGCCGGGAATGCCGGTGTTGGGCAGCGGACTGCCGCTGTACAGCGTTTGCCCCAGCGTGTGGCCCCGCATGGTTTCCACGGCGGCGTGGCAGTCAACGCCGACGGTGAAGCCGGGGCCGATGCCGATGACCACCGGGGCGTCCGTGATAGCAGTGCCTAAATTCCGCTTCGCGAGAATGGCGTCCACCACAGCGGCGGGACGCAGTTGATGAATACACCTGCCCTCCGGGTCAGCCAGAACGGCGATTTGCCCCCGCTCCGCAAGGGACAAAGCATTTTCAGTCCCGTCGGCCCGAACGGCGGTGACATCCTCCACGGTGCAGAGGCCCAGCCGCAGCGCCTCGGAAAAGCAGACGGTCCGGCGGATAGAGGTGGGAGCAGGGAGGTCCGTCATGATGATGGAATAGCCTGACCGGTGGAGCCGCAGCGCGATGCCGGAGGCAATATCCCCCGCGCCGCGGATGATAATAAGCGGCATGACCTAAACTCCCTTCTGCCCAGCGGCGTCCCGGCGGATGGCCCGCACATAAATCAGCTCACCAGCAATGCTGACAGCAATCTCCTCCGGCGTTTCCGCATGGATAGCGGTGCCGATGGGGGTGTGGACAGAGGCAATCGCCTCCTCTGAGATTCCCAGCTCCCGCAGACGTTGGCTGACCACGGCGATTTTGGAGCGGGAGCCGATGACGCCCACATAGGCCAGCTCCCGCTGTAAGAGCTGGGCTTCCACCTCTAAATCATGGAGGTGGCCGCTGGTCATCACGGCGGTGTAATCCCCGGCGAAAAGGGGCAGGGAGGCTTCAATATTTCGGAAATCGCCGCAGATAACGGCCTCAGCCGCCGGGAACGCGGCGGCATCTGCATAGTTCGGCCGGTCATCAAAGACCACGGGCCGGAAATTAACGGTCCGCAGCAAGGGAACCAGCGCCCGGGCAATGTGGCCCGCGCCGAAAATCACCACCCGCTCCCCAACAGGCAGGGGGAGGCAGAGGACACCATCAGTCAATACGGCGGGCCGGATGGGGAGATGAGCGCTTGCAAAGGCACCCACCAGCGGCGTACCCTGCTTGTCCAGCAGAGCGGGGGCGGAGCCCTCCGCCCGCAGCACCAGCCAGCCGGGGCGGGCGTGTTCCAGCCGTGCCAGCACCGTTTCCGCCAGCCTTTGCCACAGGGCGTCGCCGCCGGGGATAAATTGGAACAGCACCGTGACCGCGCCGCCGCAGGCCATGCTCAGGCTGTCCGGACTTTGCGTCAGGTCAAGACCGAAGTGCCGCAGAGCGGAGCTGTGCCGGGTCAACAGTTCCATGGCGGTCTCTTCGGAGCAAAGCTCCACCCGGCCACCGCCGATTGTGCCGCAGAGCCGCCCCTGCGGCCCTACCAGCATTTGGCTGCCCACGCCCCGCGGGGCGGAGCCTGTCTGTGCGGCGATGGTCACCAGAACGGTATCCGTCCCCGCCGCAAAGCTATAAAGAAGCTGGCGCATGATCGTCTGCATGGTGTTCCCCCCCCTGTGCTTTCATTCGATATTCTGAGAAAAGAATAACAAACGATACACAAAAATGCAAGCAGATACGAAAATCCCCGCCGCACAGTGCCTGTACGGCGGGGGTGGCTCAGAGCGTTTTGGCCCAAGCGTCCAGCTTTTCCATAAAATCACGGTTCAGCCGCAGAAATACGGACTGTTCCTCCGGCGTCCAGCCCTCATAAATCTCGTTTTCGGCTTTGATGAGGCGGCACACCGTCCGCTCCGCCAGCGCGGCGCCCTGCTCTGTGAGAAATACCAGTGTATTGCGGCCACTGCCGGGAGCTCGGTAGAGTACACCGGCTTCCTCCATTTTTTTCAGCGCGGAATTGACGGTGGTTTTTGTCATGCCGGTGGATTGACACAGCTCCGTCTGGCGGCAGCCGGCGGCGCTGACGGAGAGCGCGTACAAAATCCAGAGTTCACTGTCGGAAAACCCCATTTTCAAAGCGGCCTCATGGTAGATACCGCCGATCTGCCGGTCAAGCTGGTTGATCTGCTGGAACATATTTTTCATGGTGGTTCCTCCTTATGCGTAGCCGTACTTTTTCCGCTTCCGCACGAGGCAGGTGGCGGAGAGCACCAGCGCTGCGAGCTCCGCTACGATCACAGCGCCCCACACACCGTCCGTGCCGAGGACCAGCGGCAGCAGCAAAACGGCGGATACCTCGAAGATCAGCGTCCGGGCAAAGGAGATGAGGGCGGAGGTAAAGCCGTCATTCAGGGCGGTGAAGAAGGAGGAAGCGTAAATATTGTAGCCGCACAGCAGGAAGGAGAAGGAATAGATGGAAAATGCCCGGACAGTCACGGCCAGCAGCGCCGCGTCATAGGACACAAAGATCATGGACAGCGGTCTTGCCAGCAGCAGCGCGGCGGCGGTCAGCACCACGCTCATAAGGGCGATGAGCCGCAGGCTTTTTCGCAGCAGGCCCCGCAGCTCGTCCTGATTTCCGGCACCGTAATGATAGCCCACAATAGGGGCGCTTCCCATGGAGTAGCCGAGGAAAATGGCCGCGAAGATGAAGTTTACGTACATAATGACGCCGTAGACCGCTACACCGTCCGCACCCATCAGGCGCATGAGCTGCCAGTTATAGAGCATGGTGACGATGGACATGGAGATGTTCGTCATAAACTCCGAAGCGCCGTTGGTGCTGGCCTTTATCAAAGAACGCAGGTCGAATTGGGTGCGGCACAGGTGGAGCTTACTTTTATTGGGAAGGGCGAAATACAGCAGGGGGACCACGCCGCCGATCCATTGACTGATAGCGGTGGCCAGCGCGGCGCCGATGACGCCCCACTTGAAAACGGCGATGAACAGTGTGTCCAGTACCATGTTGGCAACACCGGCGGCCACGGTGACGTAAAGCCCCAGATTGGGCCGCTCCGCCGTGACAAGAAAGCTCTGGAACGTGCTTTGCAGCATAAAGGGAATCATCGCGGAGAGAACGATGCGCCCATAGCTGACACAGATGGGGAGCATGGTCTCATCCGCGCCCAGAAAGCGGGACATGGGTGCTAAAAACAAAATGCCGCCGACGGTAAATACCGCACCCAGCCCGATGAGCACGTAGATCAGCAGGGAAAAAATCTCATTGGCCCGTTTGCTGTCGCCGGTCCCCAGCGTATAGGACACCAGTGCGCTGCCGCCGCTGCCCAGCATAAAGCCTACCGCGCCTAAGATCATCAGAAACGGCATGATGAGGTTCACAGCGGCGAAAGAGTCAGAGCCCACATAATTGGAAACGAATACACCGTCCACCACACCATAAATAGAGGTAAATACCATCATGACCATAGAGGGGAGTGTGAATTTCAGCAGCTTGCTGTAGGTAAAATGCTCAGATAATTGAATGTTCATGCTTGGCTCCTTAAAAATAATGTCCGAAATCGTACCAACGGAGTATAGTACGATTTCGGACATAAGTCAAGTTAAAATTTTGTGCAGCGAGCAGCGGGGACTCAGAGCTTGCCGAACATTTTTTTCAGCTCCTCAATATACAGCTCTGTCAGGGGATGGTGGGCATCTTTCCGCAGTATATAATAATGTGTCAGAATGTTGTCATCATTTTCCTCCAGCGGAATGGAGGTGAAGTCATAATGCTGCGGGTGCTGCCAGACAGTGGAGCTGATGAAAAAGCTGTTGCTGTTTGCCACAATGTCCTGACTGCCGGCACTGTCATTGATGGAGATCACGCATTTGGGCGGCTCCTCGAAAAGATGGTGGATGGAGGGGGAGGAATCGTCATAAAAGCGGCCGAAGCTCTCAGAGACCTCGGAAACAACATAGGGGTAATCCGCGATGTGGGCGAGGCGATCCTCCGGGTCGGGGGTATCGTGAATGGGGTGGTCCTCCCGCATGACAAGGCTGATGTGGCTCTCACCCAGCTCGTGATATTCCAGCGCCTTTGCGCTGCACAGCCGCTGCACCCGCTGCTGGTGAGCACGGGTCAGGAACACGATGCCAAGGTCGGAGTGACCATACTGTACATCGTCCATGACATCGTTGAAGGACTGCTTCTTCAGCCGGACATAAATGCGGTGTCCGTTGTAGCCCTTTTCGATTTCGGGCCACAGGCGGGTGATGGGATAGCTGAGAAAATAGGAGCGCATGGAGGAAACACTGAAATATTCCTGCCGGAAGCGGCTCTTTTTATAAAGGTCCTCCACAAAGTCCATCTTGTCCAGAATCTCCCGGGCGTAGCTGAGAAATTCCCGGCCGGGCTCCGTGACGGAGATACCCTTTTTCGTGCGGTCAAAGATTTTGATGCCGAGCTCGTCCTCCAGAGCCTTGATGCTGTTGCTGACGTTGCTCTGTGACGTATAGAGCCGCTCGGCGGCCTTGTTGATGGAGGTGCTGTTTGCGACCTCCACCGCGAATGTAAGCTGAAGAAATGTCATTTGGAACGCTTTCCCCCTGTCTCAAACTTCCAAAAATGCGCGCGGAAAAACACCTGCCCGGCAAGCCGGGCACCTGTGCGGAAAGCAGCGCCGAGCAGCGTCAAAAAACAACCGTCCGGTGGATTGTGTGCCTGTCAGCGCACCCATATCAAATTGTCATAAGTAGTGACAATTTTCGCATATATCCGCTTTTGACAAAAATGTGGTAAGATACAAGTATTATATCGCATACCTTTGACAAAATCAAGCTAAGAGACAGATGCGAAAATCAAACAGGAGGGTAAACGTGATGTTGAAGTTTGCAATCATCGGTGCCGGCGCTGGCGGACAGAGTATGGCCGCCATTTTGACCGACAAGGGCTATACCACCAGACTGTATGATATTGATAAGGAGAAGATTCACCGTCTTCAGGAGCTGGATACCATTAAGGTCACCGGCGTCATCGAGTGCGAGGCCAAGCCTGCTGTCATCACTGACAGCATCGAGGAGGTCATGACGGATGTGGACGTGGTGATGATCGTTTCCACCACGGACGCTCACGGCAGCATTGCTGCGCAGATCAAGCCCTATCTGAAAGATGGCCAGATCGTGATGCTGAACCCCGGCCACTGCGGCGGCGCACTGGAGATCGCCAATGTGCTGCGCGGTGAGAACGGCTGCGGCAAGGAACTGATCATTGCCGAGGCTGGCGACCTGATGTACGGCTGCCGCAGCTATGAGATCGGCAACATCCTGCACACCGGTCTGAAGGTTCATGTCCCCGTGGCAACGCTGCCTGCCGGTGATGTGACGAAGCTGCTGGAGGTACTGGGTCCCATCTTCCCCTGCCTGAATCCTGCCGCCAACGTGCTGGAAACCGGCTTTGAGGGCGCCGGTGCCATGTTGCACCCCATTCCCAGCCTCATGAACGTCAATAAGATGGACTTGGGCGAGAGCTACGATTATTACATGGAGGGCATTACCCCCCATATTGCCGATATCATCACCGCCTGCGATAAGGAGCGGGTAGCCGTGTGCCGTGCACTGGGCGTTGACGCGCTGGACCTGATTTCCATGCTGACCAAGACCTACAAGCTGGAGAAGAAGGACAATCTGTATGACCTGATTCAAAGCATCGATTCCTATAGAGCGCTGCGGAACCCCACCACTACCAAGCACCGCTTCATCGTGGAGGATACCATGAGCGGTCTGGTGCCTCTGGCCTCCGTGGGTCACTCTCTCGGCATTGCCACGCCGATGATGGACTCCTTCGTGAACCTCGCCAGCGCCATCTGCGGCCGTGACTTCTGGACGGAGGGCCGCACGGCTGAGAAGCTGGGCCTTTCCGGCAAGACTGCCGCCGAGATCCAGGAAATGGTCCGCTGAGACGGGAGAGGGAGAACGAGTATGAATGTCATGGAAGCGATGCAGGCCCGCAGAAGCGTGCGGAAGTACCTGCCCCGCAAGGTAGAGGCTGAAAAGCTGCAGGCTGTTTTGGAGTCTGTGCGGCTGACACCCTCCCGCCACAATGACCAGAATATCCGCGTTATCGCCGTGCAGGACGAGGCTGTGAAAAAGCAGCTTCGGGAGCAGGGTCAGACCCAGCCCATGGTGGAGGAGGCGGGCGCCGTTCTGGTGTTCTGCGCCACCGGCGCGCTGGACTTTGTGATGCCCTGCGGCCAGTATGGCTACGTGGTGGATATGTCTCTGGCCACCGGCTTTGCGCTGCTGGAAGCAGCGGAGCAGGGACTGGATACCTGCATTGTCTGCGCATTTGAGGAGGACGCGGTGAAGCGCGTTCTGGGTATCCCCGAGGAAATGCGGGTGGTGTCCATGATCGCGATGGGCTACGGCGATGATGGCAGCTCCCGCAAGCAGAAAAAGGCGCTGGAGGAGATCGTCAGCTACGATCATTTTTAAGGAAAGATCCCGGCGCATACCCTTCGGTATTATTCGGCAGAGCTGAATTTTACAAGATATCAAGATATTAAGAAAGAAAGAGGGCAAGACAAGATGAGAAAGAAGTTGCTTCGAATCCTTGCTGCTGCCATGTGCGTCTGCATGGTGGCCACCGCCTGCGGCGGCAGCAACAGCAGCACCAACGGCGGAGATTCCTCCAACGGGGATGACGCATCTGCTGTCAAGGACAATCTGGTGATCGCGGTCCAGACCGACATGGCGGATAAGGACCCCATCAACGGCAGCACCACCAATGACACCATCAAGATCAAGGCTCAGGTTTATGAGACGCTGATCGAGCGCACCGTTCCCGATCAGGAGTACAAGCCTCTGCTGGCCGAGAAGTGGGAGTTCAACGATGACGGTACCGAGCTGACCATCACCCTGCGTGACGGCGTGAAGTTCCACAACGGTGAGACCCTGACCGCCGAGGACTGCCTGTTCTCCCTGCAGTGCCTGCGGGAGAGCGCCAACAAGTCCGTTACCGACCACATGGATCTGGACAAGAGCTATGTGGTGGATGACAAGACCTTCGTGATCGTGATGGATCAGGCCTATATGCCTGTTATCGCCAACCTGTCTTATCCCACTTGCGTTATGTTCAGCAAGAAGGGTTATGAGGATGGCAACGGCGAGTGGGCCAACATGGATATCGGCACCGGCCCCTACACCTGGGGTGACTGGTCCATCGGCAACACCGTTGAGCTGAACGCCTTTGATGACTACTATGTCGAGGGTCAGCCCGCCATCAAGAAGGTGGAGTTCAAGGTCATCTCCGAGGATGGCAACCGCTACATCGAGGTCGAGACCGGCGGCGCTGACATCTGCTACAACCTCTCCGGCGTGGATATCGCCGCTGCCGAGGCCAACTCCGATGTTCAGCTGTTCCGTGAGTACACCATGGATAACTGCTACCTGAGCTTCAACCAGCGCGAGGAGCCTTTCACCGACGTCCGCGTCCGTCAGGCTATCGCCTACGCTCTGGACATTGACGGTGCCTGGAACGTGTGCATGGATGGCGTTGGCCAGCCTGCTAAGGGTGTTCTGCCCGACAACGTGACCGACTCCATCGCCAAGGCCGATTCTCCTTATCATGTGGATTACCCCGTTTACCAGTACAATCTGGAAAAGGCCAAGGAGTTGCTGGCTGAGGCCGGTTATCCCAACGGCTTCTCCTGCCGCTATCACGTTGGCCATCTGGCTCTGCGTCAGGCCTACGGTGAGTTCTTCGCCAACGCCCTGTCCCAGATCGGTATCAACGTTGAGATCGTTGCTCTGGACGCTGCTACCAACGCACAGGCTCTGAAGGTAGAGCACAACTTCGATATCTACACTTGGGGCATTGCTCCCACCAACGGCGATATCGACTTTGCCAACCGCTTCTTCTACACCGATGCACCCAACAACATCTTCGGCTACAGCGATCCCGAGATGGACGCTATGATCGATGCCGCCGCTCAGGAGGTCGACACCGCCAAGCGCAGCGAGATGAACGCCGCCATCCAGAAGAAGGTCCTTGATGAGTGCATCATCGTCCCCATCTACCAGCAGGAGGATATCCACTGCCTGAGCGCTGCCGTGAAGGGCTTCCGCAATGGTGCTTTCCAGTCTCCTCTGCTGAAGTACTGCTACTTTGAATAATCTCTTTGCAGGCTGACGCCTGACAGCGAACGTGGAGGGGTGAATTGCGCCTTGTATATTCACCCCTCCTTTTTTATACCTTAAAACTGCGAAAAATGGCATTTTTTGCAAGAAATTTTGTAGTTTCAGGTGGGAATAGGAGATATGAGTAACTATGCTGAAATACATCGTTAAACGGCTCCTCTGGATCATCCCCGTCCTGATCGGAGTCACGATCATCGTTTTTACGATTCTGTACTTCTCTCCCGGTGACCCGGCCTATCTGGCGCTGGGTGACAACGCCACGCCCGAGGCTGTGGAAGCCTACCGCGTGGAAATGGGTATCAACGGTACCTACTGGGAGCGTCTTGGCCGGACGTTAGGCGGCCTGCTGAAAGGCGATCTTGGCCTTTCCTACCGTTCCCGTACCCCTGTGCTCAATGAGCTTCTGGTCCGCTTCAAGGTGACCTTCAACATCTCCGCGTGGAGTATTGTGCTCGGTATCATACTGGGTATATTCTTTGGAATTATCTCGGCACTGAAACAGAATACACTCTGGGACTCCCTTTCAACAGGCTGCGCCCTGTTTGGCATTTCCATGCCTATGTTCTGGCAGGGCTTGATGCTGATTCTGGTGTTCTCCGTCTGGCTGGGCTGGCTGCCTGCCTCTGGCTACGGCAGCTCTTGGAAGCAGATGATCATGCCGGTCGTCGCACTGGGCGTGAACTCCTCCGCAACCATCATGCGTACCACCCGCAGCTCCATGTTGGAGGTCATGCGGCAGGATTACATCCGTACCGCCAAGGCCAAGGGCCAGACCTACTGGGCCGTGGTGATTCGCCATGCGTTGCGCAATGCCATGATTCCCATTGTCACGGTCATTGGCCTCCAGTTGGGCGTTCTGCTGGCAGGTTCCATCGTTACGGAGGTCATTTTCTCCATTGCCGGTGTCGGCAAGTATCTGGTGGACTCCATGAACGCCCGTGACTACGCCGCCGTGCAGGGCTGTGTGCTGCTTATCGCGTTTGTGTCCGCAATTTTGAACCTGATCGTGGATATTATTTACACGTTCATCGACCCCCGTATGAAGACCATGTACGAAAGCTCCAAGGGCGGCTCCGCCCGCGCCAAGAAGAAAGGAGAGCAGAAGACCGCATGAAAAAGCATACCATGCTCTCCGAGATTTGGAGACGCTTTAAAAAGAACAAGCAGGCCATTGTGGGCCTGATCGTCCTGATTATCTTCATTTTAGTGGCTATCTTCGCAAAGCAGATCGCACCCTATTGGTATGACGATCAGGATGCCAGCCGCGCCATGATCGGCCCCTGCGCCCAGTATCCCTTCGGTACGGACAATCTGGGCCGTGACGTGCTGAGCCGCCTGATCTACGGCAGCCGGTATTCCCTGTCCATCGGCTTCCTTGCCGTTGGTATTTCCGTGCTCACCGGCGGCTTCCTCGGCGTGATCGCCGCATATTATCCCAAGCTGGATAACATCATCATGCGCTGCATGGATCTGTTCATGGCCATTCCTCAGATGCTGCTGGCTATGTGCATCGTGTCCGCGCTGGGCTCCAGCCTCTTTAACCTGATGCTGGCCGTGGGGCTATCGTCCACGCCGAAATTCGCCCGTGTGGTCCGTGCCTCGGTGCTGGCTACCCGCGAGCAGGAGTTCGTGGAGGCGGCCCGAGCCATCGGCGCCAGCAACACCCGCATCATTCTGCACCACATTCTGCCTAACTCCATTTCCGCGCTGATCGTGCAGGCCACGCTGGCTATGGCCGGTGCCATCATTTCCGCCTCTGCTCTGAGCTTCCTTGGATTCGGCATTCAGGCTCCCATGCCTGAGTGGGGCGCCATGCTTTCCGCCGGACGGAAGTACATCCGCACGCAGGCATATCTGACGGTTATCCCTGGCCTTGCTATCATGGTAGTGGTGTATGCCCTCAACGTGGTGGGCGACGGTCTGCGGGATTGCCTGGATCCCAGACTAAAGAAGTAAGGGAGGAGGAACATCTATGTCTGATAAAATATTAGAGGTTTCCGACCTCCAAATTCGCTATGTGACGGACGAGGAGACTGTTCGTGCGGTCAATGGCGTGTCCTTCACGCTGGAGCGGGGCGAGAGTATCGGCCTCGTGGGCGAGACCGGCGCCGGTAAGACCACCACCGCCCTTGGTATCATGGGCCTTGTGCCAGATCCCCCGGGAGAGATCGTGGGCGGCTCCATTCTATTTGAGGATCAGGACCTTCTGAAGCTGCCGGAAAAGCAGATGCGGGAGATTCGCGGCGGCAAGATCTCCATGATTTTCCAGGACCCCATGACCTCTCTGAACCCCGTGATGACCGTCGGCGCGCAGATCGCCGAGGTGGTGCTGCTGCACAACAAAATTTCCAAGGCCGAGGCCCGGGAGCGGGCCAAGGAGATGCTGGAGCAGGTGGGTATCCCCGGCAGCCGGTGCGATGACTATCCCCACCAGTTCTCCGGCGGCATGAAGCAGCGCGTGATGATCGCCATCGCGCTGGCCTGCAGCCCTGAGCTGCTGATCGCGGACGAGCCTACTACGGCTCTGGACGTGACCATTCAGGCGCAGGTGCTGGAGCTGATGCGGAACCTGAAGAAGGAGTATAATACCTCTCTGGTTCTCATCACTCACGATCTGGGCGTTGTAGCAAAGATCTGCGACAAGGTGGCTGTGGTGTACGCGGGTGAGATCATTGAGTCCGGCACCCTGAAGGACATCTATACGGATAAGCGCCATCCCTATACCATCGGCCTGTTCGACTCTCTGCCGGATATTGAGAACGATGCCGCGACATTGAAGGTCATTCAGGGCTCCGTGCCCGATCCCTCCAATCTGCCGGAGGGCTGCAAGTTCAATCCCAGATGCCCCTATGCGACCGAGGCGTGCAGAAGCGGCGACATCAAGCCGGTCAAGATTTCCGACACCCACATGGTTCGCTGCAACCGCTTCAGTGATACGGAGGTTTGACAATGGCTGAAATTCTGAGAGTTGAAGACCTGAAAAAATATTTTGCCACGAAGAAGGGCACCCTTCACGCGGTGGATGGCGTGACCTTCACTGTGGACGCCGGTAAAACGCTGGGTATCGTGGGCGAGTCCGGCTGCGGCAAGTCCACGCTGGGCCGTGTGATTTTGCATCTGCACGAGCGGACAGAGGGCCGTATCGTGTTTCAGGGCGAGGATATTTCCGATGTCAGCAATGCAAAGCTGAAGGAACTGCGTAAGGATATGCAGATCATCTTTCAGGACCCCTACGCATCCCTGAATCCCCGTATGTCCATCGGCGACATCATCGCCGAGCCTCTGAAAATCTATAAGCTCTGCAATTCAAAGGCGGAGCGGGAGAAAAAGGTTCATGAGATCATGGATGTTGTGGGCCTTGCGGAGCGGACGTACTCCCTGTACCCCCACGAGCTGGACGGCGGACGCCGTCAGCGTGTCGGCATTGCCCGGGCGCTGATTCTGGACCCGAAGCTGGTGGTGTGCGATGAGCCGGTCTCCGCACTGGATGTTTCCATTCAGGCTCAGATTCTGAACCTGATGATGGAACTTCAGAAGGAGCGGAACCTTACCTATCTGTTTATCACCCATAACCTGTCCGTTGTGAAGCACATTTCCGATGACATCACGGTTATGTATTTGGGCCAGATGGTGGAGAAGGCTGGCTCCAGCGAGATTTTCGCCCATCAGTATCACCCCTATACCAAGGCGCTGATCTCCGCTATCCCGCTGCCTAAGTATAACGCGCCGGACAACCAGATCATTTTGAAGGGTGAGATCACCTCTCCCATCAACGTGACCAAGTCCTGCCGCTTCGCGCCCCGCTGCATCTACGCCAAGCCGGAATGCTTCAATCAGGAACCGGCACTGGAGGAGGTAGAGCCGGGCCATTTCGTCAAGTGCCATTTCGTGCGGGAGATCAACGGTCTGTAAGGACCGTTCCCGCATCGGAATGAAGAAAAGCTGAAAAGGAGAGAGATTATGTTCGATTTCGATTCCTTTGAAGGCCGCCTGCCGTGGCATCAGAGCAAATGGGACCCTGCTGCGCTGGAAAGCCAGTTCGGAAGAAGCAATGTGCTGCCGGCATGGATCGCAGATATGGACTTCAAAACGGTCCCCGCCGTGCAGGAGGCGGTCATTGAGGCCGCGAAAAACGGGATGTACGGCTATACCCGCGTCGGCGAAGATGTGATCGAAGCATACCTTGCATGGCAGCGCCGTCGGAACCACTGGGAGGCCAAGTCCGACTGGTTCCGTTATACTCCGGGCGTTGTTACCGCCATCAACCTGTTAATTCAGGCCGAGACCGAGGAGGGGGACGGTGTGCTCATTCAGGAGCCGGTCTATTACCCCTTCGGAAATTCCATCCGCACACAGAAGCGGCAGGTCATCAGCAGTCCGCTGGTCCTGCGGGATGGGCGGTATGAGATCGACTTTGCAGATTTCGAGCGCAAGGCCGCCGACCCCATGTGCCGGGCCTTTGTCCTCAGCAATCCTCATAACCCCGTGGGCCGCGTCTACACGCGGGAGGAGCTGCAGCGGATGGGCGACATCTGTCTGAAGCACAATGTTTTCGTCATTGCTGATGAAATTCACAGCGATCTGATCTTCCCCGGCCATCACCACACGGTATTTGCCTCTCTGGGCGAGGCGTATGCCAAAAACTGCGCCGTGTGCCATGCCCCCTCCAAGACGTTCAATCTTGCGGGACTGTCCTTTTCCTGCATTATGATTCCGGACGAGACGCACCGCCAGCGGTTTGATGCCATGTTCAACCGCTATTGCCGGGCCAATCCCACGTTCTTTGCCCCCGTGGCTGCCAAGGCCGCGTGGGAGCACGGCGAGGAATGGCTGAAGGAATGTCTTGCCTATATTCAGGGAAATGAGGCGTTTGTCCGTTCCTTTGCGGAAAAGACATGGGGCGGCAAGGTCTGGATCGCACCGCTGGAGGGCACCTACCTTTTGTGGATGGACCTCCATGCTTTAGAGCCGGACGCCGAAAAGCTGGACCGGCGGATGATCGAGGAAGCCGGTGTGGCGCTGGATGGCGGCACGATGTTCGGACAGGAAGGTGCAGGCTTCCAACGTATCAATCTGGCGGCGCCCCGCTCTATCATCCGAGAAGTGATGGAGCGTATGGCCAAGGCCTTTGCCTGAGCGTAAATTTATTTTGAGAAATTGTGAGAAAAGTTAAGGAGAATTAGGAATGAGTATCCTGAAAAAATCCATGCTGATCGAGCCCCATGACAATGTGGCGGTAGCAGTGGAGCCCATTGAGGCCGGTGAGGCCACCATGGTAGGCGGCGAGGAGATCGTTGCCAACCAGTTCATCAAGGAGGGCCATAAGATCGCCCGCACGGACATTGCCAAGGGCGATGAGATCATCAAGTACGGTGTGCATATCGGCGTTGCCACGCAGGACATCAAAAAGGGCGACTGGGTCCACGAGAACAACGTGTATGATGACTTCGAGGAGATCAACCAGAAGCAGCGGGCCTATTACCGTTCCATGGCACCCGATGCGCTGGATTATACCGATCCGCGCATTTATACCAAGGAGGAGCTTCATCTCCCCGAGACCATTATGGGCTACAAGCGTGCCGACGGTTCCTTCGGCATCCGCAATCAGGTGCTGGTGATTTCTCTGGTGCAGTGCTCCAATAACGCCGCACAGCGCATCAGCAATGCCTGCAATGTGCCCGCCACTTTTGTGGACGCCGCCTGCGGCGAGTTCCCTGACCGTTTTGCCCGTACCCTGAAGGGCTTCATCACTGCCGGTACCCATCCCAACACCTTCGGCGTGGTGTTGCTGTCTCTGGGCTGCCAGCAGACGAACCCCGAGGAGGTGGCCGAGGCCATCCGTAAGACCGGCCGCCCCGTGGTGAACATCAGCATCCAGTCCGACGGCGGCGTGACGAAGGCCATTGCCGACGGTATCAAGGCTGTCAACGAGCTGAAGGAGCAGGCTGCGGCTCAGAAGCGGGAGCCCTGTCCCACCAGCGGCCTCATCATCAGCGGCTACAACGGCGGCTCCGACTGGACCAGCGGCCTGTCCGCCAACCCCGCTGTGGGCGAGGCCATTGATATGCATCTGGCCATCGGCGGTAAGGCTGTGCAGATCTGCGGCCGCGGCGGCTATCCCACCAATGCCGGCTCTTACGAGATCGGTATGCGCCTGATGGAGATCGGCGATTTCTTCAATGAGGACTGCACCCGCAGAGGCGGCAAGGGTCTCTCTCAGGTGAATCCCACCCCCGGCAACAAGGCCGGCGGCCTCACCACCATGACCGAGAAGAACCTCGGTAGCTTCAAGACCCAGGGCCACGGCCGTATTCTCGGTATTCTGGACTGCGGCGATCCCGTTCCCGGTCCCGGCAACTGGGGCATCAATCAGGCACAGGGCGCCAATGACGCCTATGCGTCCACCACGCTGGCCATGAGCGGCTGCCACATCTGCCTGTTCACCACGGGCCGCGGCAACCCCATCGGCAACGCCTGCATGACCACCATCAAGATCACCGGCAACCCCACCACCGCTACGATGCTGGAGGATATGATCGACTACTCCGCAAAGCCTATGCTTTACGGTGAAAAGACCCTGCAGGAGAGCGGCCGCGAACTGTATGACCTGATTCTCCGCGTGGCCAATGGCGAGGAGACCAAGGCCGAAAAGCTGGGCGACTATAGCTGGACAACGCCTCACGGTACCAGCTACAACGGCGACTATTGATATTCAGATGATACGGCGAAAGGATAGGCGGGTCAAACCGCCTATCCTTTGCGCGCAGAAGCGATATGGCGGAAAAGGCCGCGGGAGGCTAATTCCGCCGGAAAAAACGGAGGTTTCAATATGAGCGGAAGCAAAACAAGAGCGGTCACGCTGATGCTGCTGTCAGCGCTGTCCTTTTCCATTATGCAGGTATTTGTCAAAATGAGCTCCACGGAGGTAGGGACCTTTGAGCAGGTCTTTTTCCGCAATTTGGTCAGTATGATCATCGCGGGCATCACGGTCTATAGAGAAAAGCTGGATTTGATTCCCGAAATCAAAAAGGGTGGTCTGACCCTGTGGGGACGGTCCTTTTTCGGCTTCCTCGGCATTGTGCTGTTCTTTTACGCCACCGGCCATGCACGGCAGGCGGATGTTGCCATGCTGAACCGGGCGTCGCCGGTGTTTGTGACCCTGTTTGCCGGGCCGATTTTAAAGGAGAAGATCTCAAAGGTGCAGGTCTGCGCCATCGGCCTTTGCCTTGTGGGTGCGTATATTTCCATGCAGCCCTCCTTTGATTCCAATCCTCTGCCGCTGTTTTCCGCGTTGGGTGCAGCCATGGTGGCGGGCCTTGCCTATACGCTGCTGTCCTACACAAAGCGCTTTACCAGCGCGCCGGTTATCATTTTCCACTTTTCCCTGTTCAGCACGGTCTGCGCGGGACTTTTGATGATTCCCGGCTTTGTGGTGCCCTCTCTTAAGGTAATGGGGATGCTGCTGATGGTAGGCCTGTTTGCGGCGGGCGGCCAGTATTTGCTGACATATGCTTATCAGCAGGCACCGGCCTCCGAGGTCAGTATCTATCAGTATTCCGGTGTTGTGTTCACAGCGCTGCTGAGCTATCTGATTTTCGGAGAGACTCTGACACTGACCTCCATTGTGGGTGCCATCGTGATCTTGGCGGCTATTTTCTGGGTGTTTGAGTACAGCAAGCATAAGGCTAAGGAGGCCTGAACCCTTCGCATTGACCGTCTGCGGCTATTTAGAACGATGATAATAAAAGGGAAGTCCGGCAAAAAGCATCCGCCGGACTTCCTTTTTTAAAATTCAGCCGATAAGTGCTATTTTGTTTGACAGGGATTGACAAAGCCCACGGTATACTATCATAAGGCCGTCAAGATTACAAAATAGTGGGCAATCGATGGGTAATAGAGCACTCTTTTCCAATTTCAGATGACTTTCGTGTAATAAAAAGAAAACCTGTAACCATTGTGGTTACAGGTTTTCTTGGTGGAGAATAGCGGGATCGAACCGCTGACCTCTTGACTGCCAGTCAAGCGCTCTCCCAGCTGAGCTAATCCCCCAAGCCAGTTCGCTTTGAACTTGTTTCGTTTGCTCGGAACATTTGTTAGTATATCAGGCGAGACCATGATTGTCAACATATTTTTTCAAAAAAATCAAACTTTTTTAAAGACAGGGAAAAAGTGTTGAAAATACGGGAAAAGTTCGGAGGGTTCGGCTGTGGCGGAAGGGGCATCGTAATACAGTGATATTTTCAAAAGAATAACGCCTGCCAAAAACCGCCATTGCGGAAAGCGCCGCATTACGGTATAATATTTTATAAAGAAAGAGGTTGACCTTTTGAAAAGGAGGCCCCGCTATGGCCACAGTCTTTACAGTGAACGGAAAACAGGTGACAGCGGAAAGGGAGCAAAGGCTGCTGCGGTTTCTGCGGGACGAGCTGCGGCTGACGTCTGTGAAGGACGGGTGCAGCGAGGGCGCCTGCGGAACCTGCACGGTGCTCATTGACGGAAAGCCCACAAAGGCCTGCGTGCCGATGACCGGTAAGCTGGCGGGCAAAAGCGTTGTGACGGTGGAGGGCCTTTCGGACTGGGAAAAGCAGGTCTACACCTATGCTTTCGGCGCGGCGGGGGCTGTTCAGTGCGGCTTCTGCATTCCGGGTATGGTGATCTCTGCCAAGGCACTGCTGGGCGAAAACCCGGACCCCAGCCGGGAGGAGGCAGCCTACGCGATTCGGAACAACATCTGCCGCTGCACCGGCTATGTAAAGATCATTGACGGAATTTTGCTGGCGGCTGAATGCTTCCGGGAGGGAAGGCTCCCGGAGGCGGAGCAGGACTGGCGGCCCGGCAGCCGGGTCTGTCGGGTGGATGCAGCGGAGAAGGTCATCGGCACCGGACAGTACCCGGACGATATCTATATGGACGGAATGCTGTACGGCTCCGCTGTCCGCAGCCGGTATCCGAGAGCACGGGTGCTGGCTATCCATACGGAGGCGGCTAAGGCGCTGCCCGGTGTGGCCTGCGTGCTGACGGCGGCGGATATTCCCGGCAGCAACAAGGTGGGCCATCTGAAAAAGGACTGGGACACCATGATCGCCGTGGGGGATATCACCCACTATTTAGGGGACGCCATCTGCCTTGTGGCGGCGGAAACACCGGAACTTTTGGAGCAGGCCAAGGCGCTGGTAGAGGTGGAATACGAGGAGCTGCCGGCGGTGCACTCCCCAAGAGAGGCCATTTTGCCGGATGCGCCGCTGGTGCACCGGGACGGGAATTTGCTGGCCCATAAGCATATCCAGCGGGGCAACCCCGCGGAGGCCATTGCCAAGGCAAAATATATGCTGACGGAGCGCTTTTCAACGCCGTGGACAGAGCACGCCTTTTTGGAGCCGGAATGTGCCGTGGCGTACCCGAAGGGGAAGGGCGTCACCGTCCTTTCCACGGATCAGGGTGCCTATGATACCCAGCACGAGATCATGGGAATGCTGGGCCTTCCGGCGGAACAGGTGCGGGTGCGGAACTGTCTGGTGGGCGGCGGCTTCGGCGGCAAGGAGGATGTAACGGTCCAGCACCATGCGGCCCTCATTGCCTATCTGACGAAGCGCCCGGTTAAAGTGAAGCTCACCCGGGCGGAAAGCCTGCTCATTCACCCCAAGCGGCACCCGATGGAAATGGAATTTTCTCTGGGCTGCGATGAAAACGGCATCATTCAGGGCGTGGCGGCGGAGTGTATCGCCGACACCGGGGCTTACGCCTCGCTGGGCGGGCCGGTGCTGGAGCGGGCCTGCACCCACGGCGCGGGACCGTATCACTATGAGGCTTACGAGATCGACGGATGGGCCTATTACACCAATAACCCGCCTGCCGGAGCATTCCGGGGCTTCGGCGTGACACAGACCTGCTTTTGCATTGAAAGTCTGCTCAACCGCATGGCGGATATGGTGGGAATCTCTCCATGGGAAATTCGCTGGCGCAATGCCATCCGACCCGGCGAGGTGCTGCCAAACGGTCAGATCGTAGACACTTCCACGGGCCTTGCGGAAACGCTGGAGGCCATCAAGCCCTATTATGATGAGGCGGTGAAAAACGGCGACCCTGTGGGACTGGCCTGCGCCATGAAAAATGCCGGTGTGGGCGTGGGAATCCCGGACACCGGCCGGGTGCGCCTGACGGTTCAGGGAGGTAAGGTGCATATTTTTGCCGGTGCCTCCTGCATCGGGCAGGGCCTTGGCACGGTGCTGACGCAAATCGTCTGCGGCGAGACCGGCCTATCCCCGGAGAATGTGGTCTATGAGCGGTCAAATACATGGATGGCGCCGGATTCCGGCACTACCTCCGGCTCCCGGCAGACGCTGTTTACCGGTGAGGCGTGCTACCGGGCCTGCAAGGGCTTAAAGGATGCGCTGGCGGACGCCGCGCTTTCGGCACTGGAGGGGAAGGAATTTTACGGCGAATATCTGGGAAAGACCGACCCGCTGGGGGCGAAGGTCCCCAACCCGGTCAGCCATATTGCCTATGGCTATGCGACCCAGCTCTGCGTGCTGGATAAGGACACGGGCCGCATCAAGCATATCGTGGCGGCCCACGATGTGGGCAAGGCCGTGAACCCCACCTCTGTGGAGGGGCAGATCGAGGGCGGCGTGGTCATGAGCATGGGCTATGCCCTGACGGAGCGCTATCCCATTGACGAAAACTGCCGCCCCACGGCAAAATTCGGAACATTGGGCCTATTCCGGGCCAACCAAATTCCTGAGATCATCCCAATTATCGTGGAAAAGCCGGGACTGAATGTGGGCGGCGGCGCTATCGGCATCGGCGAGATCACCTCGATTCCCACGGCACCGGCCATTGCGGACGCCTATTACCGCTATGATGGGGAATTTCGGACATCGCTGCCGCTGAAGAATACGCCCTACGCAAAAAAATGACAGCGGCGGCGCCGCTGTCAAAGCAGGAGTGTGATTTCCATTATTTTTGCCGCCGTGCCAGTTCCAAAGCGGCGGGGGTGTCCACATCCGTTAATTCCCATGCGTCCGTTTCCAGCAGAATGAGATCGTCCTCGTGCTGCCGAATTACGGCGCTGCCGCCGGTATCCCCGGTCAGAGCAAACAGCTCCGGGTAAAGCCGAGCGGGGAACAGGCAGGGATTGCCTCGGACGCCGCTGTGGGCCATGGCGGCGATCTTGCTTGGCTTCTGCGCCCACAGCGCGGTGAGGGCTTCAGCACTCTCCCGCTTCAGCCATGGTTGGTCGGCCACTGAGAAAAGAACGCCATCGCAGTCCAGCAACGGCGTAAGCCCCAGACGGATGCTGCGGCTGAGTCCCAGCTCCGGCGCATCGTTGTAAATAGCGGCAAAGCCGTATTCTCCGGCTAATGCCAGAATTTCGGGATATTGGCTCACAACCACCGTGACAAGGCCGCCGGGAACGGCGTCCATAGCCCGGCGGATAAGGGATATTCCGTCGAGCTGGGCGGTCAGCTTATTGCTGCCGAAGCGGCGGGCATTGCCGGCCGCCAGCAGAACGCAACCGATCTTCAAATCCATCACCTCGATGTTTCTTTTTATAGTATATCCAATATTTCCCTGATAAGTCAATCCGAAAAAGGAGGGATGCTCCATGAGCACAACGGTCGGCAAGCCTGTGAGCCGTGTGGACGCCTATGATAAGGTAACGGGCCGCACGCAGTATTATGAGGACCGGATGCCCGCCGGGGCTTTGTATCTGCGGGTGAAGCACGCAGAGATCGCCCACGGCTTTGTGCGCGCCATTGACACCTCGGCGGCGGAGGCCATTGACGGGGTGGTCAAGGTGCTGACCTGCTTTGATGTGCCGGACCTTCCGTTTCCAACGGCAGGTCATCCGTGGTCCATGGACCCGGAACATCAGGATGTGGCGGACCGGCATCTGCTCAACCGCCATGTCCGCTATTACGGCGATGATATCGCCGCAGTCATTGCGGAAAACGAGGTGGCGGCCAATCAGGCGCTCCGGGCGCTGAAGGTGGAATATGAGGAGCTGCCCTTTGTGCTGGATGTGCAGAAGGCCATAGAGCCGGACGCGCCGCAGCTCCACGAGCGGTTTCCCGGCAATGTCCTCAAGCACACGGATATGCGGAAGGGCGATTACGCTGCCGCCATCCGGGAGCCGGGACTGCTTCGGGTGGAGGGCTGGTACGAGACCCCCACCGTGCAGCACTGCCATATTGAAAACCACGGCTGCTATGCCTATGAGGAAAACGGGAGAATTGTAGTAGTATCCTCCACGCAGATTCCCCACATCATCCGCCGCATTGTGGGGCAGGCGCTGGGCCGACCGTGGGCGGACATCCGTATCATCAAGCCCTATATCGGCGGGGGCTTTGGCAATAAGCAGGACGCGCTCTACGAGCCGCTGTGCGCGTGGTGCTCCACACAGGTGGGCGGGCGCTGCGTCCGTATGGACTGTGCCCGGGAGGAGACGTTTGTCAGCAACCGTGTCCGTCATGCTATCCGCTTCCACATTATCTCGTGGCTGCGGAAGGACGGACAGATGGTCGCCCGGAAGGTGGAGTGCTTTTCCAATCAGGGGGCCTACGCCTCTCACGGCCACTCCATCTGCGCTAAGGCCATGGGCTCCTTTGCTCAAATCTATCCCTGCGACAACATGGAATGCGATGCGTGGACGGTATTTACCAACCGTCCTGTGGCGGGGGCTATGCGGGGCTACGGAATGCCGCAGGCCACGTTTGCCGATGAGGCCAACATTGACGAATGCGCCGCCGCTGTGGGGATGGAGCCGCTGGAATATCGGCTGCGCTACATTATGCCAAAGGATTTCCGCGACGGCTTCTCCGGCAATATCAACTATTTCGATTCCTTCCGGGCCTGTCTTGAAAAGGGTCGGGCCACTATGGATTATGACCGCAAGCGGGCGGAATTTGCCAAGGACACCGGCCCCATCCGCCGGGGCATCGGCGTGGCGCCGTTCTGGTACAATACCGGCGTGTACCCCATTTCGCTGGAAACGGCGTCTAACCGGATGCTGCTGAATTTGGACGGTACCGTGACCATGCACTGCGGCGAAACGGAGATCGGTCAGGGGGCTGACACCGCCTACGCGCAGATGACAGCAGAGGCGGTGGGACTGAAAAGCTACCGGGATGTCCATGTGGTGTCCTGTCAGGACACGGACATCACCCCCACAGGCCTTGGCGCCTACGCCAGCCGCCAGACCTATATGCAGGGCTTTGCCATCGCACAGACCGCCGCACTGCTGCGGGAGCGCATTCTGGCCTACGCCGCTGAAATGCTGGATTGCGCGGCGGAGGAGCTGGATATTCGGGAGGGGAACATCGTCCGCAGAGACAGCGGCGCGGTGGAAATGGACCTTTCTCATCTGGCCATGACCGCCCAGTATAACCCGGTGCATTCCCAGCATATCACGGCGGAAAAGACCGCCACCATCCGCTCTAACGCCTATTCCTTCGGCTGCACCTTCGCGGAGGTGGAGGTGGATATCCCCATGTGCAGGGTAACGCTGAAACGCATTTTGAACGTCCATGACTGCGGCAGCCTTATCAACCCGGCTCTGGCGGAGGCACAGGTCCACGGCGGAATGTCCATGGGAATCGGCTACGGCCTTTCTGAGCAGCTTTTGTTCGATGAAAAGACCGGCAGGCCCCTGAATAACAACCTGCTGGACTATAAGCTCTCAACATTCATGGACCACCCGAATTTGGAGGCGCTGTTTGTGGAGAATCCGGAGCCCACCTCGCCCTTCGGCACGAAGGCGCTGGGTGAGCCGCCGGCCTGTTCACCGGCACCGGCCATCCGCAGTGCCATTTTCAACGCCACCGGCGTGTCCATCGACACCACGCCCATGACGCCCCATGTGCTGTACAAGGCGTTCCGGGACGCGGGACTGATCGCAGAGGGGGGGAAGAACTGACCATGTACGATATGAAGGCGCTTTATCAGGCCGGCAGCGTGGAGGAAGCAGTGGCGCTCCGTTTAGAGCACCCGGAGGCCCAGATCATTGCCGGCGGCAGCGATGTGCTGGTGCAGATGCGGGAGGGCAAGCGGGCCGGCGCGGAGTTGATCTCCATTTACGGCATTGACACCCTCCGGGGCGTTTCCATGGAGCCGGACGGAACGCTGCGAATCGGTTCTCTTACCAGCTTTTCCCATATCACGAAGGCTCCTTTGATTCAAAAATACATCAATGTCTTGGGGGAGGCCGTGGATCAGGTGGGCGGCCCTCAGATACGGAACATCGGTACCATTGGCGGCAACACCTGCAACGGTGTGACCTCCGCCGACTCCGCCTCCACGCTGTTTGCGTGGGACGCAATCATTGAACTTACCGGTAAAAACGGCGTCCGCCGCCTGCCGATTCAAGAGTTCTATATCAAGGCGGGTAAGGTGGACATTCGTGTGGAGGATGGCGAGCTTCAGACCGCCGTGCTGATTCCTAAGGAGAGCTACGAAAACTGCTTCGGCCATTACATCAAATACGCCATGCGGAACGCCATGGACATCGCCACGCTGGGAACGTCTGTAAACGTGCGGCTTTCCGCCGATAAGCGGACGGTGGAACGGGCGCGGGTGGCTTTCGGCGTGGCGGGGCCGGTGCCCCTCCGGGCGGAGACCGCTGAGCGTTTGGCCACAGGACAGCCGGTGAGCCTTGAATTGGCGGAGGCATTTGCCCATGCGGTAACGGCGGACATCAATCCCCGGGATTCGTGGCGGGCCGCCAAGGATTTCCGGCTGCACATCGCCGTGGAGAGTGCCAAGCGCGCGTTCCTTGAAGCGGTGAGACTGGCGGGAGGTGAGATGTAATGGCACAGTACCAGTTGATTCATTTCAACCTCAACGGCAAGGCCGTGGAAAAAATGGTAGACGTCCGGGCCAGCCTGACCGACCTGCTTCGCAATGACTTCCACATGACCAGCGTGAAAAAGGGCTGTGAGGTGGGGGAGTGCGGCGCCTGCAACGTCATCATTGACGGGGAGTGCTTCAACTCCTGTATTTATCTGGCAGTCTGGGCCGAGGGCAAGCACATCCGCACGCTGGAGAGCCTGTTGGGCCCCAACGGCGAGCTCAGCGATATCCAGCAGGCGTTTATTGACGAGACTGCGGTGCAGTGCGGCTTCTGTACCCCCGGCTTTATCATGACCGCCGTGGAAATTTTAGAGAGCGGAAAGCTCTATACGGATGAGGAGCTCCGCAAGCTGCTCTCAGGACACCTGTGCCGCTGCACCGGGTATGAAAATATTCTCCGAGCGGTGAAAAAGACCATGTACCGGCGGCTGGGGCTCCCTTACCCGGCGAAGGAGACTGAATGAACGAAAAAGGTTCGTCCCATTGGGACGGACTTTTTTCGTTTGACGCATTGGCGGAAACGTGGTAAAATAAACTCATAAAACGGTTACATCCATGTCCTTTGACAGAGATGCGAGTCCGCAAACGCAAAGAACAAGGAGGAAAATTTATGAAAACCATCATTACTATTGGGCGACAGTTCGGCAGCGGCGGCAAGGAAATCGGTATCCGCGTTTCCAAGGAGCTGGGTATTCCCTTCTACGATAAGGAGCTGCTGCAGGAGGCGGCGAAAAAGAGCGGCCTGTGCCAGAAGATATTTGAAAATTTTGATGAAAAGCCCAAGAGCCTGCTGTATGCCATCGCCATGGACGCGTACCCCCTTGGCTTTTCCGGCAATATGGGCGAGTCTCTGGAGCAGCAGGTGCATCTCGCCATCTTTAAGACCATACGCCAGATCGCGGAGGAGGGGCCCTGCGTCATCATTGGCCGGTGCGCCGATTATGCGCTGGCAGAGGACCCCAATCGGCTGAGCCTGTTTATCAGCGCGCCCATGGAGGACCGTATCGCTCGGGTAGCGAAGCGGCAGAAGGTAACGCCGGAGGAGGCCAAAACGCTGATTCAAAAGACGGATAAGCGCCGCGCGGCCTACTGCGAATACTATGCCTCTAAGAAGTGGGGCGCAGTGGACGCCTATGATTTCTGCCTCAACAGCAGCGCACTGGGCCTCGGCGGCACGGTGGAGCTGATTCAAACCATAGTGGCCCACAAGGAGCACCCTATTCCCAGCCCCACGGAGCAGGACCCCACCCAGCAGAACTGAGAGCTTTTCTAAAAAGCGGCCCATTGGGGCCGCTTTTTTTGCGCGGAAGCGGCAATGTCTTCGATGGAGCAGGAGAAAAATTCCATGTGGAAGCTGCTGTCCCAAAAGTTTCCTTGACATTTCACTTCAAAGTAGTATAATTTCAAATTGTTCAAAATTAAACTATTTAAGGAGGCGTTCCATTGCCTACGGCAGTTGATATTTATACGGCGGTCCGACGGTTTGAAACGGCCTATGCGTCAGCCATGCGCCCGCTGGCGGAGCAGTTATCTATGGCCCAGCCCGCTGTAGACATTCTGCTGTTTCTGGCCAACAACCCCGGCCGGGACACAGCCCGGGACATCTGCACCTACCGCAAACTGAAGCCGGCCATCGTGTCCTTTCATGTGGACAAGCTGGCGCGGGAGGGGTATCTTCTGCGGCAGGCAGTGCCGGGAGACCGGCGGAAATGCCGGCTGGTGCCGACGGAGAAGGCCGCGCCGGTCATCGCGCAGGGACGGGCGCTTCAGGAGCGCTTTTCACGGCAGCTTGTCCGGGGATTGACTGCGGAGGACGCGGCCCACTTTGAAAGGTGTCTGACCGTCATCGGGGACAACATGACCGCTATGGCCGAGGACCGGCGAAAGAATGAAGGAGTGTAAGCGGATGAATCAGGATAAGACTTTTTTAGGAACGGAGCCCATCGGAAAGCTCCTGCGGCAGTTGGCGGTGCCGACAGTCATCGCCCAGTTGGTGAATATGCTCTATAATATTGTGGACCGCATTTATATCGGCCATATTCCGGGAAACGGTGATCTGGCCCTGACGGGTGTGGGCGTCTGCCTGCCGCTGATACTCATCGTGTCCGCCTTTGCGGCGCTGGTGGCCTCCGGCGGCGCGCCCCGGGCGTCTATCTATATGGGAAAGCAGGACCATGCTACGGCGGAGAAAATCTTGGGCGGCTGCTTTGCCCTCCAGCTCATCGTCTCCGCTGTGCTGACAGCGGTGCTGCTGCTTTGGAACCGGCCGCTGCTGCTGACCTTCGGCGCCAGCGGAAATACCATTGACTATGCCGCTGCCTATATGAGCGTCTACGCCATCGGCACCGTGTTCGTGCAGTTGACGCTGGGCATGAACGCCTTCATCACGGCACAGGGCTTTGCCCAGATCGGGATGCGGACCGTGCTTATCGGTGCGGTGGCCAATATCGTGCTGGACCCGCTGTTTATTTTCGCGCTGAATATGGGCGTTCGGGGCGCGGCTCTGGCAACCATCATTTCTCAGTGTCTTTCCTGTGTTTGGGTGCTGCGCTTCCTCACCGGCCCTAAGACCATGCTGCGGCTGAAAAAGGAGAATATCCGCATAGCGCCCGCGCTGGTGTTGCCCTGTGTGGCCCTTGGCTCCGCTACGTTCATCATGCAGGCCAGCGAGAGCGTGATCTCCATGTGCTTCAATTCCTCGCTGCTGAAATACGGCGGCGATATTGCCGTGGGCGCCATGACGATTCTCTCCAGCGTTATGCAGTTCGCCATGCTGCCCCTGCAGGGTATCGGGCAGGGAGCACAGCCCATTATCAGCTATAATTACGGTGCCCGGAACACCGAGCGTGTCCGCCGGACCTTCTGGCTGCTGCTGAGGGTCAGCCTGTGCTACTCCGTACTGCTGTGGGCGATTATTCAGCTGTTCCCCGGGGTATTTGCCCGGATGTTTACCCCCAAGGCGGAGTTGATCGACTTTACCGTGACCGCGCTTCGTATCTACTGCGGCGCGCTGTTCCTGTTCGGCATCCAAATCGCCTGCCAGATGGCCTTTGTGTCCATCGGTGCCGCCGGTTGCTCCATTATTGTGGCGGTGCTGCGGAAATTCGTGCTGCTGCTGCCGCTGATCTACCTGCTGCCCCGGCTGCTGGCGAATCAGACCATGGCAGTCTACACGGCGGAGCCGGTGGCGGACGCCATCGCGGTGACCTGTACGGCGATCCTGTTCTCAGTCCAGTTCCGCAAGGCGCTGCGGAAGCTGGAGGAGCCTGCACCGTAATAGAAAATGACTGCCGAAGCACGCTTTTGTTCGGCGAAGCGTTTTGCGGCAAGCCGATGACCGGCCCCGGAAGCTCCGGGGCCGGTCATTTTTATAGAGAATCAAACAGCGCGTGAAAACGTTCCTGACTGTAGGCATTGACCTCCGTCTCCAGCGTCCGGTAGGCGGTCAGCAGCCGCTCCGCCTCCGGCGTCAGGGACGCGCCGCCGCCGTGGCGGCCGCCGGTGCTGGAGGATAGCAGCTTGCACCCCATGCCCTCCTCCGCCGCGCGGACGATGCGCCACGCCTTTGAGTAGGCCATTTCCATGGACGCGGCGGCAGAGCGCAGGGAGTGGTGCTCCCGGACCCGCTCTAAAAGCTCGGCCACGCCGGGGCCGAAGATGCGCTCTTCGTTTGTCAGCAGTCTGAGGGTCAGCTTCAGTTCCATGATATTCTCTCCCGTGTCCGAAAAATCGGTTCTGCCTTTATCATACCATGCGTTTTTGTGTTTGCAAACAGTAAAAAACGTGCTATACTATCGGCAGTTCAAAATGATACAAAGGAGACTGCCATGCTGCTGCTGAAAAACGAGACTGCCAGCTTGAGGCTGGATATTGTAAACTATGAATTTTCCGAAGTGGAATACGGAATGGACGAATATGACCGCAACTGGCTGTTGCTGCGCTGCACTTGGACGGAGGACGGAGAAATTCACAAGGACTCCAATGACTGTCTGCTGGCACAGGAGCTGACGGAGCTTGCCGCCGGACTGAAGGTGCTTGCGGCGGGCATTAAGGACCGTTATGACAGCGACTTCATTGCAAGCGGTATGACCTTTTCTGCGTGGGCGGAGGAGGATGGCTTTGGCGCGATGATGACGTTCTATCTGCCGAACACCATGGATGGTGATGATACGGCCGAGGTGGTGAGCCATTTGACCGCGCAGGAGCTGAAGGAGTTTATCGCAGAGCTTGATAAGGACTGTGCCAAATTCCCGGAGCGGAAATAAGTGTAAGAAAAAAGCGGCCCGTATGGGCCGCTTTTCTGCTGCTTGATTTGACTTCTTCAGGAAACCGCAGCCTCCGCCGGGTGCGTATCCCCGGTGTGATGGACACGGCGCATGGTTCTGCGATAGGCAAAGTGGAACGCGATCATGTGCGCGATGGAGGTGATGACCCAAGAGATGGGATAGACGATGTAGACCATTTCGATGGTGTGGTAAGCGGGAATTTGGAACACGGTTCCCAGCCAGACCAGACGGAACAGGCAGGCGCCCACCAGCGTGACCAGCATGGGGGCGATATTGTAGCCGATGCCCCGTATGGAGCCCACCTGAACATCCATCAGGGCATCCAGCCCGTAGAACAGCATCAGATAGTGCATCCGCACCATACCGGCTTGAATCACGGCCTCACTGGGGGAGTAGATACCCAGAAGCTGATGCCCGAACAAAATGGCGAGGAAGCCCAAAAGGAACGTGCTGATGGTGCCGGTAGCCACGGCGATGTGCCGAATCCGCAGAATGCGGCGATAATTCCCGGCGCCGAAGTTCTGGCTGGTAAAGGCTGTGTTGGCCTGATAGAAGGCGTTGACATTGGCGTAGACAAAGTTCTCAATGCTGCTGGCGGCGGAGCTGGCGGCCACCAGCGTTGTATCGTCAAAGGAGTTGATGGAGGACTGCACCGTCACGTTGGCAAGGGAAAACAAAATGCCCTGAATACCGGCGGGGATACCTACCTGCATGATCTGCTTGAGCTTCATGGGATAGATTTTCAATTGCCGCAGATCAAGGCGCAGCGGTCCGGTTTCCTTCATCAAACAGCGAATGACCAGCGCGGCGGAAATGCACTGGGAAATCACCGTTGCCAGCGCCACACCGGCTACATCCATCTGGAACTTGATGACGAACACCAGATTTAAGACCACGTTGACGATACCGGCGGCAAACAGGAAGTACAGCGGCCGCTGGGTATCGCCACCAGCCCGCAGCAGCGCGGCGCCGAAGTTATAGAGCATGGTGGCGGTCTGACCGGCAAAGTAAATGCGAAGGTAGGTAGTGGCAAGGCCCAGCACATCGTCCGGACACTGCATCCACTCCAAAATCGTCCGGGCACCCAGAATGCCTACCACCGTCAGCAGCAGGCCGCTGTAAATGGACAGCAGAATGGAGGTGTGGACGGTTTTGCTCAGCTCCTCGTCCTCGTGGGCACCGTAGTGCCTTGCGGCCAGAATGTTGGCGCCAATGGAAAGGCCGAGGAACAGATTTGTCAAAAGATTGATCAGAGCCGTGTTGGAGCCCACTGCCGCCAGTGAGTTGTCACCGGCGTAGCGACCCACCACCACCACATCCGCCGCGTTGAACAAGAGCTGCAGCATGGTGGAAAGCGTCAGCGGTACGGCAAAGCGCAGCAGCTTGGGAAAAATCGCGCCGTTGAGCATATCGATCTCGTATGATTTTGTAGAGCTACGTGCCATGAAAGTCCTCCTGAAAACAAGAAAACGTAAAATTTTTGTAAAATTACCTGAAAGCAGTATTCCTATCATAACACCGTGAAATTGGAAAAACCACCTCTTTTTCAAAAATTCCCTATCATATTTTGCTGAAAATCCGCCGTACTTTTTGGCGAAAAACAACAGAAAACGGCGGCGATGACGGAAAGTTTTCCGAACGTTTACAGATTTACGATTGCGGTCTGGGCAGAATACTGCTATGATTACCATTTACATAGAGAGGTGGAGGAAGCTATGGAACAGAACGCAAGGGAGAAGCGGAGCCGATGGCTGCGGGATTTGCTGTGCGGGGCGCTGATTGGGGCCGGGGCGATTTTGCCCGGCGTTTCCGGCGGTGTGCTGGCGGTGGTATTTGATGTGTACCGCCCGGTGATGGAAACGCTGACGCACCCCGTCCGGGGACTGCGGAAATACTGGCCGATTTTTCTGCCGCTGGGGATCGGCAGCATGGTCGGCTTTTTGGGACTTGCCAAGGCCATCGCAGCGGCGTATGCCCTATCGGCCGCCGCAACGGTGTGGCTGTTTATCGGCCTGATCGCGGGGACGTTCCCGGCTCTGTGGCGGGAAGCGGGGAAGGAGGGCCACAGTCCCGCCGCGTGGGTGAGCTGCGCTGTCTGTGCGCTGGCGGTATTCATGACCCTATTTTATATTCGGCACGTCCTCCATGTGACGGTGACGCCGAATTTCTGGTGGTATAATTTCTGCGGCGCCCTATGGGGGGCGGGCATCGCGATTCCGGGCTTTACGAGCTCGTCCATCATGATGTCGCTGGGGCTGTATGAGCCCATCATGCGGGGGCTTGCGGATATGCGGTTTCTTGTGCTTTCCGCGTGTCTTCCGGGACTGCTGCTGACCATGGCGCTGCTGGCCCGGGGCGTGACGTGGCTGTTCCGGTGGCACTACGCTGTGGCTTTCCACGGAATCTTGGGCATTGTGGCAGCCTCCACGCTGGTCATCGTGCCGATCCAATACAGCGGCTTAGGGGAAGTACTGGTCTCGGCGGCGTGCTGCGGCGTTGGCTTTGCGCTGGCGTTTTTCTTGGAGCGGTTGGACCGCGCTTTGCCGCGATAAAGTAAAAAATAATATGAAAATACGGAAAAGGTCAATGAATCGCAGGATTTATTGACCTTTTCCACTTTTTATACCCTCTGAAAATCTTGCGGAAAAATATCTTGACAAAAGGGGAAGGAGTCAGTACAATATACTTCGGTTCTTTTAATTAAATTTTTTTAAATAAAAATATTTAATTATAAGGGCGGAGATTTTTGAACATATAAGGAGACCCATCATGGAATTTGAAAAAGTGCGTGATATTATCGTGGAGACTCTGGGCTGCGATGAGGAGGCTGTGACCCCCACCGCTTCTCTTGCCGATGATCTGGGCGCCGATTCTCTGGCTGCCGTGGAACTGGTGATGGCTCTGGAGGAGGCCGCCGGTCTGTCCATTGCCGAGGAGGACGCCGCCAAGCTCAAGACCGTGGGCGATATCATGGCCTATCTGGCCGCGCATAAGAACTGATGCGCCTGCCGCCGGGGTATCCCCGGCGGCCCGGTTTCAAAGGAAAGGATATTCCATGACCAATCAGGAATTGAAAGAATTACTGTCCTGCTTTGAGAGCAGCTCCCTTGGAAAAATGAAGCTGTCCACGCAGGAATTTACCATTGAGCTGGAGCGGCCCTGTGCCGCGGCACCCGCTGTCCCGGCCGCACCTGCTGCCGCGGCGGTTCCTACGCAGCCGCAGGCACCGGCGGGGGAAACTGTCACCGCGCCTATGGTGGGGACGTTTTACACCGCGCCCTCTCCGGACCAGCCGCCGTTTGTCAAGGTGGGGGATCGGGTGAAAAAGGGTGATACCCTGTGCCTGATAGAGGCCATGAAAATGATGAGTGAGCTTCCCGCCCCCTGTGACTGCGAGATCACGGCGGTACTAAAGGAAAACGGCGAGCTGATCTCCTTCGGCGAGGCGTTGTTCGGGTATCAGCCATGCTGAAGCGGGTACTGATTGCCAACCGGGGGGAAATTGCCCTCCGGGTGCTGCGGGCCTGCCGGGAGCTGGGAATCGAAACTGTGGCGGCCTATTCACAGGCGGACGCCGAGGCGCTGCCTGTGCAGTTGGCAACGCAGTCCGTATGTATTGGTCCCGCCCGGGCGGCGGACAGCTATCTCAATGAAAACGCATTGCTCTCTGCCGCACTGGCCACCGGCTGCGACAGTCTGCATCCCGGCTACGGTTTTTTGTCCGAAAACGCCGACTTTGCCGACGCCTGCCGGGAAAATGGCATCACGTTCATTGGTCCCTCCGGGGATTCCATTCGGAGGGCCGGTTCCAAATCCGCCGCGCGGGAGCTGATGCGCGTTGCCGGTGTCCCGGTAACGCCCGGCTCCGATGGCCCGGTGAACTCCGTAGAGGACGCTCTGGCCGCTGCGGAGCGGGTGGGCTATCCTGTGCTGCTGAAGGCCAGCGCAGGCGGCGGCGGACGGGGTATCCGCCGCTGTGACAGCGCCGACACTCTGCCGGACGCCTATGCCGCCGCGCGGGCGGAGGCAAAGGCTTGCTTCGGCAATGATGAAATGTATCTTGAAAAGCTGGTGCTGGAGCCCCGGCATATTGAATTTCAGATTTTGGCGGACCGGCAGGGCCATGTCATCCATCTGGGCGACCGGGACTGCTCCATCCAGCGCCGCAACCAGAAGCTCATCGAGGAGGCCCCGGCCCGGTGCCTGACACCGGCACTGCGCGCAAAGATGGGCGATGCCGCCGTGCGGGCGGCACAGGCCGTACATTATGAAGGGGCCGGGACCGTGGAATTTCTGCTGGATGCCGATGGGACGCATTTTTATTTCATGGAGATGAACACCCGCATTCAGGTGGAGCACGGCATTACGGAGCTTGTTACCGGCGTGGATTTGGTACGCCAGCAGCTCCGCATTGCCTCCGGCCTGCCGCTGGATATGGGGCAGGAGGATGTGACGCTTACCGGTCACGCCATTGAGTGCCGCATCAATGCCGAGGACCCGGCGGCGGATTTCCGTCCCTGTCCCGGAAGGGTGGAGTTTCTCCACTTCCCCGGCGGCCCCGGCGTCCGGGTGGATTCCGCATTGTATAACGGCTGTACGCTGCTGCCCTACTACGATTCCTTGGCGGCCAAGGTCATGGTCCACGCTCCGACCCGGCTGGAGGCCATCCGCAGGATGCGCCGCTGTCTGGAGGAGTTCGCGCTGGAGGGCTTTCCCACCAATGCGGAGCTTTCCTATGAGGTGCTGTTCCACCCGGCCTTTGTCCGAGGAAGCTGTACCACTGCATTTTTGGACCGGAGCCTGCCGGAGCTGCTGGACTTCAGCCGCCGGGTGGACGGACACCGAGGAGTGTAAATGGAAACGATTTTTGCAAAGCGCCGGGCAAGGCTGCTGGCCATGAAGGCCATGCGGGAAAATTATGTCCCCGGCGAAAGACTGTGCACCTGTCCGCAGTGCGGCGGGGAAAGTGAGCGTCGCGCTGTAGCGGCGGCACTGTCCGTCTGCCCTCTGTGCGGCTATCACTTCCCCATGGGGGCGTATTACCGCCTCAGCAGTGTACTGGATTCCGGCTCCTTCCGGGAGCTGAACGAGAAGCTGACGTCAAATGACCCCCTGCATTTTCCCGGCTACGGCGCCAAGCTGGACGCTGCCCGCCGGAAAACCGGCATGAACGAAGCCGCTGTTACGGCGGTGGGAACTATCGGCGGCAGCCGCTGTGTGGTGGGCGTGCTGGACAGCCGCTTCCTCATGGGCAGCATGAGCGCCGCCGTGGGGGAAAAGCTGACCCTTGCCATTGAACACGCCATAAAAAATAAGTTGCCGCTGATTTTGTTCGCGGCCAGCGGTGGAGCCCGGATGCAGGAGGGGATTTTGTCTCTGATGCAGATGGCCAAGACCAGCGCCGCGCTGGCTCGGTTTTCAGAAAAGGGACTGCTGTATATCTCCGTTCTGACGGACCCCACCACCGGCGGTGTCACCGCCAGCTTTGCTTCGCTGGGGGACATCATTCTGGCGGAGCCGGGGGCGCTCATCGGCTTTGCCGGGCCCCGGGTCATTCAGCAGACCATCGGCGAAACGCTGCCGCAGGGCTTTCAACGGGCGGAATTTCAGATGGAGCACGGTTTTGTGGATGCCGTGGTGCCCCGGAGCCAAATGCGGGATACGCTGGCTCGACTGCTGAAGCTCCACGGGAAGGGAGACCGTCATGGCTGAGAGAACTGCCGCGGAGCGGGTGGCGCTGGCCCGCCATCCCCAGCGGCCCAATATCACGGATTACATCAATGGCCTTTTTACTGACTTTTTTGAGCAGCGGGGCGACCGGGCCTGTCGGGAGGACGCCGCAATTTTAGGCGGCATCGCCCTGTTCCACGGGCGGCCTGTCACGGTCATCGGGACCCGAAAGGGCAAGGACTTGGAGGAAAACCTCAACTGCAATTTCGGAATGCCGGGGCCGGAGGGCTACCGCAAGGCGCTGCGGCTGATGAAGCAGGCGGAAAAATTTCACCGCCCCATCTTTACGTTTATTGATACCTCTGGGGCCTATCCCGGCCTTGAGGCTGAGGAACGCGGTCAGGGCGAGGCCATTGCACGAAACCTCTTTGAGATGAGCCGCCTCACTGTGCCGGTCATTGCCGTGGTCACCGGAGAGGGCAACAGCGGCGGCGCGCTGGCGCTGGCCGTGGCGAACCGGGTACTGATGCTGGAAAACGCCGTATACGCCATTTTGTCCCCGGAGGGCTTCGCCTCGATCCTGTGGAAGGATGCCCACCGCGCCGGTGAAGCGGCGGAACTGATGCGGCTCACCGCACCGGAGCTGAAAAAGCTGGGGGTCATTGATGGCATCGTCCGGGAGCCGGAGGGCGGCGCGCAGACAAACCATGGGGAAATGCTGCGGAGTATGGACCGGGTGCTGCTGCGGGAACTGACACCGCTGCTGAAGGAGAGCGGAACGGCTCTGGCGGAGCAGCGCTGCCGGAAATTTCGCGCCATGGGCCGGGGGAAGGAGAACGCATGAACGGAATCAAGCTCCGTGGGCTGGGCCGCTGTGTCCCGGCCCAAAGCGTCACCAATGATGACCTTGCAAAAACAGTGGACACCAGTGATGCGTGGATCACGGCCAGGACGGGAATCCGCAGCCGCCGCCGCTGCACAGAGGAAACGCACACCGAGCTGTGCGTGACTGCCGCACGGCGGGCGCTGGCGCAGGCCGGGATCACCCCGGCGGACATCGGCGCCTGCATTGTGGCCACGGTTTCGGCGGATACCATTGTGCCCTCCGCCGCCTGTATGCTCCAGCGGGAGTTGGGAATGCCGGAGGACACGCCCTGCTTTGATTTGAACGCCGCCTGCACCGGCTTTATCTACGCGCTGCACACCATGGAGTGCCTGCTGAACGCCTCCCCCCGGAAATTCGGGCTTGTGGTGGGCGCGGAGGCGCTGAGCCGGGTGGTGGACTGGACGGACCGCGGCACCTGCATTCTCTTTGGGGACGGAGCGGCTGCCGCCGTGGTGGAATGCCGGGAGGGCTGGCCCGCCATCGGCGCTGTTCTGGGGAGCCGGGGAGATGACCGGCTGCTGCGTCTGCCGGGGCTTGGACGGGGGGAGCCCAACGTCCTCTCCATGGAGGGGACGCAGGTATTCAAATTTGCGGTGGAGACCGTTCCTGCCTGTATGGACGCCGTGTTGGCAAAGGCGGGACTGACTGCGGAGGACATCGATTTCTTTGTGTTCCATCAGGCCAATGCCCGCATCATTGATCTGGCGGTGCGGAAGTACCGTATCCCGCCGGAAAAATACTATAAAAATATCGACCATTACGGAAACACGGCCGCTGCCAGCGTGCCGCTGGTGCTCAGCGAGCTGTATGAGCAGGGGCGCATCGGCCCCGGCAGCCGTTTGCTGACGGTCGCCTTCGGCGGCGGCCTCACATGGGGCGGCGCGGTCCTTGAGCTGGCGTGAGCCGATTCTTCCGATAAGGAGCCTTTCTATGATCAAACTAAGTGAGCTGCTGGGAACGGAGTTCCCCATTATTCAGGGCGGTATGGCGAATATTGCCACAGGCGAATTTGCCGCCGCCTGCTCCAATGCCGGCGCACTGGGCGTCATCGCCACCGGCGGAATGCTGGAGGCGGATCTGCTCCGGGAGCAGATTCATATCTGCAAGCGCCTGACGGACAAGCCCTTCGGCGTGAACCTGATGCTGATGAACCCCTCCGTGGACGAGATGGCCAAGGTGGTCATCGAGGAGGGCGTGAAGGTGGTCACCACCGGCGCGGGCAACCCCGGCAAGTACATCCCCGCCTGGAAAGAGGCGGGCATCATCGTCATCCCCGTGGTGGCTGCCGCCGTGCTGGCCAAGCGCCTCACCCGCTACGGCATTGACGCCGTCATCGCTGAGGGGACGGAGTCCGGCGGTCATGTGGGCGAGATGACCACTATGGCGCTGGTGCCGCAGGTCATTGACGCGGTGGACGTCCCGGTGATCGCCGCCGGCGGCATTGCCGACGGACGTCAGGCTGCGGCGGCGCTGGCGCTGGGGGCCTGCGGCATTCAGGTGGGAACGTGTCTTCTGGCAAGCCGGGAATGCCCGATTCATGAAAATTATAAGCAGGCCATCCTGAAAGCGAAGGACAGCGATACCACCGTGACCGGCCGCTCCATCGGCGGACCTGTCCGGGTGCTGAAAAACAAAATGGCCCGGGAGTATCTGGCGCTGGAAAAGCATGGGGCCACGCTGGAGGAGCTGGAGCGCGTAACGCTGGGCGGTCTGCGCCGCGCGGTGTTCGAGGGAGATACGGAGCACGGCAGCGTTATGGCGGGACAGGTAGCCGGTATGCTCCATGAGATCAAGCCCGTGCGACAGATTTTTGAGGAGCTGTACAATGGGAGCCGCGCCGTGCTGCATTCTACGGAGGAAGCATGGCGGTAACGATTGGGGACAAAACGCTGCCGCTGCCGATTCTTCAGGGCGGCATGGGCGTTGGCGTCAGTCTGGACGGACTGGCCGGAACGGTTGCCGCCTGCGGCGGCATGGGGACGATCTCCACCGCCATGTGCGGCTTTGCCGAGCCGGATTTTGAAACAAATCCCTTTGAAGCCAATCTCCGGGCGCTGGCGCGTCAGGTGCGCCGCGCAAAGGAAATGGCCAACGGTGCGGGATTAGTAGCCGTCAACGCCATGGTGGCCACCACGCAGTATGCCGACAGCGTTCGTACCGCCCTTCGGGCGGGGGCGGATGCCATCGTCTGCGGCGCGGGTCTGCCTCGGGACCTGCCCGCGTTGGCGGCGGAGGTGTCGGAGAGTCGCGCCGCGCTGGCACCCATCGTCAGCAGCGGCCGGGCGGCGGGTCTCATCTGTAAGCTGTGGGACCGGCATTATGGCCGTATTCCGGATTTCCTGATTTTAGAGGGTCCTGGCGCCGGAGGGCATTTGGGCTTTTCGCGGCAGGAGTTGGAAAAGCCGCCCACGCTTTCCGTGCTTTTGCCGGAGGTGCTGGAGGCCCTTGCGCCCTTTCGGGACAGAGCCGGGCGGGACATCCCGGTCTTTGTGGCCGGCGGCGTGAAAAACGGCGCCGAAATGGCCGCATATATGCGTCAGGGTGCCGCCGGGGCGCAGTTTGCCACCCGCTTTATCGTAACGAAGGAGTGCGATGCCAGCCGTGCGTATAAGGAGCGGCTGATTGCAGCCGAGGCCAGTGATATCACCCTTGTGAAAAGTCCTGTTGGAATGCCCGGACGGGCGCTCTGCAGTCCGCTTATTCGCCGGGTGGAGACCGGGACACAGCCGCCGCCGGAGCGGTGTATGCGGTGCATCACCACCTGTGACGGGAAAAACGCGCCCTACTGTATTTCCAAGGCGTTGATCGCCGCACGGAACGGCGACTGGGAAAACGGTCTGTTTTTCTGCGGCGAAAACGCCGGTGAGATCAAAACACTGTCCACAGTCCCCGCCGAAATGGCCCGGATCGTGGAGGAATGGAGAAGCGCACAATGAAATTGGGCTTTTTATATGCCGGACAGGGCAGCCAGCACCCCGGAATGGGGGCCGATCTATATGAGACCTGTCCGGCGTTCCGAAGCGTATTGGACCGGGCGGCAGAGCAGGTGGATTTCGATTTGAAGGAGGTCTCCTTCACCGATGCGAAGGGCGTTCTGAATCAGACCCGCTATACCCAGCCCTGCATGGTGGCCTTCGCCGCAGGCATGACCGCGCTGCTGGCGGAGCGGGGCATCGTCCCCGCCGCTGCCGCCGGGCTCTCTCTGGGCGAGTATTCCGCCCTCCACGCCGCCGGGGTCTTTGACGCCGACACCGCCGTGGAGCTGGTGGCCTTCCGCGGCAAAGCCATGGAGGAAGCCGCAGCCGGACGGCCCTCTGCCATGGTAGCGGTGCTGGGGCTGGACCGGGCGGCCTTGCAGGAGGCCTGTGACGAGGCTTCCGCCCACGGCTGCGTGGTCATCGCCAACTACAACTGCCCCGGCCAGCTGGTCCTCGGCGGCGAAAAGGCCGCCGTGGAGACCGCGGCGGCTCTGGCAAAGGAAAAAGGCGCCCGCCGCTGCCTGCCCCTGAAGGTCAGCGGCCCCTTCCACACCCCCCTCATGGCCCCCGCCGGGGACGCGCTGGCGGAACGGTTCCGCACCGTGGAGTTCCGGGAGCCGCAGATCCCCGTGATCTTCAACTGTCTGGGCGCGGAGCGTCCCGATGGCGCTGCCATCCCGGAGCTGCTGGTGCGGCAGGTGCAGAGCAGCGTCTACATGGAGGATTCCCTCCGCCGCATGGCCGCCATGGGGCTGGACGCGCTGGTGGAGATCGGCCCGGGCAAGGCCCTCAGCGGCTTTGTGAAGAAAACCGTCCCGGAGCTGCCGGTGTACGCCGTGGAGACCGCGGCGGAACTGGAACAGCTGACGGAAACTCTGAAAGGAACATCGCTATGAATTTTTCTGAGAAAACAGCGGTCGTCACCGGCGGCAGCCGGGGACTGGGCCGGGCAATCTGTCTGGAACTGGCCCGGGGCGGAGCCAATGTGGTGCTCTGCTACGCGGGCAACGAAGTGGCGGCCAATGAGACCGTTGCCGCCTGCGAGTCCCTTGGAGCCAAGGCCGTGGCCATCCGGTGCGACGTGTCGAAAGAGGACGAGGTGAAGGCCCTGATGGACGCCGCCCTCAAAACCTTTGGCCGCATCGACATTCTGGTGAACAACGCAGGCATCACAAGGGACGGCCTGCTCATGATGATGAAGCCGGAGGATTTCGACGCCGTCATCGCCGCCAATCTCAAGGGCGCGTTCCTCTGCATGAAGGCTGTGGCCCGCCAGATGGTAAGGCAGCGCTATGGCCGCATTGTCAATCTCTCCAGCGTGGTAGGACTGCGGGGCAACGCCGGTCAGGTGAACTACGCCGCCAGCAAGGCGGGCGTCATCGGCATGACGAAATCCCTCGCAAAAGAGCTGGCGGGACGGAACATCACCGTTAACGCCGTGGCCCCCGGCTTTATCGACACGGATATGACCGCCGCTCTGACGGAGACCGCGAAAAACGCCGCCCTCGGCTCCATTCCCATGGGCCGCATGGGAACGCCGGAAAACGTGGCCAAGGCCGTGGCCTTTTTAGCCGACGAGGACGCGGGCTACATCACCGGGCAGGTCCTTGCCGTTGACGGCGGCATGAGTATGTAAGGAGGAACGCGACATGGAACGACGCAGAGTTGTCATCACCGGTCTGGGGGCCGTGACCCCCATCGGCCTGACGGCGGGGGAAAGCTGGCAGTCCGTGAAAAACGGCGTGTGCGGCATCGGCCCCATCACCCATTACGATCCCTCCGCGCAAAAGGTAAAGCTGGCGGCAGAGGTGAAGGGCTTTGACCCGGAGGCTTTGCTGGGCCGTCAGGAGTCCAAGCGCATGGGCCGCTTCACCCAGTTCGCCGTGGCGGCGGCACGGGAGGCCCTGTCCGACGCCGGGTTCTCCGTGGAGCAAGCGGACCCCGACCGCTGCGGCGTGATCCTCTCCAGCGGTATCGGCGGGCAAGCCATTACAGAGGCGGAGCACAGCCGGGGATTGGAAAAGGGCTTTGACCGGGTGTCACCATTCTATGTTCCCACCGCCATCTGCAATATGGCGGCGGGACAGGTAGCCATTGATTCGGGCTTCCGGGGAATGTGCTCCTGTCCGGTGACGGCCTGCGCCGGCGGCACCAACGCCGTAGGCGATGCGTTCCACTATATCCGTGACGGCTACGCGGACGGAATGCTCTGCGGCGGCACGGAGGCGGCCATTACGCCGCTGGCCATCGGCGGCTTTACCTCCATGAAGGCCCTGACCCAGACGGAGGACCCCGATCGGGCCTCCATCCCCTTTGACGCGGAGCGCAGCGGCTTCGTCATGGGCGAGGGCGCGGGCGTGCTGCTTCTGGAAGAATTGGAGCACGCCAAGACCCGCGGGGCGAAGATTTACGCCGAGGTGGTGGGCTACGGCGCCACCTGCGACGCTCACCACATCACCGCCCCTCTTGCGGACGGCAGCGGCGGTGCCAAGGCCATGGCCATCGCCCTGACAGACGGTGGTATTGCGCCGGAGCAGGTGGGCTATATCAACGCCCATGGCACCTCCACCCACCTCAACGATGCCGGAGAGACCGCCGCCGTGAAAACGGTGTTCGGCGCCCACGCCTATGCGCTGGCTATGAGCTCCACCAAGTCCATGACCGGGCACATGCTGGGAGCCGCCGGGGCGGTAGAGGCCATTTTTACCGCGCTGGCTCTGCGGGACGGATTTATCCCGGCTACCATCCACTATCAGACCCCGGACCCGGACTGCGATCTGGACATCGTGCCCAACGAGGGCCGTCCGGCGGACATCCGCTATGCCCTGAGCAACTCTCTGGGCTTCGGCGGGCACAACGGCAGTCTGCTGCTGAAGAAATGGGAGGACTGACATGGGCTTGCAGTTAAACTCCAACGAGATTGCGGAAATTCTTCCCCATCGGTATCCCTTTGCGCTGGTGGACCGTATCACAGACGGTGAATCGGGGGTATGGGCCAAGGGTATCAAGTGCGTCAGCGCGGGGGAGCCGTATTTCTGCGGCCATTTTCCGCAGAAGCACGTGATGCCCGGTGTCCTGATTTTAGAGGCCATGGCGCAGGTGGGGGCAGTGGCTATTTTGTCCCTGCCGGAAAACCGGGGGAAGATCGCCCTGTTCGGCGGTGTGAAAAACGCCCGGTTCAAGCGGCAGGTCATCCCCGGAGATGTGCTGGAGCTGGAATGTACCCTCACGAAGCGCCGGGGGCTGGTGGGCATCGGCGCCTGCACCGCCACCGTGAACGGTGAGACCGCCTGCACGGCGGAGCTGATCTTCGCCATCCAGTGACGCTCTTGCCTTTTCCTGCCGGAATGGGTATACTGAAACCAAGGTTGAATTCCGCAGGAGGGGGACACATCATGCTGAATCAAGCATTTAATGAAGTGTATACAAAGTTCAAGCTGCATTTTTATCAGGAGATTTTCCGTCGCTTTCAGGACCGGGAGGCCAGTCTCACTACCGTGGAGACCTTCTGTATGGAAAGCATCATGGCGCTGGGGCGGCCCTCGGTAAACGAGTTTGCCACCTTTATGCGAATTTCACCGCCCAATGCCGCCTATAAGGTCAACAGCCTCGTGAAAAAAGGCTATATCCGCAAGATACAGTCCCCGGAGGACCGCCGGGAATATCATCTGGAGGTCACGCAGAAGTATATTGACTACTACAACATTTCCTCGTCCTATATGGCGGAGGTCATGGACCGCATTGTGCACCGCTTTCCGGCGGAGGACTGCGCCAAGCTGGAGGAGATACTGACTGTGGTGAGCCGGGAGCTGATGCCGGAGGTCCCGCTGCCGGACCGATTGGCAGAGCAGGAAAAATAAAGAACCGCCCATGACCGGGATTTCCGGCCATGGACGGTTTTTTGTTTGAAAATCAGGATTTTTGCTCGACCAGCGGGCGGAAGTAATCGTCCAGCACAGCGAGGCAGTCCTCCCGCAGTACGCCGGAAGTGACTTTCGGCTGCCAGCCGGAGTGCTCAAATACAATGTGGGAGCAGTCGCAGCCCTCCTCATCGAAAATGTGCTCCAAATCACGGTTGCTGGCGCCGTAGACCAGCCGCCCCAGCTTGACCCAGACCATGGCACCGCTGCACATAAAGCAAGGCTCACAGCTGGAATACAGCGTGTAGTCCCGCAGGTCCGTGATTCCGGTGGCGCCGCAGAATTCCCGGATAAGTCCGGCCTCGCCGTGGAAGGTGGGGTCATGCCGGGTGTGGACTTGATTTTCGTTGGTAAAAACAATTTCGCCATCCTTTACCAGTACGGCGCCGAAGGGCTCGTTGCCGTGCTCCGCGGCCGCCTTGGATAAGGCAATGGCCTTCCGCATAAAAAGCTCGTCATCCATTGTGTGTGCCTCCCTGAATGTATTGCCTCTATTGTAGCAAACCGTACAGAAGAAAGCAAGCGGCGGGGTGTGGGTTTATGCTTCTCTTGGGTATGCCCTGAGTGAAAAGGGGCTTTTCCTGTCGGAAAATATGTGGTACACTCAGCATAGAAGCCGCCATAAGGCGGAAAAGAACGGAGGAAAAGGCTATGCGCTACGAGATCAAGGGCGGTGCGTTTCCGGTGGTGGTCTGCGAGCTGGCAGACGGTGAGCAGATGATCACGGAGAAGGGCTCCATGGTTTGGATGAGTCCCAATATGCAGATGGACACCCGCGGCGGCGGACTGGGGAAGATATTTTCCAAGGCGTTTTCCGGCGAGAGTATGTTCCAGAATATCTACACCGCCCGGGGCGCGGGCATGATCGCTTTCGGCTCCAGCTTTCCGGGGCAGATCAAGGCTGTGACCATCGCGCCGGGACAGGACATGATTTTGCAGAAGACTGCCTTCCTTGCGGCGGAGCCGGGGGTGGAGCTGTCCATCCATTTCAATAAGAAGCTGGGGACGGGGCTGTTCGGCGGCGAGGGCTTTATCATGCAGCGACTCAGCGGCAGCGGCGTGGCCTTTGCGGAGATCGACGGCGAGCTGGTGGAGTACGAGCTGCGGGAGGGCCAGCAGATCGTGGCGGATACCGGCAATGTAGCGGGCTTTACAGCTGGCGTGAAAATGGAAATTCAGCAGGTGCCGGGCATGAAGAATAAGCTGCTGGGCGGCGAGGGCCTATTCAATACGCTGCTTACCGGCCCAGGCAGGGTCTGGCTCCAGACCATGCCCATCTCCAGCGTGGCGGCGTCCATCCGGCCCTATATCCCTACCGGCAACGGCTGATGTACCCCTGAATGAAGCTGTAAGAAAATCCCGCAGGCGTAAGCCTGCGGGATGCTTTTTTCAGATTGTCCAAAGGCAGCGGATTGCACTGAAAGATACTTGCGGCAAAAGTGCGTGGGACCGGAATTTTCGATATGTCAGACCGGTAGGTTGGTGATGATGAGATGCTCCACGCGGCGCTCGTTCCGGCTTCTGACATTGTAGGTGTAGCGCTTGTCAAAGCTGAGGATATGGAAGTCCTTTTCATAAAGGCTGCGGATAAACTCCGTATTTTTGATGACAAGGATGAACCGGGCCGGTGTTTCCCGCAGCGCCGCAGCCAGCCGCTCCTGATCCTTTTTTGTAAAGGCGCGGCCCTCATAGTCGGAAAAATCCGTGTCATAGGGCGGATCAAGGAACATGAAATCCCGCTCCGTCAGATGGATATGCCGGAAAAAGTCCCCAAAATCCATGCAGCAAAGCTCCGTGTTGGCAAACAGCTCCCGCACCTCATCGCAGAAAATATGGTCGATTTTTGCGCGCATATTCTTCTTGTTGTAGGATTTTCCACCATAGGGGATGTTGAATTCCCCGTTGGCATTGTAGCGGAACATGGAGCCATAGCAATACTCACGGATGAAATAGAAGTTGGCGGCCCGGTAGGCGGGGGAGGGAGGCTTCTTACGATGGGCCTGCATAGCATTGTAAAGGTCCCGGAAGTACATATAGTAGCCGCAGGTAAAGCCGGTGATCAGATTTGCCTGCAGGTCCTCATCGGAAAAGGGCTTTTTTAGAGCATTGTTCCGGGTACGGCGCAGCTTGTCCAGCGCGTACCGGGTAAGGCTATTGGTAAAGGCTTCGATATCCGGCTGCAGCTTTTCGTAAAAATCCGGGGGAAGGGAGGCAACCAGCGAAGCGGACAGAGCGGCAAGGCGGCCCCTGAGTGCGTCGAGACTAAGATCCTCCCGGCAAAAGCTCTGATAAAGCTCTAAAAGCGTATCATAGCGCCGGTTACAAGCGCCAATCAGGCCGGAAAAGCTGTCACTATAGCACAGCAGCAGGTCGCGCAGCTGCTCGTCCTGCTGCTGAATCAGCGTGTAATACTCCATCAGGGAGCCGGAAATATCGTTGATGGCCGCAGCCCTCGGGCGGAGATGAAAGAACAGGGCGCCGCCGCCGAAGAACGGCTCAACATATCGGTCATATTCTGGAATATATTGCCGGATTTTTTGAATTTCCCCGGATTTTCCTCCGGGCCATTTGATAAGCGGATTCATGGAAGCTCCTATCCCTGCAAAATCGCGTGCCGCGGCCAGCGTCGGCGCGGCACACGGCTTACAGTGGCTTGGGCGGCATCAGAATAGAAAATATCTGAAAAAGCTGCCGAAGCTGAAGAGAATATTGAGAAGGATGATGGCGGCGATGATCTTGAAGATCACGCCTACCGGACTGCCGGAGGCATTTGTCTGCTTGGCAGGGCGGGAAACGGTGGGCCGGGTGGCCTCTGCGGAAAAACGCGGCTTGGCGGGAGCGGTACGCCGCGTACCCTTGGAAAGCCCCATGCGCCGGCGTTCCCGGTTTTCCTCGTGCAGCTCCTCGTGAACAAAGGAGCCGGCATGGTTTTTCTCGTTGATGCCATCCAGCCGAATCACGCTGCCATCGGCGTTGATAGCGGAGGCTTTGGGAGGCTGATTAAAGGCGCCGCACCGGGGACAGAAATCATCCACGTCAAAATTGTAAACCTTGCCGCATTCTTCGCACTTGACTCTCTGCATTCGCTTTTCCGCCTTTCCTGATAGACCGCGCCGGGGGAATAGAAATGTCCGCCAGCGCACACAACCACATTTTACTTTATTCTACCATACTGGCGCGGATTTGAGAAGAATATTTTTTATATTTCCCTACAATGGGATTTTGAGGCGAATCGAGACATCTGAACGCAGATTTTAGTTGCGGCGGCCTGTCCTTTATGGTAGAATCTGCATGAGGACGGCGGGAAGCCCGCCATAGACAGCTATGCGGAAGGGTGGTCATGATGAGCTTTTATACAGAAAGAGAAATTGCGCCTGTTGCGCTGGAAATCATTGGAAACCGGCCGGGAATCCATACCTCGGAGCTGATTGATGCAGTCCGCCAGCAGATGCGGCCTGATGGGGAGGACTGCGAAATTCTCAGCGACAGAAATGATGATAAGTTTTCGCAGAAGGTCCGTAACCTCAAAAGCCACGGCAGCATAGCGGAACTCGTGCGGACAACGGATGCGCGTGATTGTCGGTGGTATCTGCGCTGATGACCAGCGGCTGAACAGAGTGTAAAAGCAGTAGACCCCCGCGCCAAAAGGCGCGGGGGTCGCTGCTATTTCAGAGAATCAGCAGCCGCAGCCGTTATTGCAGCCGTTGTTGCAGCCGCAGCCGCCCCAGCCACCGCCGCAGCAGCACCAGATGATGATCAGCAGAATGATGAGCCAGCAGCAGTTCCCGCCGCCACCACCGCAACCGTTATTACAGCACATATCGGAACCTCCTATGAGATTGAGATGTAGACCGTTGAGCCGGCCTCAATCCATAGTATGCGGTCCTGTGGAGATGGTGCGGCGGAATTTAAAGGCGCTCTGTGGAAACCAGTTCCCGGGCGCTGCGCCACTCGCTGCGGGTGAAAACGTCCAAGTCCATGAGTCGGTCCGCCAACGTTTCCTCGCCGCTGGGCAGCTCGGCCTCCAGCGCATAGTAGGAGATGTACACCAGCTCCGCCCGGAGGAAGGTATCCGCTTGGAGCTGTGCCGCCTCACCCATTGTCAGCACACCGGCGCTGACTGCCCGAATCAGCGTGGAGGCAAGGTCGGTATTGGAGGCGGAGCTGTAGCCCATGGCCCGGAGAACAAACTCCGTGTACTGATAGGCGTTGACCGCTCCGGCAGGCCGGAAGGAGGTGGCGGTGTAGCCGTTGGTGTAGCCCTTTTCATAGGCGTAGCCCACGTAGCGCTCCGCCTGAGAACCCTTTTCAATATCCCGGAAGGGCGTTGTGCCGGACCACGCAAGCGCTTGATCCTCCTCACCCAGAACACGGATGAACATGATAAGGGCCTGAAGCCGGGTGGGGGCCGCCTCCAAATCATAGCCCGATCCGTAGCCGGTAAAGGTGCCCTTGAAAAGATGCAGAGACTTCAGAGCAGCGGCCATGGCGTTGTAGTCCGGCCGGTCGGAATAGGTGAAGGCGGACTGCCCCTGATAGTCCAGCACGGCGGTCTTGGAGGTGACGGTAAAGGCGGCGGAGGTATCCTCGGCAACAAGATAGCGGTGTCCCACAGAAAGCAGCGCGCTGTCGGGAACAACGCTGCCGGTGGTGACATCCACCACAGCGCCGGAGGCATAGATGACCTGTGCACTGCCAGCCAGCAGAAGTGCTCCGGTTCCGGTAACGCCCTGAAGGGCGTCGCCCTCCTTCAGACGGACCTCCTGCCACAGCGCGGCGGAGCCGGTGGTCTCGCCATTTTCCGCCCGCTCACGCAGCAGGGCGTCGGAGGCGTCCAGCGCTGCGTCCACCCTTTTGTCTACAGCGGCGGTAAAGGTGCCGTTGAGATAGGAGAGGGAGGCCAGCGGGTCATCGGCACCGCCGCCCGCGGCAGCGGCCCAAACGATAGCGGCCAATCCGGCACTCAGACACAGCGGCAGAAAACGCTTTTTCATCTGCGGTTCTCCTCTCAGCGGTTGGCGATTCGGTAGCTCAGGGTCAGGAGACTGTCGGCAAAGTGGATGTTTTCAAATTTCACATCCGGCTCGCTGCTGGAAAGCTCCACATTGGTAAAGTTCCAAAAGCCCTTGATGCCAAGGCTGATGAGGCGGGCAGCCATATCCTGTGCCACGGACTGCGGCACGGTGAGCACCACAACATCAATGGTGTGGCGCTTGATGTACTGCTCCAGATCGTTGACGGAGTAAACGGGAACGCCGTTGATGGCAGTGTTGATAATGTCGGCATCAACATCAAAGGAGGCGTCCACCGTGAAGCCGCTGCTTTCAAAGGGGAAGTTATTCAGCAGTGCACGGCCAAGATTGCCTACGCCGATCATGATGAGATGATGGTCATTGTCCACGCCTAAAATGTGGCCGATTTCGGCGCGAAGCTCCTCCACGTTGTAGCCGTAGCCCTGCTGGCCGAATTCGCCGAAGCAGCTAAAGTCCTGACGAATCTGAGAGGCTGTGATGTTCATTTCCTGTCCGAGAGAGTGGGAGGAGGTACGGATAATACCGCGGCTGCAAAGATCAGTCAACTGCCGGTAATACCGGGGCAGGCGGCGAATGACGGCATCCGAGATATTCTCTTTTTTCATGTTCTGATCACCTGTTCAAAAAAAGATAACCGCTTTTGCGGCAAGGGAGCGGCTATTATATAGGGGCTCTCAATATTTTATAGTCTTAGTTTAGAATAAAATGGCGGACTTGTCAATTTTTTTAACAATCTTTTTTTGGAAAATCGTGACAGCAGTGGAAAAAGCGGAGGATGTCCGTTTTTGACCGGTTATTTCTGCTGCCGCCCATCCATGGCGGAGCTGGACGAAAAAAGCATCCCCCGGCGCATTCTGCGCCAGGGGATGTATAGGATTGGGGGGATATGGCTGTACACTCAGGTGTCGGACTGAATTTCCTCGCCGCCGGTGACCTTCTTTTCAAACTTGGACATGAAGATGGGGGAGAAGATGCCGATGACGCACAGGCAGATCAGCACCCAGCACACGGGAGAGGAGAACAGTACGGAGATATTGCCCTGAGAGCTGCGGAGTGCGTTCCGGAGGCCCTTTTCACCGATGGGCCCCAAAATCAGGGCCAGCACCACAGCGGCGGTGTTCAGGTCAAACTTCCGCATGAGATAGCCGATCACACCGAAAATCAGCATGACCACCACATTCTTGAAGTTCTTGTTGATGGCGTAGGAGCCGATGAAGCACAGCACCGCGACGCAGGGAATGAGGATAGCATCGGACAGGCGGGAAATCTGGGCGAAAGCCCGGCAGCCCATGGTACCGATGGCCAGCATGAAGAACTGCACCAGCACGAAGCCGGCGAAGAAAGTGTAAGTCATGTCGGCATACTCGGTGAACAGCTCGGGACCGGGCTGAAGGCCCTGAATGATAAGGCCGCCCATCAGCACAGCAGTCACGGACTCGCCGGGGATACCCAGCGTCAGGGTAGGAATGAGGGAGCCGCCGGTAACGGCGTTGTTGGCGGCCACAGAGCCGCACACGCCCTCAATGCTGCCGTGGCCGAATTCCTCCTTGTGTTTGGAGAACTGCTTGGCGTTGTTATAGCCCATGAAGCAGGCGATGGAGGCACCGGCACCGGGGAGGATGCCGATGATGTTGCCGATGAGCCAACTGCGGATGACCGTGGGGGCCAGCCGTTTCTTCTCCTCCCGGGTCAGGCGAATTTTGTCGGAGAACTTCGTGGCCTTGGCCCGCTCCTTGATCTTGGCCTCCATGAGAATGAAGACCTGAGACATGGAGAACAGGCCGATAAGGGCGCAGGTGGTGTTGATGCCTTCGGCAAGGAAAGACTGGCCGAACATGAAGCGCTTGGTACCGAGAATGGGGTCAAGACTGATGGTGGACAGCAGCAGGCCCAGTGCACCGGACATGAGGCCCTTGACCATGGACTTGCTGGAAACGCCCGCGATGATAGTCAGGCCGAACAGGCTCAGCCAGAAGTATTCGGCGGACATGAACTTCAGCGCCAACTGGGCCAGCATGGGGGCAAAGAAGTACAGGGAAATGCAGCTGAGAAGACCGCCCCAGAACGAGCTCCAGCAGGCGGTCAGGCTCAGAGCCAGAGTCAGCGCAAGAAGGGTAGCAAAAATTCTTTTCATACTAAATCTCCCTTACATTTTTTGGGGACTGCAAAAAGCAGATCTCTACTACGTAACCTGCGTATTCTACGAAAAGAGAGGTGTCAAGAAAAAACTTCACAGAAATTTTACGAATATAATGTCAATATTCACAGCTCAACCATTTTTAACTGCTAAAAACAGAGCGAAAAACAGCAATATGCACAAGAATACGGTACGGCGCTCTATAGTATGACCCATGAATTTAATGGGAACTTAACGAACACGGACGCACTGTATAGAAAAGGGTGGAAGCCCCGTGAAAAATGTGCTATCATAAATTAATTCTATGGGAAGAAGCCAGCGCTTGCCGGAGAGGCAGTATTCAATGGCTGAAGTGCAGTAGGGGCAAAGGTCCGTGGGTGACGTGGGGTTGTGAAAGCAGGACCGGAGCAGCACGGGTACGGTAAGCGGGGCGGACGGAGCAGAAGTTCGTGAAATGAGAAGACTGGCTGTTTTTTGCGGCGGCTTTGCCGCCGGAATATTTGCCGCGCAATATCTGTTGGCAGTGGACTGGCTGCTGCCGGTGGGGCTTGCGTGTATCGGCGCAGGCGTACTTACGCTGCTTTTGCCCGCGCCGCAGCGGAAGCGTGCGGTACTCTGCCTTGTGGGCGCGGCATTGGCGCTGGGGTGGGACTGGCTGTATATCCGGCAGGTCAGCGCGCCGATGGAGGCGCTGGCGGCCACCCGGCAAACACTGACCATGACGCTGACGGACTACCCCACGGAGACCCGTTTCGGCGCCAAGGTGACGGTGCGGGCAGAGGGGCTGCCGGGAAAGCTCGTCTATTACGGCGATTCGCCGCTTTTGCAGCTTTGTCCCGGGCAGCGGATGACGGAGGACGTCTATCTGCAAAGTGCCTCCCGGATTCGGGACGATGATGTGACGGTGTTCAACTCCAAGGGTGTGTTCCTGATGGCCTACAGCCGGGGAACACCCCGCTTCAGTGCGGGGAGTCAAAGCTCTCCCCGGTGGTGGCCGGTCCGGTTGGGACACGCTATGCAGGCACGGATTCGCACCCTGTTTGACGGTGACGATGCGGGCTTTTTGCTGGCGTTGCTGACGGGGCAGAAGGGCGGATTGTCGGCACAGGCGGATGTGGATTTGTCCGAGGCCGGTGTGTACCATATTTTAGCGGTCAGCGGAATGCACTGTGCGTATCTCCTTGCGCTGGTGGCCTTCCTCACCGGGCGGCACCGCCGCAGACTGACTGCCGCCGTGGCCATTCCGGTGCTGGCGTTTTACGCGGTGCTGGCCGGAGGCTCGCCCTCAGTGGTGCGGGCCTGCGTCATGCTGAGTCTGCTGACCGCCGCGCCGCTGTTCCGCCGGGAAAACGATCCGCCTACGGCACTTTTAACGGCGCTGTTCCTCATTTTGGCGCAGAATCCCTTTGCGGCAAAGTCCGTCAGCCTCCAGCTTTCCTTCGGGGCCGTGATGGGGCTGCTCTGGCTGACACCGGGGCTTTACCGTCTGTTGGCGGGGGAGAAGAAGCACGGGCGTATCTTTACGGTCATCGCGGCAAGTCTTTCCACAACCGTGGGCTGTCTGGCGCTGACCGCGCCGGTAAGCGCGTACTACTTTAAGACAATCTCCCTTGTATCTGTTTTGAGCAATCTGCTGTGCCTGTGGGCGGTAGGCGTTGTATTCGCGGCGGGCCTTGCGGCGGTGCTGGTGAGCTTTTTGTGGCTGCCGCTGGGAAGACTGGTGGGGCTGGTGCCTCGACTGGGAATCCGCTATCTCCTTTGGGTGTGTCACGCGCTGGCGGCGCTGCCATACCACGCGGTTTATTTTGACAATCCCTATTTAAAATATTGGCTGGTGTTTTTGTATGTTCTGTTTGCCGCGGCGTGGCTCCTGAGGCCCAGGAGCCGCCGGAAGTGCGCCGTGGCGGCGGGCATGGCCGTATTGACGTTAGTGACAGCGATTCGGCTGGGTGAGCTGCGCTTTACCCACCGTATGGACGCAGTGGCCGTGGATGTGGGACAGGGACAGAGCATCGTTCTGAAATCCGGGACGCATTTTGCTGTGGTGGACTGCGGCAGCGGCAATTCATGGCGGGATGCCGGGTGTGATACGGCAGATATGCTGCTGAGCATGGGCTGCCGCTCCGTGGAGCGGGTGCTCCTGACGCATTTTGACGATGACCATATTAACGGCTTCGCCCATCTGCTGACCCGCATCGTCGTGGAGATACTGATGGTGCCGGAAACGCCGGAAAACAGCGCCGCCCAGACGGAAATCTTAGCGTTGGCAGCGCAGTACGGCGTTGCAGTAGAGGTTGCGGCGGAGCAGACCATTCTGCCCTTCGGCAACGCGGAGTTGACGGTATTTCCGCCGCTGGGGACAAGCGGCAGCAACGAACTGGGGCTGTCCGTGCTGGCGTCAGCCGGGGAGGGGGATTTCCTCATCACCGGCGATATGGACCGGGCCACGGAGAAAAAGCTCATTGAACGTTATGATCTGCCGGACATCGAGGTTTTGGCGGCGGGACACCACGGCTCCAAGGATTCCACCTCGGCAGAGCTGCTGCGTGCCTTGACACCGGAGCTGGCGGTCATCAGCGTCGGCAGCAATTCCTACGGCCACCCGGCGGAGGACACCCTGCGGCGATTGGCCCGGGCAGGCTGCGCTATTTATCGGACGGACCGGCACGGAAACGTGTATTTTTCATTTCAATAGGAGCAGTTATGGCATACGCGAAGAAAAGTACGAAAAACGAGGCTTATCAAAAGCTGAAGACCGACCTGAAGGACGGGAATGCCCTTGGCAATGCCTACCTTTTTTACGGGGAGGAGAGTTATCTCCGGGAATATTATCTGGGACAGATGCGGAAGGCACTGGTCCCGGCGGGGTTTGAGGAATTCAACTATCACGCGCTGGAGGGGAAGGACCTGACCGCTCAGAGCCTGACGGAGATGGCGGAGGCCATGCCCATGCTGGCGGAGCGGACGCTGATCGTGGTCACGGACTGGGACATCTATAAATTGGGGGAGGACCAGCGGGAGCGGCTGATTGCGCTGCTGAACGATCTGCCGGAGTATTGCTGCGTTGTATTCGTGTACGATACGGTGGCCTACAAGCAGAATAAAACGGTGAAAAAGCTGTGCAAGGCCATGGATGACCATGTGACCGTGGTGGAGTTCAAGGCGCAGGACACCTCGGACCTGACCGCGTGGATCGCGCGGCGTTTCCGGGCACTGGGAAAGCAGATCGACCGCCAAACAGCGGAGTATCTTATCTTCCTCTGCGGCGGTTTAATGACTGGGCTTGCACAGGAAATTTCCAAGATCGGCGCCTATGCCAAGGGGGACACCATTACCCAGCGGGATATTGACGCCGTGGCGGACCCGGTGCTGTCGGCGGAGATTTTCAAGATGACGGACGCTGTGGCCCTGAGCGATTACAATAAAGCTGCCGCCATTTTAGGCGACCTACTGAAAATGCAGGAGGAGCCCATCGTCATTTTAGCTGCGTTGGGGAGCCAGCTCCGGCGGCTGTATACGGCCCGGATGGCCATTGATAGCGGCAAGGATAAATACTGGCTTATGGAGCTATGGGAAATGCGCTCGGATTACCCGGCCAAGCTGCTGCTGCAGTCCGCAAAGCGCGTCAGCGGACAGTGGTGCGCGGACGCCGTGAAAATGTGTCAGGTGGCGGACCTCCGCATGAAAAGCCAGCGGGGCGTTGACCCGGAGGAGGAGTTGAAGCTGTTGCTGGCAAGATTGGGGGCGGCCCGGAAATGAGAAAAATCAAGGAAGTCATTGTGGTAGAAGGCCGCTACGATAAAAATACCCTATCCCAGATCGTTGATGCCACGGTAGTGACGCTGGGCGGCTTTGCCGTGTTCAATGACCGCGAGAAGGTAGCCTTTCTTCGGCGGTTGGCGGAGGAACGGGGTCTCATTGTTCTGACGGACAGCGACGGCGCGGGCTTTGTTATCCGCAATTACCTCAAGGGTGCGCTGCCCCGGGACCGGGTGAAGCAGGCGTATATTCCGGACGTTTACGGCAAGGAGAAGCGGAAGCGCGCCCCCGGCAAGGAGGGCAAGCTGGGTGTGGAGGGGATGCGGCCGGAGGTCATTTTGGAGACCCTCCGCCGCGCCGGCGCTACGTTTTTGGATGAAGCGGCAGCGCCCGCCCCGGCCTGGACGCCTATCACTAAGGCGGATTTGATGGAGTGGGGGCTGGCCGGGGGTGCGGACAGCGCCCGGCGGCGGCAGGCGCTTCTGCGAAGGCTCGACCTGCCGGAGCACCTGACCGCCAACGGAATGCTGGAGGCGCTGAACCTGCTGGTGAGCCGGGAGGAGCTGGAGAAGCTGCTGCAGACGGAATAAACAGAAGCATAAATTCCCGCCGATTTCACGGCGGGAATTTATGTAAAGGAAGGAAAGTTGACAAAACAGAAATCTCTGCTATACTATAAGTAGTTTCTTGGAGAAAAACACAATTTGATATAAAAGAACCGACCATGCGGTACGCATAGAAGGGCTTTTAAGTATTTTTACTGTGAGGTAAGCGTATGAAGAAAGCCGCTTCTATTTTTTTGCGCGCCAATATGACCCAGCGGGATGTCCGACTGCTGCTCCAATGGATGGAGAACCCGGCTGTAACACAATATCTAAATGAGGATTCCACTGTTATCACACATCTCCGACAGATGGAATGCTCTGTGCCGGAGCCGATGCTGACCTATCATTTTAATCGGAGGAGCCGGTTCTTCATGGCTTGTACCCGGGAGGGCGAGGCTATTGGTTTTGTAAAGCTGCGGGAACAGATGACCGGCACATACGAGATCGTTTATGCTATCGGAGATGAGGCACTGTGGGGACGAGGCTATGGCACCGACGCGGTGCGGTCCGCGTTAGCTACGGCATTTCTGAAATGGCGGGCAGGCAAGGTCATAGCAAAAATCTACCCGGAAAACCTACGCTCTGTCCGTTCGGTCAGCGCCTGCGGCTTCCATTGCGCGGAAAGGGGAGAGCGGCTGCACCGCTTTGAGATTACCATGAAGGAATACCTGAATAGATAAAAAGGGCGCCCGGACTTTTGTCCGGGCGCCCTTGCTATGCATTTTTATGCGTGCTCGGCCTCATACTTTTTCAAAAAGTCCACCAGAGCCGCCACACCTTCTTTCGGCATGGCGTTATAAATGGAGGCCCGGAGGCCACCCACGCTCTTGTGACCCTTGAGATTGTCAAAGCCCGCAGCCTTGGTGGCAGCAACTACCTCGGCATCCTGCTCCTTGGAGGGGGAGACAAAGGGAACGTTCATATAGGAGCGGTCCTCTTTCCGAACGGCGCCGGTGAAGAATTGGCTCCGGTCCAGGAAATCGTACAGAACGGTGGCCTTTTCTTCGTTACGCTGTGCCATGGCCTCCAGCCCGCCGTTGGCCAGCAGGTACTTGAACACCTTGCCGCAGCAGTAAATGGCCCAGCAGTTAGGGGTGTTGTACAGGGAGTCGGCATCGGCGTGGGTCTTGTAGCGGAGATAGGTGGGGACAAATTCTGGCACATCGTCCCGAATCAGGTCCTCCCGGATGATGACGATAGCCATACCGGCAGGTCCCACGTTCTTCTGGACGCCGGCCCAGATCAGGCCATACTTGCTGATATCGCAGGGACGGGAGAGGAACATGGAGGACTGGTCCGCCACCAGAATTTTGCCCTTGGTATCCGGCAGTGTGTGGTAGGTGGTGCCGTTGATGGTCTCGTTTTCGCAGATATAGACGTAATCGGCGTTATCGGGAATGTCCAGATCGGAGCAGTCGGGAATGTAGAAGAAATTCTGGTCGGCAGAGGAGGCAACAATTTTCACCTCGCCGTACCGCTTGGCCTCGGCAATGGCCTTTTTGCTCCACGCACCGGTCTCCACATAGCAGGCTACGCCGTTTTTCATCAGGTTCATGGGCACCATGGCGAACTGCACCGTGCCGCCGCCCTGAACGAACAGGACCTTATAATTTTCGGGAATGTGCATCAGCGTTCGCAGATCAGCTTCAGCCTCCGCCAGAATATCCTGAAACACACGGGAGCGGTGACTCATCTCCATCACGCTCATGCCGCTGCCGTGATAGTTCAATACCTCGGCGGCGATCTCCTCCAGCACCGGTTCCGGCATCATGGCAGGACCGGCGGAAAAATTGTAAACGCGGTCATACTTCATAGAAAGAGCACCTTCCATCCAATCTTTATAATATGTGCAGGGGATAATGTTTCCATTATAGGAGGGCGCACGGCGGAATGCAACGTGCAAAACGGCCAAATGCAAGGAGGGAACCGGGACGGTATCAGGCGAATCGACCAGAGCGCTCTTACGAAAAATGCAAAATTTTTAGCAAAAAAGGATTGACTGGATATGCCCGGTATGCTAAAATACTCATTACCTGTGAAAAAGGGCTTTTTTGTTATGCGTTTTTTCGCTTTTCGCATGGAGAGAAGGGCCGCTTTCAAATCTGCAGGGAGGCAGTCGGTATCCCCGGCAAGCCGGGAATGATACCAATAATAAGGAGGTGCCGTTAATGCGCGTAAAAGTCACTTTGAGATGCAACGAGTGCAAGCAGAGAAACTACAATACGATGAAGAACAAGAAGAATACCCCGGACAAGCTTGAACTGAACAAGTATTGCCGTTTCTGCAAGAAGCACACGCTCCACAGCGAGACCAAGTAAGAGCGGATCACACTGAGAAAGGACGTGTAGCTTTATGGCAGAAGTAGCGAAGAAGACCCGTGGGGCATGGCTCCGCGAGATGAAAAGCGAATTGAAGAAGGTCACTTGGCCCGGCAAAAAGACCGTGCTCAAGAACACCGGCACCGTGTTGCTGTGCTCCCTGCTCATCGGCGCGTGCATTTGGATCTTTGATGGCGTGGCCTATTCTCTGGTCCAGATGATCCTGAACCTGTTTCAGGGTTAAGGAGAACCACAATGTCGGAAAACGCGAAGTGGTATGTGATCCATACCTATTCCGGTTATGAAAATGCCGTTAAGACCAGCATTGAGAAGTTTGTCACCGGCCGCAACATGGAGGATATGATTCTCCAGATGGAGATTCCCGTGGAAACCGTGAAGGAAGTTACGGAGTCCGGCGAGACGAAGGAAGTCGAGCGGAAGGTATTCCCAGGCTACGTGCTCATTAAAATGGTCATGACGGACGATACGTGGCATCTGGTGCGGAATGTCCGCGGCGTGACCGGCTTTGTCGGCAGCGCCAACAAGCCCATCCCTCTGACGGAGGACGAGGTGCTCGCCATGGGCATGGAAAAGCACGAGGTTGTTGTGGGCTATCACGTGGGTGACCATGTGAGAATCGTGGACGGTCCTCTGGCCAGCTTTACCGGCGTGGTGGAGGAAATCGAACCCGAAAAGAATCAAGTCAGCGTCATGGTTTCCATGTTCGGCCGCGAGACTCCTGTGGAGCTCGAGCTGGATCAGGTGGAAACGGTAGACTGATTTTCCGCCGGCGTGTCCGGCAAAACCGTGGGAGGGGCTGATGGCCCCGCCAAAAGCGGATATTTGTCCGCTACCACATTTATGATTTAGGAGGTGCTCTCCGTGGCACAGAAGATTACTGGTTATGTAAAACTGCAGATTCCCGCAGGCAAGGCGACTCCTGCTCCCCCGGTTGGCCCCGCTCTGGGCCAGCACGGCATCAACATCGCCGCTTTCACCAAGGAATTCAACGAGCGTACCAAGAATGACATGGGCCTTATCATCCCCGTGGTCATCACCGTGTATGCCGACCGTTCCTTCTCCTTCATCACCAAGACGCCCCCCGCGGCTGTCCTGATCAAGAAGGAATGCAACATCGAGTCCGGCTCCGGCGTCCCCAACAAGAATAAGGTCGCCACCATTTCCAAGGCTTCCGTTCAGAAGATCGCTGAGATGAAGATGCGCGACCTGAACGCCGGCAGCCT
>ERZ856578.843-NODE-843-length-62057-cov-16.871233_pt1 | contig 62057 bp, 77 predicted proteins | sample MGYA00514384_ERZ856578 | MGnify/ENA primary metagenome ERZ856578 (study PRJEB29103, sample SAMN06111958) | human gut metagenome | biome: human gut; feature: ankylosing spondylitis patient; material: healthy_person | host: Homo sapiens | place: China:Hangzhou...
ACGTCCCGCAGCTCCTCCGGGGTGTAGGGCGTCTGGGTGACGAGATAGGCAAACCGCCCCTCCTTGGTGCCGATGGCCTGGCGGGGCCGCCTGCCGCCCATGTCCGGCTGATAGTGGGGCGCCGCCAGCGGCTCCCCCTCCACGACGAGGGCCACGCACTCCACATAGTTGTCCGCCTCACAGGGCAGCCGCTCCATGGCATAGTCCTGCGCGTCGGTGCCCCATGCCATGCCCCACACATGGTAGTCCGGCGCGCCGTACACCACGCCGTCTCCCCTCAGGTGGCAGCAGGCAGACAAATCTCTGAGGAAGATCGGCCCGCCGAACACAAAGCTGCCGCCGGTCTCCTGCAGGATTTTGTCCAGCTCCGTCTCCCGGTACCGCTTGATGTTGTTGTAGATCTGCACCCGCCGGATCTGCGCCAGCGGGTAGGTTGCCGCAAACTGCATAGATTGCCTCCTTATCGACAGCGGCAGGCAGGGTCGCCCCGCCTGCCGCTCCATATTATGCCTGCTTTTCTTCGCCTTGAGCCGTTGCCTGCTCCGGCAGGACAATCGCTCCACCATGCAGATCAGCAATACCCTCTGCCTGGGAGCTCCGCTTCTCCGCCTGTGTGCCGAAATAGAAGGCAATCACCACAGTAAACACAGTCAAGAACTGATCTGTGGTCACGTGGCCGGTGACGGCCAGATAAGCAAAGACGCATGTGAGCACAATCGTCACAATGCTCTTGACTGCCAGCAGGTTGGCTGCCCGCTTTTTCAGCAGCTCCATCTTAGTCCTCCTCCGTCAGCACGTCGCCCCGCAGGCGGTACTTGTGACCGCCAATGTACACATAGGCGGCCTCCTGTCCCATGTCCACGTCCACAGTGCGGCCATTCACCACATGGACCTTTTCCAGACTACCCACACCGTGGTCCAGAATCCCCCATCCGTTGGCCTCAGCAGGGGTCTCGCCCACACATGTCTCCGCCAGCTCCTGAGCGGAGATGAGATTGCGGGCGGGGTCAAGCTGGAGTCCGCAATCCAGCTCCTTCAGCTCCTGGTTGGTCTCGTCCAGGGGCTTGTCCCCTCTGGTGTAATCATGCAGGATGTCCTCCAGGTTTTTCATGGTATGTACTCCTTTCAAATTTCCGGCTGGTGCCGGTATTAAACTTTGCTGAACTGGTGCGCCGCCTCGTCCCGGGCGAAGTCCTGATACGCCTCCTGCGCGCTGCGAGCGGCCTCCATGGCCTCTTCCACGTCGCCGTTGGTGTGCATCCCCGCCAGCTTCTTGGCGGTGGTCAGGGACAGGGAGCAGTTGGCGTACATCAGGTCCATGGCCAATCTGCTCTCTTTCTCCCGGCGCTGGGCACGGACCTCCGCCCGTTTGGCGCTCAGGCGGCTCCGTCGCTCCGCAATGGCCGCCAGCACGGTAGCCGCCCCAGCGATCAAGGCGCAGATTACTTCTGTGTTCATGCCGGTACCTCCTCAAAATACTGCCCGATCAGCTCATGGGGCAGGTATTGGAGGATCACCTTGCCGCCCTCTGCCTCGCCGGTGCGGGCGCAAAGGTACGTCTTGCCGTCCTCCGGGTCCTTGTAATATAGGCCGTACTCATACTCCATCCCGCGCACAGCCGGGATGGGGTCGTCTTTTGTCCCGGTCTCGCTGCCCTGGATGGCGGTCCATAGAGAGGGCGTGGACGCCGGCTCCCATCCCGCCTGAGACGTGTGGGCCTTTCTTTCATTGATCCGGTACAGCTGCGAGGTCCCAGGCTGACGGACAATACACGGCTCCCCTTCGCCTCCATAAGCCACACCTGCGGCCCACTCCGGATACAGGGAGGGCAAGGTAAGCGCCTGCGCATCCGTGGCTCCCTGCGCCGACAGCAGCGCCGCCCGGCGCATCTTCAATGCTCTGACCTTACGCATCAGCGTCACCTCCAATCAGCACATCGAATGCTGTATCCACCGGGCCCGGCGCAGCCTTGACGGTCTCCGGCAGCTCCGGCCACTGGATATCCGCAGGGAAGCCATCCTGCTGTGGCACATCCCGCAGGGCCTGCCGGTATGTACGCATGGACTCCCGCGTGGCGGCGTCGATGGGGGCGTCAAGGGTCTGCGTCCAATCCGTGTCTGCCAGCAGTTTGTCCCGCCGCGCCCGAATTTCCTCCGCGGTTTCCGGCACCTCCTCCACAGTAACTTCACCCTGCCATGCCTCCGCCTGGGCGATGGCGTAATTTGAATCTGTGTAAGGCATCGTAACACCGGAGAGCACCGTCTCGATGTCCGGCTCCTCAGGAGTGCCGTGGTTGATCTCTGTCGCAAGCTGATATTTGATGATCTTCATGGTGCCCTCCTCTTAGCTGGTAGTCTTTGTGTATTTGAGGATGACGTATACATTGCTTCTGGATAGATCGGCGTCCGCCTCAATCGTAATTTGGGATGCGTTTACTAGTATCCCGACAATGTTTTTATGGCCTATCAGATTCGCTCCACCCAAAATTCCGCTTACATCCACACATTGGTTGAAGCCTGTAATGCCATGCTCCACAGTCTTTGATGTAGCATTTGGCGCAGTCCCGAAATTGACCGCTTTTGTATAGATCGGTACTTGTTGATACCGCTCTATGGTCCGGTACTCGACGCCTAACTGCATGGGGGGATTGATCCATTCGAGTGGCCCCCAAACGCCATTCCTACAGATGCGATGTGCTTTATTTTGTGCGCCTTGGTTAAGTGACCAATATTCCTGTAGGACATTTTGGGAATCATAGTTTGCAACACGCGCAAATATGTAGCCTGAATCACCGTTTCCTGGTGACATATTAGGAGCATTTTGCGGAGCGCTTGAGCCCCACCGATACCAGCCATTTGCCTGGATGGCGTTTAGGTCATCATCAGAGGTAAGTTCTTTGGATTGTTCGCCTAGCCCAAACCCTCCGGGCGCCTTATTAGCCAAAGCCGCTGCAACGTTCTCCGCCTCCGGATCCCCGCTCACTGGAATCTGTGTGGCGTTGTAGTCCCCGGCCTGGGGCAGCACCGCGCCAGTCCGGCCGTTGAAGGAGGACACACCTCCGACTATTCCGTCATTTACTTTTTTGATTGCCGCGTCGATTTCTTCCCCGCTGTAAGCACTGGTGTAATACTCGGTGGGCGGGGGCGGAATTGTTGCCATCTGCTGTTCGAGTTCAGCAACTTTTGCAGCGAGTTCTTCAATCGTTATTGCCATTTGGTAACCTCCTCAGGTGATGAATCTCCTGCCATGCTTGTCCAAAAACCACTTTGCATCTGAGGTCACCAGCGGGCCGCTCTCCTGCGGGATGGCGCGGCTGATATACAGAATGATACAGCCATCTCCGCCAGGGCCCCCAGGACCGCCATTACCGCCGAGCCCCCCGGTTCCGGCAGTGATTGAAACCGTGTAATCCGAGGAATCTGTGGAGCCGATGGCAAGGCCTCCTGAGCTGGCACCACCGCCGCCATAACCGCCGCGGCCGCCTTTGCCATACTGGGCAGGCTTTTTGGGTGTCAGGGCCGGCGTCGCTCCATCCAGACCAGATGCAGCAGTTGCTACAATCGAAGACGAGCGCACAGAGACGGATGCCTCTGGACCCGGCCCGCTGCCGTTTGCACCAGCGGCCGCGCCTGCCCCTAAGCCCCGGCTATACCAAATGCGGGCCCCATCATTCTCCCGCATCTCCATAGCCACACGATCCGGAGCATCCGCTTCGGTTTCGGTCAAGCCACCGCTCCAGGTATTGCCGTCCTCGTCGGTGACACTTTCCGCAGGATCAAAGAGCTGGACTGTCTCATCGTCAACGGTTGTGACTTCGGCCGCCTTCCCCGCGCCCTTGCCTCCGGGGATTCCCTGGTCACCGATTCCTCCGTATTTTTCCCCGGTGATGGGATCTGTGTATCCATCCTCCGGGGCTTGTGCTCCAGCTGTGGTTGCAGCGCCGAGTTCTGTGTCGCTGCCGGCAGCGCCATCCGGATCATCCGGGTCATAGGCAGCACCCAGGCCACCTAAGCCGCAGCTGTACGGGATGGATGCTATATCAGAGATATCCAGGGTCCCTTCGAGGATCCTGGCGCCTGCACCCGGAGCGCCGCCTTCTCCGCCCACACCGCCGTCAGCCAATCCGCAGCCTCGGTATTGGTCCCCCCACGTAGGATCAGACCAGGATACGGACGGCGACGTGCCGACATCCCCGCCTTTTTGTCCGCAATGTCCTCCCTGGGCCCCGCTAATCAAAACATAGCGGATCAAAGTAGTCCCAGCCGGGATTTGGTAAGTTCCCGACCCGGTGAGCACGATGCGCTCATCCAGCGTCTGGGAGTCATCCACCTGCGGCGGCTTGAATCCCACCAGTGCAGACACGGTGGCCTTGAGCGTTCCCGATATTTTGATGTCCAGGCTCTTGAGGCACGCCTGGACCATCTGTCGGTCAAACGGATCATAGATGCCGACCACATTGCCATCCAGCTGTTGCCCCGGCAGGATGTCTCCGTCAAAAGTGGCCAGGCAGGCGTAATACTGCGCCAGACGCTGGGCCACATCGGAGGAGTTGACCAGGGACACCAGCGTGGCGTCCGATACAGTCACCACATTGGGCTCTGCTGCCTGGGAGACATCAGCTGAGACCTGGCGGGTATTGTGGATATAGGCCGAGCCTATAAGTGTGCCATTTCCAGCCGTGATCTTGGCATAGTTGGCATTGCTCTCCAAAATGCTGAACCCAGAGGCACGAAGGTTGTACGCGGGCTCGGAGAATGTGATGATATCGCCCTGCTGGGACTGTCCCTCAAAGAGCGTGACCTCCTCTCCCCCCTGAACGTACTGGTGCTCTGTGACAACCACTTGCGTGACCTTTGCCCCGTAGGACATACTGGGACCCTGGTAGATCTGCGCCTGCGTGATATTGGCGGTATACCCGTCCCAAAGTCGCTCAATGTGGAGGACTCCATCCAGATCATCCCTGATCCATGCGCCGACGGCAAACAGGACCTGCGCCAGATTGTCCCGGCGGGATGCGATTGGCAGCCAACCATATATCTGTACGTCTTGCAGATTTGTTTTGACGACGCAGGGCACCGGGCCGCAGATTTCTGGGATAACCTGTCCCACGGTCTGTCCGGTGTAGATGCCGCCATAGTGCTGTTCCCCATGGATGAGCCGCCCAATGGCGGACATCGCGGATATTGCGTACTCGTCCGGACCGGTACGGGTGATGTCCTGGATGTAAAAATAGGCCGGCAGATCTGTGCTGTGGACATAAGTCAGCCGGGTATCTTGCTCGAATTCGAGGATGCTGCTGTCACTGCACCGGACTGTGGCGTTTAAGGTGTTGGGCTCCAAGCTGTCCGCGATCAGGGACGTGGCGCGGTAGATCTGCGCGGAGCGGATGTCGTCATCCTCAAACACCCATTTACTGTAAATAATCTGATTCATGTAGGCGTCCTCTGCGGCTTTTTGGCCGTGAACTGTACCTGCAGGCCTCCCCAGCGTGTGCGGTTGGCCACCTTCCCCTGATAGAGGTCTGTACCTACGGAGACCATGGCGCCAAAGGTGATGGTGCTTTGCCCATACGGCAGGGTAAGGCTGTGGCTTTTGACTGGAGCTGAAATTGCATCGAAAAAGGCATCGTAGTCGGCCGGAAATCTGGGGTCCGGATCCACCACCATGGAATAATCGTAATAGGTGCCCATAAGGTCTCTAGTGTAGTCTCCGGAAAGCATTTTCCCGGCGTTTTGGCCTTCGTCCAGCCGGAAAGAGCGCCCCAGGGTCTCATAGCGCACATTGAGCCGGTAAGATACACCATCCATGATAACCTGCACGCTCATACCCCCTTTGTGCTGACCAGGCGCACGCCTTGCCGGGCGGACTCCTGATCCAGCGAATAGGCAAGGTTCCGCGTAAATCCATCGGCTGCCCGCAGCACAATGGTGATCTGCCCAGTCCCCCCACGCTCGGCCATGGCATCCCGGGCGGCCTGCTTGATGGTGGAATAGGGAGCAACCACCTCCGGCTCCTGCCGGTTATCGCCCAGGACGGCCAGGAAAGGATTGTTTGGCGGGATCACGCCGCCGGACGCAAATGCGGGGATGCTGTAAGTCGAAGCGTCCGCCATGGTACGGCTCCCGGAACCGGATGTTGTGACCTCAATATCTCCGCCTTTCCCGCCAAGGCCCAGCAGATCAAGGAGCCAACCCACCGCATCCGCCAGTAGTCCAATTAGGTCTGCTACTGCCTCAATAACAGTAGTAATCGCCTTCAGGATGATATCGATGATGGGGGATAGCGTTTCGAGCACATCCGCAATGGCAGTTATCAACTCCAAAACGCTTGGTCCAAAAGCTTCAGCTAACTTTGTTTTGAGGTCCGCAACAGACTGTCCCAGCGTGGCCAGAGTATCGTCCATCTCCAGTTGAGCCTGCCGGGATTCAAGAATAGCATCGCTGTTTTCGTAGAAGGAATCGCTGGCGGTCTTGTATGTATTAGATAATGTGTCCATCAATAGCCGAGCGCGGAGACTCTCGTCATTCAGCATAGATAGCTGGCTATTTACTTCCTCCTCACTCAACCCGACCCAATTCAAGGCGTCCGCCAGGGTTCCGGTAACTTGTCCGGTTTTGGCCGTTTCATTGGCCGCTTCAATCAGCGATTCAATTGGGATGGATTCTCCAAAGGTGTCATAGACGCCTGCGGCAATGTCGATCCACTCTGCCACATCCTGTTCGTTTGTGGCAAGCTGAGCTAGTAGCTGAGACGCCTCTGTGGCTTGCCCCGTATCTCCGAGAATCGTGTAAAAGCCCTCATAGGCCTGCTTCGCCGTGTCCGAAGTGAATCCCGCGGTCTCAAACGCGGTATTCAGCAGGGCCATGGATTCCCGGTACTCCTCCGTGGCTTCGTCCAGATTCCAGATGGCCTCAGCGGCCTGAAGCGCAATATCCAGCAGCTTGGTCATTGCGCCGCCCACAAAGTTGGAAATGACCCCGTCCGCCAGGGAAAAGCCATCGTCCATCCCGTCTGCGGCATCGCCCACGTCGTTCAGACTGTCCGAAGAGTCCTCCGCGGAGTCATCCACATCGTTCAGCCTCTGCTCAAAATCCCGGAGTTCCTGCTCCGCGAGGGAAGCCCGGGCCCGCGTCAAATCCAGCTCCAGGTTGAAATCATTCAGCTGGCTCTGGCTCAGAGAGCTGTCGAGATGTTCGGATGCCTCCTCCATCTGTGTCAATCTGTCGGCTGCGAGGGCGGACTGCTCCGCCAGAAGCCGCTGCTTCTGTGCAAGCAGCTCTGTATTGGTGGGGTCCAACTTCAGGAGCCGCTCTACATCCCGCAGGTTTTTTTGCACATCAAACAGCTGCGTATCGGTCTCGCGAAGTGCCTGGCTGAGTTTTGTGGTGTCACCGTTGATCTCAATGGTGATGCCTTTGATTCTGCTTGCCAAAACGGGACACCTCCTTAAAAGCTGTCAAAATCGTCCTGTGTCGGGAGCTGCTCGTACGTACAGTGGTCATTGGCGGCTTCCGTCATCATGTCCCAGACCATTCCAATCGTGAGCAAGTCCAGGTCTGACATGGATAAGCCCATCTGTGCTGCCCGCAGCAGGAACAGGGCGGTGGTCATTGGCCGGTCTATCGGCCTTGTTTTTTTTTAGCCTCCACAAGGGTCCGGACATTTTCCAGCCAGAGCTCAGAAATCACAGGGAATACTGTGTAGATGCTGAAGGAGCTGAAGGTCTCCAGCCATTCCTCCACAGTATTTGCCTCCAGGCTGGGGTCCGCGTGCTTGGCCATCAGGAACGCCACATTCTCAAAGAGCGTGAGGATGTCCACAGGGACGCTCTTTTTCTCCTTCTGAGCCTTGAGAATCTCTTTGCGCATGAAGGCCATGTCCTGCATGATATCCCGATGGAAGCGCAGCCTGTATAATCGGGGGATTGCGGCAGTTGCCCGGAATGTCACCGGGCGGCCGTCGATCTCAATCGTTTTCTCCATAATCAGCCTCCAGCATTAGCGGTGACTTTGGCAACGCCGCCGGCCATTGCCTGTTTGTCGGCATTGACCTCCACCACAGCGATCTGCTGGCCGGTGGTGGCGGTGATCTCCTCGCTGCCGTCCCAGTCGGTCCATCCCTCGCTGAGTACCTGCCCATAGGCGGGGAGCGCCACAAAGGCGGAAGTCTGATACTTATAGCTGTTCCCGCGGGTCAGCTCCGGAGCGACTGTCAGAGCTGTCTTGCCAGACGTCGCGCCAGCGGCGCTGGTCACCACCAGTTCTCCAAGCGGCTGCCATACCGCGTCATACCAGCCTGCGTACTGGGCAGCCGGTGTGTCCACCGTTGTCCGGGCCTTTGTATTGCCGTTGGGCAGGGGAGAGGCCGTCAGATTCATCGTCTCGGTAGACGGCTCTTTGGTGTTGGTCGTGGTACCGCCCGATACGCTGGGACGGGTGCATGTGCAGTTGTACAGCACATGGCGGGTTACCTTCTTGTCCCCGTCAAACTCAAAAAGCAAAGCAAAGGGACTTGTCTGGTTGTTGATATTCTCCACCAGCACCTGCGCGGCCTCGTCCATGGTCTCATTGAGCACATCCTGACGGAATTGATCGGGGATCAGCGCAACCTCAAAAGTGCCGGAGTAACCATCATTCGCAGCGGTTACAAAATACGCCATGTTGTCGGCATAGAATGTCGACGTGTCGCCCTGAGCGTCCATGGTCAGGCTGACAGAGCCGGGAATGGGGATGGGTTTCCCGTATGTAACCGTTCCGTCCTCGGCGATGGTAAGGAGCGCGTAATGGGCATTTTTGAGGCCGTATTTGACCTTGTTAGGAGTATTGGTAGGCATTGTCACACCTCAATTTCGTATATGATCTCATAGCATTGCTCGTCATCCAGGTATTCCTCAGACTTTTCCCAGCACAGGCCCTTCAAAGCAGCCTCTACCGCATTTTCTGCTTCCAGGTCCTTGCTTTCCGTGTACAGTTCAATGCTGATGCGGTTGATAACCTGGTAAACCGCATCATCAGCATTAAAATTGTTCGTGCTGGAGAACAGATAGCAAACAAAGGGGAGTGGCGGGGCATTTCCCACAGGGAACGCCCGGTAAGCCACCGGAAGGCCGGCCGTTTCCAGCAATTTTTTGATTTCCTCCAGGCTCATGGACTTCCTTCCCCCAATTTCCTCCGAAGCTCTTGCTCCAGTTCACGCTCAGCGAACTCCTCCGCAGGGGCGATATGCGGGAAAGCCCGCGTCCGTCCCCCGTTCGTTTTGGCGTGACCGTTTTCCAGCAGGTGCGTCAGCTGGTAGTGCTTGCGGTTGTATACAGTGATCTGGATACTGCCGGCGTTGTCATAGGTTTTCTTCTGCGCCCATGACTTTTTGTAGGCACCGGATGCCGAGGGGCTCTTCTGCTTGACCACCTTCACGGTTTCCTTTGCCACGGCGGTTACGGTTTTTTTGACCGCACCAGCGACCTCGCTGGCATATATATCAAGTTCCTCGGTGACGGCATCCACCAGATCCTCAGCTCTGATGTTCATTTTGCACCCCCACCTTTCGCTCCAGATACAGCTCCATCTCATCGGACCCCTTGCGGAGATAGGTGCGGTAAATGCTATATCGCTTCCCGCGGTATTCCGCCTCCGGCTGACCGCTGTAATTGATGATCGGGGTAGTAAAGACAAGCTCAGGCTTTCGGCCTTCCTGGCCCGCGCTGTACCACTCCGCACGGTTGATGGAGCTGATGGAGCCGAATATCTGCTGTGTCAGTGGAGGCCCGGCCGGCACAAAATCACCGATGGCATTCTGGGCCAGCTGCGGCTGCACCAGGACCAACACATCGTCCATCAGGTCCTCCTCGCTTTCTGCGAAAACAGGCGGTTGTTCAGCGCCCACCGCAGCATCCGGGGCATCTGCACGTTCTCCTCGCGCCGGCGGCGATAGAGATACGCCGCATACATCTCCACCAGCATCCCGTCATCTACGCTCTCAGTCAGGGTGATGCCCTCTTGGGAGATGTAGGACCGGGCGGCAGTAATCAGCTGCCCCAGATATGTATCCATTGCAGATGTTGAGATCTGCAGATCCACCTTTAAGGCGGTCAAGATTGCCTGCTCGCCCATGTCCTGCATCTCCTTTCGCTTTGCTGAATTTCATGTCATGCCACGTGTCCGATTCGGACACGTGGCCGGCTTAGCCGCCGATGGTAGCGGTGATGGTCACCGTATACACCCGGACGGCGTTGCCCTGGGTCACCGTCACGGTTACCACATTTCCCGCACCGTTGGTCAGCTTCACGGTGCCGCCGTTGCGGACGTTTTCACCATTAAATGCGACAGCCACCTTGGCGCCCGCCTGGGCTGACGTGGCCTCGATTTTGGCGGAGGCAGTGGAACTGGTACCGGTGTAAGAGAATGTATCAGGATCGAAGGTCCCAGGATTGAGGGTCACGCCGGAAATAGCCAGGTCCGTCAGCGCCGCGTCGTTGGCAATGTCCGCCGCAAAGGTCATCGTGGTCGTAACTTCCACGTTGTTAATGTTGATGGCCACGAAGGCACCGGGAATGATGGGCTGGCCGTCCGCCCGCTGCTTGCCCTTGAATACCGTGTTGTCCTGAATGAACTGGACCTCACGGCTCTGCTCAATGGTCATGCCGGAGCGCTGGGACCACAGGTACAGGTCGCCGTAGCCGCCCACGATGTCGCCATCCGGCATAAACTCCAGGATATCCACGTCGCCGGTGATGATGGGCAGCACGCCGAAGATATTGGATGCGATATCGCCGGTGGCGGTGAAGGTGATCACCTTGGATTTCAGGGTGGTATAGGTCTTGGAGTTCATGGCCCAGAACAAATTGCCGCGGCTGTATTTTGTGTGGGTGGCGCCGGTGGCCGCCATCAGCTGCGCCCAAAACTCCGCCCCGGTGACACCGCTGCCGCCGATCTTCAGAATGTTGGTGGTGTGCAGGTCTACCCACGCCGGGGCGTTGGCGGGATAGTCACTAGGCTGAGAAGTCTGGGCCAGGCGGGTCACGATACCAAGAGGCATTTTGGAGGCGGCGCCTTTGCCATACAGGATGGCCTTGTCCTCCGCCAGGCCGACGGACTCAGAGAGCATCTCAACGATGGAGCTGGCAAGCTCGATGTCGCTGTCCTCCAGCATACTGTTGCACACCGGGATAAATCCGGCCACCTTGTAGCCGTCCAGGGTCACCTGTCCAAAGACGAATGTCAGCTCATTGATGGCGCCGCACATCTCCGTCCATACAGCCTCCGGCACGATGCCGGCAATGGTCTGCCGGGCCTCGCCCCGGACATTGCGGACCCGCACACGGTTCAACAGTTTGCTGTACCGGTACATATTCTCGGAAATCAGGTCCAGGAACACCACAGGGATGGTCAGCTCCGCGCCGGTCACTGCCCGGTTCTGGCCCTTCATGCCCCGCATTTTGCTCAGGAACTCCTGGACCTCCGGCTGGGCTACGATGGCCTGCCGCTGCTCCATGGGCAGGGCATCAAAGGCCCGGCGGCCCATGGGCAGGGAACGAATGTTGATCTGAGTCTCCATGTGTACGTCACCTCTCACTTTCTCCCGCTTTTCCGGGGTCTTGGTAGCCGGGGCCTGGCGCTCCAGGTCCGCCAGCTCGGTCTCCAGGTGTTCAATGTCCGCAGACAGGGTCTGCTTGGCAGTCTCGTGGGCAGTCTTGTCCGCCTCAAAGGCGTCCACCTCAGCGGTGACGGCGGCTTCCTGCTCGGCGTTGCCGGGCTCCACCTCGCCGATGGCTGTCTCCAGATCCGCCTCCCTGGTCTGGAACTCTGCGTCCTTTTCCTCCAAGGCTTTCAGCTCGCTCCGCTTGGCATCCAGCTGCCGCTTTAGAATCAGGATCTTCAGCATGATTTTTCTCCTTTCGCTCCAAAAAATCGTTGTCTATCAGGCATCCGCATGGACGCCTCGCAGTCTCGCCAGCGTCTTGGCTTTCCAGGCCTCGCTGCGCCGCTTCTTCAGGTCGGCGAACTCAGTGCGCCGGACCTCTACGGAGGTGTCCGTGTAGGCCGGGAAGGTCACCACGCTTACCTCGTACAGCCGGACCTTTCGGATGATCCACACCGTGGGTTCGCCGTCCTGATACTGCACATCCTGGTCCAGGATGTCAAAGCCGAAGGAGCACTGGGACACGTCACCCCGCTTGACCCGCTCGTACAGGTTCACAGCGTCCTGGTCTGCCTGGTTGACGATGATGGAGCCCCACAGTCCCGTCTCGTCGGTCCGCAGGGTCAGGGTCCCCGCCGTGGTCCTGCCCAGCACCAGCGTTGTGTCGTGGTTGGTCAGAGCCCGGATATCGCCTTCCGTCTCCCCGTCAAAGGCGCCCGGTGCGATGGTCTCATAGACACCATCCCACAGGTCATAGCGGGAATTGTAGACAGCGAAGTATCCCTCAATATAGAGATTGCCGTCCTCCGCCCGAGTCCGGAACTGCCCGTCCCGGGGGATTGAAAACCTTCTTTCCGTCTCACTCACCTCCGTTGAGTTTATTTTGATCTCCCAGTTTTTCCGCAGGGATGTAGTTCTCCAGGGCCAGTAGCTGGTTCATTTCCGGATCCGGCGGCAGGTTTACCCAGCCGCGCCACTCGTTCCGCCGCAGGGCCATCCGGTCTACCATCTCCGCACCGGCGCTCACCAGCTCGTTGATGGAGTAGGAAAACAGGCTCCAGGAGTTGAACCGGAAGAACCAGCCGGGCGAATATAACAGTTTTTTGGTCAGCTCCTGCTCCATGTTCCGGGCTAGGGGCATGATCGTCGTGTTGATGAAGTTGTTCCAGGCGTCCCGGCTGAAGTCCCCCACGCCCAGCACGAAAGCCGGGATTCCCAGCACCGCCGCCACGGTCCGCTTGTCCAGCGTCACCATGGCGTCCAGGGCCAGATCACTCAGGGTCAGGGGCTTCACCTGCTCCACCTCAAACTGCTCCGCCGGGATCATCCAGGGCTCTCCGGCCCGGGCGGTGTCAATGTAGCTCTCCAGCAGTACCCGGCGTCCCTCCGGGCTGGAAAATTCCTCCGTCAGAGCATCCACCTTGACGATCAGGGACGGTTTCCACTTGGATTCCATGAACCCCTTCTGGGTGGTCGCTGCCTGTTTTAAGTTCTGGGCCACGTCCGCCAGGGAGATCCGATACCCCGTCCCCAGCCAGGGATACAGCGGGTCCGGATTGAGGGTAAAGTGGAGCACATCGTCCGGATCATACTCTTTGCCGTTGACGATTACCTGATAGCCCCAGCCGTCTGGGATGAACGACACGAAGGCCGAGGGAATGGGCTGCAGGTCCCGGATGATGCCCGCACGGGTACGGGGCCACACCACAGCGTTGCCGTTGCCCTCAAGGTACATGGTCCGCACGATCCAGTGGATGAAGTCCGCCCGGGTCATGTAGGCATTGGGCTCGATGTCGATCTTGCGGCTCAGCTCATTGAGGATGCGGACATCCCCGTCCTTTTGGTTCTCCATCAGGTGGATGGTCATAGACCCCACCAGCCGGGCAATGGTATCCACACCGGCGCAGATCTCTGGATTTGCCGCCAGGCTCACATAGCCCTGGTAGCAAAGGCTGTCGTATGTATCTGGGGCACACAGCCACGCCATGCTCCGGGTCTGCTGGGGGCGCTCTCTGGGCGCCGGCCGCGCCCGCCGTCTCTTACTCACGTTCCAAGCCACTCCTTTGCCTTCTGGGATTTCTCCATGTTCTCCAGGTAACGGATGCAGGCGAACACCGATGCGTCAAACAGGTCGATCCGCTGCTCCGGCCGAATCTTGTCGTACTGGACCATGTCGTCCGTCTTTTCCACGGCGGTCACGTTAGCCACGCAGTATTCGTAGGCCTCACTGTGGAGGTAGTAGAGCTTTCCGTTCTTGGCTGCCGCCTCGATATGCCGGAAGCCCTCGGACTTCTTGTAGTAATACTGGGGCTGGTCGATGATCTTGAACCGGGCGTTTTTCATAGCCACGAAGTACTCCCGGCAGAATTTCCGGTCGTGGCCCACCTGGCGGATTTTGAAGCCCCGCCGCCGCATGTCGATAAACCAGTTGACCACGTCGGCGTGGTTGACCGTCGGGGAGTTGCACAGCGTCAGCCATCCATCGTCCGCCCAGCCGAACAGCGGGATTTGATCCTGCTCCGCCTTGACATGGGCCGCCACCACTGGGAAAAATGCGTGGGTGATGATGATGTCCACGTCCTTGTAGTGGCCGAACAGAGCCGCCGCCGTCAGGTCGTGGAGCTTGGAAAGGTCCGCTCCCCCATACCAGTCAATGGGCAGCTTGGCCAGCTGCTCCAGCGTCCAGTCGTAGCCCGCATCGCTCTTGCGGAACTCATCGATGTCGAACCAGGCCCGCATAGCGTTGGTGTAGACATTCAGCGATTTTGCGAAAAAGTCCTTTCGCTGCTGCGGGTCGTTGACCGCCTGCAGAGCGTCGTTGAGGATGTCCGCCGGCCGGATGCTGACACCGTACGCCGGGTTAGCCATCTCCTGGATCTTGGGATCCGTGAAGTCCACGGTCCCGTCCTTGACGCCTTCTGGTGCGCAGCACATGAAGATAAAATACTGGTCATCCCTGATGGTCCCGTCCAGGACCTTGCGGCAGTATTTCAGCCGCTGCCCCAGGAAGCCCTGCTCATTGTCACCGGCCGTAGAGATGCCGATCATCAACTTGTTGGTGTAGGCCTTCATGGCCTCCCGGATGATGTTGTACTGCTTCGGGGTCTTGTAGGCGTGCATTTCGTCTGCGATAGCCACGTTGCAGTTCAGGGAATCCTGGCGGTCCGGGTTTGCCGCCAGGGCCTGGATGAAGATGGAGCCGTCCCCCAGGTCGCCCTGAATGCTGTGCTCCTGGTTGTTGTCAATCACCCGGAAGTTGTCCTTCTCCCCCATCTGCTCCAGATTGAAGTTGATGAAGTTGAAAGACTCCAGGCTCTGCTTCAGGGCCGCCGCCACGATGTAGACCTTAGACCCGCTCCGCCGGTTCAGCAGCGCCAGGCCCCAGGCCAGCGCCGCAGCAAAAGACGTCTTGATATTTTTCCGGGGGATATAGATCAGGGCCTCCTTGTACCGCCGCTCCTTGGTCCCCGCCAGGAAAAAGCCCAGCAGGTTGTACACGATAAACTTGTGGAATGGCTCCAGCAGGAACGGCTGCCCCCGCAGCGGGGTCCCGTCCAGGCGCTCCCCCTGCTGATGCACGAAGGTGGTTTCGATGATCCGGATCACAAACTCCGCATCCCGGGGATTGAAGTCCCAGGCAGGATTCTCCAAATCCTGCTTGAACCGCCTGCACGCCTGGACCAACTCCGGGCAGGCGATCTTCCGACCCTTCAGGATGGAGTCCACGTACTCCATGACCGTTGCCCAGCTGGGAAAACGCTTCGCCTTCCTACGGGCCATCCTTCAGCGCCTCCGCCAGTCTGGATTTTTTGGGTTTCCCCTTGCCGGCATCGGCTCGGGCCTTGGGGTTGAGCATCAGCCGGTCCGAATACAACAGGATGTCCTTGCGCAGGCTCTCAATGGTCATGGAGAGAGGGGACTTTTTGGCGCCGCCGTCGGCCGTCGGCGTGGCGTAGTGGTAGCTTTTTCCGTCCGCATACTCTGCGTTAAGCCGGTAATATTGTTCTCGCAGTCCGGCATAAATCTCGATTATCGGCTCATATTCCGGAGCAAAAGTGCCCATCTTTTTCATGGCCGTTACGGTCTGCGCCTTAATGGTTTCGCGCGTGATTGCAATTCGCCCCAAAAGCCTCGCCTCCTCCCCGGAAAAGTCTCATACGGGGGCTCTATTGGAAAAAGTCCCACCCGCCGGTCTCCAAGGCCCCCCGGCTGGGGGTCCTTGGGTGGGGGGGGATCAGTACCTGCGGCCGTACGTTGCCGCCCGTGCCTTCTCCGGGTGTGCCTTGTTGTGACACCCCTGGCACAGGCTCACCAGGTTGCTGTCCTCGTAGGCCAGCTCCGGATACTCATCCACGTGCTTGATGTGATGGACCACCACCGCCGGGCGGTTGCGGCCATAGCGCCGGCACCACACGCAGCGGTAATCGTCACGCCGCAGGATGGCCGCACGCTTGCGCTCCCAGCGCTTGCTGGTATAGTCAAAGCCCATGATCTCCCTCCGTGTCCGAATCTGACACGCCCAGGCGCCTGGCCCAGGCTATCACCTCCGGGCAAACAAAAAAACGCCAGAGCCACGATCCATCCCCGTCTGAGGTAGATCATGGGCTCTGGCGCTTGACGCTCTGGCCTCTCTCGATATTCAGGACGATTTCCCGCCGGCATGTCCGGCAGTATACTGGCAGTCCGTGGGCCTCCGTCTCCGGAGTAATCCGCAGCAGCCGATGGTTCCGTCCGCACTCCGGGCAGGTTATCCATCCGTCCTTTACGATAATGCTATCACATTTCCGTGTGCTTTGCAACGGCTTTCCCTCACTTTCTTTTGTGTGTGCCTATCGTTCCACTAGATTTCAAGATTGATCGCGCGCACGCGCGCGACAGATTCTAAATAAAGAACCGTCCTCCAAACTGCGGCCCGTCCGGCAGGATATAGCTGGCGTAGTAGTACGCCCCGAAGTCATTCTCATGGGCACCCTTCCGGCACCAAATCACATTGTCTGGAACCTCAATCAGCCCGCTATCATCCCGCCACCGTTCCGGCTCCGGGATCTGTGCCTTCAGTCCCCGGCTGCAACTCCACGGGTGCTTGCCCAGCGGTATCACAAATCCGTCCGGCCGCTCCTTGTTGAAATACTTGGCCAGCCGCCGGTAGCCGCCCTCCCGCATCAGGACCGGCTCGTCATCCACGTCGCCAGCCGTCCACAGGTGCCGCACCTCTGCCGGGGAGAAGTCCTCGTCCCGCAGCACTAAGTGTACGTGGAGCCGGTGGTCCCCGTGCTTGCCCTCGATGCAGCCGATCCAGTCGAATGGCCCGCCGTGCCATCGCTGCATCCGCGTCCGGGCTGCCCGGAACATCTTTCGCATCCCATCATATCTGTCCGGCAGGTGGAAGTCGTCACAGGTCATCGTATAATGGCTGCCCCGAAAGCCAAACTCCGCCAGCCGCAGCTCCAACCGATCCACCTGAGTCCTGCACACTGCGGTGTGCTTGGACCGGACAATCTCATTCTTGTCCCGCCGGTCTTCTCGGGAGTCGTACCGGCTCAGCCGTGGCCGCAGCGCCCTGCACTCTTTAACTAGCGGGCCTGCCCGCTGGCGTACACAATACCACAAGGACTGATTATCTCCCCGCAAACTGCTGCACCTCCTCCGCACTGACACACCACTTTGTAGAATATATGTGCCCATCCCAAATCTCCAGACGGGCAAGCATAAGAAACGGATGCCAAACAGGCGGGGCTCTGGATGTGGAGACCGTGATGCGGAAATCTCCAAGAGTTCGGGTCATTACGGTCTCCATCCCAGTATCTAAGGCAACTTGGATGGTATTCAAATCGTTGTTACTTAGCAGCAGACAAATCCCTCCCACGGGAAGCAAAGGCCGTCATCAACCGTAAACATTGCCGTCACCTCACAAAACCGATAAAAGATCATAGTGTTCATAAATCCATCGGAGCGCACCGACAAGATCATTCTTCGTGATGCTGTTGTGTGTTTCCATCTCTGCCACCTTCTCGATTGCCATTACTTTTGACTGCATGGCGATATCTGGATCGTTCAGGTGATACTTCGCAATCTCGATTGCGTCCGAAAGAGATACGTTGAAACTTGGGAACCGAACCGTTTTTTTAGACATTACCGTCCTCTGCTCCCTCCAGCGGGCGGCGGTAGAACACCCAATGCGGGATTTCTTTCACATCGTAAATGCTACCTGCCGGTGTGATGATATGCCCATGCTGGCACAGACACCAGTACCCGTTCCCGCCCTCGATGGGTTTGCAGGCAACCCATACAGGCTCGTCCATCTCCCGCGGCTCCTCCAGCGTCAGCGGCTCGTTCGGCGGGGTGGTTTCGGCCAAACTCGCCATCTCTTCAAATGATTTTGAGTAATCCGGCTTTTCCAGCGTGTATCCGGCGGCGAACATTTCTAGCAGTTGCTCCACTGTAAAGCCTGTTATGATCTGGAGCTTTGTGTAAAGCTCATCAAGCTCTCTCACTCGATTTACCCACTCGTTCAGCGGGGTGAGGGTGGAGATTGCTTCTTCGCGATGGCCTTTGCGGTAGTTTTCCAGCTCGGCCCGCAGCTTCTTGTTTTCGGCCTGGAGTGTGGAGAATGTTGTGAAGATATCCGGCTTTTTAGGGGAGAAATCCGGACAACTCCTATCAATATCCGGATCTGGGCAAGATGTATATTTCCAGCACCACCCCCAAACAGGGGTCCCTTCATCGTCTCCCCATCCCCATTTCTCACAATCTCTGCATTTCATCAGGTGTCCACCTCTCCCTCCGGCGGGCGGCGGTAAATTCTCATTTTTCGTTCTTCAATGTTATATTCAAAGTTTACTTGCCTCCATCTTCCGCGTAAAAACGGGATGCCACCCCACATTCCAGCACTATCAACAGAAATAATACCCCAGCAACTTCCTTCACCATCGTCCCACCACGCTGGCTCTCCATCCATCTTCCGCAGTTCCTCAAGCGTCAGCGGATCGTTCGGCGGGGACAGGGCGGCAATTGCCATGTCGATGGCCTCATTGATTTGCTCCCAGGTGTATCCATCACCAGGGATGGTGGTTTTCCGCTTCAAAATCGTTACAGCCTGTTTCCTGTCCATCCTCACCCCTCCTTTCCCGGCGGCTCTGGAAGGGGCATCCAGTATGTTACCTTATCCGCAATCCCAAAAGCCGAATACTCGTCCCAGTTATGGCTGCTTTCATACCATCCAGGGTTAACAAAGTAGTCATCCGAATCTTCGTCATACTGGTCGCAGCATTCCCAGTCCCAGGAATAATCAGAATCATCCCGGCGCATCCCTGGTGGAACATAAAACCCCTGACACTGGTATTTATATCCGTTGGGAGTTACACAGAAAAGTCGCACCTCTTTCTCTGCATCTGGCAGCCTCTCCTCCACGCTCACCCACTCGTTCGGCGGGGTGAGGGTGGGGGCTTCCGCGAGTTTACGAACTGCAAAACTCACTCCCGCGGCATAGCCATAGGCCCATTGCCGATCCTCAAGATCATCGCCCTCCCGGCAAAGCTCTGCCTCTAGGGCATCGCTTATGTAATCACCATCAATCGGTCTCACCTTATCCCTCCTCTTTTTTCCAATACTGGCCGGCGCACCGCTGTCCTGTAACGCACGCCGTACTGATCTGGGCCGGGTTGACGCCCACGATCCGGGCCGCCTCCTTGATGGACACATAGCGGGTCCAGCTGCCGTCTGGTGCTACGGCAATCACCGGCTTACAATGGCCCCTAGCACCTCGGTAGCGTTTTTCCAGCCGGTCCGCCGCCTCTTTGAGGACAGCACAGCCGTGGACACTGCAGCCGTGCTCATGCCCGCATCCAAGACAGGGCAGGCCTCCGGTCTCTGGAGCCATCCGCCGCAGGGCATTGATCAAGTCAACTGTCTCCATAGCCGCCTCCTATCCTGCCGTGTCCATGCACAGCACTAGGGCCAGCACGATGATCCAAACGACGATGGCCAGCCGGTACAGCGCGCGCTGGCGGCGCTCCCGGCCCGTATAGCGGCCCATCTCACGCCGCCTCCCGGAACACCGCCAGCACGGCGTCCAGGGTGGCCGGCAGGTCCAGCCCCGTCACGTCTACCCGCCGGGAGTAGCCCCCGGCCAGGTAGATCATGGCGGTCTCCCGCAGACCCTCGTCGGTGTCCCGGGTGTGGTAGGCCACCCGGCACACGTTGGGGTACATGGACGCCACGCAGCGGCTTAAAGCATGGTTCACAAAGTCCTTTTTCCGCTCATATCCCTGCTCACTCATATTCTTCTCCTTTCTCCGCCGCACCCGCAGCGATGTCAATGCCAAGGCGATCCAACATCTGCGCGATGGCCGTCAACTGGTCCAACGTTTCCCGGTCCTCTGCGGTCACCGGGCGGCCGCAGAGTGGACAGGGGTCTCCGGTTTTGACGATCCGCATCAGGCGATCCTCCCTGCTTTCTGTTTTTTCTTGGCTGGCCGCTCTGCCCCTGTACGTTGTGCCGCAAACCAGGGTGTCAGGACCTCCCGCTCCCAGCGGTCGCAGAACTCCCGGACCTTCCGCGGGATTTTGTGGGCATACTGCTTGTGGTCTCCGTGGCGCTCATTGCCGTATCCGTGGAGCTGGATTTCCTTTGGGATCGTCCCGTTCATGTTGATCTGCAGGGTATAATAGCTCCGCTCCGGCCTGCGGCGGTGCCGCACGAAAAACACGGGTTTTCCGGAGCAGTGTGCGCTACCGTAGGGGCCGACACAGTGCCGCAGGACCTTTCCTTCAGAGACCAGGTCCTCCTCCACACGGGGAAGGACGATGCACAGATCTCCGTCCGTCCATTCCAGCTCTCGAAACCGGATGAATGTGCTGGTGAATCCCAGCTGATACGATGCCTTGAAGTGGTCGGCCCAGAATTGGGTGATCCGCTCATGGGCGGCCAGCAAATCGCGCGGCCAAAGTGTCTCTTCCGTTTCCGCCATCTCCGCGTCCCGCAGCATCTTGCGGTAGTCAATCAGCATCTGTACGCCATCTTTAACGGCTCCCCGTTTCTCCAGATAGCGGACCACAGGCAGGGGGAACGAATCTTCCCATCCGGCGGCCACCATCTCCAGGAGCTGCCCCACGGCCTTGCTGCCGATGCGCTTCCGGCAGTATTCAAAGTCCATTGCGTCAGCACCGGGAATCTGGCGCCGGTATCTGTCCCAGCACTCCACATCCCCGGCCCCCCAATGCTTTCGGGAGATTTCCCGGAACGCCGGTTTGCTCATGTGCAGCATCCGGTGGGGCTTGACTTCCCTCCAGTCCACCCACGGGATGGGTGGCGCGTCGCAGAGGTCGTGGACATTGGCGGCAAGGTCCAACGTGTCATCAATCGTGCGGACTACCGCTTCGGAGAACCCCTGCCGCATCAGGTTCTCCACCTGCGGATGCTGCTCCCATACGTGGAGGTACGCTCCGGGCCAGCAGCCGCCGGCAGCTATGTATTCCTTCAGCGCCGTCTTCTCGCCAGTGTGCCGGTCCAGACCCGGGACATGGACCAGTGTCCACCCGCCGATCTTGCGGTGGTTGGCCGCATCCCAGGAATAGTAGGGCATCTGCATTGGGTCCCGGGTGTAGCTGCACGGCAGCCAGACCACATCCCGCACATCATTTCCGGTCCGCTTGGCGCGAAACCGCCGCAGCCGCCCGTCACCGTCAATCAGCAGAGCGGCGTGGGGCAGGAAGAGGATGTGATCGCCTCCGGTGTCGTCAAAATGTCGGCTGACCAGCCAATACAAGACGACAGTATAGGCGTCCACGTTGACTGCCTCCGCCTGAAGCACCTGACAGGTGCGCCCCCGGCGCAGGGCCGCCCGGCGTGTCACCTCAACAGCGGTCCAGCACTTGGGGCAGAGGACTGTCTCACCCTCCAGATACACGTTGGAGACCGGTCCCGGCTCCGCATAGCCGGCGCGGGTTGCGTCATCCGGCCCTGTCTCCAGCACGATCCCGCCGTCGGAATACCCTGCCTCGAAGTCCTCTCCGCAGTTGGTGCAGGTACACCAGGCGCCCCAGCGGTGCTTTGCCGTCCGCCGGCGCCGTTCCCAGTCCCCCGGGCACATGATTGCTCCAATCGGTTCCGCCAGTGTGACAGGCTCACGATGGAATAAGAGCATACCCGTTCCCAGCGCGTCGCCGTCGAAGATATCACTGACAACATAGTCCACCAAGTCATTGCTGGGCTGCAGCGGCAATTTCTCCGCGATTTTCTTCCAGTCCTTGTCCATATCCAGCACCTCACAGAAAATCCGCCAGATTAAGGATCTTCGGAGAGCCGCTTTCCGCAGCCGTGCCCCCAGGGGCACCAAGACCGTAGAATTCCCGCAGGATGGCGTCAGCCTCCCCGGGCGTCACGCAGGCAAAGCCGCCGCTCCTGTGCCCATCTGCAAAAGCCTTGATTTTCTTCTCCGCCTCCGTAATGGACATGGAGGCGTTTTCCAGGTCCTGCGCCAGGATTTCCGCGCTGTGCGGCTCCCGGCGGCAGATATCTTTCAGCTGCTCCGCCACCAGCCAAGGTGCGGAACGCTCCTTCACTTTTCGCTGCTGCTCTTCCAACAGCTCGATTGCCCGGTCCGTCATTCCTCCGCGCACCTCCTCGTCACATCCGCCAGAGCCAGCAGGGCCTTCTGGAGCTTTCCGGCAAGTTCGATATCTCCCCGTCCTCGGACTTTGAGCAGCAGCCCGTGGAGCTTGTTCACGGCCTCGTTGCCCTGGGAGAACAGCAGTTCAAACAGGGCAAGGTCCTTGTCACCCGAGATCGCGGCCTGACGTTCCGTCTGCTGGGCTGCCTCCAGCTGCTGCCGGACTGCGGCCAGCTCTTCTTCCGCTTTCTTCCGCTGCTCCTCTGCCTTTTTCTGGGCTTCCGCAGCTTTGTCCACTTTGGCCTGCATCCGGGTCTCCGCTTCCCGGCGGGCCTCTTGCAGAGCATCCTGGTCTACCTCCACAGCAACCTCCACCGGTTTCTCACGCAGGGCCTTCAATTCAGCTTGGGCTTTGGCTAGAGCCTCCCGGGCCTGGGTCTCCCCGGCCTGTGCCGCCTGGTGCAGTTGCTTGAGGGCCGTCATGTCCGCTTCCATTTTGGCCCGGCTCTGGTCCGCCGTCTCCGCGGCCGCCCGGGCCGCTTCCGCCGCGTGCAGGGCCTCGTCCCGCTCCTTCACGGCCTTTTCCAGCTCCCGGGAAGTCATGTCAATGACTGACTTTTCCTCACCGTCCACGACATGGTTTTCCTCCATAAAGCGTTCCCGCTCCTCCGGCGGCAAAGCCAGCAGCGTCAATGCTTTTGCGGCTCCCAAATCGGCAAGCGCTTGCCGATTTGTCCATTCCCGCGCCAACCGCATGAAGTTGCGGGCGGTACGCTCAGAAAACTCGACCTGCTCCGTCAGCCAGGGCAGCCACTCCCCATGCGGAAGCATGGCCTTGGCCTCGATCAGCCTCTGGCCGATACTCAAGATAGCGTTGCCGGCATCCTGCTTCAACCGCAAGATCTCGGTAGTAATGATCCCAATGTCCCGCACGGCGGCAGGCTCCCGCGAAGCCTCCGTATATTTGGAGATATCAAACGCCATGGAGCTCACCTCCCAGATATTCCTCCACCCACATCCGGTAGTCCCTGCCCGCGGCGCTCCGCGGACTGTACGCCTCCAGCGGAACCCGCTCGAAGGTGCTCTCCGGGACTTTGTCGGTCCGGCGGATAGGTGTCATGAAAACAGGGATCTCCCCCTGCCGGAGCAGAGCATCCGCCTGCGCCACCACATCTGTGTTCCGCCACTGGGTAATCAGCACGCCCGCCACTTTAGCCGGCAGCCCATTGCGGCGAAGCCCCGAGATTTGTCGGACCATCGTTTCCAGTCCCCGGAAAGAGAAGCCGTCCACGGTCACTGGGATTACCACATCATCCGAGGACATCAGAGCCGCTACAGTGGCGCAGGTATACCCTGGGGCGCAGTCGAAAATTAGATAGTCCACCTCGCCATCAGTTTGCACGGCATTGATAAAATCCCGCATCCGGTACCTGGCGCCATAGTCGCTGCCGTAAAGGAGGGCCTGCAGGTCCAGCGTATACAGGTCCTCCGAACCTGGCAACAGGTCCAACCCATCACGGATCGGCATGATATTATCGCTCCAAAGCGGCTCACAGGTCCCCGTCAGTACCTCCGCGACAGACAGTCCTTCATCCAGTGCAGGGAAGAAAAAATCCGTCAAATTGCATTGGCCATCGCAGTCCGCCAGAAGCACCCGCTTTTTATAGTCCCTGACCAAGATGTCCGCCAGGTTGATGGCGGTGACGGTCTTGCCGACGCCGCCTTTGTTGTTCATAATCGCAATCGTCCTCATTCAAAACAGCTCCTTTTCGTGTGGTAAGTATGGCGCAGACCGGTCCACGATGCCCTCGATCCGCCTTGTGTATGGGTAAAACGTCTCCCGCCAGGGAATACCCAGGTCGCTCCGGAACTCCACGACGTAAAATCGGCTTTCGGGGTGTATGTAGACCACCTGAGCCGGTCGGGGCTGGTCATTGGCCCCCATGTACTCCGTGTAAAAGTTAGGTTTGATGGTCAGGATGTATCCGATCTTCAACTGGCTCCCCCTTTCCCCCAGGGGGTGTCCTGGAAGCTGCCCCCGTCCGCCCAGAAGCTCACCTGCCGGGGCGGCTGCTTCTCCCGTTTGGGCTTCTCCACCGGTGGCTCCGGAGTTTCCGGCGCGATCCGGGAGAAGGTCTGCAGATCGCCGTCAAACCGGAACCGAACGTAGTCCATGGCCTCGCCCTCTTTGTTTTTGGCGATCTTCAGAATCCGGTTGGACTGCTTGTCATCATAGTCCTCCCGGTGCAGGAACAGCACCACGTCGGCGTCCTGTTCGATCTGGCCGGAGGAGCGCAGGTCACTCAGCACCGGCGGGCGGATTTTCTTGGTCTTGGCGTCCCGGTCTGGGCGGGATAGTTGGCTCAGGGCCACCACCGTAGTCCCGGTGATCCGCCCAAACTGCTGCAAGCTGCTGGAGATGGCGGAGACCCGCTCAAAATCGGACTGTCGGGTGCCTCTGGGCGCAGCAATCTTTTGCAGATAGTCCACAAATACCACATCGTACCGGTGGGCCTGGCTGTACGCCTGGATGTCCAGCACCGTCATGCCGGCGGCGTCGATCAGCGTCAGCTGGGGAGCCGTCAGTTGGGGCCGCAGCTCCAGCAGGTCCCTGTAATCCGCCTCTGTCAGCTGGTTGCGCTTGATCTTGGTGTAACTCAGCATGGCTGCCCGGCTCACCGTCCGGTCAAACAGCTTGTCCCGGGTGGACTCGTAGCTGAAGAACCCTACCCGGTGATTTCTGCCGATGCCGAAGGCAAACTGCAGCGCAAGGGCCGTCTTGCCATCGGACGGGTACCCGCCCAGCACCACCATGTCCCCGGGTTCCGCAAAGATCCGCTCGTCCAGGACGGGCACACCCCAGCTGAGATACTGCGGCTTCTCCTCGCCGTTGTGCCGGTCAAAGAACCGCTCTAAGCCCTCCGCCATGTCCATGGCCTGGACGTTTGGCCGGCTCACCTGCTGGGCCCGCATCTGATCCAGCAGTGTCTGAGCGTCCTCCAGGCGGTCGGCTTCCGCCAGCTGGGTGCCCAGGGTCCGCAGGTTGGACAACGTGACGGAAGCCCGCAGGGCGTCCACATAGTCATCCACATGAGCCGCCGTGGTCGTGACATCCATCAGCCCCTGCAAGATCGAGGTCCATGGGCTGTCCACACCGCCCCCCAGAGTCTCCCGGACCAGGATAGGGTCAATGGCCTGCCCAGCCCGGAACCGGGCCTGGATGGCCTGGAATATCAGCCGGTACTTCTTTTCCGCAAAGTCCTCGCCCCGCACTCGGCTCAGCACCTCCGGCACGGTATCCGGGTCGATCAGCATGGAGCCCAGCACGCCCACCTGAGCGTCTAGCAGCCGCTGGGAGAGAATGGCATCCTGCTTGATCTCGCTCACAGGCACCGCCCCCTTCTGGCATCATTGGGCATGGGCGCCATCGGCCGCTCGTCGGCCTTCAGGGGGTACACTGTCAGCCAGTTGCGCTCCACAGCCTTATCCAGCATGGCGATACCTTCCTCCCGGCTCACCTTCCGCAGCTTGTTGATGATGGTGTTGATGCTCCGGGTGGTCAGCACCGGCTTTTTCAGGGCCTCCCGGTTTTCCAGGAAGCCGGAGAAGGCGGCCTGATACTCTGGATCATCCCCCAGGAATGCGTCTACGCAGTCCAGCACAAAGCCGGGGGTTTTAAGCCCCCCTTTGGGGGCTTTAGGGGTTTTATTTATTTTTTTCTTATATTCTTCTTTTCTTAGCGTCGGGTTTTCCGTTGACGGTTTTCCCGGTATCGGTTTTCCCGACAACGGTATATTTTGTTCGTCTACCGTTGTCGGGTTTTCCGACAACGGTGCTTCCTCCTGGAGGACAAAGATGTTACCGGCGAATTTGCCCGCTTCGTCATGGGCCTGCTCCTTGACCAAGTACCCTACCTTCAGCAGCTCGGCCAGCCCGCTCCGAATCTGGTCCTTACCGGTTCCGGCCAGGGTGGCCAGGCCGGAGATCGTGTACTGCCACGTCTCCGGCAGGCTCTGGAGCAGCAGGAACAGCCCCCGGGCTTTAAGGCTCAGCCGTCGGTCCTGGGCCACCTCCCGATACACCGTGGTAAACCCCCGGCGCCTGCCGCCCTTGAAAATCGCGTCAGCCATTTTGTCTCACCTCAGCTGCGTCATAGTAGACCCGCTGCGCCTCAAAGAAGCGTCGGTCATGCTCGGCATCGTTCAGGATGCCCAGCGAATAGGCCAGGAACAACGCCCCCGTGTACTGCCCATACGCATAACGGCAGCGATCCTCGCTAAATTTTTCCCGGATAACCCGGTCCATCCCGATCCGCAGGACCTCCAAGGCGACTTCCGCCCGCTCCGGTGTCACGTCCATCCTCACCGCCTCCCTTCAATCCGATCCACCAGCCGGAACAGTCCGCTGGTGAGCGTACAAATGCCGATCAGCACAAGCCCCCAGATCATCATGGGCGGGTCACCCCCTCCCCGGTAAAACTGGGGCTTGCAATCCGGCCGGAATGTGATACAATAATCTTGCAATCGTTCTCGGCTGCAAAGCCCTGAACCGTCCGCTCTGTGGTGCCAGCCACAGGGCGGGCTTTTTTTATGCCCGGAGGCGCCTCCGCATAGAGCACCTCATACCCAGCGGCAATCACGTCCTGAATGCTCTGGGCGATCCGGTCAAACTCCGGCGCCTCTATCTCATCAATGATGCCATCCTCGGCGATCAGCATCAGCCGCCGGTAGTCATCCGCCAGCGCCGTGGCCCGGTTGATCAGCCGCAGCACCGCCGTGGGCAGTCCCTGAAGCCGCAGCTCCGGCAGCACCCCCAGCTGTCCGCAGGTAGCCCGGGTGTACTCCAGCCCCAGCCAGGGCGTGCCATAGGCGGCTTGCATCCGCTCCACGTCCTCCGGTCTGGGCACCCGTTGTCTCTGCTCCCATGCCTTGACAGTTTCCACCGACACGCTCAACAGCTCCGCGGCCTGTTCCTGGGTCAGACAGGCATCTTTTCGTGCCCTCTGGTAGATAGATGGGTATCGATCCGCCATGGTCAGCTCGCCTCCTGTGTGGTATGTTGGGGGCAGAGCTCCAGGGGGACCTGATACCCGGGGTCTCCAGGCTGCAGCACGACGCGCTCTGCCACCCACTTGTCAAAGAGTACCTTCGAAATCTCAAAGACCCGCTCCCCGTCCTCCTTCAGCCGCACACAGCTGGCGAAGGGGTACTGTCCCGCCTCGATCATGGCAGCCGCCTTGGTGTTGCTGGTGGGCACGCCCAGGGAACGCAGCCGCTCCACCAGCTCACACAATGTCATAGTTGGTATGTACATGCAATCGCTCCTTCCAAAATTTTAGGCAGTATTCCGCCCCAGGATGGCGTCGGTGCTGGTCTCCAGCACGTCCGCCAGTTTTGTCAGGTTCTCCACGCTGGGCCGTTTGACGCCGGTCTCCCACTGGGCCACCGCCTGCCCGGAAACACCGATCCGATTGCCTAGTTCCCGCTGGGTCAGGCCTGCGGCCTCCCGCAGTTTCCTCAGCTGCATCCGCTCACCTCCTCTCTTGAAATCGTGCGCTATTTGTGCTATTATGTAACCATTAGTTGAACATTAAAGGAAATCTACAGATGGCACGATACGATGCAACGATTGAAAAAATCCTTGTCTACTTGGTTCCGCATGGGGCAGATTGCACGGTGTCCCTTTCTCCCGAATGGAACGATCACAACAAAATTTCCTTCAATGATATTTCTCAGGCCATTAGGACATCCCCAGAAGAATTTATCCGGGCCGTGGAATATATGGTAAAAAACGACCTTGCTGAATACTACTGCCTTAATAGTTCCTCTGGCCCCGTCCCCATAGGGTTCTATTTGACGCACGAAGGTCTGCATTACAAGGAAATCCGTCGGCTCACATCACAGGAAAAGTGGAAGGAGCGGATTATTGGTTTTGCATCCGGCCTGCTCGTCGCTGTTTGTGGAGCCCTTATCCTGTCAGGCTTAGGCATTTGAGCACAGATAGTAAGACCATGAGCCCATTGATTGTCAAAGAAGCCATGGTTAGCAGCTTCACCCGTTGAATGACTGCTATATACTTGTAAGGCACCGCCGCCGGGACATCTCGCACGATGTCCTGCTTGAGAAGAAAGAGCGTGTTTTCCCAGTCGATGATGGGGTTCCCCGCGGCGTCTGTTTTTGCCCATTCCGGGTTGCCTGTCCATTCACACACGGGATCAGCGGAATAGGGATTTTGCCTGCAAACAGATTTTCGGCAGGTTTTCGCCTTGGCTGGATCGCAGACGTAGATCATCTTCACAGGGTTCATGGTTTGCTTCCTCCCTTCTTATCAACTTCTGATTGTCAACTTCTGGTTGTAGTATAATCTACGTTTTTTAGATTGTCAATCTAAATTTCGTAGTTTCACAAAGACCGTCATTTTTCACAATCTTTGATTTCAAGATTATGCAGATTTGAGGTGATACCCATGGATGCCGTTGACCGCATTTTTGAGTTGGTGGGCGAAAAATTCAAAGAGCAAAAGGAGTTTGCCTCCGCCCTTAGGGTCAATGACAAAACAGTCAGCGCATGGCGCACACGCCGGGCAAAATCCTACACGAAATACTTGCCCCAGATCGCCGAGGCCCTGGGAACCACCACAGAATATCTCCTCACCGGAGAAGGTCCCCAAAAGCGGGGCCCACGGCCTGTCGTGTCCGATTCGGACACGGTCAGCGAGGACACTATCAAGGCCGCTTTTTTTGAGGGAGGCCAAGATTTGACTCCGGCCGAGATGGACGAGCTATGGGAGGATGCAAAGGACTACATCCAGTACAAGCTGGACCAGCGGAGGCGCAAAAAGAAATGACCAATCATCCGCTAGATCTATATGCTTATGCGGAGCGGCGGAATATCGATGTGGACTGGATTCCCATGCGGCGGGCCACGTCCCTGTCGGTCCCGCTGGGAGATCGGTATGCCATTGCCTTGGACCCTTGGAAGCTGGGATCCCTGGCGCAGGAGACGGTCTGCCTGGCCCATGAGCTGGGCCACTGTGAGACCGGCAGCTTTTATAACCAGTACGCGGCGCTGGATGTGCGCCAGCGTCACGAGAACCGGGCCGACAAGTGGGCCATCCAGCACCTGATCCCAGTGGAGGATCTGGATGAAGCCGTGGTTGAGGGCTGCGAGGATATCCCCGCCCTGTCGGAGCATTTCTGTGTGACTGAGGACCTCATGCGCAAGGCGGTCTGCTGGTATACGCACGGCAACTTGGCCGCGGAGATGTATGCTTGAACGCCCCCGTTGGCCTTGTCTTAACTTGTAGTTGTTTAACCTACGGTTATATTATTATCACCTATTTAGGTTATTGTCAATCCAAAAATAACCTAATAAGGTTATTTTGTTAGTATGTACAACAGCAGGTGGTGATTCCCGTGTACAATTCACAAGAGATTGCTCAAAGAATCAAAGGCAGAGCAAAACAGCAGGGTAAACCCTTAAAAGACGTTTTGGCGGCTTGTGAGTTAGGTGTGAACACTGTGAATAAGATCAGCAGAGGTACGGATATTCTCACTCTGAACTTTGCTAAGATCGCCGACTACCTGGACTGCTCCGTGGACTACCTGCTGGGCCGGACGGACAATCCGGAGATCAACAAGTGATACCCCGCTAGCGCGGATAAAAATAAAACGTGTCCGAATCGGACACGCGAGAGAGGGAGATTGGGAAATGAAGTGTTCAAAATGCGGGCAGGATTATGCTGGAAATTTCTGCCCCAACTGCGGGACGCCAGCCCCAGGAAATGCCGAGACGCCTCCGCAGCCGAAAAAGAAGAAGAAATTCCACTGGTGGTATGTGCTTATCATCCTCCTAGTTCTCGGCGCCATTGGGTCCATGGGGGATGATTTGGAAGACAGCACCAACGATGCCGCACAGACGCCCGCCCCATCAAAGGAAACCGCTGAGAGCAACGACCTGATGATCTATACGACCCTCGAAATGGCGGAGCGATACCTCGGCATTTTCCAAGATGCCCTCAATGGTCTGGGCGATGGAAGTGCTACTATACTAGACGTATATAATACCTGCGAAGATGTTAAACAGTATATGATCCAGTTCGACAATCACTTGGATGAGGTCGTGGACGAATCAGCAGATGCCTACAAGGATGCTGTCAGCGGATATACCGTGCTGCTCTGGGGGGCGGCTGACTCTCTCATGAAATATATTGATGACAACGAGATATCAGATCTTAGCGATGCACAGGACTCTATCGAGGCTCTCACACCGCAGGTCTATTTGGCTGTATCGGAGCGTATGGCTTATTTGAGCAATGCAGGGTTCACAGATGAGGAAATTCAAGCGATTCTCGAAGAGAGCGCCAGCGAAGGAGAATAATCTATGTTAGACGAAAAAGACCTGCAGGCCCTCGCCCAGCTGATGGCCCAGCAGAAACAAGAAATTATCAATGAGGTCAAGGTATTATTGGAGGCTGACATCCACCCGAAGTTCAACCTCCTGGCCGACGGCCTCGCCGCCGCCAACGAAAAGCTCAAGGCCCTCCCCGATCCGGACCTGATGGACAAGATGCAGGAGGAGCTTGATCTCCACCACGAACTCCTCAAGCGCCACACCAAGGAGATCAACGCCCTGAAGAAGGCGCAGTAAAAAGGCCGCCCCATCAGGGGCGGCAAAAGGAAGTATGCCTACCCAGACACACTTCCTTCCATTCCGGTACATTTCGTGACTTTTTGTTACCTTTACTTCTTGACAGTTCCCAATACCGCGGTTATACTGAGAATAGAAAAGGGCGTTGCCGATAAGCGGTCTGCCCCTATAGCAATTTACTCAAAGAGTAACCGCCTGGCTGGGGAGCTATGGGCGGTTACTTCTTTTTTGCCTGTAGAAACAGGCCAATGATACCAATGATCACAAGACAGAACTGAAACAGTTCTGAGTATGTAAGCATAAGCACCACCCCCTCTCTCCGGAGGGGGCAAGAAGTCCCCTCCTGGGATGGAGGAGCCAACCGCCTACCGTATATCGCAACGCCTGGGTATATCTTACCATATTTCGCCAAGTTGTGCAACTGTATCCACCGCAACATCTAGTGGTTATTTTACATTCTTCTCAAACGGCCTTAAAATGCCACAAGAGTCCCGCGGTGGCCCGGCGTCCGACAACCTGCGCAGTCCAAGTGCGCCCTCGTAGCCTTGGCGGCAAGGTAAAAAGAAGAGCCGCTCCGGTAGGAGCGGCTTTATCTCTATTAGGAGGTTTCTCTATGCTCTGTCCAAAATGCCGCAGGGAGATCCCGGACGACTCAAATATCTGCTGTTATTGTGGCCGAGTGATCCACCGGCTGGAGCCACGGCCCAGAAAGCGCCCAAATGGCTCCGGCAGTGTCTACAAACTCACAGACAAGCGCCGGACACGCCCCTGGGTCATGGCAAAGGGCGGGAAGATTTTGGGCCGTTATGCCACGAAAACGGCCGCCCAGGAAGCCCTCGAAAAGCTGGCAGGTAAGCCTATCGGCGATGCCATTGACCTGACCCTTCAGGAGATTTTCACACTTTGGAAAGCCCAGCACTATCCCCGGCTGAAGGAGGACGCTTGTCTAGCATACGATCTGGCCTGGTCCAAGCTGGAGCCTCTGGCGTCCCGAAAAATGCGCACACTACGGACGGAGGATGTCCAGAAGATCGTTGATGCTGATGTGGCGAAAGGCCGCAGCCGCTCCACAGTCAAAAAAATCCAGACGCTATACAGCCAGCTCTGCCAATATGCCATGCGCAAGGACATCCTGGACCGCAACTATGCGGACTTTCTGGTCCTGCCCCGGCAGGAGCCGGTGCAGCGGGATACCTTCACGGAGGCCGAGATCCTCCGTCTCCGTGCCGACGCGGACGTCGGGGATGAAACCTCCATGATTATCCTGATCCTGATCTATACCGGCTACCGGATCAATGAGCTGCTCCAAAAGCGCAGGGACCAAGTGGACCTTGATCTGGATGTCATGTACGGCGGCGAAAAGACAGCTGCCGGCCGCGGCCGAGTGGTGGTGATCCACCCAAAGATCCGGCCCTATGTAGAGTATTTTGCAGCCAGGGCTACCGGCCCCCTGCTGCTGTCCGGATACACCGGGAATCTGGTGCGGAACAACTTTGCCCGACGGGACTGGAAGAACACTCTCCAGCGTCTGGGGATCACCAGGGAAGGCCGGCAGCTCCATCCCCATTGCACCCGCTACACATTCGCAACCCGAGCAAAAACTGCAGGCGTGGATAACGACGCGATCAAACGCACTATGGGTCATACGGATTTCGCCGTGACCTCCGATGTGTACATCCAAGATGACATCCAGCGGCTGAAATCCGAGATTCAGAAGCTTAAATAAGGTTGTAACCGTGGTAGTAACTGAAAATAACTTTGAAAAACTACCAATGTTCTATCTCTTGCGGCGCAACGGATAGACGGTTTCAGTTATCCCCAGTTATTGACAAGACTATCTTTTAAGCAGTGGGTCCGGGGTTCGAATCCCCGACGGGTCACCAAAAAGAAAGACACGACTTTCGTCGTGTCTTTCTTTTTGGGTTTCGCAGGCCATTGGCCCGCGAAACCCTTCGGCGATTCAAATGCTCGGCGGAAATGAATTCTGCCTCCGCCAAGGTTCCGCCTGCGGCAAAACGCTTGTACTGCGCAAACGCACCGTCCTGCTGTGCGGAGCTCCAATGTCCGCATCTCTTCTGTCAACACAAGCTGTAAAAACCTCCTGAAGGGCTAATGCTTCAGGAGGTTTTTACAGCCGGAAAATACCAGGGATTGTTCGTAACGGGTTACCAGCAAGGGATATATCAAATTTCGCTTCGATTGCCCTGTAGGATTTGGAGTCGCTGTGAAGTCTCCGCCAGCAATTTCAATGCCGATGCTTCCAGCACCGCCTGACTGGCCGCCTGCATGATCGGGCAGATCTGTCCCCCCAAGAACTCTCTGTTGGCTTCGCACGGAAGCGATTCATTCGCCCGTGCCGGGGCAGCCGCTGTGGTGCTCCGCCCGCTCCCGTCCCAGGCTGCTTACAGGGTCATCTCCTCCCCCGGCTGAAGGACTTTGGCGGCAAATCCCGCCTCTTTGCAGGCGGCGGCGAATGCCTCCGGATCCTGGGTGATGGCCTGGAAGGTGTTGTAGTGCATGGGGACCGTCAGTCGGGGCCGGATCAGCTTCACTGCCCGGAGGGCATCCGCCGGGCCCATGGTGTAGAAATCTCCGATGGGCAGCAGCGCCACGTCGATGTCCTCGTCTGCCAGCAGGGTCATATCGGTCATCAGGGCCGTGTCTCCGGCATGATAGATCTTCCTGCCCCCCATCTCAAAAAGGAAGCCGCAGGCAGGACAGCCCGCCGCACCGCCGCCGTGGAGGGCCTGGAAAAACTTGGCGCAGCCAAAGGACAGGCGGACCGTGCCGCCCAGATTTCCGGCGACGCATGCCACCCCCGCAGGGACAAACACCGCATCCGCCAGATCCGCTGTGCAGCAGACCGGCGCACCGGTACGTCTGGCGATGGCGGCTGCATCCCCCACGTGGTCCCCATGGCCGTGGGTGACAAAAATCACGTCCGGGTCCACCTTCTCTGCCCATTCAGGACGGCCAGCCCCGGTGAGGAAGGGGTCCGTCAGGACTTTGTGGACGCCGTCATCCAGCAGAAAGCAGGCATGGCCCAGAAATTGCAGCTTCATATATGCAGCACTCCTTTTTCCAAGATGGGACGGACAGCTGTCAGAGCCTCCGTCGGTCGGTTCTCTTGATGGGATGATATCATATCCGGTGGGCAAAGTAAATTCCAGCCTCCACGAAAAAAGCGGCGCCGGGCTTTTTCGGGCCCGACGCCGTCCGCATATTCCATCTTTCTTACAGCCGGGCCAGGATGGCATCGCCCATGGCAGCGCAGCCCACCTTCTCACATCCGGGCCGCCAGATGTCGGCGGTGCGGATGCCGTCGTTCAGCACTTGATTCACCGCAGCTTCGATGCAGTCTGCCTCCGCCGCCATATCGAAGCTGTACCGCAGCATCATGGCCGCGGACAGGATGCAGGCGATGGGGTTGATGATATCCTGTCCGGCGATGTCCGGGGCAGAGCCGTGGATGGGCTCGTACAGCCCCCGGGTGCCGTCCCCCAGGCTGGAGGAGGGCACCATGCCGATGCTGCCGGTGATCTCGCTGGCCTCGTCGGACAGGATGTCGCCGAACATGTTCTCCGTGACAATCACGTCGAACTGGGCGGGATCCTTGCAGATCTGCATGGCGCAGTTGTCCACGAACATCTCCCGGTATTCCACGTCCGGGTACTCCGCCGCCAGGCGGTGCATCACCTCCCGCCACAGGCGGCTGGTGTCCAGCACATTGGCCTTGTCCACGCAGGTGAGCTTTTTCTGGCGCTTGCGGGCGGTCTCAAAGCCGATGCGGCCGATCCGCTCGATCTCGTGCTCGGAATAGGGCATGGTGTCCACGGCGACCTTCTCGCCGTTTTCCTCGTAGGTCCTGTGCTCCCCGAAGTAGACGCCGCCGATCAGCTCGCGCACCACAATAAAGTCAATGCCTTTTTCCACGATGGCGGGCTTCAGGGGCGAGGCGTCCGCCAACTGGGGCCAGATTTTGGCAGGGCGGTTGTTGGAGTAAAGCCCCATGCCGGCCCGGAGCCGCAGGAGGCCCTTTTCTGCCCGCTTGTCACCGGGCAGGCCCTCCCACTTGGGGCCGCCGATGGCCCCCAGCAGCACGCTGTCGCTTTGCAGGCACTTGTCCAGTTCCGACTGGGGCAGGGGATCCCCGTAGGCGTCGATGGCCTCGCCGCCCATCAGGACTTTCGTATAGGTAAAGGTATGGCCAAATTTCTCAGCCACCGCGTCCAGCACCCGCAGGGCCTGGGTGACGATCTCCGGGCTGGCGCAGTCGCCGTAGATCACCGCGATATTCTTCTCCATACTGCCGCCTCCTTACCGCGCCTGGATGCTGGCCATCAGGCCGCCGGAGCGAATGATCTTCTGGATGAAGGGCGGGAAGGGCTCCGCCTGGAAGGTCTCGCCTGTGGTCTCGTCGGTGATGACGCCGGTGTCAAAGTTCACAGACACCGTGTCCCCCTCCCGGATGGCAGTGCTGGCTGACGGGCACTCCAGGATGGGCAGACCGATGTTGATGGCATTGCGGTAGAAAATCCGGGCAAAGCTGGCGGCGATGACGCAGGCGATGCCGGCGGTCTTGATGGCCAGGGGCGCGTGCTCCCGGCTGGAGCCGCAGCCGAAGTTCTCGCCCCCCACCATGATGTCGCCCGCCTGCACCCGGGTGATGAAGGTCTTGTCAATGTCCTCCATGCAGTGGTCCGCCAGCTCCCGGGCATTCTGGGTGTTCAGGTAGCGGGCGGGGATGATGACGTCGGTGTCGATGTTGTCACCGTATTTGAATACAGAACCTCTTGCTTCCATGGTGTTCAAACCTCCCTGGGATCGGTGATGTGGCCCGTCAGGGCGCTGGCCGCCGCCGTGGCGGGGCTGGCCAGATAAATCTCGCTGTTCACGTGGCCCATGCGGCCCACAAAGTTGCGGTTGGTGGTGGAGACGCACCGCTCCCCTTCCGCCAGAATGCCCATGTAGCCGCCGAGACACGGCCCGCAGGTGGGGGTGGAGACAATGCACCCGGCGTCGACAAAGGCGGTGGTGTAGCCCCGCTCGATGCAGGTCCTGTACACCTCCATGGTGGCGGGAATGATGATGCCCCGGACGCCGTCGGCGATGTGGCGGCCCTTCAAAATGTTGTAAGCGGCCTCCATGTCCTCGATCCGGCCGTTGGTGCAGGAGCCGATGACCACCTGATCGATTTTGATGTCCCTGCCCTCGGCGGCCGGGTGGGTGTTCTCCGGCAGGTGGGGCCAGCTGACGGTGGGCACCAGGGTGTCCAGGTCAATGGTGATGGTCCGCTCGTACTCTGCGTCCGGATCTGCCTCGTATTTCTTCCATTCCCGCCGGCTGCGGCCCTTCAGGTACGCCTCGCAGGTCTCGTCCACCGGGAAGATGCCGTTCTTGGCACCGGCCTCGATAGCCATGTTGCAGATGCACAGCCGGTCCTCCATAGTCAGGCTCTGCACGCCGGGGCCGATGAACTCCAGGCTCTTGTAGAGGGCGCCGGAGACGCCGATGAGTCCGATCAGGTGCAAGATCACGTCCTTGCCGGACACAGGCCGCCGCAGACTGCCGGTCAGCTCCACACGGATGGCGGCGGGCACCTTGAACCACGCCTTGCCGGTGGCCATGCCGGCGGCCATATCCGTGGAGCCCACGCCGGTGGAGAAGGCCCCCACCGCGCCGTAGGTGCAGGTGTGGCTGTCGGCGCCGATGATGCAGTCTCCGGCGGTGACGATGCCCTGCTCCGGCAGGAGGGCGTGCTCCACGCCCATCTTGCCCACGTCGAAGAAGTTGACGATGCCGTGTCTGCAGGCGAACTCCCGGCACTGCTTGGACTGCTGGGCGCTCTTGATGTCCTTGTTGGGGACGAAGTGATCCAGAACGATGTTCACCCGGGTCTTGTCGAAAACATCGCAAAAGCCCGCCTTTTCAAACTCGTTGATGGCCACCGGAGTGGTGATGTCGTTGCCCAGGACAATATCAAGGTTCGCCTCGATCAGCTGTCCCGCCTTGACGTGCTCCTGGCCGCAGTGGGCAGCCAGGATTTTCTGTGTCATAGTCATTCCCATGGGTATTGTGCCTCCGTTCTCTGTGATGAAGTCCAGGGGTCTCCCCCGCTGTTTACCGGTTATTGATGGCACTGACCAGCGCCCGGACGCCTGCCACGATGATGTCCGTGTGGGTGCCGCAGCCCCAGGTCTCTCTGCCATCTGGCCACTTCAGCCCTACGTAGCTGCAGGCCCGGCTGTCGGTGTCAGGGTCCAGTGCGTGCTCGCTGTAATGGATCAGTGTGAAGTCCATGCCCGCTGCCTGCTCGATGGCATTGGCCACCGCGTCCAGGCGGCCGTTTCCGGCGGCGCCGCACTGGATCATCCGGCTGCCGCGGCGCAGAGTCAGGTTGGCGGAGATGGACCCGTCCTGGTTCTGTGTGTAGTGGGCGGCAGTGACATTCAGCGGGGCCGCGTTGTTGACGTAGTTGTCCTCAAACACCTCCAGCACCTCCTGGACGGAGAGTTCCCGGTGGTCGTGGTCGCTGACCTCCTTGACCCGGTAGCCCAGCTGCTCCCGCATGTGGGGCGGCGGGTTATAGCCGTAGTTCTGCTGCAGCAGGAAGCCGATGCCTCCCTTGCCGCTCTGGCTGTTGATGCGGATGACGTCCGCGTCGTAGGTGCGGCTGATGTCGTGGGGGTCGATGGGGATATAGGGGCAGTCCCACCGGTGCTGGTGGTGCTCCTTCCGGTAGGTCATGCCCTTGGCGATGGCGTCCTGGTGGCTGCCGGAGAAGGCGGCGAACACCAGGCTGCCGGCGTAGGGGCTGCGCTCATAGACGTGCATCCGTGTCACCCGCTCGTATACCTCGCAGATAGCGGGCATATCGGAGAAGTCCAGCTTCGGGTCCACTCCGTGGCTGTACATGTTCATGGCCAGGGTGATGGCGTCCACGTTGCCCGTACGCTCCCCGTTGCCGAAGAGGCAGCACTCCACCCGCTGGGCACCGGCCAGTACCGCCAGCTCCGCGTCCGCCACGCCGCAGCCCCGGTCGTTGTGGGGATGGGTGGAGAGAACCACGGCATCCCGGTACTTCAGATGCTTGGAGCACCATTCGATCTGGTTGGCGTAGATGTGGGGCATGCTCATCTCCACCGTCACCGGCAGGTTGATAATCATGGGACGGTCCGGCGTGGGCTGCATCACGTCCAGCACTGCGTTGCAGACTTCCACGGCGTACTCCGGCTCTGTGCCGGTGAAGCTCTCCGGGCTGTACTCAAAGAGGAAATTGCCCTCGTACTCCCGGCTCAATTCCTTGATGAGCTTGGCACCGTCCACGGCGATTTGCTTGATCTCCTCCCTGGACTTGTGGAACACCTCCCGCCGCTGGGCCTCGCTGGTGGAGTTGTAGAAGTGGATGATGGCCCGGGGGGCGCCCTTCACCGCCTCAAAGGTCCGGCGGATGATGTGGTCCCGGCACTGGGTCAGCACCTGGATCGTCACGTCCTGGGGGATGCGGTCCTCGTCGATCAGCTTGCGGAGGAACTCATACTCCGTCTCCGACGCCGCCGGGAAGCCCACCTCGATCTCCTTGAAGCCGATCTTCAGCAGCATCTCGTAGAACTCCAGCTTCTCCTCCAGGCTCATAGGCACCACCAGACTCTGGTTGCCGTCCCGCAGGTCCACGCTGCACCAGGCGGGGGCAGTCTCGATATGGTCCTTCTGCATCCACTCGTACACGTGCCCCGGCTCCACCGGCGGGGGATAGTAGCCAATCTGATATTTCGTCGCGTCCATCATGTCAAAGTCCTCCTTCCAAGGTCTTGTCTTTGGAAGAAGGACAACAAAAAATCCCATCTCTCCAAAGACCATCAGTCTTTGAGAGACGGGAGCAAAAAATGCTGTACCCGCGGTACCACTCTCATTGCCGGGAGACCCGGCCACTCTGTACGATCGGCTCCTCCTGAGGGGGCGAATCGCGTCTGCATGATAACGGACAGCGGCCGTCCGCACCTAAAGGCGATGCCTCTCAGCGCGGCTGCTCAAGGGCCAGTGACGCGGTCCCCTCCGTACCGCCTTGCACCGACCGGCGGCTCTCTGAAACAGGGCGTGGGATCGCCTTTTCCCCTTCATCGCATTTTGGAAGATGGGAAGAGTATAACAGCTCCGCCGAAGGACGTCAAGTGAGGAAATCTGCCCTCACAGCGGATTTGGTACGGTTTGACAGACATCTCTTGGCGAAACGCGCCGTCTCTTGTGAAAATCGCAAGAAAAATCAGGACGGCAGCCGCCGTCCTGAAGCGGCGGCCTCCCTCCGGAAGACCCCGCTGCGGAAACGGCCCGCTCCCCAGGAACCGGGAGACCGGGCCGGTTATATCCTGCATCCTGAAAAATGCCCAGAACCTCACAGCGCCGCACCTGTCCGCCAGATCTGTGTCTCCGTGGCCACTATGGGCACCCGGCGGTCATGGAGGCCCACTGGTACGCGGGGCTGCAGCAGGCGGTCGGGGCATACCAGAATGGCGGGCCCCTGATAGTACTCCAGGTAGCGGTCGTAATACCCGCCGCCGGGGGAGCAGGTCACGCCAAGGTACGAGAGGCGCAGATGCGCACCCGGGTGGAGGGCGTCAGGTCAACTATGCGGACCTGCAGACCGGGCGGGGTCCTATCACGATGGAGCCCCAGTTCCCCGTGATCCCGGGGCTGGACATCGTGGAAATCGCGGAGGCTGTCGGAAACTGCGCTACCGTGCTATATAATGAGGACAACTATGCCAAGCTGCCCGAGGACCTTCAGACGGTTCTGCGGGAGTGCATGGACCAGATCCGGGAAAAGAACAACGAGATCACGCGTGATGAGGATGCCTATTATATCGAGAAGATGAAAGCCGAAGTTCCCGGGCTAACCGTGACGGAATCCGATTATGGGTCTTTGCTGCTGTGGGCCGTGCGGTCCATGAGGAGCTGGTCGCCAGCGTCTCTGATGAAGCGCTCTGCGATGCAATCCAAGCCCTGGCCTGAGCAAGGAAGGTTCCCTCCCTGCAAGGGTCTCGTTTGGGAGACAAATGGGACCCTTGCAGAAAACACAGGGGCGCCCACTGAGGTAAAACTTATAAAAAAGTATATGCGCCATTTTCCTTGGCCATTGTGCACGCTCCTCTCCGCCGGTCTTATGAGAGATATCATACAGCCGGGAGGGAAATGCGACAATGCCCCGCCGGGCCGGGCGATTTTCAGCTTGTCTCTTTGCCGGTTGTGCGGTAAACTGGACGTATCGCGGCGCCGGACGGGGTGCAGCCGTGGATACCGGAGCGCGCCGGGGCGCCTCCGGCATCTGCATCCGGTGGAAGCGCCCGCATCTGCATGAAACGAGAGGAAGCAGACATGGACTATCTGGACTTGGAAGCCCCCGGCCTGACGGCGGGGAATGTGGAAAAAATCGCCGCGCTGTTTCCCGCCGCCGTCACGGAGACGCAGGGCGCGGACGGGAAGGTGAAAAAGGCCGTCAACTTCGAGGTCCTCAAGCAGCTGCTGGCCCCCGACGTGGCGGAGGGGGAGGATCGCTACGAATTCACCTGGGTCGGCAAACGGGCCGCCATGGCCGAGGCCGCCCGCCCCACCTCCAGAACCCTCCGCCCCGTGAAGGCGGACAGCCGGGATTGGGACACCACCCGGAACCTCTACATCGAGGGAGACAATCTGGAAGTGCTGAAAATCCTCCAGGAGAGTTATCTGGGCGCGGTGAAGGTGATCTACCTGGACCCGCCCTACAACACCGGCAGCGATTTCATCTATCCGGATTCCTTTGTGATGGACCGCGGCGCATATCACGGTGCCAGCGGATACCGGGACGCGGAGGGGAAGATCAACTTTCAGCGGAAAAACACGTTTTCGGACGGCAGGTATCACTCCGACTGGTGCTCCATGCTCTTTTCCAGACTGCTGCTGGCCCGCAGCCTGCTCTCCCCGGACGGCGTCATCCTGATCTCCATCGACGACCATGAGTCAGCGAACCTGAAGAAGATCTGCGACGAGGTGTTCGGCGAAAGCAACTACCTGAACCAGTTCGCGTGGGTCTCCAATATCACGGGCCGCCAGATATCCGGCAGAGGCGCGGCCAAAACCTGGGAGTCCGTCCTGGCCTACGCCAGGGACATCGACGCGTGCGGCAGCCTGTCCATTGACATCCGCTTCGCCAGGGAGAAGATGCCCGATGCGTACAAGGGCTTTCGCAGGGACGTTCGGACGGACCGGCTGGGCCCCTTTGCGGTCGGCGATCCCCTCTACAATCATAATCGCAAGTTCAACGAAGAGACCCGGCCGAACCTCGTGTTCTCCATCTTCTATCAGCCCCAGACCCAGGAGATCTCCACAGGCGCCATCGGGGAGAGGCGGCCCGGGTGGGTCGAGCTGCCGCCCCATGCAAATGGGGATGGCGTGCACAAGTACCATGCCTGGCGGTGGTCCCGGCAGAAGATTGCGGACGAGCCATATAATCTGATCGTGCTCCCCACAGCGTCCGGTAGGTATGAGATCCACACCAAGATCAGGGACTTCGGCAGGACGCTGCTCAAGGACGTCATTCCCGACATCCCCAACGGAGACGCGGAGCTGCGGAAGCTGTTCGGCGGCCGGAAATTGTTTGACTACCCAAAGTCCGTGGACCTGTTGAGGACCCTGATCGGCTCTGTTCCGGGGAAGGATTTCGTATGCCTGGACCTCTTCTCCGGCTCCGCCACCACCGCCCACGCGGTGATGCGCCTCAACACGGAGGACGGTGGCCACCGCAGCTTCATTATGGTGCAGCTGCCCGAGCCCTGCGGTGAGAAGAGCGAGGCCGCCCAGGCGGGCTTCCAGACCATCTGTGAGATCGGCAAAGCCCGCATCCGCCGTGCCGGGGATCAGATCCGGACCGAATTCCCCGGTGCCTGTCCGGACATCGGCTTCCGGGTCTTCCGGGTGGACGAGGGCTGCCGGAAGGAGGTCCTCTATCCCCCGGAGGAGATATCCCAGCCGCTGATCGGGCAGACGGTGTCCAATATCCGGGAGGACCGCACCGACCTGGATCTGCTCTATGCCTGCCTGCTGGACCTGGGCCTGGGCATCCACCTGCCCCACACCAGCCGGGTGGTCGGCGGCTGCACCGTCCACCGGGTGGACGGCGGCGTCCTGGCGGCCTGTTTCGACGCTGGCGTTCCGGACACGGTCATCCGGGACATAGCTGCTTCCCGCCCCCAGTGGGCTGTCTTCCGGGACAGCGCCTTCGCCTCGGACGCCGCCAAGATCAACGTGACGGAGATCTTCAAAAGCCTGTCCCCCGGCACCCGCGTCCAGGTACTCTGAGTGCAGACCGTCCGCCTGGTTCCATTCCGCAGAAACTTTCCCCGTCTTGCCCGGATGTGTCCCCAGCGCACCGGACATAAGGAGGTGACCTCATGAAGCTCCAATTCAAGCACCAGCCCTTTCAGGCGGAGGCGGCCGCAGCGGTCTGCGATGTGTTCCGCGGCCAGTCACTGTGCGCCCAGGCACACCGGCAGGGCCTGGGCGCCGCGGCCGACAGGCCGCTGTCCCTGGCAGGGACCGGCACCGGCCTGTGCAACCAACCCCTGGCTCCGGAGCTGACCGACGCCCGGATCCTGAAAAATCTGCACGCGGTCCAGCAGCGCGTCGGATTGCCTCTGTCCAAGGCCCTGGCCGGGCCGGGGATCAACCTGTCCGTGGAGATGGAGACCGGCACCGGCAAGACCTATACCTATGTGAAAACCATCTACGAGCTAAACGCCCGCTACGGCTGGAGCCGGTTCATCATCGTGGTTCCGTCGGTGGCCGTCCGGGAGGGCGTCTACCGTTCCCTGCAGACGACCCAGGAGCACTTCGCCGGGGAGTACGGCAGGCGGCTGCGGTTTTTCATCTACAACTCCGACCGCCTCGCCCAGGTGGACCGCTTCGCCTCCGACAGCGCCATTCAGGTCATGATTATCAACATGCAGGCGTTCAACTCGGGCAGGAACCAGCGGATCATCGACCAGCGGCCGGACAGCTTCCGGGGCCGCCGCCCCATCGACGTCATCGCGGCCACCCGGCCTATTCTCATCATTGACGAGCCCCAGAGCGTGGAGGGCCGCCAGACTCGGGAGAGCCTGCGCAAGTTCAACGCCCTGTTCACCCTGCGCTACTCCGCCACCCACCGGGAGGCGTACAACATGGTGTACCGTCTGGACGCCCTGGACGCCTATAACCGGCATCTGGTGAAACGGATCGCCGCCCTGGGGGTGACCTTCACATCCTCCCCCGCCGCTGGCGGCTTTGTCTATCTGGAGGGCGTGGACCTGAGCCGGGACAGGGCCCCCGCCGCCCGGATCGGTTTTGAGGTCAAAGGGGCGTCCGGCATTCGGACGGTGGTGAAACAGCTGCGCCGGAAGGCGGATCTGTTCGCGGCGTCCAACGGCCTGGCCGAATACGCCGACCGCTATGTGGTGGCAGAGATCGACGGTCGGGACAGCTCGGTGACCTTTCTCAACGGCCTGAAGCTATATGCCGGTCAGTTCAGCGGCGGCGAGGAGCGGACAGCTCTCCAGCGCCGGGTGCAGATTCGGGAGACCATCCGCACCCACCTCCGCCGGGAACGGGAGCTGTATTCCAGGGGAGTGAAAGTGCTGTCCCTCTTCTTCATCGACGAGGTGTCCAAATACCGCCTGTACGACGGGGACAGCGGCAGCGGCCGCAGCGGCGAGTACGCCAAAATGTTTGAGGAGGAGTACGTCGCCGTGGCGGAGGCGTTCCGGCGAGAGATCGACGACCCGGCGTACCGGGCCTATCTGGACGGCATCGATGCCCGCGAGACCCACCAGGGCTACTTCTCCATAGACCGGCGGAAGGGCCGCCAGGCCCGCTTTGTGGAGGGAAAGATCGACCGCAAGAGCCGAACCTCCTCCGACGCGGACGCCTATGACCTGATCATGCGGGACAAGGAGCAGCTGCTCAGCCTGGATGAACCTGTGCGGTTCCTCTTCTCTCACTCCGCCCTCCGGGAGGGGTGGGACAACCCCAATGTGTTCCAGATCTGTATGCTGAAGCCCCAGACGGAGTCGGAGATCCGCAGCCGCCAGGAGATCGGCCGCGGTCTGCGCCTGTGTGTCAATCAGGAGGGCGAACGCATGGACGAAAGTGTCCTGGGCGGGGCGGTGCAGGAGCTGAACAAGCTGACGCTCATCACCGATATGGAGTTCGGCAGATTCGCGGAGGCCCTGCAGCAGGGGCTGGCGGCGTCCCTTGCCGGCCGCCCCCGGACGGTGGAGCCGGGCCTGTTTGCCGGCAGGCTCCTCACTGGCACCACCGGGGCACGGGTCCGGGTGACGCGGGAGCTGGCGGAGGAGATCTGCGCCGCCCTCCGGAAACAGGGCTATGTGAAGGACCGCGTCCTCACCGGCAGCTTCTTTGCGGACCGGGACCGAGGTACCGTCCGGCTGGGCGGAAGCCTTCAGGACCTCAGCGCCGCCGTGGCGCAAGTCCTCTCCGGCGTCTATACCCCCCGGGCCATCCCCGCGGAGAACGCCCACGGCGGCAACGTCACCGCCCGGGCGGACCCGGAGAAGCTGCAGACCGAGGCGTTCCGCTCCCTTTGGGCGCGGGTCGGCCCCAAGTCCTTCTACACCGTCTCCTTTGACACCCGGGAGCTGATCGGGAACGTCATCCAGGCTCTGGACGCGCATCTACAGGTGACCCCCGTCTCTGTCCGGACGGTGTATGGCGAGCAGGCGACGCAGCTGCAGTCCCGGGAACAGCTGCTTCAGGGCCGGGCCTTCCGCCGCAGGGAAAGCCGTGTGCAGGCCGCCGGTCCCCCGGCGCCGGGCGGTGTACGGTATGACCTAGTGGGCAGGCTGGTGGAGGAAACCGGCCTGACCCGTACCACTGCGGCATCCATTCTCCAGGGCATAGCCCCTGAGACATTTGCCATGTTCCGCCTGAATCCGGAGGATTTCCTCCTCCAGGCCTCCAGGCTCATCAACCGGGAGAAGGCGGCCGCCGTCGTCCGGCACATCACATACCACCGGCTGGACGCGTCGTATGACGCCGCCCTCTTCACCAATGCCGTCCGCCGGGGCAGGCTGGGGTGCACCGCCGTGCCCGCCGCCCATTCGATCTCAGACTATGTGATCTGTGACACCGACAGGGAACGGGCCTTTGCCGAGGCGCTGGAGGCCAGCGAGGCGGTCAGATTATATGTCCGACTTCCCAAGTCCTTCTTCATTCCCACCCCGGTGGGGCGGTACACGCCCGACTGGGCCATCGCCCTCCGGGACCGCGCAGGGGATCCCGTCTATTTCGTGGCAGAGACCAGCGGCAGGGCCCCACAGCCCCAGGGCGTGGAGGCGGCGAAACTCCAGTGCGCCCGCGCACACTTCGCCGCGGTCAGCGGCGGAGAGGTGATGTGCGGCGCCGTCCGTGACTTGGATGAGCTCCTGCGCATCGTGGGCTGAAGCCCCGGGGCCGCACAGTATGCACGGCGGCGTATGGAAGGCCCCCCGCTATGGACAGAGAAGCGCGGCCTGAAATCAAGTGATTTCAGGCCGCGCCGGCTTGTGTGCAGCTGTGAGGTCTGCAAGAATTCGAATACACTGCCGGTTCCCCGGCTTTCAGCAAGCGGGCCGCCGCAGCGGCACGCTCCGGAACTCCGGCCCGGCGGAGTCTGTTTGAGCCGCCGCATCCCCGGTGCGCCGCCAAAGCCGGCCCCCATCTCAGGGCAGAACTGCCTGTGCCAGGCGGTTGTCAATGCCCTGTCCCCTCCCCCGCCCGGGGTGCGCCGCCCCGCCCCCGCAGACGGCGGAACCGCCGGTGAGAAGCAGTCTTCCCGCCGTTCTCACGCCGTCCCGTGGGGGATGATGACCTTCTCCACCCGGATCTTCCCATCCTCCGCCTCCGCCGTCATCATGGTGATCTCCTGATGGAACCGCCGAGGGCCGCAGGAGCCCGGGTTGAGCCAGAGGACGCCGCCTTTCTCCTCCTGCACGTACTTGTGGGAGTGGCCGAACACCACCGCGTCCACACCGGCCAGGTCCGCCGGGACCTCCTTTCTGTTGTGGACCATGAAAAAGGTCACGCCGCCCAGGGTAACGGTGAGATCGTGCGGGATGGCCTCCGCCCAGTCCTTGTCGTTGTTGCCCCGGACGATGTACAGCGGCGCATACTGCCGCAGCTCATCCACGATGCTCTGCCTGTTGATATCTCCGCCATGGAGGATGGCGTCGGCGGTCTTTAGATGCTCCGTGACCTCCGGCCGCAGCAGGCCGTGGGTGTCGGAGAGAATGGCAAGTTTCATAGGTTTCCCCTCCCCCTCAGATGATAATGCCCTCGCAGTGGTCGATCTCGTGCTGGATAATCTGGGCCGTCCAGCCGGTGAAGGTCTTGATCCGCTCCTGGAATTTTTCGTTCTGCCAGCGGACCTTGATGGACTCCCACCGCCGGGCTCTGCGGGTGCCGGAGAGGGACAGGCACCCCTCCTCCGCCTCATAGGGGCCGGCCCTTTTCACGATCTCCGGATTGAACATGACCATATAGCCGCCCTGGTTGTCGAAGGCGATGATGCGCTTGTTCACGCCGATCATGTTGGCCGCCATACCTACGCAGCCGTCCCTGTGGACTTCCAGTGTCTCCAGCAGATCCGCCGCCACCGGCAGGTCCTCCGGAGAGGCGGGCTCGGCCTTTTGGGCCAGAAATGCCTGGTCTTTGCAGATGTCCCGAATCATGATGGGTCCTCCTTGTGTCGTTGAATCGCCGCCGCTATGGTCTCCGCCGCAATGCGGGCCCCCTGCCCGCTGGGGTGGACGCCATCGGCGGCGTAGAGGTCCTGCGTGCCGGGCAGCTGGTAAAACCGCCGCCCCACGTCGGCAAGCAGGGCGCGGTTTTCCTCCGCCGCCCTGCGGTACGCCGCGGACAGGTTCCGGGCCATCCCACCATAGTCCCATCCCTTGGCCGACAGCCGGGCCCCACCCTTCTGATAGGCCCAGGTGGCATAGAGCACCGGGATGGCCCCGTTCTCCCGGATCTGCCGGCAGAGCCGCTCCACGCTGGCGAAAAAGCTCCCGGGAGCGGTGATGGGGCCGTGGCTCATTTCCTGCAGCACCACATAGTCCCACTGCTCCTTTGCAAGCGCCGCCTGCGTTCGGGCGCCCAGCCGGGTGTTCGGGTTCAGATGCTCGGACAGCCGGGCCCCGCCCCGGGTATGGCAGACCACTTCCGCCCCGGTCAGTTCCGCCAGAATGTCCGGCATATCTTGGGCAGAGGTGAGGCTGTTGCCCAGCATCAGAATCCGCATGGTGCTCCTCCTTGTCTCGTTTCCGTGCGCGTCTGCGCGAAAGGCTCCCGCCGTCAATGCTCGGGGCAGCGCTCCATAAGCCCCCTGCCGGATTTGCTGATATCCCCATATCCCGCCGGAGCCGCAGCGGCCCGCTCTGGGCGGCACCGGTTCTCCCATTGATGGTTCCCTCCAGCAGGCGCACGGTGCCGGGGAACGATGCGTTTCATGGGGCGAAATCCCGGCGGCAAGGGCCCTGTGCCCCTGCTCCGCGAAGTGGCACACCGTCATAGGCCGGGGAGACGTTCCACCGCCCGGCAAGGGTCCGGCAGCACCCGGCGAAGGTCCGGGAAGCGGCAATGAGCATTTGGCCCGGCACCCATTCCCCCGGGGACCGGGACGGCAACGCGAACAGAGGGATCTTCCCCCGTGCCAGCTCCAGGCCGGTCAGGAATCGCTCCATCCGCTCCGCCGTGGCCTTGGGCCTGCGGCCCTGCAAAAGGTCATTGGTGCCCAGCATCACGATCAGCAGGTCGGTGTCCGCCGGAATGTCAGGTGCCGCGTCGGGGAGCTCCCGGCCGTTGGCGCCCCAGTTGCCCAACACCCATCCGGTTTCGGCCGCCAGGATGTCCACCCATCAGCTGCCCGGGGCACAGCGCCCGCCCAGCCGGGACCGGGGATCGTAGCCCCAGGTGCTGGAATCGGCGAAACAGATGACCTTCCTCACAGCTGTCCCTCCAAGGCACAAGCCCCGGACGTGCCCTCACCTTCCCCGCATCCCGTTTAGGCCGGTGCGTGCGGTGCTATTCTGCCTGCGGCATTTGTGATTTCATCACGGTGCAATTCATAGATATGCGGTATGATGAACCCACTCAATTTAGGGAGGCATGCTATGAATTCCGTGAAAAAGCGGCGCAGAGCCGTGGTGGACCCGTCAGCCTGTGTGGCCTGCGGCTGCTGTGTGAAGGTCTGTCCCCTGCAGGCCATTGAGATCGTGCGGGGCGTTATGGCCCAGGTCCGGCAGGACAAATGCGTGGGCTGCGGCAAGTGCGCCAGGGAGTGTCCGGCCAGCGTCATCAAAATCCGGGAGGTAGAGGCATGAAGAAGCACTGGTACGACTATCTGTGGATCGCTTCGCTCCTGTACCTCCTGCTGGGATTTTTCAACATTCTGTTTGCCTGGCTGGGCCTGCTGTGCTTCTTCATCCCCCTCATCATCTCCGTGGTCAGCGGGACCAAGAGCTACTGCAACCGCTACTGCGGCCGGGGCCAGCTGTTTGGGCTGCTGGGCGGGCGCTTCGGGCTGTCCCGCAGGAAAGACATCCCCAAATGGATGAAAAGCAAGGCGTTCCGATACGGATTTCTCGCCTTTTTCTTCGCCATGTTCTTTCTGATGCTGTGGAACACCTATTTGGTGTTCGCCGGTGTGCGGGATCTGGGGCAGGCGGTCACCCTGCTGTGGACCTTCAAGCTGCCCTGGAACTGGGCCTACCACGGCACCCTTTTCCATCCCGGCGTGGCGCAGTTCGCCTTCGGCTTCTACGGCGTCATGCTCACATCCACAGTCTTGGGGCTAATCACCATGGTGCTGTTCAAGCCCCGCAGCTGGTGTGTCTACTGCCCCATGGGCACCATGACACAGCTGATCTGCAAAGCAAGGAACAGCCGCACATGACCGTGCCGTATCACGCGGCTCAATCCTGCAACTGCCGCAGCCTGTCCTCATCAAGGAGCCGGACCATGCCCCGGGAGAGCCGCACCATGCCCTCGCTCTGAAAATAGCGCAGCATCCTGGTAATCACCTCCCGGTGGGTGCCCAGGTGATTGGCAATGGCCTCATGGGTGATCTTCAGCACGCTGCTCCCCTCGATGGAAGCCTCCTCCAGCAGAAAGGCCGCCACCCGCTTGTCCAGGCTCTTCCACATGACCTGCTCCATCAGCCACATGACCTCGGAGAACCGGCTGGCCATCAGCTCGTTGGTGTAGTTGGCCACAGGCGCCGACGTCTCCATGATGTCCTGGTAGACCTCCGCGGGAATGACCCAGAGGTCCGTGTCCTTCTCCGCCTGGATGGTGACCTCAAACTGGATGGAGCGCATGATGCAGGACGCAGAGAACAGGCACAGATCCCGGTCGAACAGGCGGTAAATGGTGATCTCCCGCCCCTCGTCAGAGAGGATATAGGCCCGGAGCTGCCCCGCCTTCACCAGGAGGAGTCCGGTGCAGTCCATGTCCCCGTTGTGCAGGATCGTCCCCTTCTTCACGGTTCGGAAATTCAGATTGCTGCGGATCCGGTCCTGCTGGTCTGTTTGGAGCTTGTTCCAGATGGGAAAATAGTCCTGAAAGGTCATTCCGTGTCCCTCCTCATCGTGTTCTCAGTATAGTTGACAGGAGCTTTGCTGTCAACCGGCCCGCTTTTCGGAAAATCCCGTGTTTTGGGTGATGTCGTCACAGAAAAATCGCGGACTTTCGGTTATACTAGGACCAAACCAAGGAAAGGAGCTGACCAGCATGGCGGCTATCAATCTAAACAAGGAACAATTCCAGCAGATGGCAGAGGGCGGCAAGCCCATCCTGGTGGATTTCTGGGCTCCCTGGTGCGGCTACTGCCGCCGGATCGGGCCCGCGTATGAGAAGATCGCGGACGAATACGGCGACCGTCTCACCGTGGCGAAGGTAAACATCGACGAGGAGGCCGCGCTGGCCGAGGCGGCGCAGATCGAGGTCATTCCTACGCTGGTCCTGTATCGGGACGGGAAAGCCGTGGATTCTATCGTCAACCCCGGGTCCAAAGCGGCCATCGACCAGTTCATCCAGGAGGCTATGGCGAAGTAAGGAGGCGGAATCCATGGGCGAAACTCGTGTCTACGACATGATCGTGGTGGGCGGCGGGCCGGGCGGCTATACGGCGGCGCTCTATGCAGCCAGGGCCGGGCTGGATACACTGGTGCTGGAGAAACTCTCGGCAGGCGGGCAGATGGCCCTGACGGAGGAGATCGACAACTATCCCGGCTATGAGGACGGGATCGACGGCTTCACCCTGGCGGAGAAGATGCAGCGGCAGGCAGAGCGGTTCGGTGCGCAGACAGCGTACGCACAGGTGGAGCGCATGGAGCTGACCGCTGCCCCCAAGGCGCTGAAGACCAGCGAGGGGACCTTTTATGCCAGGACGGTAATCCTTGCCACCGGAGCCAATCCCAGGGAGCTGGGCCTTGCAGGCGAGGAGGCCCTGGTGGGCCGGGGTGTGGCCTACTGTGCCGCCTGCGACGGGATGCGCTACAAGGGCAAAACGGTCGCCGTGGTGGGCGGCGGGAATTCCGCCGCCGGCGACGCCCTGCTTTTGAGCCGTATCGCCGAAAGGGTGGTCCTGGTGCACCGCAGGGACCAGCTGCGGGCCACGAAGATCTACCACGAGCCACTGATACAGGCAGAGAACGTGGAATTCCGCTGGAACAGCACTGTTACGGAGCTGCTGCACGAAGAGAAGCTGACCGGCATCCGGCTGCGGGATGTGCAGACCGGGGCGGAATCCGTCCTTCCCTGCGACGGGCTCTTCATCAGCGTCGGCAGAAAGCCGGCCACGGAGCTGGTGAAAGGCCAGCTGGAGCTGGATGCCGGCGGCTATGTGACGGCGGACGAAACCACAAGGACCAATCTCCCCGGCGTCTATGCCGTGGGCGATGTACGGACGAAGCCGCTGCGCCAGGTAGTGACGGCCGTGGCCGATGGGGCCATGGCGGTCCACATGGCGGAAGAATATCTGGCAGGCGGCGCCTGATCGAAGAAATGCGGCAGAGAACGGCTGAAGTCCTCCCGCATATATGCCCATCCCGTTCAAAATGCAGGCATCCGGGATGCAGGCGGCCTGAAAAGAACACAGCTGCCCGGAGTATCTGATGGAACAGATTCCTCCGGGCAGTTTTTGTATCCTTGTTTTGCAGAGCGGCAGGCCACGGAAAAGGAACCCGTCATGCGGCAAACCGCGCGGTCCGGCGGAGCCCTTTGGGCAGGATCCTCAGTTCTGTTCCAGCAGCCGTCTGACTTCTGAAATACTGTCCACCGGCCGGGCACAGGCGCCGTTCCGGCATAGATAGTACCGGACGCCTGTCTCCGGAATCGGATAGGCCTCCGTGAAGGGGGCAAGCTCCTCCAGCGGCTTTGCCGTCTCCGGCGTTTTCACCAGCACCGTCAGTTCGGGCCTGGAGGCCTCCCGCAGAAAAGCCGCCAACTCCTCCGGCATGGTCCGGGCCGCGCAGACCAGCTCCGCCGAGGGCCACAGCTCCTCCAGAAACACCAGCATGGCAAAACCGTGTCCGGCGGGATAGGTCCGGGTGGCCCCAGCCAGATAGCCCAGCTGCAGATCGGCGGCGGTCCGCCAGCGGGCCTCCCCGGTGAGGCGGGCCAGGCGGGAGAGAACCAGCGCCGCTGCCGCATTGCCCGACGGCATGGCCCCGTCATAGGTCTCCTTTGTCCGGGTGATGAGCTGTTCCCCATCCGCCGCGTAGGGGTAAAAACCGCCGTTTTTCCCGTCAAAAAACTGCTCCAGCAGCCGTGCCGTCAGGTCCCTGGCCTCCGCCAGATAGGCGGTCCGGAAGGTCACGCCGTAGAGTTCCAGCAAGCCCCAGGCGCAGAAGGCGTAATCATCCAGCTTTCCGGGGTGGGCCGCCTGCCCCGCCCGCCATCTGGCCAGCAGATGACCGTTTTCCTCTGTGAGGCTCCGCTTCAAAAATGCCGCGGCTCCCACGGCGGCGTCCCGATAGCGGGGCTCATCCAGGGCCAGTCCCGCCCGGGCCAGGGCCGCAATCATCAGTCCATTCCATGCGGCAAGCACCTTGTCGTCCCTGTGGAGGCAGGTCCGTTCCAAGCGGTAGGCATACACCCTCTCCCGCAGGGGCCTGATGCGCACCGGCTCCCGCTGGACCTGTTCCCGGCCGATTAGGTTGAGGATATTTTTCCCCGCAAAGTTCCCCGTCTCGGTGACGCCGTACCAGCCGCAGAACGCCTCTGCGTCCTCCGGTCCCAGCAGGTCTCTCAGCTCGCCTGCGGTGAATACATAGTATTTCCCCTCCTCGCCCTCGCTGTCCGCGTCCTGTCCGCAGTAGAATCCGCCCTGAAAATCACGCAGCTCCCGCAGGACGTAATCCAGCGTGCGGCGGACGATCTCCCCATAGAGCGGGCGCCGGGTCTGCTGATAGGCCTCCGTATAGGCCAGTGCCAGCAGGGCGTTGTCATAGAGCATCTTTTCAAAGTGGGGCACCAGCCACATTTCATCGGTAGAGTACCGGGCAAAGCCGCCGCCCACATGGTCGAACAGGCCGCCTCGGTACATGCTCTCCAGCGTCTGCTCCGCCATGGCCCCGGCCTGGGCCTCCCCTGTGCGCCGGGCGTACCGGAGCAGGAAGATCAGATTATGAGGCGTGGGGAATTTTGGCGCGTGCCCGAAGCCGCCCCAGCGGGTGTCAAAACTCCGGGCGTAAAGGCCCGCCGCCATGCCTGCCAGTGCCCGGTCTGGAAAGCCGGTGCCTGCGCCCTCCGCTTCCCTGAGCCGGTCGGTCAGCGCCTCTCCGGCGGTCAGCAGGCCGCCCCTATCTTCCCGCCACAGGCGCGCCGCCTGCTGCAGCAGGGACAGCAGCGCCTGTCTGGGGAGGTACGTCCCCGCCCAGAAGGGCTTCTGCTCCGGCGTGAGCAGCACCGTCAGCGGCCATCCGCCGGAGCCTGTCATAGCCACGCAGGCGGCCATATAGACCGCGTCCACATCCGGGCGCTCCTCCCGGTCGACTTTGATCGGGATAAAATCCCGGTTGATCGCCTCCGCCACCGTCTCGTCCTCAAAGGACTCATGGGCCATGACGTGGCACCAGTGGCAGGTGGAGTAGCCGATGCTGAGGAACACCGGCTTGTCCTCCTCCCGTGCGGTCTGGAATGCCTCGCTCCCCCAGGGACGCCAGTCCACGGGATTTTCCCGGTGCTGGAGCAGATACGGGGATTGTTCAAATTGCAGCCGGTTGGGCATGGGTCGTCCTCCTTTGACCGGGCGGCGCACTGCCGCCCGCATGGTTCCGCAGGTTTTCCGTCCAGTGCCGCGCTTGCCCTCTGCTTATTCAAGGCGTTTTCCCCGTCCGGCACGGGCCGGGGGCCGCAGTTTGTTCCGCGGACTTCCGCCTCAGCGGGCCAGATCCGGCGGGAACGGCCGGGCAAAGCGCGCCCCTGGTGTCGGACCGGGCAGGTAGATTCCGGCAAGTAGCGCCCTGGCCCGCCAAGGTATCCAGGTCGTCATGCCTTCCCCCGCCAAAAAGTCTTGCAGTGGGCCTTTTCGGTGCGGTTGAAGGCGATCATCCGGCGCAGCAGCGTGTAATCCACGTCCCTCTCCCACGGGATGCGGAACAGCATTTTGCCCCGGCATAGCCGCCCCGGGCGATTTCCCGGAAAAAGCCCTCCAAGCCCGCCCCGGAGAAACGGCCAGATGCCCGGCGGAGACGCTGATCCCGACGATGAACGTCCCATGATCTGTGAACACAGGCTGGTTCCATGCAACCCTGAGCTCCAGGCCGGAAAACGTCCGTTCCGCCCACTCCAGCACCTCCGCCATACGGACGCGGCGCTGCGGCGCTTTCGCCTGCGCCAGATAATCTGCTAAGGTCTCCAATCCACCCGCCCCTTCACATCCAAAGAGCAGAAATAGTCTGTGCATTTCAGGAGGGATTATCACCCCTCGCCTCAAGCAGCGGCGCCCCGGGCGGCCGCTCTTCCGTCAGGACCTGCAGCCTGTTCCGGAAACGAGGGCCTCCTTCAGGTTCATTTCCTGCCCTCCTTGCCCAGGCTGATCTTGTATCCATCATAAGTGAAAAAGGGCCGCACCCGGGCGGAGGTGGACCAGGTAACTGCCTGTCTCACCGGGTACACGCTGGCGGACCTCGCCCGGCTGGAGCGGTCCAGCGTCACCTGCGCTCACTTTTTTCAACGTGCCCCCGCCATGAATCCTGACCGTGCCCTCATCACCGACAAGGTCTGCGGTGTCCGGGTATGGGACCTGCTGATACGGGATATCCGGTATCTGGGCAAGCTGGTGGACGAGCTGCCCAAGGGACCCCTATGGAGCAGATTCTCCGGAAAAACAAGTATGTCCCGGAGCTTCTGGCCTTTCAGAAACTCGGGGCTGTTTTCGCCTCGAGAGCCCTTTGCTTTGCCGCCGAGAAGGGGCAGCGTTTTCCGATGCACTGGCTGTTTCGGGCACTGTAAGAGCAGACGGGCACGCTGTGCTGCATCTCCACCCCCAGGTGCTCCCGGACAAAGTCCACGGCGGCCTGGACGGCCAGCCAGGAATCCCGTTTGCAGCACCGGGGGCCACCCACCTTGCCGATGCTGTCCAGGGCCCGGGCGGTCATCTGATTGCTCAATCCCCAGGGCTCCCGGGCCAGGGGCGTGGATGCCGTGGCGATGGCCAGGAACTGCCCCGCGCTGATCCCCGCCCCGCAGGCGCCCCAGAAGCCGCAGGCCCCGCCGGGGACAGCTTTGCCCCGGCTGTACATCTCCCGGAGAGCGCTCTCCAGGTCCAACTTGCCCCCGGCATTTTTATAGGCGGTGAGCAGCGCCGCTCCCACCATCACATGGTGCTCTGGCCCGTGCATATGGCAGAAGGACAGGTCCATCATCCGGCGGAGGATAGCGGCGGGGTCGGCGGAAGTCTCCGCCAAGCACAGGCCGAAGATGGTGTCCATGCCCTGGGTATGGCAGTCATTGCAAACATAATGGCCGTTGACGCACCGGGTCTTGCTGGATTCCTTTTTATGGCAGATGGCGCACTCCATGTCCTCGTCCCGGACCAGATATTCCAGCGGTGCCTTGCAGATCAGGCATTCTTCTGGATGCAAATCGATCACTCCTCCCTTATCCGCAGCGCAGGAAGTCACGCGGCTGCGCAGTCCCGACGTCCCCCACAATATGCTGTGGGGAAATGTTCTTTCTCATAAATCGGCTCCCCCCGATGCGTTCATCCACACATCAGCTGTGTACTCTCTCCTGTTATTTTCTATCATACAATAGCCAAGATAACCCGCTGAATGTAAAATCCGCTTAAGGGGAGCAAACATTTTCTCCGGCTGTACATGCAGTCATTCTATCCGTTCAGCGTTTTCCGGAAGCATAGTCGCCCATATGGATGTCCACCACTCCCCTGGGCGGCTGGATCAGGGCGTCCTCGTACTGGCACTTCCACTGAATCTCCCGGCTCATCCGGCCATTCTCTATGCCGTCAATCGTTTCCCCATCCCCAATGGGGTTATCATGCTCCAGTATGTACGACGCCGCATTATAGGCGTGGTTCACTACCCAGTTGGGATCCATGCTATGGAAGTGGTACTGGAGGTCCGGCAGGAACAGGGTGTTCATGCCCACTGTGTCGATGAGCATATCCTCGGTGCCCTCAATGTTGAAGAAGCGGACATTGACACCAAATCGGATGAAGCGGTCCGAGCCCTCGATCTGGTGGGAACGCACATCTTCCGCCAGCAAGAGCTTGCCGCAGTTCTGGAAATAGAACGCCTCACAGGTGGGGTACAGCTCTGCCAGGGCCTCCACGAAGTCGGCGTCCAGGTTGGCCCTCTCCAGGGCCGGAAGCGCCGCCGCCAGCATATCAGTGGCCACGACCTGATACCGGCACTCCCGAAAGATTCGCTCTCGGTCCTCCCGGCAGTCCCACATCTGGCTCATAAGGAATGCATCGAAGCCCTTGCCCTTGAATTTGTCACATCCCATCACCATCAGCTGCACCGGGCATTTGCCGTCCTGAAATTCCGCGATATGATCCAGGGCAGCAAAGCCTGCCATCTTTTTATCACGGCAGAAACACTCTACCGCGCCGATGTGCTTTTTCATCACAGCGGTCATCTCATCCTTGTCCGGCATGTCTACCGGCTCTTTGAACAGCATTTGAATGAGATAGGGGCCGCCGGGCTGGGGCCCTTTTTTGTCATCCAGGTTTTGCCGGAACACTTGATTGCTCATTTTTGTCCTCCTTATAGCAGCAGACCATGTAACAACGGGCGATCGCTACTTTGTATGCGGGGTTACTCCAAAAATCAAAAAAAGAGCCACACTAAATAGAACCAATCCGATGAAGTTGCGCTCTATCAGCAGTTTTATGGCCAAGAGAAGCAGCAGACCACAAACCAGAATAATAATACCATTCATTTCTTTTTATCCATTTTGTCAGGGAACAGCTTGAACCGAAACGCCAGTTCCTGATTAACGATTTCCTTGGGCAGCTTTCGGGGATTGGCGATTAGATACCAAGCCCGATAAGTCCGCTTTTCCATGTCCTGCTCCTGAAGGTAGATCTGATAGCCCGCTTCGTCCTCCTCCGTCCAAGTGTCATACTGCTTCTTGGCCTGGACATGGTTTCCCACGACCACGTCCAATTCCTCCACGGAGCGGCTGGCGGCCCAAGCATGGTCCACATCGCCAGCATGGGAGAAATAGAAGATCTGCATCCCCATCCACCGGCGCACCTTGCTTTCCGGCGTTCCACGCAATTCCGCCTGACGGCGGTACTCCGCCAGCTGCTCTGGTGTTCCGTATCTTTCCACCGCCTGCTCCTCCACATGAATACGCCAACTGTAATCCTCCGGCTGGGTAAAGGGGGCGCAGACCGGCTGTAACGCCTCTGCCGGGTCCTCCTCAAAGCGGTCGATAAAGTCAAGGTAGCGGGCTTTGATTAAGGGCAGAAAAGTGTCCAGCAACTCGGTATCCAACCGCAGGTCCTCTGTCAGCATCTGGAAGAACGAACCGCCTGTTATCGGTTCTATTTTGAAAGAGTAGAGAAAGTCATCCCCCTGCTTAATGAAGCAGCTGAATCCCACCTCCACATTTCCATGGCCGATTTCGTAGTCTATGTAGTTGTAGCGGCTCCGCTCAAACCAGATCAGGTAGGTCAGGCCGTTTTTCGTTCTCTTTTTGAAGTTGCCCTTTTTCAGACGCTTCCAGCCCTTTTCCTCCAGCCCCAGCCCGTTCCACAGGTAGTCCAGAAGCTCCTGAAATATATCTGCCGGGCGTTTTTGTTCCATAAAATCCTCCCAACCGCTTATGCTTGTTCCTCACTTTTTCCAGTCACATCCGCTAATTGAGCACTGACAGTATCTATGTAGAGATACACCCCATCCCGATCACAGTGGTACAGGTTTGAGTAGCTTGTACTCTCATTAGGGCGGATAGGGTTAGGCTCCACCACCTCGGTAGCTTCCAGCAGACCGACACCCAGTTCCGCCGCGGCAGTGAGAGCCTTTTTCAGCACGGCAAGCTGTCCGTTACTCCAAAGTCCCTCCAAATCCTCCAGCACCTTTGGGTCCTGCTCCAGATCCCGGAGAAGCTGTGTAACCTGCTTTGGAGACAGGTACACGCCGGAACAGTAGTTTTCAATGATCTGATTTTCTGCCGGATTTGGAAAAGCTGTTGGTGTCACCTGTGCCCATGGGGTGAAATACCGGGCATATTCCGGCTTTTCTTCCACCAGGAAAGAAAAGGCACTGCCTCTGGTGTAATAGTAATCCCGGAAAAAGCCCTGGATCACCGCAATATAAAAGCCGTGGCTCTTATCAAACAATTCATCCGGCTCTGTCCCCGCACCGACCCGCAGAGTATCCAGATATTTTTCCGCATAGAAGTCCTCCATTCCGTGCTGTGCGGCAAGGGCCAGCACCTTTTCCTCCTGCCCCTGCTGTACCCAGGAAAGCGGGGTAAAATACCATTCCCGCATTTCTTCCGGCGAAATCGGGTGAAAACTGACATCGTATCCCATAAAGCTCCTCCTTAATAATCCAGTAAAATGGGCACCTGCTGTTCCTCGGCAAACCGCATGGCCCGCCAGAACATGGAGAAGGCGAACTTGGCAAGGGACTGGGTATCATACTGGGTATGCTCCGGGATGTCCGCCTTGCTGTACTGTCCATCCGGGCCTACGGTTCCGTCTGCCGGGTATCCCTCCGTGTCTGCCCAATCAAGGATGGTATCCTCATCGGCCTGCCACGCCAGCTGGTTCAGCTTCTCCAGCTCCTTCCGCAGTCCGCCCACCGTGCCGATGGCGGCGGTGGCGGCGGTAGGCAGAGGTGCTTGGAAGAAGAAGGCGTCCGGCAGAGGCAGCCACCAGGTAGCCCCACGGAACAGGGACCATACCCGCTCCTGGTCCGCCGCAAGGCGGGCGACCAGGGGATGCTCCCCGAAGTTCCAGTCCTTCTCCACGGTGGGAGGCACCGGTTCCTCGTATGTATGGCAGGCGGCCGCCAGCAGCATGGCGCCGAAGGCATCCCAATCCGGCTTGTCGGTGTAGTAGGGGCTCTCGTTATTCTCCGGCCAGGGAGCGTAGGGGGGCTGGCCCGGCTGAGAAATGGCGTTCAGAATCTGATCCCGCCAGTTCTCCACCGCCGCCTGGACCTCGGCCGCGGACAGTTCCTCCTCGTTGTCGGCGGGTTCCCCGTCCGGGGTGATGCGGTTGAAGGCGTATCCGTTTTCCTCCGCCCACTGCTGAACAACGGTTTTCCAGTTGTGAGAATAGTACCGGGTCAATGTCCCGGCGTAGATATCAAGTCCCATTATGATACCTCCTTTTTTGTCTGTACGGTCATTCTTTTGCCGGAGCGAACAGTCGGTCAATCTTCTCCAGATTGTATTCCAAGATCCAGTCATTGAATTGATGATAGAGCGGCAGTAGCAGCTCCCGTGAACCGCCCAGTATATCCAACCCACGGTCATCGTACAGATGGTAGAGGAATGGCCCCGGCCCGGTCAGATAGACGCTGGACACAAAGCCGTTCCAGCCGCCGATGTCCCCCAGAATGATCTCCTGGAGAAGCCGCTCCGGTTGAAAGCTGATTTTGCTGAGATCCCAGTAAAACTGTACTTGTGCATATGTATCCCCGTCCTCGTCCATCATGGTCGCTGTGACCTGCTCATGCGGGGCAGGAAGTGCGGCCCTCTGCTGGATGGCCGTCAGCAGGGACTCGACAGGTTTTTCTTCGGGATACCCGTCAATCCGCAGAATACCCGGCGGCGCTGGAAGGTTCCGGTAGATCATAATCGCCCGCTCCAGTGCGCCTTGAACATAGGCGGGGTTTGGAGTTAGTTTCTCGGTGTTCTCGTCCGAATAGGTGCATTTCAGATAGACTGGTTCATCTCCGCCGATTTCAAACCGGATGGCGACCGGGGCATGATGGAACAGCGGATGTTCCAGCCACGCCATACCAAGATTATGTAAGATGGTGTCAAAATCCTCCGCCAGCATTGCGCACCTCCACTATTTCCACTCAAAGGGCTCCTTTAAGTGGTATTTCTCCATAATTTTCTTTTCCAAAGCTTCATAGGCATCCATATCCTCTGGCTGCGCTGGAATACCCTTTTCCCACCAATAACCGTTCCCATAGTAGAAAAACATGGCCCAGTAATAAGGCCGGTCATGGCTGAATATCGCCACTCCCACGGCATCGGCCACTGGCTCTGCCAGCGGTGAGCGTTCCACTGTCTGAGAGGCTTCCTCATAGGAGATCCCCACCAGCTCCACCAGCAGGTGCTTCACCAGTTCGCAGAAGCTATACTGGTTGAAGATGACCTGACCATTCTCATCTTTGAACACAAGTCCATCTCTCACCATAGTATTTCTCTCCGTTTCTTAACCTGCATCCTTGGCATGGGCATAGTCCCGTCAAGTCATCTCATACAGCAGGGCAGCGTCGCTCTGCACCAGCTCCAGATGGGAGCGCAGCGTTTCAAGTCCGCTTTGCACCGCCTCGGTGGGCAGATCCCAGTCTGCGGCAATTTCGGCGGCCAGCTCCGGGAGGCTCTGCTCCCGCAGAGTTGCCAGCAGTTCAGACGCCAGCTCTCCCTCCAGCAGAGCGCAGTCCAGAGTGTTCTCCGTCTGGGGAGCGGGAAATCGGACATCCAGGTCCAGTTCGCTCTCACACCAGTCCCAGATGGCCATGTAGACCGCGCCGGAGCAGTCGCCGTCGAACAGCTCCTGCCGCTGACCGTCTTTGAGCAGATAAAAGGATGCGATCTGTGACATGGCAGTTCCTCCTGAATGTTATTCTTTCTCCATCAGCCCTTCGGCCTGCATCCGGATCACATAGAAAGCCCGTACCCAGTCCAGCTCCTGCTCCATGGATTCCTCCAAAGCCAGCAGGCGGCGCTTCCCCAGCCTGCGGTCCAGAAGGGCGAGGATGCGGACAAGGGGATTCTTGCTGACAAGGCTTTTCTCAATGCTCTGGTTGTCAAATTCATGAAATGCCTCATAGAAAAAACCGTTGTCAAAACAGCCATCGTTCAGTGTCCCTTCATGGGCCAGCCGAAAAGGGGCCTTTCGATCGTCCTGGCCGATGCCCTCCCGCCGCAGGGCCTGATATCTGTTCCAGTAGTTCTGTTCATAGGCATAGTAGTTACTTCGCAGCACCTCCACGCCGTCCAGTCGAATGGCTGCCCGGCCTGTTTGGTCATGGCTTTCCCAGTAGCTGGCGGCAAAATACTGGATGTGCCCACGGAGCGTCGGGCACAGGTAGTCATTCTCCAGCTTGTTTCGGATTCCGCTCCAAGTTGACACAGGTACCGCCTCCTTTCTGATGCCACTGCGGGTAAGGTGGATTCCCAATAAATTGAAATTTATCTGCTAAATCCCCATCAAGACTTGATATATCAAGGTTTTCCGACAATTCAATGTTCGAGCCTTATGTAATTTCCCTTGTTTTTGCCCTTACGGACTGAAACAAGGGAAACTTTTTACTCTACGCAGACTACCTTATCCAGCAGCCGTGCGGAGGTACGCTTGGCCTCCCTTGTGGCGTGGGCGTAGATATTCATCGTGGTACTGACATCGGCATGGCCCAGCAGCTCCTGCACGTCCTTGGGTGCCGCGCCGTTGGAGAGCAGATTGCTGGTGAACGTGTGTCTAAGCGTATGGAAGTGAAAGTTCTCCAGCCCCGGAACTTTCTTCTTCGCCTGACGGCACATGATACCCACCGTCCCCGGCGTTTCAATAGCTCCGTCAGGCCGAAGACAGACAAAGGACAGTTCCCGATACCCCTCCGGCACCTCCACCGTCCTGGGCAGGGTGTAGACCTCGTAATAGGCTCGGTCTTTCTCCCTGACCTCCGTATAGTAGTTCAGGTTGTAAAGCTCGCCGTAGCGCAGACGGTTCCCAATCTGCTCCTTTTTGGCCCTCCGCAGGATCGCCGCCAGCGTGTCGCAGAAGTCCACGGTGCGGACTTTCTTCCGTTTGGTAGCCCCGATCTCGGTCTTGTGCCTCGCCCCGTTGTAACGGATGCTCCGCCGAACCGTGAGGTACTGCTCGTCCAGGTCGACGTCCTGCCAGGTGAGGGCGCAGACCTCCCCGATGCGAAGCCCGGTGTAGTAGGCGATCTGGATGGGCAGCAGGGCCGGGTTGTCTTTCCTTTTCAGAAAGTCCTCCAATCCCTGGAACTGCTCATGGGTGAGAGTAGGCACAGCCGGGGCGTCCCCGTCCTCCTGGGAGAACAGCTCGTATTCCTCTTTCTTCCCCCGCCAGATCACATACTGCATGGGATTGAAGCTGATGAGCCGCTTAGGGAACACCGCGAAGCGGAACGCCCCTTGCAGGACTGCCGAATACTGCCGTAAGTACCCTTTGCTGAGCGCCTTTGCCGCTGTACCGTCCGGGTTTGTCCCGCCAAAGCTGAGAAAGTCGATGTAGGCTTGCAGGTGCTCGGGGGTGACGCTTTTCAGCTTGCGGTTGCCGATGGGGTGCTGTTTGATGCGGTTCACCGTCCCCTGGTAGGCCATCACGGTGCCGTTGCTGAGATTTCCGGGCTTCAATTCCTCCTCCACCCATAAATCCAGCAGTTGGCCCACGGTGGTGTTTTCAGACTTGG
>ERZ856578.846-NODE-846-length-61997-cov-12.135287_pt1 | contig 61997 bp, 50 predicted proteins | sample MGYA00514384_ERZ856578 | MGnify/ENA primary metagenome ERZ856578 (study PRJEB29103, sample SAMN06111958) | human gut metagenome | biome: human gut; feature: ankylosing spondylitis patient; material: healthy_person | host: Homo sapiens | place: China:Hangzhou...
TGCCTATGCGCAGGTTCTTCTCGGCCTATGCTATTATGAGGGTGGCTATGGTTTGGCCAAAGATTACACGGAGGCGGCAAAGTGGTGGCGCAAGGCGGCGGAGCAGGGGAATGCCGAGGCGCAGTATTGGCTCGGCTATTGCTACTATTTTGGCCGAGGCGTATCCCAGGACTACGCGGAGGCGGCAAAGTGGTACCGTAAGGCAGCGGAGCAGGGGTATCCCGGAGCGAAGGAGGCTTTGGAGAAATTAGGAGAGAGCTATTGAGTTTTATAAAAAAGAGAGAGCGATGAAAGACGTTTATCTACACATCAATTCCCGGGATGAGTTTTTGCGGATCAATATCGCAAAAATCGTCTATTTCGAGGCGGATGGCAACTATACCCATATCGTTCTGGCCAACCAGTTGCGGGGGGTGGTGGGCATGAACCTTGGGCAGATGCAGCAGTTTCTCGTGCGGAGCTTGAAGGATCAGGCGGCCGTTTTTGCGCGGGTGGGCAAGAGGTACATCATCAACTATGCGTATGTGTACCATATCCATGTGCTGCGGCAGAAACTGATGCTGAGCGATGGCGAACATTTTGCGTATCAGCTGTCGGTGTCGAAAGATGCACTGAAAAGATTGAAAAATGCCTATGCGTCTTCCTCCGAAAGCGACAAGGAGGGGTAACCTCTCGGCCGAGCAGGGGGATGCCGAGGCGAAGGGGGCTTTGGAAGCATTGGGAGAGAGCTTATAAGCTCCTATGAGAGAGAGGAAGAAGGCGGTTTATTCTCGCTTGGCGGTTGCCAGGTATGTCCCGAGGGTCATCACTGCCAGAGCGAGGAAAAAGTTTCCCCTGGGGTGCTCTCCCAGCAGGAGAAACGACAGGAAAACTCCGATGAAAGGGGCGAGCGCATAGTAGGCACTCGTTTGGGCGGCGCCGATGTAGCGCTGGGCGTACACGTAAAAGAAGATGCTCAATCCGTACGCGACGAATCCCAGCAAGAGAATGGCCGGCAGCATCCTTGCCTCCGGGAATGCTTCGCCGATGGACAGTGCGATGGCCAGCGATCCGAGTCCCGATCCGAGGCCTTTTATCACGACGATTTCCAAAGGGTCTTTGGCCGAGAGTTTTCGGGTGCAGTTGTTTTCCAGCCCCCAACATGCTGCGGCGGCCAGGACGAGCAGCGCCCCGGGAGAAAACGAAAAGTGGTCCGTGCTGTTCGCGGCCAGCAACATACTGGCCAAGGTAATCAGTCCGATGGCTGTCCAGAGCCGGCAGCTTACTTTTTCCCCGAAAAGCCATAAAGCGAACACGGCTGTGGCTACGATCTCGAAATTGTTCAGCAGCGAGGCTTCAGCGGCCGTCGCCCAGGTGAGCCCGAGCATCAGCAAGATCGGCGCGGCAATGTCCAATGCTACCATACCGACGATGTAGGGCGTATCTTTGCGGGTCAAGGGGGCTTCCTTCCACGAAATTTTCCGTTGCTTTCGTATCCATCCTGTCAGCGCCATCCCTGTGCCGGCTCCCAAATACAGCAAGGCGGCGGTCATCGCCGGGGGAGTTTCCTTTAGCGCTATCTTCGAAAAGGGGATGGCCAAGGCATACAGCGCTGCCGCTAAAACGGCGTACAGAATCGCTATGCGTTGTTTCTCTTTCACGATGGTGTGCGTGGATGGTTTCAGGCGGGCAAGCGGGCGGGCAAGCGGCGCCCCTGCGGGGCGCCGCTTGCCCGCCTGAACTTACAGTTCGTAATCCACCACCGTGCGGATGGTGATCAGTGGCTTGAACCAGGCCAGGAAAGCCAGGTGCACCGGATCTACCGCATAGGCCGCCAGTCCTTCCCGATCGTCGAACGTGGCGGTAAGCACCAGGTCGGCCGAAGGATTGTTTTCGGCAAAGTCGATCCCCACCTCCATCGAACGCAGGGTGGGAGCCACCCCTACCATAGCTTCCAGTTCCTTCTTAGCCCGCTCCGGAGCCTCCTTTTTGGCTTCCGGTTTCAGTTTGAACATTACGATGTGTTTTACCATTGTCTTTGTTTTATCGAGAGTTAGAGATTGTCATGTCGTTAGTCAAGGGAGGAAAGGGCGGGCGCGCGGTCAGTAACGCCGCGCCGCCATGCTCTCCTTGGCGTAGTCTTTCCACAGGTGCAGCGCCGTGCGGAAATCTTCCGGCAGCGGGCTGGTGAATTCCAGGTATTGGCCCGTAGACGGGTGGACGAAACCCAGCAGCTCCGCGTGGAGCGCCTGCCGGGGAAGGGCCTCCATCGTCCTGCGGATAAACAGTTTGTAGGCGCCCGAGACGGTCCCTTTCAGGATATGGTCGCCCCCGTAGCGCGCATCGGAGAACAGCGGATGGCGGTGGAACGAAAAGTGAGCGCGGATCTGGTGCGTACGTCCTGTCTCCAGCCGGCATTCCACCAGGGTAACGTATCCGAACCGCTGCACCACCCGGAAATGCGTCACGGCCGGTTTGCCGGCTTCTCCGTCGGGGAAAACCGCCATCTGCAGGCGGTTGGAAGGGTTGCGTCCGATGTTTCCCCGGTAGGTGCCTTCGTCCTCCACAAAATCGCCCCACACCAGAGCCTTGTAACGCCGGGAGATGCTGTGTTCGAAAAACTGGCGCGCCAGGTGGTTCATGGCAAGTTCCGTCTTGGCCACCACCAGCAACCCGCTGGTATCCTTGTCGATGCGGTGAACCAGCCCCGGACGGTCCATCGCGCCGGTGGAGGGAAGCTGTTGGAACCGGTAGGCCAGGGCATTGACCAGCGTACCGGTGTAGTTCCCGTGTCCCGGGTGTACCACCATGCCGGCCGGTTTGTCCACCACCAGCAAGTCGTCGTCCTCGTAAACGATATTCAAGGGAATATTTTCGGGGATCAGGACCTCTTCGCGCACCGGGGTGGGCATCACCACGCGGATCACATCGCCCGGACGGACTTTGTAGTTGGGTTTGACGGGCGCGTCGTTCACCAGTACGTTTTGGGCGCGGATGGCGTTCTGCACCCGGTTGCGGGTGGCGTTTTGGATGAATTGTACCAGGAATTTGTCGATCCGCAGCGGCTCCTGGCCTTTGTCGGCCGTAAAACGGTGGTGTTCGTACAGTTCGTCCTGAACCTCGCCGCTGAGCGAACCGTTGTCCAGAAAATCCTCTTCCTGTATCTCCATAGAAAATCTTCGTTTGTTTTTTTCCTCCCGCCGGAGGCTCCGCATCCCGGTATTTTTGCCTTTTTTCTTCCCTCCCTCATTTTTTCCATTCCTCCCCGGGAGAGGGACAGGCTGGAACGGCTCGTGCGGGCAAGAAGGAGAGAAAAGACGTTCCGGTAAGTCTTCCGCCGGAGAGCCAGGCTCGCGGAGGAAGGGGGGGATGCCGGGGGGTTAGAAATCTTCGATGCTCAAGGTATCCTCGGCGATGAGGGGTTGGTCGCCTTCGCCTGCGATCAGGTCGATGACGGTCGCTTTGGGGAACTGGTCGCCCGGATGGATTGCAACGCCGTCCACCGAGAGGCCCAGCACGACATCGCGGCCGATGTGCGGGCGGTAGATGGTGTCGCCCACGATAAACCCGACGGCTTGCAGGCGTTTGGCGACGTTTTCGATCTTGTCGTTTTCAAAATCGACCGTGGGTACCGAAACGGTTTCCCAGGAAGACCGGTTGATCTTCAGGTAGATCTTCCGTCCTTCCTTTACGGCTGTCCCGGCCGAAGGATCTTGCGAGAGCACGGCACGCGGACGTTTGTCCGGTTCGTAGCGCGAGGAGTCGATGATCGTCCAGCGAAATCCCATCGCTTCGAGGGTTTGTACCGCCAGCGTGGCGTCCATGCCCTGCAGGTCGGGGGTCGGCGTGGTCTGGTCGTGGCGCGTATAGCCCTTGAGCCAGAAGAGAAATCCGGCCACCAACACCACGATCACGGCAAGGGCTCCCAGGCTGTGGAGCACGTATTGATTTTTGAAAAAGTCCCTCATACGGCCTTTGGCATTAGTTGTTCTTTCGGGCAAACCGCGGGAAAAATCATGCGCGCAGGGTAGCCCCGAACTGTTTCTCGAAGGCACCCATCAGTTTCTTCATCGTTGCTTCGATGCGTTTTTCGTCCAGCGTCTTTTCCGCATCGGCCAAGGTAAAACTCAACGCGTAGGACTTCTTGCCTTCCGGCAGGTTTTTCCCTTGATAGACGTCGAACAGGTTTACGTCTTTCAGGATGTGGCGTTCGGCGGCGAAAGCCGCGTTGTGGAGTTGCTGGTAGGTAACGTTTTCATCGACCAGCAGGGCCAGGTCGCGGCGTACGGACGGGTATTTGGGCAGGTCCTGGCACGTGATGGAGGTCTTGCGGGCCAACTCCAGCACTTTTTCCCACAGGATGTCGCAGTAGTACACGTCCTGCGCAATGTCGAAAGCCTTGAGGATGCGGCGGGAAACCTTGCCGATGCGTGCGATGACCGTCTTTCCGCTGGCGATGTCCGCCCCCTCGGACAGCAGGTCGCTCTCGCAAGGGATCGTATTCAGTTCGCCGATGCCCAGACGCGCCATTACGCGGTCGAAATCCGCCCGCAGGTCGTAGTAGTTGGCCTCGCGCTGCGCTCCCCGCCAGGACTCTTCGTTGGCTTTTCCGGTGAGGGTCATGGCCAGGTGGCTCTCTTCGACCCACCGGTCGCCGTAATGGTTGTAGGTCTTGCCCAGTTCGAACAGGCGCAGGTCGGAGCGGCGGTGGCTGATGTTGCGGGCCACGGCTTCCAGGGCGCAGAACAGCAGGCTCTGGCGCAATACGTCCAGGTCGGAGCTCAGAGGATTGAGCAGGCGGACGGTCGCCTGCGGGTCGATGTCCTTGGAAAGCGCGGTGTAGGCGCTTCGCGTCAGGGAGTTGGACATGATCTCGTGGTACCCCCGGGCCGCCAGCAGGTCGCCGCAGAGGTTGAACAACCGCTCCGGACTGCGTTTGTCGTCCGATACGATGGAGGTGTGCAGCACCGGGCTCACTTCGATGTGGTTGTATCCGTACACCCGCAGCAGGTCTTCGGCTACGTCGGCCTCGCGCTGCACGTCCACCCGATAGGCGGGCACTTCGAGGCGGAGGGCCTCCGGGGTCTGCTCCACGATCTTTATTTCGAGTGCTTCGAGGATCTTCCGGATGTCCTGGTGCGGGATGTCCTTGCCCAGCAGCCGGGCTACGTGGTCGTAGCGGAAAGTAACGGGGAAGGGTGCCTTGATCGCCGGATCGGAGCAGATGTCGGTAATGCCCGAGGCAATGTGTCCTCCGGCCAGCGTGCACATGAGCCGTGCTGCCAGGCAAAGTGCATCGATGGTGATGTTCGGGTCGATGCCCCGCTCGTAGCGGAACGAAGCGTCGGTCTGCAGGCCGTGGCGTTTGGAGGTGCGGCGGATGGTAACGGGGTCGAAATAGGCACTTTCGATGAAGACGTCGGTGGTGTCGTCCTTGATGCCGGATTCCAGACCGCCGTACACGCCTGCGATGCACATCGGCGCGGTAGCCGAGCAGATCATCAGGTCTTCCTGCGAGAGCTTGCGCTGCTCGCCGTCCAGGGTAACGAACGGCGTGCCTTCCGGGCAGGTCTTCACGCGGATCTCTCCGCCTACCTGCCGCAGGTCGAACGCGTGCAGGGGTTGCCCCAGGGATTGCAGCACGTAGTTGGTGATGTCCACCACGTTGTTGATGGAGTTTACCCCGACGGCTTTCAGGCGGTTGGCCAGCCAGGCGGGCGACGGGGCGATCTTGACGCCTTTGACCACGATGCCGCAGTAACGCGGGGCCCGTTTGGGGTCTTCCACCACGACCTTGACGGGGAACTCGTCCGTGGGTTGTATTTCCCGCTGGGGAAGGGTGATTTCGAGCGGTTCTCCCTGGTATTTCAACCGGGCGGCCAGGTCGCGCGCCACTCCCAGGTGGCTCATGGCGTCGGCACGGTTGGGGGTCAGTCCGATTTCGAATACGGTGTCGGTTTCCACGTGGAAAACTTCGCTGGCAGGCGTTCCGGCCGGGATATCGTCCGGGAGCACCATGATGCCTTCGTGCGAGTCGCCCAGGCCGAGTTCGTCCTCGGCGCAGATCATCCCTTTGGAGACTTCTCCGCGGAGTTTGCTTTCCTTGATGCGGAATTCGCTGCCGTCCTTGTCGTACAGAACGGCTCCGAGGGTGGCTACCGGGACGGTTTGTCCGGCGGCTACGTTCGGGGCGCCGCAGACGATCTGTACCGGTGAGCCGTCGCCCAGATCGACGGTGGTGATATGCAGGTGATCCGAATTGGGGTGCGGTACGCAGGTGAGGACTTTGCCGATGACGATCCCGCGAAGCCCTCCGCGAACGCTTTCCCAGCGTTCCATTCCTTCGATTTCCAGTCCGAGGTCGGTGAGGATTTCAGCCGCCTTTTCTTCCTCCAGGGCAAAGGGCGCGAACTCTTTCAGCCAGTTGTAAGATATTTTCATTTTCCTTCTGTTTTTTCAGACCGATGTATATTCTGCACAAAGGTAGCAATTCGGGGCGGGATTTCCACAAAAAATTGCACCCGAGGCGCCTCGATGCTCCGGCGAGCGGGCAAGCAAAAGGCGAGCGGCCGTCAGGCCGCTCGCCTTTTGCTTGCCCGCTCGCCGGAGCTCCCCTTGGCGCGATCAGTCGGTTTTCTTGTCGGCATTGCGGTTGTACACCTTGACCCACACCTGGGTGTTGTCCGTGGTATTGAGGATCTCTTCGTAAAATTTCATCGCCTCCGTGCGGGAGCGGAATCCCCGGTAAGCGATCAGGTACAGTCCGTTCTGATACCCGGCATACACCGCCGGGTAGCCCTTCTGGCGGAGTTCGCGCAAAGCCCGCTCGGCATTTTCCCGCACGGACACCGACGTAGCGATCACGTAAAAAGGCAGATCGGCCAGGTAGGTCGTATCCAGCGCATCGCCCGCAGGGACTTCCGGGGTGAGGTCCGTTGTGGGCAAAGTATCGTTTTGTGCCGTGCTGTCCACCGCGAGGGAATCCCCCGCCGGGAGAGCCGGTTGTGCCGTAGGGATCGCATCCCCCTCGGTATCTTTCCAGAAATAGAGGTTGGCTCCACCTCGGCATACGAAGAAGAACAAGCCTGCCAGTACCGCCAGTACGACTACCGCCCCGATGACGATCCGCACCGGTTTGCTGCGCAGGGGGTTGAAGCCGGGATGATCCTCGTCTTCATCCTCCTCGATTTTTTCCGGCTCGTTTTCTTGCGACTCGTTTTCCGATGGTCTGTCCGCAGGGGAGTCTTCGCCGGCCTCTTCTTCGTTTCCGGCGGATTCGTCGGAAGCCGGTTCGGATTTTTCCGGCTCTTTTTCCTGCTCGGCCGCATCCGGCGTGTCTTGGGCGGATGCGTTTTCCTCCTGGGTCGGTTCAGGGAGCGGCGAAGTTTCTTCTGCCGAGGGTGTTTGCTCCTGCGCCCCGGCATCCTCGGCAGGGGACTGTTCCATCAGGACGCTGACGATGCTGTCTATCGCGCGTTCGGCCTCCGGGTCGGAAGCCTTTTTCGCTTTGTCGGCCGCAGAGGTGATCAGTCGGCGCAGGTGCTCCGGATCGTCAGCCCGGTATTTGTCGATGGTGGCCTTCTCCACCGCCTCCATCAGCACGGCGTTGATCATTCCCCCGATGGCGCGGTTTTCTACGTGGTTGTCTTCGATGCCGGCCGAAGTAGCGGCATCGACCACCATCTGGAAGGCTTTTTTGACCGTCTCGACCCCTTCTTTTTTCGACGAAGGCTTCTGCTGCGGGTTTTCGGGGTCGGGCTCCTGCGGGGCCGGGGTGATCTGCAGGCGGGTATGTGCGTAGGTTTTTTCGTCTGGCATGTCGGCAGCGGATTCTCCTGCGGGTGTTTCTTGCGGGATGCAGGCCGAAGAGAGTCCGTATTGTTTTCGGTTGAAGTCCTTGTCGCCGAATTGCGCGAAGCAAAGCCCCCCTTGGCCGTCCGGACGGATGGAACCTACTCCTTCGATGTCCACCGGGTCGCCTTTTTCGAGGGTGGAGAGGTAAAAATCGACCGCGTGGGCGATCTCGTTCATGGCCTCGGCGTACGAAATCTCGCGCATGTTGGCGATGTACATGGCCAGCACGCCGTCGTTTACCTTCAAGTTGGGGTGAAAGGCGAACTTTTTCTTGCGCGGGGAGTATTTGCCTTCTTTTCCGGCGGAATCCTGGGGCTGGTCGGTGGCGATGAATCCGCCGAAACCGGGGATGATCACGCATTGATACAGGTAGAGGGCGTTTTCTATGTACTTGTCTATCAGCATGGCGATGTCGGTTTTAGAGCTTGGCAGTATCCTTGCGGCCGTCTTTTTCGGACGCCTTTACCGATAATTGTCAGGGTAAAGGTAACGAAATTAATGAAATACGGATACATTTTTGCCGAAAAAACACGGGGGCTCACTTTCGGGCCTGGGGCGACAGGGCGTAATACTTCCCCGGCAAGGTCTCGATCGCCCCGGCGAGCTCCATCTCCAGCAGCAGTACGGTGAGGTTCTGCACCGGCATGTCCAATGCCGTACAAAGTTCGTCCAGGTGCATTTTTTCCACCCCGGAGAGCATCCGGGCTACCTTTTTCCCTTCCTCCGGCAGCCCCTCCCACTGCGGGGAAGCCCCGTTTCGGTTCGGGGTCGGGGGCGCGGCAGTTGCCGGGCTTTCCGGCAGGGGGATCTCGCTTTGTCGGCCCGGCTGTATTTTTGACTTTCGGTCCGGGAGGCCCAATTCCTCGATGAGCGTTTGGGGGTCGTCCAGGATCATGGCCTTGTTGCGGCGGATGAGGGTGTTGCACCCCTGGGAGCACGGGTCGTTCGCGCGGCCCGGCACGGCGAAAACCTCGCGGTTGTATCCCCCCGCCAGTTCAGCGGTGATCAGCGCCCCGCCTTTGGCTTTGGCCTCGATGACCACCGTCGCGCGGGCAATGCCCGCCACGATGCGGTTGCGCGCCGGGAAAAGTCCCGGCAGAGCCTCCTGGAGGTGCAGGTATTCGGTCAGAATGCCGCACCCGGGCGTATGGCACATTTGGCGGGCTGTTTCGCGGTTCTGGGCCGGGTACATCGGGGTGCCCAGTCCTTGTCCCAGCACGCCGAGGGTCGGAAGGCCGTATTTCAAAGCTGCGCGGTGCGCCTGGACGTCCACCCCGTAGGCCAGCCCGCTGACGATCGCCGGACGGTACGGGGCGAGCGCCTGGACGATCCGGTCGGTCATTGCAGCTCCGTAGGGGGTCATGACGCGCGTGCCGACGATGGCAAGGGCAAAGGGAAGTTCCCTAAAGTCGAACGCACCTTTGGCCAGCAGCATCACCGGCGCATCCGGGCATTCGCGCAGCAGGGGCGGGTAGTCCTGTTCCCAAAAGCCGATGGCGCGTATGTCGTTGCGTTGGACGAAATCCATCTCCCGGCGGATCGTGTCGTCCAGGCGGCGTTCCAGCAAGGTGCGCGCTACCGCCGGTTTTACCCCCCAGCCGGTGAGAGTCCCGGCGGAAAGGGCAAAGACGTCCTCCGGTCGGCCGGCTTGTTGCACCAGTCGCCCGGCATCCCGTCGGGAGAGGCCTTTGGTGCGGTAGAGCACCAGGATGTCTTCCAGTTGTTCGGCTTTCATCGCATCATTTGTTTTCGTCCTGCGGCAGGCGGTAGAAGGTGATCACCCCTTCGGGGGAAAGGGCGGCGATGCCCAGACGGTGGTCGCGCCCGAAATCCTGCGCGGTAAAATCCTTTTCCGCCATCACGGGGAAACCCTGTACCGTTTTCCCGTCGGGATGGATGGCATAGACCTTCCCGTCGGCCAGGCGGTAGACCAGCGCATCGACCGAGGGGACGTACACCACAGAGGAGAGCGGGGACTGCAGGGTCTTCACCTTGCGCATCGAGCCGGAGCGCAGCTGGTAACCGATCTCGTTGGTCGAGACCACCGTAGCCTGGGGCGTGGGTGCCTGTAGTTTTTTGGCGCGCGCCACCTTGTCGGAGGCCGTTACGTAGTTGCCCAGGCGGTCGATGACGTGGAATTTTTTCCCGGTCCAGAAAGCCATCTGGTATTTATGGTTGTCGTAGAGGTCGCACACCACGATGGGCGAGGTAATGGCCGCGCCCAGCTTCTTTTTCCAGAACAGCGAACCTTTGTCCGAGATCAGATACAACGTCCCCTCGGTATCCTGGATCAGCACGTCGTAACGCCCGTTGCGGTGGTTGGGGAAGGCCAGGGGAGCGGTGGCAGCCGGGGCATCCAGCGCGAAGGACCATTCCTTGACCGCTTGGCGGGCGGCGGCATTGTCCCAGGCCATGCGGATGTTCAGGAAGGCTGTCCCCCCGGTGGCACTCACTTGCAGGAAGTTATAGCGCAGGTTTTCGAAGCGTTTGCCCTGGGCGCGGACGTACTTTTCGACGGCATCCAGCGCCTTGCCCTGCCGGCGTTTTTCCTGGGCGGTCCCAGCGACCTGCTCGCTCCACAGGTCGCCCCGTATCAGGGCCAGCAGTTGGGTCGAGGTGGCCAGTTGGGATTTTTGTTTTACATACCCTTCGATCGTCTGGAGGGTCGTCCCCAGGCGGATGTCGTCCAGGGTCTTCTTCAGGGCCGCTTCCGAAGGCGAAAATACCACCACGTCGCCCGCTACCGCCGCAAAAGCGGCACCTTGGCGCGGAGCGGCATGGGTAACCAGGTCGTAGAGGATGTTTTTGCAGCCGATGGGTACGATGGCCGTATTTCTATACTTTTCGGGCCGCACCGCCGCCGAATCGGCGATCGTCTCCAGTGCTTGTGCGGCCGCCTGTGCGTCGGTTGTTGCGATCAGCACGCTGGGAACGGATTCGCCCACGGTCTGCACCACGGCCAGACCGGTCCCGGCCCAGGGAAGGAAAAACCGCCAGGGTTCACCCTCGGGAAGCTGTCCGTAGGTGCGGGCCGCCTGGTTGTACAGGTGAAACTGCGAGGAGGCTTTCAGGTAGAGGATGTAGTCCGTGAAGTATTTCTCCCAGTCGGCGATACCCAGGTAGAGGTACCGGTAGGTATCGGAAGGGAAGCGGTTGTCCAGCGTGAGGTCCTTGACCTTTTGTCCGGCCAGTACCGAAGCGAGCGAGGCCGTCGAATCGTCCGTGCAGAAGATGCCCTCGGCGCGCAGGGAGGTGCTGTCGGTGCGCAGTTCGACCGCCGCCCAAGGGGAAAGTTCGCCCAGCAGGTGGGTTTCGACCCCCAAGAATGACTTTGCATAGCGGCTTATCTCGGGCAGGCGCAGGGCGGCCGAGGCTTTTTTCCCGCCCAGCAGCACCGGGTAGGAGCGCGCGAAGGAGCGGTCGTCCGACAGGCAGACTCCGTCGGAGGTCCCTTGGAGGATGGACTGTTCCAGGTACAGGCGGTTGTCGGAGAGGATCAGTGCATCGCCCCGGGTGTAGTAGCAGTATTCGCCCGAGGGGGTCTTCAGGGTGGTTATCTCCGTTTTTTCGTACGACTGGACTTGCGTGAGGGTGTCCGCGCCGAAAGCGGTAGTCAAGGTGCGTCCGCCCGCATCGCACACCAGCAGCAGGGAGATGTCCCGCGCTCCCACTTTCGAGGCGGCGATGGTGACCGGCCGGTCCGCTTTTTCCCGTCCGCAGATGCGCGCGAGCAGGTGCAGGCCGTCATCCAGCCGGCGGGTGAGGTCGAGCGAATCGAAGACTTCGCGGCACGGGTTGCCTTCCAGGACTTGTCCCAAGGCCGAGGGATCGTCCACCCGGATCACCGCCATCGACCCTACGGGAATGGCTTCCAGGGATATTTCCGGGGAGGAGGCTGCCGGGTTCGCACACGAGAAAACGCTTGCCGTCATTGCCGCGCACAAGCCGATGCTCGCGCCTTTGAGCAGGCGAAAAAACCATTTGTCTATCATGCCGTCCATATCGTTTTTGCCGGCTGGAGGAAGGGGATTTTCTCTCCACCGGGGTTTCTTTCCCACAAAGGTAAACAAACCGCCGCCGCGATACAAACGGAAGCGGGGCGGGGTCAGTCGTTTTCGTACGATTCGCGGAACAGGAACCGGTCGACCGACAGGCGTCCCGGTCCCAGGACGAGGATGAGCAGGTAAAAGCCCAGGTACAGCACCGCCAGTTCTTTTTGGGCGAAGCCTTGCCCTGCGTGCACCACGAAAGCGGCGATGCACATGTCGAACAGCAGCGGGAGCACGGCCAGCCGCGTAAAGGCTCCGGCGATCACCAGCAGCGAGCAGAGCCCTTCGGCCAGTAGGGTGAGCAGCAGTGAGAGCTGGCTCCCGATGCCCAGCGGATCGGGGAAGGTGAGCGACAGGGTCGGGTAGTTGGCGATCTTCGGGAAGGCATGCGTCAGCATGAGGATCCCGACGAACAGGCGCAGGCAGAGCGCCACCCAGCCGTAGGCTTTGGGGGGTAGCGGAGCGCCGATAAACAGGAATTTTTTCATGGCAGGAAGTTTTTATGGTGGGTGATGAATGATAATGAGTCGTTTGTATACTTTTATTTCTCGGGAAAGATCAACTGCGTCTGGTCGTCCAGCAGGCGGAAAGTGCGCCGGTGCAGGGGCGAGGGGCCCCAGGCGGCGATCGCAGCGCGGTGTGCAGGGCTGGGATAGCCTTTGTTCTTTTCCCAGCCGTACTGGGGGTATTGTTCGGCGAGCTGCTTCATCAGGCGGTCGCGCTCGGTTTTGGCCAGGATGGAGGCGGCGGCGATGCAGGCGTAGGTCGCGTCGCCTTTGACGATGCAGCGGTACGGGATGTCGTCCCGGCTGCGGAAGCGGTTGCCGTCTACCAGCAGCAGGTCGGGGCGGGGGGAGAGTCGGGCGACGCTTTGTTGCATCGCTTCCACCGCGGCCCAGAGGATGTTGATCCGGTCGATGCGTTCGGGCCAGATGTGGGTGATGGCCCAGGAGATGGCTCGGTGCTCGATATCCTGGCGCACGGTCTCCCGCTGCCGCTCGGAGAGTTGTTTCGAGTCGTTGAGCAGCGGGTGGAAGTAATCCGTCGGCAGGATGACAGCGGCGGCCGTTACCGGCCCGGCCAGACACCCTCGGCCGGCTTCGTCGGTCCCGGCTACCGTCAGGGTGGGATCGTCCCAGTGTTTTAGCGGCATGTTCCTTGTGATGGTCTCGATACAAATGTATGTATTTTCACGATACGCATTGCGCACTCGGCACCGGCTCGGCGCGAAAACTTTTTTCCCCTTCTTGCCGCCATGCCCGCCTTTGCCTACATTTTCACAAGACAGGATGCGCCTCGGCAAACCCTGGAGGAAAAACTTCGTTTCCCCTGGCGGCTTTGCGCTCGGCTTTCCGTATCTTTGTTTCAGCCCGGAGTCTCCCGGGGGAAAACTAAAACGCCGGATCTTGCTATGAAACGGGAATCCTTGAAAGTAAATGCTCCTGTTACACTGAAATTCAAATATTACCGCGAGCCCAACCTGTACCAGTCCACTTTGCTGGTCTTCTCGATCGTGGTGTTGATCTGCCTTTTGGCCAATGCCATCTTCACCCTGCCTCCCGAAGTATCCAAGATCATCCGCATCTACGACAACACCCTCTGCTTTTTCCTGTTGGCCGAATTTTTCATCCGCTTTTTCCAGGCGAAAAACAAGTGGGCTTTCATGCGGTACGGATGGATGGATCTTTTGTCCAGTCTGCCGGCCTTCGGCACGGGCTACATCGGCGACATCACCCGCCTGGGGCGTATCCTGCGCATGGTGCGTATCTATTACACCGCCCGCTATGCCATCCGCCAACTCAGGCAAAACCCCAGCGAAGGCGTCTTTCTGCTCATCTACGGTACCATCCTCTCGCTCTTGATGGCTTCCAGCATGGCCATCCTGCTGGTGGAAACCTCCCCGCAGAGCAACATCCTCACCGCATCCGATTCGCTGTGGTGGTCCATCACCACCATTACCACCGTAGGCTACGGGGACTTGTACCCGGTTACCGAAGCTGGCCGCATCGTCGGCGCAGTGCTGATGGTCTGCGGTATCGTCGTGATCGGCGCTATCTCGGCCTCCATCTCCACCTGGGTTTTGAAAAAACGCACCTGACCCCGCAAAAAAACGGGCGCCGGTTCCCCGGAGCGAAAATATCCCGCATTTTTGAGCAGGAAACCCCGCAGATTGACTAATTTTGCACCGTAAAATCCAATCTTAACACATCGATGTTCAGAACGCATACCTGCGGCGAATTGTCGGCCGCCAACCAAGGACAAAAAGTTACCCTGGCAGGTTGGGTGCAGCACCTGCGCGACCTGGGACAGATGGTATTCATCGACCTGCGCGACCGCTACGGCATCACCCAGTTGGCTTTCAACGAAAAGTCGGCTCCCGGACTGCTGGAAGCCGCCAAGAAACTGGGCCGGGAATACGTCATACAAGCCGAAGGTACGGTCATCGAACGCGCCTCGAAAAATCCGAACAACCCCACCGGCGAAGTGGAACTGATGGTCGAACGCCTCCAGGTGCTCAACACCAGCGACCTGCCTCCCTTTACCATCGAAGACGAATCGGACGGCGGCGAAGACCTGCGGATGCGTTACCGCTACCTCGACATCCGGCGCAATCCGGTCAAGAACAACCTGCTGCTGCGCGCCCGGGTAACGATGGCCGTGCGCAAATACCTCACCCAGCAGGGCTTCGTGGACATCGAAACCCCCTATCTGATCAAATCCACGCCTGAAGGAGCCCGCGATTTCGTGGTACCTTCCCGGATGAATCCCGGTGAATTCTACGCCCTGCCCCAGTCGCCCCAGACCTTCAAACAACTGCTGATGGTGGCCGGGATGGACAAGTACTACCAGATCGTACGTTGCTTCCGCGACGAAGACCTCCGGGCCGACCGCCAGCCGGAATTCACCCAAGTGGACTGCGAAATGTCCTTCGTGGAACAGGAAGACATCCTCAACACCTTCGAAGGGCTCTTCAAATACCTGCTCAAGGAGATCCGCGGCATCGAGATCGACCGCGTTCCCCGCATCACCTACGCCGAAGCCATGCGCACTTACGGATCGGACAAACCGGACATCCGTTTCGACATGCGCTTCCACGAGTTGAACCAGGCGATGAAAGGCAAAGGCTTCTCCGTATTCGACAACGCGCCCCTGGTCGTGGGCCTGGTGGTGGAAGGCTGCGCCGGATACTCCCGCAAGCAGACCGACGAACTCACCGACTGGGTAAAACGTCCGCAGATCGGAGGCAGCGGCCTGGTGTACATCAAGTACAACCCGGACGGCACCTTCAAATCGTCGGTGGACAAATTCTACTCGCCGCAGGACCTCCAAGCCGTTGCCCAGCAGATGGGCGCCCATCCCGGCGACCTGATCCTCATTATGGCCGGCGCTGCCGACCGCACCCGCAAAGCGCTCGGCGCCCTGCGCATGGAACTGGCCACGCGCCTGGGACTGCGCAACCCGGACGTTTTCGCTCCGCTCTGGGTAGTGGACTTCCCCCTGTTCGAATGGGACGAAGAGACGCAGCGCTACTACGCCATGCACCATCCCTTCACCTCCCCCAAACGGGAGGACATCCCCCTGCTGGAGACCGACCCCGGTGCCGTGCGGGCCAATGCGTACGACATCGTGCTCAACGGCAATGAAATCGGCGGCGGCTCCATCCGTATCCACGACCGGGAAACGCAGATGATGATGTTCCGCCACCTGGGCTTCACCCCCGAAAAAGCCGAGGAACAGTTCGGCTTCCTGATGAACGCCTTCCGCTACGGAGCACCGCCTCACGGCGGACTGGCTTTCGGGCTCGACCGGCTGGTAGCCCTGCTGGGCGGCAACGAGATCATCCGCGACTTCATCGCCTTCCCGAAAAACAACTCGGGACGCGACGTAATGATCGACGCCCCTGCTCCTTTGGCCGCCGAGCAGCTCGACGAACTGAACCTGACGGTCAAAGCCCGTTAGTCGCCCCCGCAGCAGCTACGGACAACGGACGGTTTTCCATAATTCTTTTATCTCCAGCAAGATGGCACGCAAACGTTCCTTTTGGCAGCGCGCCAGGCTGCGCGCCGCATACCTCCGACGGATCCTCGCTTCTCCCCGGGAAGCCTTCCGCCGCTTCGGTGTGTGGCGTTACCGGAACATGTCGCTGCGGCGGCTGATCCTGCTCTCGGCCGTACTGGTCGGGCTGTTGGGGGGGATCAGTTCGGTCATCCTGAAAAACCTCACCCACCTCATCCAGCACTTCGTCGAAAACACCCTGGTAGAGCAGATGGGCTTCAACGGGTTTTACTTTGCCTTCCCCATCGTCGGCATCACCCTCACCCTGTTGGTGATCCGCTACGTCATCCGCCGGGAAGTCGGGCACGGCATCCCGAACGTACTGTATTCCATCTCGCGGGGGAAATCCCTGTTGCCCTTCCGCTCCACCTATGCTTCGCTGATCACCGCCCCGCTCACCATCGGCTTCGGCGGATCGGTCGGACTGGAGGGCCCGGCGGTAGGCACGGGCGCAGCCGTAGGGTCCAATTTCGCCCGCTTGCTCAACCTGGACGCCAAAACCCGCTCGCTGCTGCTGGGTTGCGGGACGGCCGCCGCCCTCTCGGCCATCTTCAAGGTCCCGATCACCGGCATCATCTTCGTGATCGAAGTCTTCGCCCTGGACCTGACCATGGCCTCGCTCATCCCGCTCATCCTGGCTTCGGCTACCGGCATTCTGGTTTCGTACGTCTTCATGGGGCAATCCCTCACCCTGGATTTCCGCCAGGACGCCTCGTTCCATCCGGGCAACATCCTCTACTACGTACTCCTGGCCCTGTTCACCTCGTTGGCCTCGATCCACTTTACCCGCATCTACTCCCGGGTGGGGAAATTCTTTGAAAACCGCCTGCACTCCCGCCTGACCCGCCTGCTGCTGGGCGGACTCGGACTGGGCTGCCTGATCTACCTGATGCCGCCCCTCTACGGCGACGGCTACGCGACGATGAACAGCCTGCTGGCGGGCGATTTCGCTTCGGTCATCGACTTCTCGTGGGCGCACGGCTGGACGGACAACCCCTGGATGGCCGTGGTACTGCTGGTGGTGCTGTTGTATCTGAAGATGGTCGCCACCACCGTTACCTTCGGCGCAGGAGGCGTAGGGGGCACTTTCGCACCGACGCTGTTCATGGGAGCCGTCGCAGGCCTGGCCTTTGCCCAGGCGGTCAACCTGGTCCACCCCGAAGCCGACCTCTCGCTGTCCAACTTCTCGCTGGTGGGCATGGCCGGGATGATGGCCGGAGTGATGCAGTCCCCCCTCTCGGCCGTATTCCTGATCGCGGAAACTACCGGAGGATACGTACTGATCGCCCCGCTGATGATCGTTTCGGCCCTCTCGTTCGTGATCACCAAATTCTACACCCCGTACAGCGTCTACACCGAAGAGCTGGCCAAGAAAGGCGACCTGCCGGGACGCGACAAGGACAAAGCCATCCTGCGCGAAATGGAACTCGACGAACTGATCGAGACCGATTTTGTCAAGATCCCGGTGGATGCTACCCTGGGCGAAGTGGTACAAAATGCCGTGGCGCGTTCCTCCCGCAACATCTTCCCCGTCGTCTCCCCGCACAACCACCTGGTGGGCATCGTCCTGCTCGACGACCTGCGGCAGGTGATGTTCGACCCGTCGCTCTACGCCAAACTCGGCGTGAGCGACCTGATGATCCAACCCCCGGCCGTGATCGACACCCAGACCGACACGATGGAAACCATCGCGCAAAAGTTCCAAAAGACCGGCGCCTGGAACCTTCCGGTGGTCGGCTACCACAACCGCTACGCAGGCTTTATCTCGCGCGGACGGATGCTTTCCGCCTATCGGCAGAAAGTGGTGGAAATGAGCCGAGACGCCGAACTCTTTTAGCGCCGCCCGCTTCCGACCTTCAGCACGGAAACCTCCATCCCCGAAAGCCCAAAAGCTTCCGGCAGGGAATCAAACCCCTCACAAAATACTGGGGAAAAAAACGTCAGCGGGATACGAAATCGAAGTACCGCCCGATGATGATCCTGAACCACGCGGAATACTTCTGCGGAGAAGCCTCCATATCGGCCTTGAGCGCCTCGGGAGAAATCCACCGCCAGTCGTCCACCTCCTGCGGGTTGCAGAGCGGCTCTCCGGAAAATTCCCCCACCAGCACATGGTCGTATTCGTATTCCGTCAGACCGGTGTCGAGCTCGGCGCGGTACACGAACGAAAAGACCTCCTGCAAAGGAACGTCGAAGCCCATCTCCTCGCGCAGACGGCGATGAGCCGCCTCCAAAGTCGTCTCGCCGGGAGCCGGGTGGGAGCAGCACGTATTGGTCCACAGGCTCTGCGAATGGTACTTGGTTGCCGCCCGCCGTTGAAGCAGGATCTCGCCCCGGGGAGAAAACACGATGACCGAAAACGCCCGATGCAGACGCCCTCCGTTGCGGTGCGCCTCCATCTTTTCCATCGCGCCCAGCGGAGCGTCGTTCTCGTCTACCAGTACGACCCGGGATTTTTCTTCTTCCGTTTGTTTCACGACAGGATCAATCGAGATAAGCCGTCAGTTTCTTGAATTCGTCGCGCCGATCCTTCCCTTGGTAAAGGATGGCATACACCGCCTCGACGATCGGCATGCGGATGTCGTGTTGCTGGACGAGCTGCATCACCCCGTAAGTGGCGTAATATCCCTCGGCCACCATGTTCATTTCGAGCATGGCTGACTTGACGGTGTATCCCTTGCCGATCATCGTGCCGAACATTCGGTTGCGGCTGAAATAACTGTAACCGGTGACCAGCAAATCGCCCAGATAAGCCGAATCCATGATGTTGCGCCCCTCCATCGGATAGACCACCGACATGAAATTGTCCATCTCCCGGATGGCATTGGACATGAGCACCGCCTGGAAATTGTCCCCGTAATTCAGGCCATGGGCGATGCCGGCCGCCACCGCATAGATATTTTTGAGCACAGCGGCGTATTCCACTCCGATCACATCGCGGGAGAGTTTGCAACGGATGTACGGCCCGTTGAGGTACGAGGCCATGTTCTCGGCGATGGGTTGGTTTTGACAGGCGACCGTCAGGTACGAGAGGTGTTCCATCGCCACTTCCTCGGCATGGCAAGGGCCGGTGATGGCTCCGATACGTCCGGGTGCCACTTTGAACCGTTTGGAAAGGTACTGCCCCATCACGATGTTTTTCTCGGGGAGAAGCCCCTTGATGGCCGAAAAAAGGATCTTGCCTTTCATCGGGACTTTCATCCCGCGGATCTCCTTGGAGAAAAACGCGGAAGGGATCGCAAAGATGACCGTATAGGCATTTTCGACCACCTCGTTGATGTTGCTGCTGATGCACAGCTTCGAAGTGTCGAATTCTACGGCCGAAAGGTAATTGGGATTGTGATGCTCGCGCCGCAGGTAGTCCGCCGACGATTCCGAGCGGATGTACCACCCCACGCGATCCATGTTTTCACACAGCATCTTGACGATGGCCGTTGCCCAACTGCCCCCGCCGACTACTGCGACTTTGTAGTTATTTTCGTCCATAATTGTTGCACGACGATCCCTGCCATGCAAAGATAATTTTTTTACTCCGCCCGGGCAAGTCCTGCGAAAATTCCCCGTATTTTGACCTCCCGCTCCGCGCCCGAAGGACAAACGCAAGCAAAAAAAACGCCGCAGCGCTACCCGCGCTGCGGCGTTTTCGTACCCCCGGAAGGAATCGAACCTTCATCAATGGTACCGGAAACCATCATTCTATCCGTTGAACTACGGAGGCAATACCGGGACAAAGATACGTTTTTTTACCCTTACAACGCAAGGGGTATTTTCCCCGGAGAAAAAAAGCGGCTATTCCTGTGGCGAGTACTGCCGGACCGAAGTCTAATTTGCGTACATTTACCCAAAAAGCAACGACAACTGTGAAACCCCGTGAAAAATTCGTCAGCTGCGGTCCGGAAAGCCTCTCGGACCAGGAACTCCTCGCCATCCTGATCGGCTCGGGCACCGCCGGCCTGTCCGCCCACCAGATCGCCGCCGGACTCCTGGACTACACCTCGGGCAGCCTGGCGCGCATTGCCGCCATGAGCCCCGGCGAACTGAGCTCGGTCAAAGGCATCGGCCAGGCCACCGCCATCGAGATCGGAGCCTGCTTCGAGATCGCCCGCCGCGCCGCCCGGGAAACGAACGAAGCCCCCGTGATCCGCACCGCACAGGACGTATTCACCGCCCTCGAACCCGAAATGCGCCACCTGGACCACGAGGAGTTCTGGGTCCTCCACCTCGCCCCTTCCGGGAAAATCCTGATGCGCCAACGGGTAAGCCAGGGAGGTTTCAGCGCCGCCGCCATCGACCAGCGCATGATCTTCCGCCGGGCATACGCCTTGGGCAGCGAAGCGATCGTCCTGTGCCACAACCACCCCTCCGGATCGCTCTCCGTATCGTCCGAGGACATCCGCGCCACGCAAGAGATCCGCAGCGCCTGCCGCTTGCTGGGCTTCCGCCTGGCGGATCACGTCATTTTCATCCCCGGAGGATACATCAGCCTGGCCGAAAGAGGACTTTTGTAAATATCCCACTCAAAGAATCCCCGATCCATCCCTCCTTTTCACCCCTCCCCGAATAAAGCCATGACTACCCAGGAACAGGACAATCGGTTTCCGATCAATCGGGAACTATTTGAACGGATCAATTTTGCCCGACGTTTTGAGGCCCTTTCCCGCCAGCATCCTATCCGTCCGGACCTCGATCGTTTGATGATATTGGACTTCGACCTGACCAAGGAGATTTTGGAGTCGTTCGGCTACAAGATCCGTTACTTTCGGAGCGAGCGGTTTTTCCGGGCGGAAGAGAAACGGGGTGGATATACATTTGGTTTCAATATCGCACTTGACTATGGGAGAGCGGAACTTATCACATCGGTATATTGTGGCAAAAAATTGGTAAGAGAGGTGTCAGATGTGTGGATGGGATTGTATGAATTGTTGATGAATGTGCCTTGGGAACAAGTGCCGCGTTATCCTTTTTTCGGCGATTACGACGAGCTGGAGGCGGTGTTGCGCGAGAGTTTTTCGCTATGGGAGGATTTCAAGCGGGAGTTTTTGGCAGAATATCCCAAACCTATGTAAGCATTGTTCTTCTATTTTTTGCCGCACCCTGGCGGGGTGCGGCTTTTTTATGCCCTTTCCCGGCAGCCGGGGCCCTTCCTGAAAAAACGCCCTCAACGTTTCAAACGGAAACGGATGTAGGTAATGGGCGTTTGGGTTTCGAGGTATTTCTTTTCGTAGAAAGTCTGGATGGTCTTGAGTTCCTCGGGCGCATTGTCGTCGCGGTACAGGTCGTGCTGGGCGTAGAGCACCTCGTGTCCCAGGCCGTGGAGCAAGCCCAAAGTATAGCCATGCAGGAAAGCCGAATCGGTCTTCAGGTGAATCAAACCGTCTTTCTTGAGGATCCGGGCGTATTTCTCCAGGAAACCTTCGCCGGTGAGCCGGTGCTTGGTCCGGCGGTATTTGGTCTGCGGGTCGGGGAACGTGATCCAGATCTCGTCCACTTCGTCCGGAGCGAAACACCGGTCGATCAGTTCGATCTGGGTGCGCAGAAAGCCGGCGTTGGGCATCCCTTCCTCGGTAACCGTCTTGGCACCCCGCCACAGACGGGCGCCCTTGATGTCCACCCCGATGAAGTTCTTTTCCGGATGGCGCCGCGCCAGCCCGACGGTATATTCCCCCTTGCCGCATCCCAGCTCCAGGACAATGGGGTGGCCGTTGCCGAAAAATTCCTCCCGCCAATGCCCCCTCAACGGGAAATTCCCTTCGAGCAATTCCTCCCGCGAAGGCTGCAGCAGCCGCGAGAAAGTTTCGTTTTCCTGAAAACGCTTCAGTTTGTGTTTGCTTCCCATCGACAAAAAAATATTGCACTGCTTTTTACTGCCCGGAACGGATCGCCTCCACCGGATCCATCCGCGCTCCCATGTACGCCGGCATGATCCCGGCCAAAAGGCCGATCAGCGCCGAAATCACCACCCCGATGTTGATGTTGGTCAGCGAAAGGTAAAACTCCATCCCCGAGAGGGCCTCGGCCGCCGCCATTGCGCCCCATACCATCAGGATACCGATCAACCCGCCGATCAGCGAGAGGAACACCGCCTCGAAAACGAACTGGAGGAGGATAAAGCTGTTCTTGGCTCCCAAGGCTTTCTGGATACCGATCTGGTTGGTCCGCTCGCGCACGCTCACGAACATGATGTTGGCGATGCCGAATCCGCCCACCAGCATCGAAAAACCGCCGATGATAAATCCTGCCAGGTTGAGCATCGAGTACAGCGGCGCAAAGGTATTGGCGATCACCGAAGGAACGTTCAACTCAAAATTGTCCTTGGCATCGGGCGCCAGGCGGCGGATCGAACGCATGTGCCCGCGCAATTCGCTCAAGAACTCGTCCATGTCGGCCTTCTGCGCATCCGTAGGATTGACGATCAGGTTGCCCCCCGAACGGTTGGTGATGGGGGTGTACTTGCGGTAGAAATTGACCGGAATAAAGACCCGGTTGTCCTTCGGAACCCCGAACATCTGCTCGCCCTCCTTTTCCAGCGTGCCGATGATGCGCAGTTTCTGCCCCCGGTAGAGGATCGTTTTGCCCAAAGCCTGTTCGTCCGAGCCGAAACTGTTGGTGTAAATATCGTAGCCTACCACCGCCACCGGAGTCCCCGCCGCGCTTTCCACCGGTGAAAAGAAACGGCCCTGGGTTATCTTCATCTGCTCGATGTTTTCATATTCCTGGGAGACCGCCAGGATCTGAAAATCGGTAATATTCTCGTTGTTTATTTTTATCTGGCCATACCCCTGCAGGTAAAAAGCGATCCGATCCGCGATGTCGGGCAACTGACGGCGCAGCGCAGCGGCCTCTTCCAAGGTAGGATAAGGCCGTTTCTGAATGTCCCACCATTCGGCGTTCATCACCATCCCCCAGGGCCACTTGTCGATATAGACCACCTCGGCCCCCATCGAAGCCAAGTCATCGTCCACATTTTTCTTGAGCGAATCCACCGCAGCCAGCACCGTAATGATGCAGAAAATACCGATGCTGATCCCCAACAAGGACAACAACGTACGCAACTTGTTCTTCACCAGGGCATCCCAGGCGAACTTTACGCTCTCGGTAAACAGGATGATCGATTTTCGCATGGCTCTTTCTCGATTTCGCAATAGCCGCTGACAAAGATAGTGAAAGCCGAGTGCAAAGCCGCGAGGGAAAACGAAGTTTTTCCTCCCAGGATTTGCCGAGGCGCATCCTATCTTATCCAAAGATAGTGAAAGCCGAGTGCAAAGCCGCGAGGGAAAACGAAGTTTTTCCTCCCAGGATTTGCCGAGGCGCATCCTGTCTTATGAAAAGATAGTGAAAGCCGAGTGCAAAGCGGCAGGGGGAAAACGAAGTTTTTCCTCCCAGGATTTGCCGAGGCGCATCCTGTCTTATGAAAAAGATAGTGAAAGGCAATTTTTCTTCGGACATGGACGAGGGTAGTGCTTTCGAATATATTTTGCAGAATACTTACTTTTATCCATTAAAATGCACAAAATTTTTCATATCCTTTATTTGTCATATGAGAATCTTGAACACACGGAAAATCAACAAACATCCACCCAATTCAATTTATATTTTCCGTATCTTTGCCGCAACTAAATTTTCATTCAAAATGAATACCTTGTTTTTAGGACTGGGATACATCGGGCTGCCCACGGCCGCCGTAGCCGCCAGCCGGGGATTGCAAGTAACCGGCGTGGACATCAACCCCACTGTGGTGGAAACCATCAACCGCGGGGAAATCCACATCGTTGAACCCGGACTGCGGCAAGTGGTGCACCAAGCCGTCGCCGAAGGCCGCCTGCGCGCCACCACCACCCCGGTAGTGAGCGACGTTTACCTGGTCGTCGTTCCCACCCCCTTCAAAGGCAATCACGAGCCGGACATCTCGTACGTGGAAGCTGCCACCCGCTCGGTCATCCCCCTGCTCAAGGAAGACGACTTGTTTATCATCGAATCGACCTCGCCGGTGGGTACCACCGACAGGATGGCCCGCCTAATTTTCGAGCAACGCCCCGAACTGCAAGGGAAACTCCATATCGCCTACTGCCCCGAACGCGTACTGCCCGGAAACGTCCTGTACGAACTGGTGCACAACGACCGGGTGATCGGCGGCATCGACCCGGCCTCGACCGAAAAGGCCGTCGCTTTTTATTCCCGGTTCGTCGAAGGCCAGTTGCACCGCACTAATGCCAAAACGGCCGAAATGTGTAAACTGACCGAAAACTCCTCGCGCGACGTGCAGATCGCCTTTGCCAACGAACTCTCGCTCATCTGCGACAAAGCCGGCATCAACGTCTGGGAACTCATTGCCCTGGCCAACAAACACCCTCGCGTAAACATTCTCCAGCCCGGTAGCGGCGTAGGCGGGCACTGCATCGCGGTGGATCCGTATTTCATCACGGCGGACTTCCCGGTCGAATCCCAACTCATCGCCAAATCGCGCGAGATCAACAACTACAAAGCCTTCTGGTGCGCCGACAAAACCAAGCGCGCCATCGAGGACTTTACCTTGAAAAACGGCCGCAAACCCCGCGTCGCCCTGATGGGCCTTGCCTTCAAACCCAATATCGACGACCTGCGCGAAAGCCCCGCCAAATACATCGTATCCAAGGTCATGGAAGGCGAAGACGCCGACTACATGATCGTCGAACCCAACATCACGGAACACAAGGTCTTCAAGCTCACGGATTACCAAAAGGCTTATCAGCAGGCCGACATCGTCGCCTTCCTGGTTGCCCATGACCCGTTCAAGACCCTGCCCTACGACCCCGGGAAAATCATCCTGGACTTCTGCGGCATCTTCAAGAAATAACCCTCCCCCGCCTAACCACCCTGCCATGAAAACCGTCATGCTCGTCTTCGGAACCCGACCGGAAGCCATCAAAATGGCCCCGCTGGTAAAGGCCTTCGAAAAACACCCGCAGGACTTCACCACCCTCGTATGCGTGACCGGGCAGCACCGGGAGATGCTCGACCAGGTACTTCACCTGTTCGACATCGTACCCGACTACGACCTGAACATCATGAAGCAGGGACAGGACCTGTACGACGTTACCGCACGGGTACTGGTGGGCATGAGAGACGTACTCAAGCAAGCCAAACCGGACGTCGTCCTGGTGCACGGGGATACTACCACCAGTACAGCTGCCGCCCTGGCCGCTTTTTACCAGCAGATTCCCGTCGGACACGTCGAAGCCGGACTGCGCACCCACGACATCTACAGCCCCTGGCCCGAAGAAATGAACCGCCAGATCACGGGACGCATCGCCACCTACCATTTCGCTCCCACCCCCTTGGCGCAGGAAAACCTGTTGAAGGAAAACATCCCCCCTCAACACATCACCGTAACGGGCAATACCGTCATCGATGCCCTGTACGCCGTAGTGGAAAAGATCCAACAGGACCGAAACCTTTCCGGACAACTGACCGAACGTCTGCAAGCCGCAGGATACGATCCGCTGCGCACCGAACAGGGGCGACGGCTAGTGCTGATCACCGGCCACCGCCGGGAAAATTTCGGCGAAGGATTCCGCAATATCTGCCGGGCCATCAAAACCCTTTCCGAAAAATACCCGGAGGTCGATTTCGTCTATCCGATGCACCTCAACCCGAATGTCCGCCGGCCCATCGCCGAGGTGTTCGGCCAGCAGCACGGAGCAAACCTCTTCTTCATCGAACCGCTTGAATACTTGGAATTTGTCTTCCTGATGGAAAAAAGTACCTTGGTACTCACCGACAGCGGAGGCATTCAGGAAGAGGCTCCCGGCCTGGGAAAACCGGTGCTGGTCATGCGCGATACGACCGAACGTCCGGAAGCCCTCACCGCGGGGACGGTACGCCTGGTCGGTACGGACTACGACCGCATCACAAGCGAGGTGTCCCGTCTGCTGGACGACAAGGCTTACTACGAATCCATGAGCCGGGCGGTCAATCCCTACGGCGATGGTTTGGCTTGCGGACGGATCGTGGCTCGTCTGCAATGATTCTCACCCCCATTACTTGAACAATGGCCACAGATGCCGAAAACAATAAGCGCATCGCAAAAAATACAGTCATCCTGTATTTTCGCATGGCGCTTATCATGGCTATTGCCTTGTACACCTCCCGGGTGGTCTTAAATGCCTTGGGAGAAACCGATTACGGGATATACAATGTAATAGGCGGCGTCGTCCTCATGTTTACTTTCCTCAATGGAGCCATGGCGGCCTCTACCTCGCGTTTCATTACTGTCGAATTGGGAAGACAGGACTACAGGCAACTCCGGAAAGTATTCAACACCACACTTGTCAATCATTTGATCATTGCCTTAATCATTCTTCTTTTGGCAGAAACCATTGGTCTGTGGTTCGTACAAAACAAATTGGTCATTCCGCCGGAAAGAATGTCGGCTGCTTTGACAGTATATCAATTTTCGATATTCACCTGCCTGTGCACACTTTTGCAAACTCCGTTTATCGCGACGATCATTGCGCATGAAAAAATGAACGTATATGCTTGGGCAAGTGTTGTAGACTCGATACTCAAACTGACCATTCTCTATTTATTAGAGATCTTTCCCGTGGACAAGCTCAAGCTATACGCCTTGCTGATGTTCTGCGAGACAGGATTAATGTTCTCATTTTATTTTATCTATATCAAAAAATCTTTTCCATACTGTGCTTTTCTGTTGCCAAAAGACAAAAAACTATACAAAACCTTATTTACATACTCCGGATGGTCTTTGTTCGGCGACTTTAGTGCATTAGCCCAAGGACAAGGGCTCAATATTCTTTTGAACATGTTTTTCGGACCAACTGTCAATGCCGCAAGAGGGATTTCTTATCAGGTTCAAGGAGCTATTACGCAGTTTTCCAACAATATAGTCACTGCCGTACGTCCCCCCATTATTAAATACTATGCCCGCGGAGAAATCCAAAAAATGATCCGGCTGGTATTCAATGCCTCGAAATATTCCTTTCTGTTGGTTTTTGCACTCTCGCTGCCCATTTTTCTGGAAATGGAATATATTTTGAACTTATGGTTGAAAGAAGTGCCTAAGTATACTCCCTCCTTCACAAGGATTATTATCCTCATTGTGCTAATAAGTGCTTTCCGTACGCCAATTATTACCTCAATGCACGCCACGGGTAAAATCAAGGTTCCCAATGTCGTCTGTGGGAGCATCCTCATCTCTACCGTAATTTTTGCCTACATCGCATTGAAAATGGGGTATGGACCCACCTCTGTATTCATTGTTTCTCTTGCGATTACATTCTTGAATTTATGGGTGGAGTTATATCTGATACAACGATTGGTCGGCTATTCGATCCCTCTATTCATCAAGAAAGTATTTCTCATCTGCCTGTTAATAGGAATCCTTTCCGCCATCGTCCCCATCATCGTACAGAATCATATGGAAAGTTCTTTCTTCCGCCTGATAGTTGTGGGGATCTCTTCTGTTTGCTCCGTCTTGCTGTGCACCTATCTGATCGGCATCGACCATCACCTGCGGGAAAAAATAAACCAGCGCCTCCTGAAACTATTTCTAAAATTTACTAAACACTAACAACACCATGTTAAAAAACTGTATCACGTTTTCCAAAATATCATCAAGTACCTACGCAAAAGTACTTTTGTCGTGATCGCCTCCCCTCTTTAACTTTTTCACTTACAAATACACCAACAACAGGACAAACCGCAATCCTTCCCTGCAACCAGAAAATACGGATACTGAAGATCGTCAAAGACGAGAAGAAAGATTCCCGTATGGATCTGAAAAAAACACGAACCAAGAACAACGAAAGATCAACGCCAAAGAATGGGGATAGATGGGAAAAACCAAGAAAATATTAACAGAAACATTGTGATTGTCATACACTGAAATCTTTCATATGGCATTTATCTATTTCACATCACCGTATTAACTTTTGTTACTTGTGGTGTTCGAATACAGCATGACATGATAGATCCCGCAACAAATCCGATGGAAACGCCTACTCTTTTTATATTCTGTATGTTTTTCTTATTTTTGCCATAACCCTGTATGTTTCATATTATACAGTAAATTACGCATCCAAAATACTGCCTGTTAAATTACTGACCCTGATCGGATTTCAAAAATGATAGACATAAAGAGAAATGAAGATTGCTGCGGCTGCAATGCATGCCAACAAGTCTGTCCCAAAAAATGTATCACCTTGGAGGTCGATGCCGAAGGTTTTTGGTATCCACATGTCAATCTCGACCTGTGTATCGACTGCAACTTGTGTGAAAGAGTCTGTCCCGAGATCAATAAAAAATCATACACGCTGCGATTTGACAACCCCAAAGTGTTTGCCGCCTACCACACCGATGAACATATCCGTTTGGACAGTACCTCCGGAGGGGTTTTCTCAGCACTTGCCAATCAAATGTTCGATCGAGGAGGATATGTAAGCGGAGCTGTTTATAATCCGGATCATACCGTATCCCACATCGTAACCAACGACCGAACCCGCTTGGACGAATTGCGCAGTTCAAAATACTTGCAAAGCCATACCGAAAATATCTACAACGAAATAAAAAAATTACTACAGGCAGGAGAGAAAGTATTAATTTGCTCCACTCCCTGCCAGATAGCGGCCTTATATCTCGTATTGGGAAAAGACTATGACAATCTGATTACTTGTGATTTAGTTTGCTTGGGTGTCAACTCCCCCAAAGTGTTTCTCAAATACATGGATATGCAGGAAAGGACACATGGAGGCAAAGCCTGCCAAATCAAATTCCGGGACAAGACCCATGGTTGGCATCAGAGTTCCATGCGGATAAATTTTGAAAACGGGAAACAATATTGCAAAGACCGTCATAAGGAACCTTTTTTCATTGGGTATCTGCGAGAAAAAAACTTTGTGCGACCGGCTTGTTATGAATGTTCTTTCAAAAACATGCCGCGAAAAGCCGACATTACGCTTGCCGATTTTTGGGGTATTGAAAAAATCGACCCTTCGATGGATCAAGACAAAGGGACCTCATTGGTAATCGTCAATTCCGAGAAAGGGATGCGATATTTCGATTCCTTGGGAAATGTATTGGTAAAAAAAGAATTCACGCTGGAACAAGCACAAAAAGAAAACAGAGCTCTTTTCTCATCTCCCGTTCCCCGAAGCAACAATCGAAAAGAATTTTTTGAAGATTTGGACAAATATCCTTTTGAAAGGGTCGTAAAAAAATATATGAAGACCTCCGTCTTTTCCCGATATAAAAGAAAAGCCATAAAAATAGGACGTATCTTTCTGATGATGGGGGGTTCCATTGCCTCATGGTGGAAATTTATCCGATACAATTTTGCAAACGGAAAGGTAAGCCGCAAACGCACTTCATGGCTCTTCCCGCTGAGATACACGCGCATCGAACTACGGGAAAAAGCCAGGATGATCCTGAGCCAAAACCTTATCCTGGGATACAAACAAGTCAAATCTTCCCGCATGGAAACCCGGCTCCTGATAGAGGAGGGAGGTGGTATGGAGATCCGCGGAAACTTTACCGCTTATGCAGGCTCATACATACGGGTCGTAAAAGGCGGTCATCTCACGCTGGAGGGAGGATTCATCAACGAAGGTTGCCAGATTACCTGTGCTTCCCGCACTACCCTTGGAAAAGGGTGCTCCATCGGTCGGGATGTGGTCATCCGGGACTACGATGACTACACGATAGATATGCCGGGCTATGAAATTGCCAAACCCATCCACATAGGCGAACACGTATGGATAGGCAACCGGGCCATCATTCTCAAAGGTGTCACCATTGGAGATGGCGCAATCGTCGCCGCCGGGGCACTGGTTACCGGGGATGTACCTGCACACACCATCGTGGGCGGGGTTCCCGCGCGCATCATAAAGGAAAATATAAACTGGTTCTAAAGACACTCATGAAGAAAGTATTGCTTATCGGTATAAGAGGTACCTACAATTACGGTTGCGAAGCAATCGTCCGAGGAACGACAGCTCTACTGGAAAAATATGTACCGGACATCGAAGTATACTATGCATCCTATAATTACGCCGATGACCGAAAAAGATTGAAAGGATGCAACGTGCATCTGATCAACAGAAAGCCCTCGTTCATCCACCGAGTGATAAGAAAAGGGTTGTCCATCTTGGGGATCAAATACAATATGCCGTATGATCGTCTTTCCTGGGTAAAAAAATACCGTTTCGATGCCGTATTTTCGATCGGGGGCGATATTTATACACTGGATGCCCGGAAGAATTACAACCCTTCCCTTCCCTTGTTTTGTGAAAAACTACAGACATTAGGACTGAAATACATCTTATGGGGAGCCTCCGTCGGACCTTTTACCGAAAATCCGGAAGCGGAAGACTTTTTCAAGAATCACTTGAAAAAAACCGACCTCATCGTATGCCGGGAGGAAAATACCCAAGAATACCTCAAACGGCTGGGGATAGAAAAAAATGTGGTATTGGCCGCCGATCCTGCATTTTCCGTCCCTGATCCCTCCCCTGCCGCAAAAGAGACTGACAAAACCCACATAGGAATAAACTTCAGCCCCCTATCTTCGCTTTATTTTTACAAAGACATCGAAGAGGCTGCCAAGCAACAAGCGCATATCGTAACAGGGATTATAAAAAAATACGATGCCGATATCTACCTCCTCCCTCATGTGCTCAGTCCGATCAACACAAATGACAACGATTTGTTCTTTTTAGAAAAAGTATATGAAAATATCCCGAAAGAACACAAAAACCGCGTAACCCTTGTCAAAACGGATCCGGGTTTCATCGGACTGAAAAGATACATAAAACAATGCAAAACCGTCATTGCAGCCCGAATGCATTGTGCCATCAATGCGCTGTCTTGCGGCATCCCGGCTGTATTCCTGTCTTACAGTGAAAAGTCAAAAGGGCTCTCGAAATATGCCTATGGGACCGACAAGTATGCCATAAAGTTATCGAATGCCACGAGCTTGGACGGATTGGATTTGCTCCATATGCCGGAAATAAAAATGACATTCCCGATAGACCAAAAGAAAGATGCATTCGATAAATTGCAGGATTTATTAAAAAAATAATAGCTCTGTCATATTATTCTGTCATGCGAACATTGCATAACGACTCCCTATAAAAAGAAAAACGATGCTGAAAGCCATTCTAAAAGTTATATTGTTTTTAGCAACCAGTCTGATTTATCTGTATCTGCTTCCCGGCGGCAGCTATTTGTTTTACCTTTTCTATATAGCAGTCCTGAGTCTTTCGTTCCGCTATGACCGCAAATATACCGATGTTTACTATCTGTCTTATTTGATCTTTTCGTTTTGGGGCGTCGTTGCTGCTGCGAGCTATTATGTTTCGTATGGAGAAACATTTGCCCCATATGTGGATGATACATTTTATTTTAAGAATATAAACACTGTTCTTTCCGGAGAATTTGATTCGGATCTAACGCTATACGAAATAGTTGTCGGCCTCATCTATCTGCCTTTCTCTTCCTTCAAAGAGATCGTTCATCTTGATCTGTTGCCATTCAACTGGTTCATTGGATCATTGGCCGTAGGGCAGGCTATAAAATTGGCAAGGCAATTTTATCCTCTGAAAAATAAAATCTATACCCTTGGCGCCTTCCTGTTAATTGTTGCAAACAGTAATTTTTTGGAAGGTTCTGTACATTTATATCGAGACGGATTTATGGCTTTTTTCCTGCTGATTTGCTTGAACAAGGCCACCGAAGGAAAATATGTTGTTGCCCTTATTTTTGCCGTATTCACAGGATTGATCCGAGGAGCAAACGGTGCCTTGGCATTATTTTACATTGCCATCATGTTTATCTTTTCCCGAAATCTCATCCGAAGCAAAAGCCAAGCAGGAGTAGTAATCTCTATCTTTTTACTCGTCGTCATTCTGGGAGACCAAATGATCGGGTACTCCAATTATATGAGATCGTTTAACAGTGAAGGATCCACGGATAATATATCCATGACCGAGCGCATTTCAAATCGATACGACAAGTTCCTCGATGAAGATATGGGAGGGGTCGGAGGGATGCTACAAAGCGGAAATCCCGTATTGATGGCTGCAGCCCTTCCCATTACCATGATCTCTCCCATTCAAGTAAAGCCCTTTGTCCGTGCAGAATATTCCGATGCCTGGGGATGGATCGTCAGATTCCGATCGGAAGGTTTTTGGGAGATAGGGAACATTTTGTTATGGAGTTTTTGTTTCTATCCGATAATTTTGGGTATCTGGGTCATGATCAAAGACAAAAACCTGAAACATTTCGGAGCCGTACTCTTTTTCCTAACCACACTGATAGCCATATCGTATATTTCCATGCAATTGCGGCACAAGATCGGATACATTATCCTTTTTCCCATATTGTATAATGCCTATTATACTCATCGGGAAAAGTTCAACCGAAGGAACGTGATCTTTATACAAGGATGTACATTTGCTGTTTTATTGCTATACAACATATATTCTTTATGAAAATAAAAACTCGAAGATTAGCCTTTTCTGAAAGATAATACAAAAAACATCATGAAGAAAATCATTCTCATCACCAAAACCGCATTGGAAAAGATCCCACCCGTGATCAGCGATCTGCATATTCTTCTTGATTTAGGCTATCGCCCCAGCCTCATTGTTACCGGTATTTCCGATGGTCTGAAAAAAGATCTGGAAGAAAAGGGAATAACCGTACACCTGATACCGGACAAGCACGGGCTTCCGATCATTGGCAAGTTGTGGAGCTATTACCGCTTCCGCCGATTTTGTGCGAAAACGGCAAAAGAATATGCCACAAAAAGCCAACCCCTTTTATGGATCGAAGGCGGGCATACCATCCTTGCCTTAGGCAACTCCATCAAAAAATACGAATACATTCTGCAGATATCCGAATTGCATGAAAGATCCAAACTGCAACTCAACGCCATAAAACATGTGATCCATTCCGCAAAAGCAGTATTCATGCCCGAATACAACCGGACTGTCCTGTATCAAGTCTGGTTTCACCTTGAAAAACGCCCGACAGTCTTACCCAACAAACCTTATCTGCTTCCCAGCGAAGAACAGTTGTACAAAATCAAAGAAAAATACGCCGATACTCTATCCCTGTTGCAAGGGAAGAAAGTGATTCTGTACCAAGGTTTGATCTATCCCGATCGGTCTCCGGAAAAGATCGTGCAAGCAGCCAAAAACATCGGAGGATACCAAATGCTTTTCGTAGGTCGTGCCACTCCAGGAATGATGGACAAGCTACTATCTATTGACGATAGCATCATACACATTCCTTTCCTTCCCTTTCCAGATTATTTAATATTTGCCACCGTTGCACACATAGGATGCGCTTTCTACAAATCCGACAGCATCAACAACGTATTCTGCGCACCCAATAAAATTAATGAATATTCCGCCTATTCCCTGCCCATGATCGGGAATGACATTCCCGGACTAAAATACCTGTTCGAAAGCACGGGAGCTGGAGTAGTTGTCGACGAAAACAACATCAAGAGCATTGAGCAGGGCTTAAAACGACTGGAATCCGATTATGCTTACTACAAATCCAATGCCAACAGGATTTACAACGCATACGACACGAAAAAGATAGTTGCCGACACACTGAATCAATTATGAAACTCCTCATCAATCTATCGAATCACTTAGGGGGTGGAGGGCTGCAAGTCGCCCTCTCCTTCCTATCCGAATGCCGTCAACTCACAGACAATGAATATCACGTATTCATGTCCCCGAATGTCGCCCGACAAGTCGACCGAACGTCGTTCGGAAAGAATTTTTTCTTTTACGACATCCCTACCGTTCCCTTTTGGAAGTTGAGCAGGATACTTTCTCCTTTGGAGAAACAAATCCAGCCGGATGCAGTGTTCACCGTTTTCGGACCATCCTACTGGCGTCCAAAAACAAAGCACTTAATGGGTTATGCCATTCCCCATTATATATACCCTGAATCCATTTTCTTCAAAAAGATTCCTTGGATAAAAAGGATAAAATTACATCTTAAAAAAACGATTCAGTGCTTTTACATCAAACACGATGCCGACATCTACGTTACAGAAACAGAAGATGCTTCTGCCCGATTCAAACGAATATTTAGAAAAACAAAAGTATACACCGTATCCAACACCTGTGGAGCTCAATATTTTCAACCGGAACCCGTTGCAAAAAAACTTCCTGAAAAACAACCCGGCGAATTCCGACTGCTTACCGTAAGTGCTTATTACCCACATAAGAATTTGGCAATTATCCCCGCGGTCATCGATGTGTTGAAAAACCACCCAATGGGCAAAAACACACGTTTCGTATTGACGTTAAAACCTGCAGACTACCAAAGGATCATCCCACCGAAATATCAGAACCACGTTTACAATGTAGGGCCCATCCCCGTAAAAGAGGGACCTTCCTTGTACAAGGAATGCGATGCCATGTTTCTTCCTACATTGTTGGAATGCTTTTCGGCCAATTATCCGGAAGCTATGGCCATGGGATTGCCTATCCTCACATCCGACTTGGATTTTGCGCACTCCATCTGCCACGATGCCGCGCTGTTTTTCAACCCAACCGATCCGGCGCAAATCGCAGAAAACATCATAAAAATAGTAGAATCCCAGCCCTTAAGGGAAGAACTGATAAAAAAAGGGAAACAGAATCTATCCTGTTTCCCAACCCCATCTCAAAAGGCAAAAGCCTACCTTTCCATCATCAACCATTCTATTTCCAATTCTTAAACCGAAGAAAAATATGATCTTCTGCGGAGATATAGCATTAGCTGTTCGCAATGGGATAAAACTTATCATTCCCGATTTTCTCAAAGAGAAAAAATGGATTGCCAATCTGGAAGGTTCGTTGATCTCTCCTGCCGATCTACCTGCTATCCTAAAACGCCATGTTGTTTTCAACAACACCGAAGCTTTGAAAGGTTTAATGCAACAAATCCCATTGGAAGGGTTCAATCTTGCAAACAACCACTTGTTCGATGCAGGAAATCTAAAACAAACCATCGACAACCTCCATTTACTGAAGGTGCGTCATGTAGGTGCCGGATATGATTTAAAAGAAGCCGCCAAATCCTTACCCCTTCAGGAAGAAGGCATTGACTTTGAGATCTTTTCTTTTGGGTGGGAAGGCATACAATGCAAATATGCAACGCTTGAATCCGATGGGGTCAACCCATATACGAAAAAACATGTCATAAAAACGGTAGAAAATGCATTATCCCATACTCCAAACAAAAAAATAATTTGCCTTTTCCACTGGAATTACGAACTCGAACTATATCCACAGCCTTTGGATCGGGAACTTTGCCACCAGTTGATCGATAAAGGCGTCCATGCCATTATCGGATGTCATGCCCACCGAGTACAAGGCATTGAATGGTACAAGGGACACCCTATTGTTTACGGATTGGGCAACTTCTTATTTCAACAAGGTATTTATATGAACCGTCGACTTAGTTTCCCCTCATTCTGTGATCAGGAAATGGCATTCGAAGTACATCCCGACGGCAATTTCTCCGTTCATTGGTTTGTCTATGACAAAAACCGCTCCACTGTTTCGTTCAAAAAGACGGAAAAGATAAACGGCTCTAAAAACGCCCCATTTGCACAAATGTCTAATGCAGAATATAAACAATGGATAAAGTGCAACAGGTATCACAAAAACAAATTGCTTCCTTTGTTTTATTACAATGATTCTGTTATTTGCAATAAGACCAAAATATTTTATGTGAAATATATGAGACACCAGTGCATTCTCCTAGCAAAAAGAATACTATCTATCTTTAAATAAAAAATATGAGCATAACGGACATTCTCCGAAAAAACGGGTTCAAGATACCCCCTCGATTGGGCATCGTCATTGGTCGTATCCCCAACCGTTACAAACCGTTTTTGGGAAAACTGTATCAGACACGCCGACGAGAAATCCGCATGTTCGACACCTTGTCCAACGATCAGAAGAAGCGTTTCATCTTTTTCCGGGTAAAGAACATCGTGGATTTTGCGGTAGCCAATGTACCTTTTTACCGGGATTATTACCGTCAATGTGGATTTTCTCCGGAAAAACTAGAAACATTCGACGACCTGGAAAGAATCCCGGTTATCAGCAAAAAAATCTTGCTGAACTATCCTTTGGAATATCGAATGGCCGAATGTGTGGCAAAAAAATACGTGGTAAACACCGGCGGCTCATCGGGTCATCCTCTTTCGTTTTACATCGAACCCTCCTCGACCGCACACGAATGGGCACACATGTTCACCATTTGGGAAAAATTAGGATATCGCCCCTGGGACGCCAAAGTGCATTTTGCCGGACGGAGTGACGTAAAAAACGCCATCGAATACGATTTTGCCCGAAACAGTTTCGAAGTGGACATGTACAAACCTTTCGATTCATATATACACACGTTGGAAAAAATCGTGCGCAAATACAAATGCCAATATCTTCATGGTTATCCTAGCATCTTGTATGACTTTGCACAATATTGCCGGCAGCATCCGGAATCCCAGGCCATGCTTTCCCAATATTTCAAAGGAGCCTTCCTGGGATCAGAATACCCTTATGCACATTTTCGTGAGGAAATCGAGCATACATTCGACCTCGACACCGTATCCTGGTACGGGCACACCGAACGATGCGTTCTGGCATATGAGAAAAACGAAAAATTCCGCTACAACCCGTTTCAGACATACGGTTTTACCGAGGTAACAGGCGAAGGACATCTGACCGGGACATCCTACTACAACCGAGCCAGTCCCTTGATCCGATACGATACAGAAGACACGGTAACCGATTTCCAAAAGAAAGAAGGGCTATTGTACAGTTTCCGACTGGAAAACGGCCGAAGCGGACAATTCATAACAGACCGGCAGGGCAAGAACATTTCGCTCACCGGGCTTATCTTCGGACGCCACCACCGGCTTTTCGACTACTGTTCACACCTCCAAATTCACCAGCAGAAACCCGGAGAAGCAACCATCCTGTATGTCCTCAACCAGAATCTTCCGCCCGATTTCGATCCGGCGAACCTTTTCGACACGACCAACGTCCAAATAGACTTTTCTTTCAAAAACCTTTCGGAACCCATCCGTACTCCGGCAGGGAAAATTAACATCCTTGTCAAGCAACTACCATAAATCGAACGTTACTCCCTCCGGCACTTTTTGAAAAAAAGATGCCCCGTACAATAAAAATCAGAAAAAAACCATAACTTACGGCAAAATAAAACCCATTACCCTACGATGAAACAAATCATACAGGACCTCAAAAACGGTGCTACGATACTCGAAGAAGTTCCTACCCCCTTGGTAAAAACAGGTTGTGTCCTGATCAAAACAACCCGGACTCTGGTATCGTTGGGAACCGAGCGGATGCTTGTGGAATTTGGCAAAGCCAACCTCATCGAAAAAGCTCGTCAGCAACCGGACAAAGTAAAACAAGTGCTCGACAAGATAAAAACCGACGGGCTGATGCCTACCTTGGAAGCCGTATTCAACAAACTGGGACATCCCCTTCCGCTGGGATACTGCAACGTCGGACGGGTTGTAGCCGTAGGGAAAGGAGTCGTCGGCCTAAAAGTAGGTGACCGTGTCGCCTCCAACGGCAATCATGCCCAATACGTATGCGTACCGGAAAATCTGGTGGCAAAAATCCCGGACAATGTCAGCGACGACCAGGCTGCCTTTACCGTGATCGGATCCATTGGACTTCAGGGTATCCGTTTGCTCAATCCAACCTTGGGAGAAACGATCGTCGTAACAGGTTTGGGGCTGATCGGGCTGGTTGCCTGCCAATTGCTACGCGCCAACGGTTGCCGGGTAGTCGGCATAGATTTCGACCGACAAAAAGTGAAGATGGCTGCTGAAATGGGAGTCATCGCCATTAATCCTGCAGAAGGAACCGATCCAGTCAAATTTGTCGAAGACCTCACCGAAGGGGTCGGGGCGGATGGGGTACTGATCACCGCCTCGTCCAAAAGCAACGAAATCATCCATCAAGCGGCACAAATGAGCCGCAAGAAAGGGCGGATCGTTCTGATCGGTGTCATTGGGCTGGACATCATGCGTTCCGATTTTTACGAGAAGGAACTCTCGTTTCAGGTATCCTGCTCATACGGGGCTGGACGTTACGATGAAAATTATGAACAACGAGGCAACGACTACCCGATCGGATACGTCCGCTGGACGGAAAAACGGAACTTCCAAGCTATCCTCCAGGCTCTCTCCAGCGGCCAATTGCATGTGGATCCTTTGATCACCGAGCGGGTCCCCTTGGAACAGTATCAAGAGATCTATGGCGACATGCGCAAAGCCGGCAGCATTGCCTCCCTTCTGATCTTTCCGGAAGATTCCTCGGAAACCCGAACCGTCCGTGTGGTATCCTCGCACGATTACCAAACGACAGGCCGAGCATTGGGGATCATCGGAGCAGGCAATTTCGCTTCATCCACGATCCTTCCGGCCTTGAAAAAGGCCGGAGCAGATGTCAAATACCTGGCCAGTGCATCCGGACTGTCGGCCAAAATATTGGCCAAAATATCGGATGTGCCTTTTGCCACTTCCGATTATCGGGAGCTGCTTCAAGACCCCGATGTGAGTACCGTAGTGATCACCACCCGGCACAATCTTCATGCACCGATGGCTGTAGAAGCGCTTCGTGCAGGGAAACACGTGTTCGTCGAAAAGCCCTTGGCACTCAACCGCACCCAAATGGAAGAGATTGTCAAGGCCTATAACGAAACTGAAGGGAAATATTCGGTTGTCGTGGGATTCAATCGCCGTTTCTCTCCTTTGGCCGTAAAAATGAAACGCCTGCTGGGTGAAGGGCCAAAAAATATCGTAGCCACGATGAATGCCGGATTCATCCCAGCCAATGTATGGGTACACGACTTGGAAATAGGAGGAGGCCGTATCGTGGGAGAAGCTTGCCATTACATGGATCTATGCTCCTACCTGGCCGGAAGCAGGATTACAGCCGTGTGCATGAATGCCATGGGACTCGATCCGGAAGAAAACACGGACAACGCTTCGATCCTCCTTCGGTTTGAAAACGGATCCAATGCCGTGATCAATTACTTCTCCAACGGGAGCAAATCCTACGCCAAAGAACGCATTGAAGCTTATGCACAGGAAAAAACCCTGGTGATCGACAACTGGCGATCGTTGAAAGGTTACGGAGTAAAAGGATTTTCCGGAATGAAGACCCGACAAGACAAAGGACATAACGTTCAGTTTGCTGCACTGGCACATTTTGCGGCACACGGAGGCGCCCCGATCATCCCCTTTGAACAGGTCATCAACGTCACCCAGGCTTCGTTCGCCGCCATCGAATCGTTGAAAGGGAACTGTTGGATTGAGATCGAATAATCCTCGCTGTGAACATACCCCGATATTTCTATACGTTGCGGGATTTGAAATTCCCCCAGATATACTACCAAGTATGGTATCGTCTGCGCAGGCATTTGTGGGATCCCTCCGCAAAGGGAAAACGTATGTGCCGGGCTCCCCTTGTCCCTCGACGAGTCCCCATAACCCGGTTCATTGCCCCCGCCAAGAGTCTTTTCCGGGATGACACTTTCGTCTTTCTGAATATCTCCGGAAAATTTCAAGGGTGGAACGATCTTTCCCACGGAAGATTGTGGGCATACAACCTCAACTATATGGATTACCTGCTGCAGGAGCAACTCGATGAAAAAGAAGCTTTGAAATGGATCGAGCGTTTTATTGCGGAGGCTCCGGTCAACTTTTGCGGGTATGAACCCTACCCGATTGCGCTACGAGGCATCAATTGGATAAAATTCCTGCTGACCGAAGAGGGAAAGATCGACGAGATGCTCCGATCCCGCATGCACGACTCCTTGTACGCCCAATATCGGATACTCAACGAGTGTTTGGAATACCACTTGCTGGGAAATCATTTGCTGGAGGACGGTTTTTCGTTGGTGGTAGGAGGCTTGTATTTTTCAAACAAGAAATGGTTTGGAAAAGGACGGAAGATCGTAACCGACGAACTGAACGAGCAAGTATTGGAAGATGGGGGACATTTTGAGCTCAGTCCGATGTATCATCGTATTTTGTTCGGGCGCTTGTTGGACTGCATCCACATGGTGCAGGTATATTCCGATACTTTGCCCGGCACAGGAGACCTGTTGCATTTTTTGCGGGAAAAAGCATCACAGATGCGGGGATGGATGGATCATGTGCGTTTTGCTGACGGGACGTTCCCCCTGTTGAACGATTCTGCCGAGGGAATCGCTTATACGGACTTGCAATTGGACGATTATGCCGACCGTCTCGGTATCCCGGCTTCTACCAGTTCCTTGAGTAGTTCCGGATACCGGAAGATCGTCCACCCCCGGTACGAATGCTTCGTCGATATCGGTCATATCGGCCCGTCTTATATCCCAGGACATGCCCACGCAGATACCTTCAACTTTGTCCTGAGGGTCGATGGATGCGATACGATATGCGACACGGGTATCTCTACGTACGAAAAAAACCAGCGGAGACACTACGAACGTTCCACCCAGGCGCACAACACGGTTATCGTAGCGGGAGAAAATTCGTCGGATGTATGGGGGGGATTCCGCGCCGGACGCAAAGCCGAGGTAAAAATAGAAAAAGATACCCCCGAAGAGATCATCGCCCGGCATAACGGGTATCGTCCGATGGGCATCGTTCACCGCAGAGGATGGTGCTTCACCCCGACAAGCATCGAGGTAACGGATCGCGTTTTCGATCCCCACGCACGGGAACACACCGCCATCCTGAACTTAAGCCCGGATTTCATACTCGAAGGCAATGTTCTGTATAACATCCGGACTCGTATCGAGATACAGGGAGCCGAAAAAATAGAAATCGTCCCGGAACGTATTTCCAGGAAGTACAATGAATTTATCGAGATAAAAAAAGTCCGGATCCAATTTTCGGACACCTTAAAAATCCATATCGAAATACTATGAAGATTCTGGTCGTATCCTGTTCGTACTATCCCGAGATAGGTGCCGCTCCCGTACGGATCACCAATCTGGCCGAAGGGCTGAAAGAAAAAGGATGTCAGGTAGATGTATTGACTTGTATGCCCAACTATCCGAAAGCCAGGATATTCGATGCTTACAAGGGAAAAATTTTCCTGCACGAAAAAATAAACGGGATCGACATCTACCGATATATCCACTATCCTTCGAACTCAAAAAAAGCTCTCCCACGCGCCATCAGCATGGTGTCCTTCGGGGTGATGCTGTGGTTGTTCGGACTTCGGGTCAAAAAAATCCGCTCGTACGATCGAGTGATCGTTCAATCCCCCCCCATCATCAGTGCTTGGTCGGCCATGGTCCTGTTGAAAGGACTATACCGTCGGAAAATCATCTTGAACATCTCCGACCTGTGGCCTCTCTCCGCCGTAGAATTGGGTGCCTTGCGTGCCGGAAGCCGCATGCACAAGATGCTATGCCGGGTGGAAAAAAGCATGTACCGCCACGCTGACGCCATCTGCGGACAATCACAAGAAATTTTGGATCACATAAAAGCCATCGTCGGGGAGAAACCCTGCTTTCTCTATCGGAATCTGCAACGGGGGCTCTCCGGGTCGTCTTCAACAGAAAAAACTCCCCGCACCGAAGGCTTCCAGATCGTCTATGCCGGACTGTTGGGCATTGCCCAGGATATACTTTCCATCGTGCAGCACATCGATTTTGCCGCACTCGGATGCCAGTTTCACTTGTACGGCTCCGGAAACCAAGCCGACGAAATAGAAACATTCCTGAAAGAACATCCCCGTTCAAATGTTCATTTGCATGGAACTCTGCCTAAAAAAGAACTAGCAGCCATCCTTCCTCGATATCATGCCTCTATCGTTCCGCTGACCACGGCCATAAAAGGAGCCGTTCCGTCCAAAATATTCGACTTGGCTGCCGCACAGGTCCCTATCTTGTTTTGTGGCGGAGGAGAAGGGGCTCGGATCGTGGAAAAATACGGGATCGGACTAACCTCATCCCCTTCTGATTACCCGGCGCTGGAGAAAAATATCCGGATCCTTTGCGGGATGTCTGCGGAAGAATACGACCGATTGATCCGCCGTGAGGGGGAGGTCTGCGAAAACGACCTTAACTTTGACAAACAAATGACACGTTTTTGCTCCTTCTTGAAAGACATGAACCACTGAACGCCGCTTTGCATATCCCGGGATAAAACATTAGTTTTACGGAAAAATTTTTGTCATGAAAGGAATCGTCCTGGCCGGAGGCAGCGGCACCCGTCTGTACCCCATCACCAAAGGGGTCAGCAAACAACTGTTGCCTGTTTTCGACAAACCGATGATCTACTACCCCCTGTCGGTACTGATGCTCTGCGGCATCCGGGAGATCCTGATCATCACCACACCGGAAGACCAGGCCGCATTCCGCCGTTTGCTGGGAGACGGACGCTCGCTGGGCCTGCGGTTGGAGTACGCCGTACAACCCGTCCCTGAAGGCCTGGCACAGGCTTTTCTGATCGGACGCGAATTTGTCGGCAACGACAGCGTATGTCTGATCCTGGGCGACAACCTCTTTCACGGGCAAAGTTTCTCCGCCATGCTCCGCGAGGCGGTCCGCACCGCCGAAGAGCAGCAGAAAGCTACCGTATTCGGCTACTATGTATCGGACCCGCAGCGATACGGCGTGGTGGAATTCGACCAAAGCGGCAACGCCGTATCCATCGAGGAAAAACCCGAACACCCCAAATCGAATTATGCGGTGGTAGGCCTTTACTTTTATCCCAACCGGGTGGTAAAAGTTGCCGGACAGGTAAAGCCCTCGGCGCGGGGAGAACTCGAAATCACGAGCGTAAACCAAGCCTTCCTGCAGGACGGGCAACTGAAAGTACAACTGCTGGGGCGCGGATTCGCATGGCTGGATACCGGCACGTTCGACAGCCTGTCGGAGGCTTCGACTTTCGTAGAAACGATCGAAAAACGACAAGGCCTCAAGATCGCCTGCCTCGAGGAGATCGCCTACAACCAAGGATGGATCTCGCGCGAAGCCCTGCGCGAGGCGGCGGTGCCGATGGCCAAAAACAGCTATGGACGATACCTGCTCGACCTGGCCGAAAAATAATCCGACGAAAGCCATGGAGATCATCGAAACCGACATAAAAGACGTACTGGTGCTGCGTCCCCGAGTATTCGAGGATGCACGGGGATATTTTCTGGAGAGTTACAACCAGGAGGTCTTCGACCGGGCGGTAGGCCGCCCCATCCGTTTCGTGCAGGACAACCTCTCCCGCTCTTCGTATGGCGTGGTGCGGGGATTGCACTTCCAGCAAAGCCCTCATGCGCAGTCCAAACTGGTCAGCGTCGTTTCGGGACGGGTATTGGACGTAGCAGTGGACATCCGGAGGGGTTCGCCTACATTCGGACGACATGTGGCGGTGGAACTCTCGGACGAAAATCACCTGCAACTGTTCATCCCCCGCGGTTTTGCGCACGGATTTGCCGTATTGAGCCCGCAGGCCGTCTTTACGTACAAGTGCGACAATTTTTACGCTCCGCAAAGCGAAGCCGGCATTGCTTTCGACGATCCCGCTCTGGGCATCGATTGGCGCGTGCCGACTGGCGAGGCGATCCTCTCGGAAAAAGACCGGCTCCATCCGGTGTTGGAACATGCCAAATGCTTCGATGACAACGAACCGCTCTACTGAAGTGAAAATATTGGTAACCGGTGCAAACGGGCAGCTGGGGCGTTCGCTGCAAAAGATCAGCCCCGACTATCCGCAATACGAGTGTCTTTTCACCGACATGCCCGAGGTGGACATTACGGACAAAGCGTACGTCTCCCGCCTGGTAAAAGAACAAGGTATCGCCCTGATCGTCAATTGCGCGGCTTATACGGCGGTAGACCGGGCGGAGAGCGAACCGGAGCTTGCCGAGCGGATCAACGCCTTCGGTCCGGCGGTCCTGGCCCAAGTAGCAACTGAAAACCACATCGGGTTGATCCACATCTCCACCGACTACGTATTCCCCGGCACGGGCGACCGTCCGCTGAAGGAAGACGACGAGCCGGATCCCTGCAGCGTCTACGGGCGTACCAAGTGGGAAGGGGAAAAAGCACTCGAAGCCTCGGGATGCGACGCGACGATCCTCCGCACGGCATGGCTCTACTCGGAATTCGGGAACAACTTCGTCAAAACCATGCTCCGGTTGGGAAAACAACGCCCCGAGGTATCGGTGGTATGCGACCAAATCGGATCGCCAACCTATGCCGAAGATTTGGCCCGCGCCATCCTGCTGTTGGCCGGAAAGCCCTCGAAAGGGTTCCGGAGGTATCATTACACGGCCCGGGGCGAGGTCAGTTGGTACGATTTTGCCCGGACCATCTTTGAACTGTACGGCCTGAAGACTCCGGTAAAAGCCATCCGAACGGGAGAATATCCCTCCGTAGCCCCGAGACCTGCCTACAGCGTACTCTCGAACGAAAAAATACAAGAGGAAGGCATCCCCGTCCCCCTGTGGAAGGATTCGCTGCGACGATGCCTGGAAACGATCAAACAACGAGAAAAATGATGGAAAAGCGCCATATCCTCATCACCGGAGGAGCCGGTTTTATCGGCTCCCACGTGGTGCGGCTGTTTGTCAACAAATATCCCGACTACCACATCGTCAACCTGGACAAATTGACCTATGCCGGCAATCTGGCCAACCTGAAAGACATCGAAAAAGCCCCGAACTACACATTCGTAAAAGCCGACATCTGCGATTTTGAAACGATCCTCTCGCTCCTTCGACAGCACCGCATCGACGGCATCATCCACCTGGCGGCCGAAAGCCATGTGGACCGCTCGATCAAGGATCCGTTCACCTTTGCCCGTACGAACGTCCTGGGCACCTTGAGCCTCCTCCAGGCGGCGAAACTCTACTGGGAATCCCTCCCGGAAGGCTACCGGGGGAAGCGTTTTTACCACATCTCGACCGACGAGGTTTACGGCGCACTGGAGCTGACCCATCCGGAAGGCATCAAGCCGCCTTTTACCACCACAGCTTCCTCGTCGGAGCATCACCTGGCCTACGGGGAGGAGTTCTTTTACGAAGATACCCCGTACCAGCCCCACAGTCCGTATTCGGCTTCGAAAGCCTCGTCCGACCATTTCGTACGGGCTTTTCACGATACTTACGGCATGCCGACGGTGGTTACCAACTGTTCGAACAACTACGGGCCGTACCAGTTTCCCGAAAAACTCATCCCGCTCTTCATCAACAACATCCGCCACGGAAAGCCGCTGCCCGTCTATGGGAAAGGTGAAAATGTGCGCGACTGGCTCTACGTCGAGGACCATGCGCGGGCCATCGACCTGATCTTCCACCGGGGGAAAACGGCCGATACGTACAACATCGGGGGCTTTAACGAGTGGAAAAACATCGACCTGATCCGCGTGCTCATCCGCACGGTCGATCGTTTGCTGGGGAATGCGCCAGGAACGAGCGAACACCTGATCACCTACGTGACCGACCGGGCCGGACACGACTTGCGCTATGCGATCGATTCGACCAAACTGCAGAGGGAACTGGGCTGGGAGCCTTCCCTGCAATTCGAGGAGGGGATCGAAAAAACGGTTCGCTGGTATCTGGACAACCAGGAGTGGCTCGACCAGGTAACCAGCGGAGAGTACCAGAACTACTACCGGAAGATGTACGGATCGAAAGCATAAACCATCCTTCCTCACGGAAAAAACAAGTCTGACCTCCCTATGGAAACTCCGGATTCCCCGATGGAAAAAGGCTACCTGCAGGTCTATACCGGCAACGGGAAAGGCAAAACCACGGCAGCCTTCGGTCTGGCTCTGCGCGCGGCGCTGGCCGGCAAGCGGGTATTCGTGGGACAGTTCGTCAAGAGCATGCGCTACCACGAGACCGGGATCGAATCGCTCCTGCCCCGGATCCACACCGAACAGTTCGGCCGGGGTTGCTTTCTGGACCGATCGGCCAAAGAAGAAGACCGCGCGGCTGCGCGGGAAGGTTGGGACCGCTGCCGGGAAGCTCTCACAGGGGATGCTTACGATCTGGTGATCCTCGACGAACTGAACATTGCCCTGCATTTCGGTTTGCTGGATGTGCGGCAGGTCATCGAGGGCTTGAGGGGACGCGGGGTGCACGTAGAAGCGGTCGTTACCGGGCGATATGCCCCCCAAGCGCTCATCGACGCGGCCGACTTGGTTACCGAGATGGCCGAAGTAAAGCATTACTACCGCAAAGGCGTGGAGAGCCGCGAGGGTATCGAGCGGTAACTTTACAGGCGGGCAAGACAAGAAACCGCGAGGGCGGGCAAGCGAAGCGCCGGGGGCATTGCCCCCGGCGCTTCGCTTGCCCGCCCTCGCGGTTTTGAACAGACGCTTTACTTCATCTTCGGAAAAGCCTCCCGCAAAGCCGCCTCGATCTCGGCCGGATGCCCGCGATAGACGATCTTTCCCTCCGGATCGAGGAGCAAAGTCGTCGGCACGGAACGGATGGCATAGGTGTCCCCTACGTTGTCCTGGCCTTTGACCTTTTCGCCCGCATTGACATTGGCCCAGGGGAGCGCATCCTCGGCCACAGCCCGGCGCCAGTCGTCCTGCTGGTCCCAAACGGCCACTCCCACCACTTCGAGACCTGCCGGGTGGTACTTTTCATAGAGTTCGACCATGTGGGGATTGTACTTGCGGCACGGGTTGCACCACGAAGCCCAGAAATCCACGACCGTCCACTTGCCGCGCAGGGCCGAAAGGCGAAGCGTATCGCCCTCAAGCGTGGTCAAGGTAAAGTCGGGGGCGGTGGCCCCGACGGCCGAATGGCGTACGTTGTCCACCAGTTTCCTTACCTGGCGGCCGTAAAGGCATTTCTGCGCCTGCTCGGAAAGGCCTTGATACAGGCTGTCGATCTGGTCGATGTCCTCCGCATCGTACGAGTAACCCAGATCGGCCAATACCCATGCGGCAAACCGGTTGTCGGGATAATGGCGGACAACGGCCTGACGAGCGGCGAGGATGCTGTCGGCCACGGCCTGCCAGCGGTCAGAGAAACGTCCCAGGGCGGCGGTATCCGTCCGGTCGAGCGTTGCATACTCCTGCCGCAGTCCTGCTTGCAGAGCGCTCAGGGAGTCGATCTGGCGCACTTCGGGATATTCGTACACTCCGCCCGATATTTTAGCGGAGGGGAAGTCGGAGGCCTCGCCGGTGAGGGTGTATTCGCCCAGGCCTTCGACAAAAAGCGACAGGTAAGGCGTCCGGCTGTCACTCACCGAGACCGTATCGCCTTGGGGCACCAGGAACAGGCGCAGGGCTTCGTCCTTGTCGTAGGTCTTCAAGGTAAACTCCCCGGGTTTTCTGACCGTTACCGAATCGTCGGCTACCCAGCGGTCCTGGGAGGTATGCCAGGATGCCAGCACGATCCTGTCGCCGGCCTGCAGGCCCTCTATCCGGCCTGTGATGGTATTCTTGCGTACCTGCGTGCAGGAAAAGAAGAAGCACAACACGAGAAAAACAATGGCGAACCATTTTGCGTAACGTTTCATCGGGTAGATATTTGTTTAAGGTTATTTTCGTTTCTATTCGGTCTGGGGAGTGGCGAAGACCTCCTCCAACTTGGCAAACAATCCTGCGGGACGTCCCCGGAAAGCGATTTTCCCTTCGGGGTCGACGAGCATGGCCGTCGGAAAAGAATACAGGGCAAAGAGCGAAACGACATCCGGGCTGCCGTCGAGCGCCCGGGATACGTACGCCTGAGCCCAGGGAAGGCTGTCCTTATGTTCTGCCTGCCGCTCCCGGTATGTCTGGGGATGGCACACGGCGATGGAAACGACCTCCAGCCCCTTCTCCCGATACTGCTCATAGGCGTGCTCCCACTGCGGAAGGTCCCTTCGGGAAGAAGGCTCATCCGGCGACCAGAAGTCCAAAGCCACCCACTTGCCCCGGTAGTGCGACGGAGAGACCGGTTCGCCCTGCGGAGATGTGAAGGTGAGCCGCGGGACGGAAGCCCCTTCCGAAGCCGAAACCGAGGCATAGACTTCTTCGTTGGCCACTTCGCCGGCGTGGGTATTGCGCGCTCCGCCGTTGAGACTGTTGTACAACCTGCGGACACGCTCCAGCGAAGTCTCTTCGGGAATGCGGCGCAGCAATTCGCTCACCAGGTGCGCCGAAAAGCCGTTCTCGGGATGGTACACGATGAAGCGTTCCTGGGCATATACCAACTCGCGCCGCGTCTTTTCCCAAAGCGACACCAGCGAGTCCGCTTGCCCGCCCGAAAGCCGTATCCGCTGCCCCAGGCGGCTGAGGGTGTCTTCCAGCGCCACGATGGAGCGCATCTCGGGCGAATCGTATAACCCGCCCGAAATCCGCGCGCGAAGCGCCGCCCCCTGCGGTTCGAAACCGATGGTATACTCCACTCCCGGTTCGGAAAAAACGGCTGCATCACCCCGGCGGCCGTCCTTCGTGCGGAAAGACACGCCGAAGAGCCGTCCTGTCCGATCGACCGACAAGGCAAACGTATCGGTCTGCTGCGGCAAAACTACCAGGGTGTCCACTTGGGCGGCCACGCCGATGCGATCCATTTCCGCCAGGACCAAAGTATCCCCGGCCTCTGCACCGGCGATCCGGATATGGAAAACGCCTTCCGTCTGCGCCATCGCCGGGGGCACTCCCCTGAAGACAAGCAGGAAGACGAGCAAGACGGCGATCTTTTTTACCGACCTCATAAAGTGCATAGAATTACTATCTTTTGCCTCGGGGGGACTTTTCGCTTCCCTTGAAGGGAAGGTTTTCCAGGAAAAATCCCTCACCCGGCAAATGAACTGCCAAGCTATTCTCCGGCAAATATAGGCAAAGGCGAGTGCAGCGGCAAATCGAAAACAAGGTTTTCGCATTTGGCGCTGCCGAGGCGCACTTTGTCCGCCGAAAACATAAAGTCCCTCCACGAAATGTCCGCCCTAAAACGAAAAAAATCCCCGTTGCAGCGCTCACGCGCCGCCCCGAGAACTTTCCGAGCCCTCCGGAAGGGCAAAGGGATCAGAATTGGAGGCTCAACTCGTCCAGATACAGCACGCTGGAGGTGCTGCCGGTAAACTGCGCCCCATCCTTGCTGCTGGTGGCGGTGATGGGCAGATACAGATCGCCCGAAGGGATGAAATTGTTGTCCTTGTAGGTGAGTTCGATGTAGAAATAATAATAATCGCTCGTGGTTTCCGAACTGGTCAGGCGGCCGTAGGCCACGATGTTCGGGTCGCTGGCCAGATCGCCGCTCGAACCCCCCGGGAAGGAAGTATTGTCCGAGGTATCGACCGAATACGGCTTGGTGGCCAGTGCGATGTAGAGGTCCATGCTGTCCGCTCCGCCCGTTTTTTGCTCATTGTCGATATAATCGATCGTCCCGCTCAGGTATTTGTAGTATCCCGTTAAAGCGATGGGCAGGCGTCCCTCGCTGGGGATGCCGAAAGTTATCTGGGCACCACCCAACAGGTTGGTAAGCAAAGTATTGTCATACGACCCCAGGAAGAGGTTTCCCGCCACGAACACTTCCGAGAAAGGAAGGGGGATCAGTCCCAGCAAAGCAAGGGGAACTGCCTGCGAAGCCATTTTGCAGCCTTTTCCCCTTACCGAGGTGTCTTCCTCTTCTGGGGTAGTAGGATTGTATCCCAGCAGAGCCGCCCCGTCATTGGCAGAAACCCAGGGACTTGTACTTCCTGTTATCCCCACAGACAAGGAGAGACCCGAAAGTTCGATTTCGAGCAAACGGCCGGTTACGGGCTTCTCGTACCAGTTGTCGAAATTGGAATACGGAAGTTGTGCATTGAATACTTGTGCCACATCGCCCGAGGGGGCATCGCCCGAAAAAACATACCCGTAATACAACTTGCCGTTCACCGTCAGGGTAGCGTTTGCCAAAAACAAATTGTTGCAACTGGCCACCAGGCCCGAAGCGATGGTGGCGCTTGCGCCCGAAGTAACGGTCAGATTGTTCACAACCACCAGACGGCCGCTATCGCCCGAAAGCTCGCTGCCCTCGCCTACTTCCAGATACGAGAGATACAAGTAGCCGTTCTTGACCGCCAGATCCGCCCCGCCCGTCAGGGTCAGTTCCTTGACGAACTCCGCACGGCCGTTGGTACCGGCAACGAACTTTTTATAGCGCTCATCGACCGAAAGGGGAGAATTCCGCCCTTCGACATTTACCGTGAGGGTGTGGTCGCCCGTTACGGTTACATCGTACAGTGGGCAGGGTGGCCGATGCGGTCAGCTCCACATCCGTTCCGAGGGTAAAAAACGGCGGCGGGGGTCGTGGCGTCAGAAAGTCATGCCGGCCGAGAAGAAAACCGAGTAGGCCGATCCGCTGGTCTTGTCCGGGGAGTAGGTGCCGATGAGTTCCAGTTTGCCGAAGGGGGTGCGGAAACAGTACCCGAGGCCGGCTCCCTGGATGCTCCGGTAGCTGGTCCGGAAAGCGGATTTTTCGGTGCTGGTCAGGCCGTAGTTGTAGGTGGCGATCAGGTAATGGTTGCGGGCGGGGGAGTACTGCAGTTTTGCCCCGGCCTTGATCAGGTTGTTCTGGCCGATGTCGGTGGTGCTCTCGTCGCTGTTCCATACGAAGGGCAGGCCGTAGAACGAGACGTAGTTGAACGGCATGGCGGCGCGCACACCTCCGGGGAAAAAGCGGTAGGCGAAGGGCAGTTTTTCACAAAGGGCCATCCCGGCGTATCCGCCCAGGGTGAGGGAGAGATGCCGGGTCAGGGCGATCGACTGTTCCATTTGGACGCTGATGAACGAGAGAAAATCTCCGCGCGGGGGTTCGACCAGGGAACGGTCGCCCGAGTTGCCGGGCGAAAAAAGGACTTTGTACAGCGCATTGAAGTAAAAGCCCCGGGTGGGGAAGAACCGGTCGTCGCGCGTGTCGGCCGAGAGGTAGAGGTTCGGGGCGAAGAAATACGTGTTCTCGAAATCCAGCGAACTTTCCCCCGCGATGCGGATGTTGTCGATGGAGGATTTCAGGTAGAGGTATTCCAGGCCGATCCCTGCGGTGAATTTTTGATTGACGGTGGCCTGGATGTATCCGTTGGCTTGGACGTAGCCGTTGGAGATGTCGGTACGCAGGGTCAAGGGAATGGGGTCGGTATCGGCGTCGAAATCGGTAAAAAAGGTCTGGGGGGTAAACTGTCCCATGCGGAAATTGATGCCCAGCGAAGGGCGCTTGCCATTGTCGCGGAACAGGGACAGGCCCAGAGAGGGGCTTTTCCCCAGGATGACGTCGGCTTCGAAGATGCTGCGGGGCAGGATGTTGTTGATGCGCAGATTGAGCAGGATGTTGGTGCCGAACAGCCGGTCGTAGGCCCAGCCGATGCCGATGTATTGGCGGGTGGGGTTTTCGACCACGATAAATTCCAGCAGGTAACGGTCCGCCTGCGAGCCTTCTTGCAGGCGATAGTACACGTTGTGGAAGTTGCCGGTGGCGTACAGGCGCGAGATGGCCTGGTGAATGTCCTCGAGCGAGAAAAGGCCCGGGAGTTCTTTGTCCAGGCGTCCCAGGAAGTATTCCCGGGGATAGTCCCGGGTGCCCGAAACGCGAATGTCCTCGATGCGGAACTCATTCCGGGGAGCGATCTTCGGCCGGGGGGCGGCGGGGGAAACACCGGAGGTCTGTTGGGCGCGGGCGATGGCTTGCAGGGCTTCCATCTGCTGCTGCGCGGCGATGACTCCCCGCTGGTAAATGCTGTCGGCATCGCTGAAACTCATGACGTTGTATTGGGCGATGTCGGGCTTTATCTCCAGGTCCACGTGCCCTCGCTGCGCTTCGACGTTTTCGACGATCTGAAAGCCGATGAGTTGGTCCAGGATACCGACGATCGACCCGAGTTTTTCGGGGGAGGAAAGCCCCGAATTGATGTTGATGCCAATGACGATGTCGGCACCCATGGCGCGCATCTGGTCCACGGGATAGTTGTCCAGCACGCCGCCGTCCACCAGCAAAGTGGAGTCGATGGTAAAGGGGGTGAGCAGCGAAGGGAAAGTGCCGCTGGCGCGCATGGCTTCCGGCAGGTAACCCCGATCCAGTTTGACGGAGGTGCCGTGTGCCAGGTCGGTGGCCTTGGCAAAATAGGGAATGGAGAGGCTGTCGAAGTCGTCGACCTGGTGGACGGGGATGGTCCAGTCGGCGAATTTGTTGATCAGGTTCTGCCCGTGCGAGATGGCCGAGGGAAATTGCAGCTTGAAACGGTTCATTCCCAGTCGGAAACCGACCCTCCCTTCCCGCTGTTTGTCGTAATAGAGGCGGTAGCGACGTGGTGTTTTGTCCTGCACGATCTCCAGGATGTCGAAGCCCTGGATCAGCGAGTCGATCTGCTCGGTGCTCCATCCGGTGGCGTACAGTCCGCCGACGATCGCCCCGATGGAGGTCCCTCCGATGTAGTCGATGTGCACGCCGGCCTGTTCGATCACTTTGATGGCGCCCAAGTGGGCGAAGCCTTTGGCGCCGCCGCCCGAGAGGACCAACCCGACTTTCAGTCGATCACCCTGGCGGAGGGTATCGGAAGGTTGCGGGGCTGCTCCCTGGAGGAGCGCAGAAGTGCCGGGCAGCCACCACAATAGCAGCAGAACGGGAAAAAGTCGCATGGATGTTTCGGTTTTGGAAGATGAATCCGGGGGTAAAGATAAGGATTTGCCTGCGCCCGCGGGAGAGGGGTGTGGGAAAAAGCGAACTTTTTATCAGAAAAAAGACCTGTGGGGGGATTTCTCGGCATCGACGGGTCAGGCGGAAAAGGCTTTGCGGCCGTCGTTTCGTACGGCCGGGGTGGGAGAAAGTCGTTTTCCTCCGGGGCGAAGGGGGCTCCCCGGGCGGGTTACGCGAAGCAGAATTTGATCAGCTGCTCGATGCGCTCGATGGGGATGACCCGAATGGCCGGCCAGGAGGCCGGGCGCACGGGGTTGTAGGCCGAGACGAAGACGATGTCGAAGCCCAGGCGCTGCGCCTCGCCGATGCGCTGTTCGATGCGGGTAACGGGGCGGATTTCGCCCGAGAGCCCTACTTCGGCGGCGAAGCAGGTCTTTTCACCCAGCGGGATGTCCTGGTCCGAAGACAGCACGGCGGCTACCACGGCCAGGTCGAAGGCTGGGTCGTCCACCCGCAGTCCGCCGGTGATGTTCAGGAAGACGTCCTTGGCGGCCAGGCGGAAACCGGCGCGTTTTTCCAGCACGGCCAGCAGCATGTTGAGCCGCCGGGTATCGAAACCGGTGGCGGTGCGCTGCGGGGTGCCGTACACGGCGGAGGATACCAGCGCCTGCACCTCGATCAGGATGGGGCGTACCCCTTCCAGGGTAACGGCCACGGCGTTGCCCGAGAGGTGGGCGTTGTGTCCCGAGATGAGGGCGGCTGAGGGGTTTTCCACCGTTTCCAGCCCGGCGGCGCCCATGCGGTAGATGCCGATCTCGTCGGTGGAGCCGAAGCGGTTTTTCTGTACCCGGACGATGCGGTAGAGGTGGTTGCGGTCGCCTTCGAATTGCAATACGGCATCCACCATGTGTTCCAGGATTTTGGGCCCGGCCAGCGAACCGTCCTTGGTGATGTGGCCGATGATCATTACCGGGACGCCGCTTTCCTTGGCGTAACGCAACAGTTCGGCTGCGCATTCGCGGATCTGGGCGACGCTGCCGGCGGAAGCCTCCGCCCGGGGAGTGTACAGGGTCTGGATCGAGTCGATCACCACCAGTTGCGGAGCGACTGTGGCGGCATGGGAGAAGATGGCATCCGTGTTGGTTTCGGGCAGGATGTAGCATTCTTGGTTGTCGATCCCGATGCGTTCGGCGCGCATGCGGATCTGCTCGGCCGATTCTTCGCCCGAGACGTAGAGCGTGCGCACTCCGCGCGCCCGCAGGGCGAGTTGGAGCATGAGGGTCGATTTGCCGATGCCGGGTTCCCCGCCCAGCAGCATGAGCGATCCGGGTACGATGCCTCCGCCGAGGATCCGGTCGAATTCCGCATTGCCGCTCGAGATCCGGCGCTGCGAGGCGTATTCCACTTCGCGGATGTTCAGGGGTTTGGTCTGACGTTTTTTCCCGTCCTGTCCCAGGCTCCAGGCCGGGGCGTGGCGGGAGTCGGACGCAGGGGCGAGGGTCGTTTCGGTCAGGGTGTTCCACTGGCGGCACGAGGGGCACTGCCCGTACCATTTGGGGTATTCCATCCCGCAATGGCTGCACACGTATACGGTTTTGGCTTTGGCCATGGCTTCAGGCGATGTTCAGGCGTTTGACTACCGAGAAGGCTTTGTCGATGTCGTCCTGCGATACGATCAGGGTAAATTCGTTGGTGGTGGAGACGACTTCCAGCAGGTTGATGCCTTCCCAGGCGATCTTTTTGAAGATGTAGTAGTACAGGCCGGAGCAGTTGGAGTTTTCCTCCGGGAGTTTGACGGTGATCGAAGCCAGGTTCGGTGCTTTGGAGACCAGTTGCTCCCCCCGGAAACACGTCTCGACGTATTCTTCGGCCGTATTGGACAGGATGATGGTCGTCTCGTACACCCCTTGGGAATAGGTGTAGAAGATCTCCTTGGCATGGCCGATCTTGTCCAGCAGCTGCCCCTGGCGCAGGATGAGGGTGGAGGAATTGCGGAAGGTATATTTCACCAGGTTCGAACGGACGGTGATGTCGCCCAATGCCCGGATGATCTGGCGGATCTTGTTTTCCAGTTCGAATTGCAGGATGGGGTGGATGCGTTTGATGGCCATGATGATGGCTCCTTCCCGGACCTCTTTCTTCAGTTCGGCTTCGATCTCGGGCTGCAGGGCGCGCGCCAGCGAGGAAATGTTGATCAGGTCCTGGGCGAGGGCTTCTTCCAGGTAGGGTTTTTCTTTGATCAGGCTTTCTACGACGGAGGAGATGGATTTCATGGCGATGAGGTTTTTGTTTGATTTACAACAAAGATACAAAATATTATACAAATAAGTTAAAGGGATACGCGCATTATTTATTTGTTTTAACTTTGCGGCAAAACACTCCGGAAAATGGATGCGAAGAAAATGAAAGTGTACAAGTTTGGCGGCACGTCGGTAGGGACGGCCAAACGCATGGCCGAAGTGGCCCGGATCATCGGCTCCGATCCCGCGCCGAAAATCGTCGTACTCTCGGCCATGGCCGGCACGACCAATACCCTGGTGGAGATGTGCGACCTGTGCTATGCCGAAAAGGCCTCGAAGGCCCGGGAGATCGCGGCCGGCCTGCGTGGGAAGTACCTCGAGGTGGTCGAGGATCTGTACCGCAAGGGGGAGACCAAACAGCAGGCCCGGGACTTTGTCCAAGGCAAATTCGATGCCCTGGAGCGGTACCTGACCGATTATTTCGTCATCCAGGACGAAAAGTCGGTGTTGTCCTTCGGCGAACTTCTGTCCACGGAGTTGTTCCACATGTACCTGCGGGAAAACGGTGTGGGCAGTGTCCTGGTGCCGGCGCTCTCGTTCATGCGGACCGACCGTCTGGGAGAACCCGACATGTACTATATCGCCCAGAACCTTCAGGCCAAACTCGAAGCCAATCCGGGTACGGAGCTGTTTATCACCCAAGGGTACATCTGCCTGAACGCTTGGGGCGAGGTGGACAACCTGCGGCGCGGGGGCAGCGACTATACCGCCACGATCATCGGGGCGGCGGTCAAGGCGTCCGAAGTACAGATATGGACCGACATCGACGGGCTGCACGAAAACGACCCGCGCGTGGTGGAGAATACCGCTCCGGTGGAGATGCTCTCGTACACCGAGGCCGAGGAGCTGGCGTATTTCGGTGCCAAGATCCTCCATCCGCTTTGCGTCATCCCGGCGCACAACGCGGGGGTTCCCGTGTGGTTGAAGTACACGCTCGATCCCAAGGCGCACGGCACGCTCATCTGCTCCGATTACGGGAAGGGCGGGGTGAAAGCCATCGCAGCCAAAGACGGCATCATCGCCATCAAGATCCAGTCCGGGCGGATGATGATGGCCTACGGCTTCCTTCGCCGGATCTTCGAGATATTCGAACGCTACCGCACCCCGATCGACATGATCACCACTTCCGAGGTGGCCGTTTCGCTGACCATCGACGACGACAATTACCTGTCGAGGATCGTCTCCGAGTTGCGCGAATTCGGGATCGTGTCGGTGGACAAGGACCAGACCATCGTTTCAGTGGTGGGGCACGACATCGTGGAGGATCCCCGCAGCATGGAGATTTTCGCGGCCCTCAAAGGGAAGCCCGTGCGGATGATTTCCTACGGAGGCAGCCGGAACAACATCTCGATCCTGATCGATACCGCATCCAAGAAAGACGTACTCAAATGCCTGAGCGATCATTTGTTCAAGCATTGAGCCTTTAGCCTTTCGCTTTTGCTGTAAAAAGGCGCTCCTCGCTCAGAGGAGCGTTTTTTTATGGGCGTTGCGGGAGGGGGATAAAAAAGCGTTGAGGTGGGCGGCAAAAATGCAGGATACAAAAAAGCCTTCACAGTATTCTGTGAAGGCTTTCTGTGCCCCGAACCGGACTCGAACCAGCACACCTTGCGGCACATGTACCTGAAACATGCGTCCACACACACGTGTGTAGCCCATTTTTTGAAAAAAACGGGGTCTGCCATTGGGTCGGTTTAGGTTCAAAAACGACGTTTTTTATGTTAAAAAGTGACAGTTTTTATGCCATTTTGAACTGTTAATCATTTGCTGCCAGAAATGACATTGGGACGTTAAAATCAAACGTTCAAATGAAAAAATCTATCTATTTCACCTTGGAAAAGGCACAAGGGAAAGAGGGACAGAAAATGTTCCTGCCACTTTTGGCCGTAGTAAGTTTCAAAGGTATCCGTATCCGTTTTCGGATGGGTTACAATATCAGCCCGTCGGACTGGATGGAAGAGGGATGCGTGCAGTCTTATTTTATGACCGATAACGGCATCGATGCGGATAAGGTCAATGGCTTGATGAATACTGTTTCATCCGCAGTGAACAATTATTTTGCCCAATGCGAAATATTACACAAAGAACCCTCGGAAAAAGGCGTAATAAACCTCTTGTGCGAACTCACGGGACGAAAGAAGCGGTTGTGTCAAAAGAAAGAGAAAGCCTCGGAAATCAAAGAAAAACCGCTAAAAACACGTTCTTTCATGGATTACGTGAATCGTTGCGTAGAGTATAAGCACCTTTCCGAAAACAGGCGTAAACATTATAAAAGTACCTTCCGGCATTTCATGCTGTTTTGCGACCGGGAAAGAATAGTCCCTACGTTGGACAATATCACCCCGGAAATATTGGAACGTTTCAAGGAACAGATGCAAACCGGTAAATTGGGTGATCCGAAATCGCGGAATACTTTAACCGGTATTTTATCCCGTATCAAATCTTTCTGGCGTTACTGCGTCAAGATGGGCTACACCACCAACAACCCCTTTTTACGGTTTGAGATCGAACCCGAAGTGTACGGCAACCCCATCTACATCACCAAAGAAGAACGCGACACCCTCTATTACCTCCATATCCCCGACGAGAGGCTGAGAAAAACAAGGGACATCTTCGTGTTCCAATGTTTGATAGGATGCAGGGTAGGCGACCTGATACGGCTTAAAAAGGACAACGTAGTGAACGGAGCAATAGAATATATCCCCAGAAAGACAAAGGACGAAAGGCCCGTCATAGCACGAGTACCCCTTTGTCCCAAAGCACAAAGCATCATCGACCGCTATACAACGATGGAAGATGAAAAGCTACTTCCCTTCATCAGTCCGCAAAAGTACAACGACTACATCAAGGAACTTTTCAAATTTGCCAACATCACCAGAACGGTCACAAGGCTAAACCCACTCACACGACAGGAAGAAAGGGTCTCGATAGCAGACATCGCCTCTTCCCACATGGCACGACGGACATTCATCGGCATACTCCACAGGAAAGTCAAGAACGAAGTCATAGGCTCCATGAGCGGACACAGCGCCAATTCAAAAGCCTTTTCACGGTATTACCACATCGAGGATGACACTAAGAGGGATGCGGTGAACACTTACCTCGATTAACAGGCAAGTTCAAACAAACAAAAATCCCTTCCTACGACGATTTTCAGGAATATCCTCGTAGTTTTGAATCGGCAACAGCCAAAAAAAGAGGTGAATGCTTTCGCGATTATGGGAAACTTTTCATAAGTTTGCTCCGGATGCGGAAAGCGTCTAGCCGAGCCCGAAGAACGAATCTGACAATTCAAACTAGGTAGGGCAGAGCGACATAACCTCTCACGTCATAAACAATCTATGGCGTGGGCTGTTGCTTATTTTTACCTAGGAGGCTTTGTCAGAGCCTGTTCTTCAAAAATAGGTTAGCAGTCCCACGCTTTTTTATGTCTGTTTCTTCTGCGGGACGGGGAGGGTAATATTTTAATCATGGAGCACGATTCTCATGTGAATTTTATTGACAAAATGATTCATGATCGTTTTTATGATTTTGAAAAGTTTGTACAATGTATTGTAAATAATGAATCTTGTTTATTTAAATTTGAAGATTACGAAAGTGCTACAATAAATAAATTAGAAAAATTAAAGAAAGAAATAGGTCAGGATTGTGATGGGTTGGCAAAAATAATACGCCTTATTGATGTGTGTATAAATGTTTCAAATAATTATTTTAAAAAGTTTAAATCATTAACAAATACAAGAGATTCAAGGAGAAAAAAACTTTTCTATTTTTCTAGAAGTGAAAAATTCAAAGAACTTAAAAATATTCTATCCAGAAGAATAAAAGATATTAAACAAGAAAAATGGAGGTCATATAAATCTGGTTTTGTAAATCAAATAGTACTATTTGCTTGTGAAGAGAATTCAAAGGCCCTTGATGGTCTTTTGTTAAAAATTTCTTCAACTGCTAAAAAATATGGTTCATTATCAGATGTTGAAAAAATTTATAAAGAGTCAGTAAGGATGTTGTTTGAAGAAAAAAGATATAATATCGTAATATGGTTTACTGAATTTTTATTGAATAAAGATATTGTATCATTATGCTGGGAACGAGTAGAAGAAGAATATTTTTTTGAAGATTGGTATTTTTCCATGAATGGATTTTTTCCAAAAATGTATTATGAAGCGATAGTAGCAAAAGAGGGAATAGGAAATATAAATAACATAAGAATAACTTATAATTTTAAAGCTACAAAATATAGATATTATGATTGTGATTCCATTTTAAATTTTGGAAAATATAAGGGGAAAACAGTGAAAGAAATATTTTGTTTATCCCCCAAATATATTTTCTGGTGCTGTATAAACTTAGATTTCTTTTTGGTTGATACAAGTGTTTTATTAAAAAATGCAATAGAAAATAAAAAATGGTATTACAAAGCAATCATATCTATTTTGGAAAAGGCATGGATAAAACTTTTGCATGAACATCAAAAAAATGTGATTGCTCAAAAAAGAGATAGAGAAAATTTTTACGGCAACAATTATATTTCTACTGATTGGAATTTGTGGAATGATAATTTAGATTGGGATCAACAGGATGCTGAATTTTGGGATCAGTTTTAACAAACTTAACCATCGAAATACAATGACTCCCGGTTACTACTTATTAGGCTCGATCATAGGCGACATATCCGGTTCGATCTATGAATTTCACAATATCCGGACAACGGATTTTGAACTTAAAAACCCCGAATCCCATTTTACGGACGACACCGTGTTGACAATAGCCATAGCGGATGCCTTGCTCCATAACAAAGACTTCACCTCGTATGTGCGAAACTGGGGACAAAAGTACGTCGGAGCAGGATATGGAGGTCATTTTATAGGCTGGTTGTTGAACCGGGACGCTGGCCCTTACAACAGTTGGGGGAACGGCTCGGCCATGCGCGTGAGTGCGGTAGGCTATTACGCCCAATCCTTACAGGAAGCTATGCAATTGGCGGAAAATACAGCATCTATTACCCACAACCACCCCGAAGGAATAAAGGGAGCCGAAGCGACAGCCGCCGCTATTTATTTAGCCAGAACGGGGGAATCGAAAGAATATATCCGGGATTTCATAGAGTGGAAAATAGGATATGATTTACATACTCGCACCTGCGATGAAATACGCCCGACTTATAAATTCAATGAATCGTGTCAAGGTACAGTACCGGAAGCCATCATAGCCTTTCTGGAAAGTACGGACTATGTGAACGCCATAAAATTGGCCATTTCTTTAGGAGGGGACAGCGATACACTGGCCGCCATAACCGGAGGAATAGCCCATGCCTATTACAAACATATCCCTGAGGATATTATTGCTTGGGCAATGGATTGCCTGCCGGAAGATATGAGAAAGGTAATAACAGCTTTTGACGAGGAGTGCCAAGTAAAAATGACATGAAATGATATTTAAGGTGTTGTGGCAAAAAATATATGACTTCATCAGGCAGAAACAGATAAAGCGTTTTATCCGTATTCGCCGTAAAATAGGTTTCTCGGACAAAATAGAAAATCTGAAAAGGACGATGTTGTCTTCTGCTACTTCGCAAACTCCATTCGCAGAGAAAGACATAGTTGCCACTTCGACCTTTGGTAAGTTCTTGCCGTTTTGGGAGAGGTATTTGTATTTGTTAGAGGAAAAATATACATCTGGCTTCAAGCATAAAAAAATTGTCCCCTGTTCTCTGAAATGGAAAGATTATTACAGGCGGTTTGCTTTTGAGGGTTGTATGCGTATTATTCCGAAGATAGCAGAGCAGGGTGTTATAAAATGCCCATGTTGTAAGTCAGGGGACTTTGTAATAATCCGCACAAATATTTGTGAAGAACGTTTTATGGGTTGGGAAATGTCTTTGAATAAGGTAAGGCAACTATTCGTTGTTTGTCTGGATTGTGGATTCCTGATAGATTCTTATTGGGTGATGGATAATAACATGTAGTATTTGTCTAGAAATCAAATAGTCCCCTCCCGGAAAAGGAGGGGATTTTTTACTTTAAATAGAAAGTTAAAGTTCTAGATAAATTTTTATATTTGCAGTATCTAGGTTTTTTGTACACTAGTAATATTAACATTTCTTTTGACCGACATATTCCGACTTCGGAATAAACTACTGAGCAAACCAACCATCATTTACTGACCGAAAAATATTTCAGCGCACAACCCGCCTATTATTATATATGGCAGAATGTGCAAAACCGCTCTTTGACTTATTGGAAAAGATAAGGCTTGGCATACAGCCTTTTTTATAGAGTAGCTCCTCGTAGTATGCCGGAGGAGAATAAAATTTTTATAAACATGAATATGGAAAACCCCCAAGAGGGGAAGATTATTTACGCTCCGGGCGGTACAAGGTACTTGGCGGAGAAGATGAAAGACTTGCCGATGAACTGTCTGTTCGACAAAGGCAAAACAGGATGCGGAGGGACAACGATAGCCCTCTGCAACGACAAAAACTACATTGTACTGGTTCCGATGGTGAATCTGATCAAAAATAAACAGGTGCAAGCTGAAAAGGACAGCTATGAAATATTTGGTGTCTACGCAGGAGTTTGCTACGAAGAATTTACGGATTACTGCCAAAGGGTATGGAGCAAAGACCATCCTTTGAAAATCATGTCCACTTACGATTCATTTACAAAAGTGGGAAACTGGCTAAAATCCCTGCATTTTGATCCGTATGCCAACGCACAGACATTGGTGGACGAATACCACATGCTGGCTTACTGGTACAAACTGAAACCGCATATCATGCGCGATGTGATGTCCGATGCGGCGAAGTATGACAACAAATGCTTTATGACGGCTACCCCTTTACGCGGAATGTCATTACTCAGGGAACTGGAAAACTATCCTACCGTAAGGGTAGAATGGGAAGAAAAGGAGCAAAAACACATCCGGCTGATCCCGGTAAGGAGCGTACAAAAATCCTTGGCCGAACTGGTAAGGCAGAAATATGCGGAACGTATAGCCGGAGAAACTGACATCAACCTGCATATCTTTATCAACAGCGTCAATACTTCAGTAAAAATCGCCTACGATTTGGATATCCCACCGGAACACGTGCGGATAGTCTGTTCCGAAAATGATGAGAAAAACATCTATAAAGCAGGCAATAAGTACAAGATCGAGAC
>ERZ856578.858-NODE-858-length-61654-cov-47.903227_pt1 | contig 61654 bp, 60 predicted proteins | sample MGYA00514384_ERZ856578 | MGnify/ENA primary metagenome ERZ856578 (study PRJEB29103, sample SAMN06111958) | human gut metagenome | biome: human gut; feature: ankylosing spondylitis patient; material: healthy_person | host: Homo sapiens | place: China:Hangzhou...
CGCAAATAGGCGGCCCGTATCAGCCAAAAGAGGCCGACAAAAAGCACGACTGAAAAAACACTGTTGCTGATGGGATACCGACCGGCATCGAGCTTCAGCATAGACGTTAGGGCCCACAAGGATAAAAATGCTGACATAAGACACAGTATATTCTGTTTGATTTTAGGCATGCGCTTCCTCCTCCGTTATATACAGCTTTTGAGCGCCTTCAAAACAGCTGTATTCCCCATTTTCTCCAGCAGTATTCCCACTTAACCACCGTTCATCCCAGAAGAAGGGCGAGGCCGCTCGGCCCGACAGCGCTCCTTATTCCCACTCGATGGTGGCGGTGGGCTTGGGGCTTAGGTCGTAGCAGACGCGGTTGACGCCCTTAACCTCTTTCAGAATCCGGTCGGTGATGCGGAACAGGATCGGCCAGTCCACGGCTTCCACCGTGGCGGTCATGGCGTCCACTGTGTTGACCGCCCGCAGGATCACCGGGTACTCGAAGCAGCGGGCGTTATCCCGCACGCCCACCGACTTGAAGTCGGGCACGACGGTAAAATACTGCCACACCTTCTTGTCCAGGCCGGCGGCATGGAATTCCTCCCGCAGGATGGCGTCCGCCTCCCGCACGGCCTCCAGTCGGTCGCGGGTGATGGCGCCCAGGCAGCGCACGCCCAGGCCCGGGCCGGGGAAGGGCTGGCGGTAGACCATCCCGTCCGGCAGGCCCAGCTCCACGCCGCAGGCGCGCACCTCGTCCTTGAACAGCTGCCGCAGGGGCTCCACCAGCTCGAAAGCCAGATCCTCCGGCAGACCGCCGACATTGTGATGGGATTTCACCATTTTGGCGGTTTTGGTGCCGCTTTCCACAATGTCGGGGTAGATGGTGCCCTGGGCCAGGAAGTCGATGCCCTCCAGCTTGCGGGCCTCTTCCTCGAAGACGCGGATGAATTCCGCGCCGATGATTTTCCGTTTCTGCTCCGGATCGGCCACGCCGGCCAGCTTGCCCAGGAAGCGCTCGGAGGCGTCCACATAGACGAGATTCGCACCCAGCTGCTTCTGGAACACCTCGACCACCTGCTCCGGCTCGCCTTTGCGCAGCAGGCCGTGATTGACGTGCACGCAGGTGAGCTGATCCCCGATAGCCCGCAGGAGCAGGGCGGCGACCACGGAGGAATCCACGCCGCCGGACAGGGCCAGCAGCACCTTTTTATCGCCCACCTGACGGCGAACCTCTTCGATCTGATCCGCGATGAAATTCGGCATATTCCAGTTGGCCTCGGCCCCGCAGACGTCGAACACGAAGGGACGCAGCGCATCAGACAGCTTGTCCTCCTCCGGCCAGGCCGCCAGCTGGCGCTCCGTTTTCGCCGCGGGGTGATCCACCGCCAGCACCGGCAGGCCGCAGGCATACACCTCGTCAGCCACGAAAATCTCGCGCCCTTCCACCACATGGTTGGGGCCTCCGTTGACAATGACGCCCTTGACGCCGGGCAGAGCGGTCAGCTCGGCGGCGGAGATGTCGTGCGGATAAATCTCGCTGTACACACCCAGCGCGCGGACGGCGCGGGCGATGGTGGTGTTTTCGGTGCTGCCCAAATCCAAAATGACAATGCGATCCTGTTTCATGCGGGAACCCAGCCTTCCTCTGATAAACTTCCTTTATTTCCTATAGGAGACTATACCACAGGTCGCCCCCTCCAGTCAAACGGTTTGCATTCCAAACGGCCAGGAGGTATAATAAATCAAAAGTACCGTTTGGGAGAACCGTTATGGAGTACAGAAAAGTGGCTTTGGAGGAAATCGACCGGCAGCTGTTCCGCGCGTTTGTCCGGCGGCAGGACGTTACAAAATGCTGGCGGAAGGAGGGCGGCGACTGGGTAATCCGGGACATCGCGTTTATCGACGACTGGAGCGAGGCGGATTATGCGTATCTGGTCACCTGCCTGCGGGGGACGCTGGAAGGTGGGGGCGTGCTGTTCGGCGCGTTTGAGGGCGGTGTGCTCAAGGGCTTCGCGTCGGTGGAGGGCCGGCCGCTGGGGAGCCGGGCCGACATGCTCGATCTTTCGAGCCTGCATGTCTCGCGGGACCGGCGGGGCCAGGGCGCCGGCAGACGGCTGTTCACCCTGGCGGCGGGCTGGGCCAGGGAGCACGGTGCCAGTAAGCTGTACATATCCGCCCATTCGGCGGTGGAAACCCAGGCGTTTTACCGGGCCATGGGCTGCGTGGAGGCGGCGGAATACGACCCCCATCACACGGCCAAGGAACCCTGCGACTGCCAGCTGGAATACCGGCTGACGGCAATCTGAAATCTGGAGACTGGTGTATGGAGAGGGATTCCATTTCGCGCACACTGCGGCGGTTTTCCAACATGCGTTACCTGCTGGTGCTGGAGGGCATCGGCGTGGGCGCGGCGGCGGGGCTGGTGACGGTGCTGTTCCGGGCGGTGCTGAGCCAAGGGGAAACGGTGCTGCACGCGGCGCTGGCCTTCGGGACGGCCCACCCCTATTTTATTCCCCTGTGGTTCGTCATCCTGCTGGGGGCTGCCGGGCTGGTGACTTACCTGCTCAAATGGGAGCCGCTGATCAGCGGCTCGGGTATTCCCCAGGTGGAGGGGGAGATGCAGGGACGCATCCGCACCGTCTGGTGGCGGGTGCTGCTGGCCAAGTTCTTAGGCGGCCTGCTGACCATCGGGGCGGGGCTGGCGCTAGGCCGGGAGGGGCCCTCCATCCAGCTGGGCGCCATGGCCGGCAAAGGGGTCTCCCGGCTGACCAAGCGGGTGCGCACCGAGGAAAAACTGCTGATGACCTGCGGGGCCAGCGCGGGGCTGGCTGCGGCCTTCAACGCGCCGCTGGCCGGGGTGCTCTTTTCCCTGGAGGAGCTGCACAAGAACTTCTCGCTGGATGTGCTGCTGCCGGCCATGGCCTCCTCCATCACGGCGGACGTGATTTCCCGCTATATATTCGGTCTGAAGCCGGTTTTTGATTTTTCGGGCATCGCCATGATGCCGCTGAAAAACTACTGGCTGGTGCCGGTGCTGGGGCTGATTCTCGGCCTGTTCGGCGTGCTGTACAACCTGTGCGTTGACAAGGCGCAGAACCTATACGATAAAATCAAAATCCCCTATATCAAAACCGCCATTCCCTTCGTGCTGGCGGGAATCCTGGGCTTTGTCTGGCCGGCCGTCCTGGGCGGCGGCCATGGGCTTATCGCGGGTCTCACCGGGCAGACCGCCCTATGGGGGCTGTTGGGGCTGCTGGCCGTCCGGTTCGCGTATTCCATCCTCAGCTTCAGCGCGGGGGTGCCGGGCGGGATTTTCCTGCCGCTGCTGGTGCTGGGCGCGGTGGCGGGCAGCCTGGTGGGCGGGACGGCGGCCGCCGTCGGGCTGGACGTACATCTGGAGAATTTCGTAATTCTGGGCATGGCGGGATATTTCGCGGCGGTGGTGCGGGCGCCAGTGACCGGCATACTGCTCATCTGTGAAATGACGGGAACGCTGTCCCACATGCTGTCCCTGGCCATGGTGTCCCTCATCGCCTACGCCACGGCGGATTTGCTCCGCTCCAAGCCGATATACGATCAGCTTCTGCACCGGATGCTGCGCAAGCGCCGGCCGGAGGCGGAGAAAGCCGCCTCCGGGGACAAGGTGCTGGTCAACGCGCCGGTGCACCTGGGCGCGCCGGCCTGCGGCAAACGGATCGGCGACGTATCCTGGCCTGCAGGGTGCCTCATCGTTTCCGTCCGGCGGGGCGAGGAGGAGCTGGTTCCTAAAGGGAACACCCGGCTGCGGGCGGGGGACGATATCACCGTGCTGTGCGACGAATACCACAGCGAAGAGGTATACCGCGCGCTGGAGGAACAGTGCAAATCCACCGTCATTCCCCGCCGCACTCATTTGAAATAAGAAGGGAGGCCCGCCGTGGTCCCTTTTCTGCGTTTCTTACGGCGTTTCGGACGGCGGAGCGCCCGCTATTTCACCCATTTTCAAAAGAGCGTCGCTGAGAAAAACTGGATCGCCATCCGGCGGGTCAGCGTGTGCAGCCTGGCGCTGCTCACCGGCTATTTTGTCATGGCTCTGTTTTGTGTTCCGGCAAACGATTCTGCTGGCGACCTACGGGGCGTTTATCCTCCCTTACATCGGGCTGGTGGCTTACACCCGCCGGAAAAAGGGCGTCCCCTCCGCGCGGCAGGCGGAGGCGGTCTGCCTTGCCTACATCGTCCTCATCATGACGTTCATCACCATTATCAGTGTGTTCCCCTATCCCGGCAGGCCGGCGATATTCTTTTCTCTGTTCTGCCTGCTGATGAAGCAGAATCTGAACATAAAACGTAGAATCATCTTTATTGGCTGTATTTTTATGTTGTGTTTCTTAGTGGTATTATTTGTAGCGATACGCGTAGTTTTAATATGAAAAAAGCTTTAACTGGTGCCGTAACGAATAAAAACGCTAATATAGAGCCTTAGTTTAACGACGCACCATTGGCTTGCTAAATGCCTATGGGGGCATCAGGATATTTTGCTGTGAACTACCGGTACGACAGTTCGGACAGACCGGTCATCAAATACTATAATAACGATAGCCCGGGCAACGCAGGGTACCACACGGTGTACAACGCGAATGGGCTGGTGGGGCTGCACAAGGAGAAATGATGGGGATTTCATGGAGCGCGATGCGCAGAATATTGGAACGGGAAAACATTTGCGATTCACTAAAGGGGCGGATTCAATATTTCGCCACCAGATACAGCAAGTCACACGATCAGGAGGGACGTGTGGCGATACGCTTGGATGGAAAAGAAGTTTTCAAATCCTGCTTTTATGATTGGGACAGAAAGCGGGATGAAGCGTGGGACGAAATCAACACAGAAGCCGGCAGAAAAACAAGCTATTTGGAATCCGGCGAACAGATGGAACTCGGCGCGCTAAACAGAGGCGGCTTTGACCAATACGCTTTTTATGCCGCCTTTCATACCTACCAAAACAGCAGCATTGACGAGAGTCTCATTTCCCCCGATCCAGTCGTGCGGTTATTCGCCATCATGGACAGGCGGGTTGGTAAGCGGCGGCTGCAAACACTGACGCTGGAAGTTGAGGAGCAGCCGGAATGGTTACAAACATTTTATCGTCTGCGACTGGCGGCGGACGGAGTACAGCCAACAAAAAAGAGCTAACGGATTCTTTGTGATCCGTTAGCTCTTTTCTACGAATATCCTAAATATTGCACCTGCCACATACAGGCTTAGCGGCTCTGCTCCATCATTCCCACTCGATCGTGGCCGGGGGCCGGTAAGCCCCCGGTAGCGCTCGCCTCTTTATTCCCATTCGATCGTGGCCGGGGGCTTACTGGTGATGTCGTATACCACACGGTTGACGCCTTTTACCTCGTTGACGATGCGGTTGGAGGCGGCCGCCAGGACGTCCAGCGGAATCCGCGCCCAGTCGGCGGTCATGAAATCCGTGGTGGACACCGCCCGCAGGGCGATGGTGTAATCATAGGTACGGCCGTCCCCCATAACGCCCACCGAACGCATATCGGTGATAACCGCGAAATACTGATTCAGCTCCCGCGAGAGGCCGGCACGCGCCACCTCCTCGCGGAAAATGGCGTCCGCCTGTCGGAGGATATCCAGCCGATACGGGCTCACCGCACCGATGCACCGCACCGCCAGCCCGGGGCCGGGAAAGGGCTGCCGCCAGACCATCTCCTCCGGCAGACCCAGCTCCAGCCCCGCCTGCCGCACCTCGTCCTTGAACAAATCTCGCAGCGGCTCGCACAGCTTGAGCTGCATCCGTTCGGGCAGGCCGCCCACATTGTGGTGGCTTTTGATGACCGCGGCCTTGTCGCTGCCGCTTTCAATGACATCCGGATAAATGGTGCCCTGTACCAGAAAATCCACCTGGCCGATTTTCGCAGCCTCTTCCTCGAAGACCCGAATAAACTCCTCGCCGATGATCTTGCGCTTCTGCTCTGGCTCGGCCACCCCATCCAAGCGGGTGAGGAACCGATCCGCCGCGTCCACCCGCACGAAGTTGAGATCGTAGTGTCCCCGGAACATAGCCTCCACCATGTCCCCCTCGTCCTTACGCAGCAGGCCGTTATCCACAAAAATGCAGGTCAGCTGGCTGCCCACCGCCTTGGCCACCATTACGGCGGCCACCGAGGAATCCACGCCGCCCGACAAGCCGCAAAGCACCCGGCTGTCCCCGATCTGCTCCCGAATGGCGGCGACGGAGGTCTCCACGAAGGAGTCCATCCGCCAGTCGCCCGCGCAGCCGCAGATCTCGAACAGGAAATTCTTCAGCATCTGCGCACCATTTACGGTATGCAGCACCTCGGGATGGAACTGGACGGCATACAGCCCATTCGCCGCGTCCTCCATCCCCGCGCAGGGGCAGTGGGGGGTGGAGGCGTTGACCGCGAAGCCCGCAGGCAGGGTATTGATATAATCGGTATGGCTCATCCAGCAAAGCTGCTCCGGCTCCAGCCCCTTAAACAGGAGGCTGTCGGTGCGCACAGTGACGGCCGTGCTGCCGTATTCCCGCTCGGCGCTTTCCACCAGGCCGCCCTTCAGGAACGCCATCAGCTGGGCGCCGTAGCAGATACCCAGCACGGGAATGCCCAAGGAAAGAATTTCCGCTGGGCAGCGGGGAGAATCCTCCAGATACACGCTGTGGGGGCCGCCGGTGAAGATGATCCCCTTATAGCCCGCCGCCCGGATGTCGTCGAGGGAGGTCTTATACGATTTCACCTCGGAATACACCCCGGCCTCCCGCACCCGCCGGGCAATGAGCTGGTTATACTGCCCGCCAAAATCCAGAACCAATACCGTTTCTTTCGCCATACGCCGTTCCTAACCTTTCCTTTTCCTATCATCAAAGGGGCAGGTGCGCGCACCTGCCCCTTGTATTCAGCGGACGATCAGCTCGTCGCGGCCGGGGCCGTTGGACACCATGGTCACCGGCACACCCAGCTCCTTCTCAATGAACTCTACATACTTCCGGCAATTCTCCGGCAGATCCTCGTACTTCTTGATGCCGCGCACATCGCTCTTCCAGCCGGGCAGAACCTCCAGCACCGGCTTGCAGCGGTTCAGGGTGGGGGTGGTGGGGAAATCCTTCAGAATTTTGCCGTCCACCTCGTAGCCCACGCACACCGGAATCTCGTCCAGATAGCCCAGCGCGTCGATGACGGTCAGCACGGCCTGGGTCGCCCCCTGGGCCTGCACGCCGTAGCGGGAGGCCACGCAGTCGAACCAGCCCATGCGGCGGGGACGGCCGGTGGTGGCGCCGAATTCGCCGGCGTCGCCGCCGCGCACCCGCATCTCCTGGGCCTCATCCCCGAAAATCTCACTGACGAAGGCGCCGGCGCCCACGGCGCTGGAATACGCCTTGACCACCACCACGATGTCCTCGATGGCATAGGGCGGCAGGCCCGCGCCGATGGCACCGTAGCCCGCCAGGGTGGAGGAGGAGGTCACCATGGGATAAATGCCGTAATCCGGATCCTTCAAGGCGCCCAGCTGGCCCTCCAGCAGGATGGTCTTCCCCTCTTTGAGCGCATCCCGCAGGAAATGGAAGGTATCCGCCACATAGGGCGCAATGGCGTCCCGCTGTTCCATCAGCTGGGCGAACACCTGATCCACGTTGAGGGCCGGCTTATGATACAGCTCCTCCAGCAGCACGTTCTTGACGGCCAGAACGCCCCGCAGCTTGTCGTAGGCGTAATCCTCGTCGAACAGCTCGTTGATTTCAAAGCCGATTTTCGCGTATTTATCCGAATAGAAGGGGGCGATGCCCGATTTGGTGGAGCCGAAGGACTTGCCGCCCAGCCGCTCCTCCTCGTACTGATCGAACAGCACGTGATAGGGCATGACCACCTGGGTGCGGTCGGAGACCATCAGGCGGGGCTTGACGCCCTTTTCCTTCAGGGCCGCCGCTTCTCTGAGAAACTTGCCGATGTCCAGCGCCACCCCGTTGCCGATGATGTTGGTGATGTGATCGTAAAACACGCCGGAGGGCAGCTGGTGCAGCGCAAACTTGCCGTACTGGTTGATGATGGTGTGCCCCGCGTTGCTTCCGCCCTGAAAGCGGATGACCACGTCGGATTCAGCCGCCAGCACGTCGGTGATCTTCCCTTTGCCCTCGTCGCCCCAGTTGGCGCCTACGATTGCTCGAACCATGAGGTTTCCTCCTGTTTCACAGGCGCGTGTCCGCGCCGTCGTTTTCCGTACGGTCTCAGCATACCACAGGTTTTTACATAAGTAAAATGCATATTCCTTATAAACGGCATGCGGTTTTGTTATGGAAGCAGCAGGTTTAGCAGCCGTTCCGCCGCCTTGGAGCCGGGGGCATGCCCCCGCACGACGCAGATGCGCCGGGGCGGCAGCTCTTTCTCCAGCGGCACCCGCACCACCTCGCCGGCGGCCAGCGCTTCCTCCGCGAAAGCGGCCACCACGCAGCCCACGCCCAGGTTTCGGCGGGCGAACTGCACGATGAGGCTGCTGGTCGCCAGCTCGAACTCCGGAGCCAGGACGACGCCGTTCTCCGCGAAGAAGCGATCGATATACCGGCGGGTGCTGGTGTTGCTCTCCAGGCAAATCACCGGAAGTTTCTCCAGCGCCCGCAGGGGCAGGGGAGAGGCGGCCAGATGGGCGAAGGCCTTCCCGGCCACAAAAATGTCCCGGATCTCGCCCACCGGGGTGAGGGAGAAATCGCCGGCCTCCTCGGCCGGCTCGCTGACAATACCGAAATCGATGCACCCCTGCTCGAGAAACCGGATAGTTTCGGGGGTGGGGCCGTTGGTAACGTGGATTTTCACCCCAGGATATTCCCGGTGGAAGGCCTCAAGATAGGGAAGAAGGAAAAACTGCAGGGTCATGTCGCTGGCCCCGACGCAGATTTCCCCACTCTCCAGGTTCACCTGCTCGTAGAGCTTTTTCTCCCCCTGCCGGATCTGCTCCAGCCCCGCGGACACATGGCGGAACAGGGTCTCCCCCTCGCCGGTGAGCTGCACCCCCTTGGGGGTGCGGACGAACAGGGGACAGCCCAGCTCCTCCTCCAGCCGCCGGATATTCCGGCTGACCGCGGGCTGAGAGAGATACAGAGCCTGGGCGGCCAGGGTAATGCTTTTATCCCGGGCGACCTGACAGAACACCCGATACAAATCCAGGCTGGCCCCCACAGGTCTTCCTCCCTCCGCCGTCAGACGTTGATTTCCGCTTGATAGCCCAGGTCGTCCTGGTACTTCTCCAGCACCGGCGCCACTTCGCTCGCCAAGAACTCCCGGGTCTGTTCCGGCGCGCGCCCCACATACCGGCGGGGCTCCAGCACGCTCTGCAGATCTTCCAGGGTTACGCCGAAGGTGGCGTCCCCCGCGATGCGCTCGAGCAGGTCGTTGACGCCGTCCCCCTGCTTGACCCGGCGGGCAGCCTCCATGGAATGGGTGCGGATGGCTTCGTGCAGCTCCTGCCGGTCGCCGCCCCGCTTGGCGCAGTCCATCATGATATTCTCGGTGGCCATGAAGGGCAGTTCCCGGCGGAGATCCCGATCAATGACCGCCGTGTTGACCACCAGGCCGTCCACCACGTTGACCACCAGCGACAGGATGGCGTCCACGGCTAAGAAGCCCTCGGCGACGCTGATGCGCTTGTTGGCGCTGTCGTCCAGCGTCCGCTCAAACCACTGGGTGGAGGCGGTCATGGCCGGATTGAGCGCGTCGGCCACCACGTAGCGGGCCAGGGAGGCGATGCGCTCGCTGCGCATGGGATTGCGCTTATACGCCATGGCGGAGGATCCGATTTGATGCTTTTCAAAGGGCTCCTCCACCTCCTTGAGATGCTGGAGCAGGCGGATGTCGTTGGAGAATTTGGCCGCGCTCTGGGCGATGCCGGACAGGGTGGAGAGGATGGCGGCGTCCAGCTTGCGGGGATACGTCTGCCCCGACACGGGGAAGCAGGAGGCATACCCCATCTTTTCAGCGATTTTCTGATCCAGCAGGCGGCATTTCTCGTGGTCGCCCTCGAACAGCTCAAGAAAGCTGGCCTGGGTGCCTGTGGTGCCCTTGGAGCCCAGCAGCCGCGCCCGGGACAGGCGGTATTCCACCTCGTCCAGGTCCATCAGGAATTCCTGAGCCCACAGGGTGGCGCGCTTGCCCACGGTGGTGGGCTGGGCGGGCTGGAAGTGGGTGAAGGCCAGGGTGGGCAGATCGGCGTATTCCCCGGCGAACTTGCCCAGCAGAGCGATGGCGTTGACCAGCTTTTTGCGCACCAGCCGCAGGGCGTCGTACAGGATGATGAGGTCGGTGTTATCCCCCACGTAGCAGCTGGTGGCGCCCAGGTGGATGATGCCCTTGGCGTTCGGGCACTGCTGGCCGTAGGCGTAGACGTGGGCCATCACGTCGTGGCGCACTTCCTTTTCCCGGGCGGCGGCCACGTCGTAATTGATATCGTCCGCGTGCGCCTGCAGCTCAGCAATTTGTTCGTCGGTGATGGGCAGCCCCAGCTCCTGCTCGGTCTGGGCCAGCGCGATCCACAGCCTGCGCCAGGTGCGGAACTTGTTGTCGGGAGAAAACAGATACTGCATCTCCTTGCTGGCATAGCGGGAGGAAAACGGGGTTTCGTATTGGCTTGGCATGGCGAGCCCTCCTATTATAACAATCCTATTGTGTCTCATTGTACAGGTTTTTCGCCCGGGGCGCAAGCCTGTCCCTGCCAACTTTTGCTCCCGCATGGTTGAATTTTTTAGCGGGTACGTGTATACTGGAAGCACAGAAGCCGACGGTTGTGTGCGCGAGAAAACGGCCGCCGCTATTTGAAAGGCAGGGAATTTGTGATGAAACGCTCCTTCTCCTCTATACGCGCCGCCGTGATGGCCGCCGCGCTGACGGCCGCGGGCGCGGTGTCCGCCGCGGCGGACGGGCTGTCTCCCGCCACGGGCGAACGCACCCGCGTGCTTCCCTTCGTGCTGGGGGCCGTCGGCCTGGTGGCCGTGGCCGCCCTGATTGTGCTGACCGTGATGGACGCGAAAAAGAAAAAGAACACGCCGCCTCCGACGGACACGCCCCCCACGCCTCCGACGCCGCCCGCCGGGCCGAACGACGATGCGGACGGTCTGTAAAGCCGCCGTTTTCTTAGCGCTTTCCGCCCTGCTGGCCATGCCCGCCCTGGCGGACGAAACGCCGGGACAGAAAGCGGTGAGAGAAGCCCGGGAAGCCACGGCGGCCGAATGCGAGGAAGTGGTATTCAGTCTTCTGTCCTACTCCCGCTATTTCGATCTGGACGCTATGATCGGTTTTCCGGTTCACGGTTTCCGCCAGGATAACCCGGCGACGGCCTATCGCGAGGCGGGGAGCCTGGACGGCGCGCTAAGCGATGCGACCGTCTGGAAATTCCAGGTGGAAGGCAACGAGGTTTTCACCATGCAGCGCGGCGCAGACGGCCTCTGGACGACGGCCGGACATGCTGTCGACGCACAGACCTTTATTGACACGGACGCGGTCGCCGCCGCCATCGACGGGGAAGACGCCCTGCGGCAGGCGCCGTCGATTTCACTGAAGTTCGCCTCCTCTTCCTACTGCCAGACGTATTTTGCCCTGATCCTGGCTGACGGCCGAGAGTGGGTGGTGCCTTTCGGCTCCCATCCCGACAGAACCGGCCTGGAAAACGGCCGCCTGTACACGGCGGCGATGGCCATGCGCCCCCTGGAGATATACGAAGGCGCCGGCTCCGCCCCGCCGATTGTCACCATGCCGGGATGTGTCTCGCTGCTGCCGTATGTATTAGCGGGGACGGGGGTGCTTCTGGCCGGAATCATTCTTGTCCTGCTGCTCCACAAAAAACACGCCCGTAAAAAAGCCCGCCGTTAAAGGCGGGCTTTTTTCATCCGGGCAGCACAAACTGCACCAGCACCATGTAGACCACGGTGCCGCCGGCAATGCTCAGCATCATATTTTTTCTCCACAGATGCAGGCCGGCCACCGCCGCCACCGCGATGGCCTCCGGCAGGCCGAAGGGGCTGACCGTTATCGACACCTCTTTGAGGCAGTACACCACCAGCAGGCCGATAATGGTATAAGGCAGGGCCTTGCCCAGGTACTGGATATACCGGGGCGTTTCCTTATGCTCTGGAAAAATGACGAACGCCAATGCCCGGGTGAACACCGTGGTCAGGGCGATGATGCCGAAAAACAGCAGCGTTTGGGCGGTACTCATAGGTCACCCCGTTTCTCGATAGGCCCCCGCAGCAGGGTCACCAGCACCAGAATGACGATCATGGCAGGAATCAGAAACTTTTCCGGTCCCAGCACTATCCGGCACAGCAGGGCGGCCCCCAGGCCGATGAGCACCGGCAGATGGTTGGAGGTGGCCTTCCATTGATTGATGAAAATCACCACAAACATGGCCGTCAGCACAAAATCGATCCCCGCCGTGTTGAAGCTCACCAAGCCGCCCAAAAGACCGCCCGCCACCGAGCCCGCTATCCAATACGAATGGTCGAGCAGGGCGATGAAAAACAGGAACCATTTACGGCTGACCCCTTCCGGCGGCGGGGAGCTGCACAGCAGGGAGAAGGTTTCGTCCGACATGGCAAAAATCAAATACGGCTTCAGCCTCCCTGTACCGCCCAGCCTGTCCAGCATGGCAATGCCGTAGAAAAAATGGCGGGCATTGACCATCAGGGTCATCAGACAGGCGCTCAGAGGATGGAACCCCATGCCCAGCATGCCGACGGACACAAACTGCATGGAGCCGGCGTAGATGAAGGTGCTGGTCAGCAAGGCCCAGACGACGCCGTACCCCTTGGTGCTGAGCAGCACGCCGTAAGCCGCGCCCAACGCCAGATACCCGGTCAGTATCGGCAGGGTGTGCGGGAACGCCGCCCGCAGGGCCTTGATTTTCTCCCCCATATACCTTCCTCCTTAGCCGTCGCTAATTTATCAGTATACGCTTCCTGTCTCGCCACCGTCAAGCCCGCTGCAGCCTTTATATATAATATAAGGTAATAAGAAGAAAGACCTGGTTGTCCGTCCCGCCGCTTTATGTTATAATAGGTAGGATATTAATTACAGCGAATCCGATCCGCCCGGGCGGATCTACGGAAAGGCATGAAATACCACCATGACAAAGGAAATCACCAGTTTCGACGAACTGGATCTGCGGGAGCCTACATTGAAGGCGCTGCAGCGCATGGGCTTTACCGCCCCCACCCCCATCCAGGCTCAGACCATTCCCGTAATGATGGATGGGCACGATCTCATTGCTAAGGCCCCCACCGGCACGGGGAAAACCTGCGCGTTCGGCATCCCGCTGCTGGAATGCCTGGATCCGGACTGCACCGATATCCAGGCGGTCGTCGTCTGTCCCACCCGCGAATTGTGTCTGCAGATTGCGGAGGAGCTGCGCCAGCTGGCCGCCTTCCGCCCCGATGTGCGCATCGCCGCCATTTACGGCGGACAGCCCATCGGCAAGCAGCTGACCGCTTTAAAAAAGAACCCCCACATCGTGGTCGCCACCCCCGGCCGGCTGCTGGATCATATGGGCCGGCGCACCGCCTGGCTGGGCAACGTCTACACCGCCGTGCTCGACGAGGCGGACGAGATGCTGAAAATGGGCTTCATCAAGGACGTGCGCCGGATCCTCAACGCCACCCCGGCCGACACCCAGGTGGTCATGTTCAGCGCCACCATTTCCCGGGATGTCATGGACGTGGCCTGGGAATACCAGCACAACGCTGTAGAAATCTCGGTGGCCGCGGAAGGGGACAACCGTCCCCAGATTGACCAGTACGGCCTGATGTCCTCCGGTTCCCGCCGGCTGGAGGACATGACCCGGATTATTGACCAGATGGACTATCACCGGGTCATGGTCTTCGCCAACATGAAAACCTCGGTGCGCCAGCTCTGCGATCGCCTGCATAAACAGGGCCGATCGGTGGACTGCCTGCACGGGGATATTCCTCAGTCCCAGCGCAATCAGGTCATGACCGGCTTTCGAGAAGGGAAGTTCGAAATCCTGGTAGCCACCGACGTGGCCGCCCGCGGAATCGACGTGGACGACGTGGAAGCGGTATTCAACTACGACATTCCGGACGAGAATGAGTATTATCTTCACCGCATCGGCCGCACCGGCCGGGCCAAGCGCCGGGGCGCGGCATACACCTTCATGACCCCCGACGACCGGTTCCGCATCCGGGATATTAAGAAATACACCCACTCGGAAATCGAGGAAATCCTCTTTGCCGCGGACGGCCGCCTAACTCACAAGGACGGCTCCCCCCTGGCGCAGGCCGCCGACACCGCCTCCACCGAGGACATCTGACACAGCCTTTAAAAAAGACGGACGCAAACGCGTCCGTCTTTTTTATCTCCCTTTTTCCTGTTTTCGGCAAGTTCACTTTTCCCGGCTTCCCACCGCCTGTCCGGGAGAATTCCGACCGGTTTTCGACAGCCCGCCAAGGGGTGACGGCCGCGCGGCGGGGAGAAGGAAACTGGTAATTGCCGCCGATTTGTATATATATTCATTAAATTTATATATTTATTCCAAACGAGTGGGCTAGTATATGCGTTTTTCTCGACTTTATTCTTGTTTTCGAGCTGCAAACACGGTTTTTGGGTGGTTACAAACCTGTTACTTTTGTCTGGATGCACAAATTTTACGCAAAAGAATTCATTCTCAAATTCAAAAACCAGATTTGTAATTATTTTCCATATTTGATGGCAACCTGCATGAAACCCTGTGGCTCTTTTCCAGTTGCCGGATGGCTTTCACCGAAAACCACGCTTTCATCCCCGCTTTTGCCGCAATTCCCACCGCTCCGCTGAAAAAACGTCTTCCTGTCCATTGGAAAAGAATTTCAGCGGATATTTGTACTTTTCCAACAAAATTTGGATTTCTAAAGCCATTTGACAAGGCGGTTTGGTGTGCGTATAATACAGAGACGCGGAGACCCATCCACAAACGAACCAATCCGGATGCGTACCGGGAGCAAAGTCCGGCGCATTTTTGTACCGGCCTCATAGGCCGGGTATACTATGGAAGCCAGCGGCGCTGACAAGACGCGGAGACCCCATATGGAGGAACCCGTGCACCGGCTTCTCAGAGAAGAAAGGGAGTTCTACCGATGGAAACCGTATACCGCATGGCCACGGCACTGGTGCGCGCATTGCGTAGCCGCCTGTTTGCCGCCGCCGCTCTCGCTGTGATGACCGCCGCCATGGTGGCTGTGGTCACAGTGAACACTCACGCCGTCACGGTAGTGGACGGCGATACCAGCAAGGTGGTCCTCACCCTCAACGAGGATCCCTACTATGTGCTGAAAACCGCCGGCGTGACATTGGGTAAGGACGACGTGGTGCAAACTGCGGAGAATGGCCAGCGTACCGCCTCCATTGAAATCACCCGCGCTTTCAACGTGCAGATCAACGCCGACGGCGTGAGCACCCTGGTCGCCATGACCGGAGGCACCGTGGCGGACGCGCTGGAAAAAGCCCAGATTACCGTGGGCGAGCACGACACCCTAAATGCGGATCCGGCCGCTCCGGCGACAGAGGGGATGAACCTCACGATCGAACGGGTGCAGTACCGGGAGCATACCAAAACCGAAGCCATCGCCTACACCACCTCCACCCGTTATACCAATGTCCTGCCCAAGGGGAAAACCCAGATTAAGCAGGCGGGGCAGAACGGGGTGAAAACCCTGACCTACCGGGATCGCATCGTGGACGGCCAGGTGGTGGAAACCGAGTTGGTGGGCGAAGCCGTGACCAAAAAAGCGGTGGAAAAAATCGTGCTCAAGGGCACGGTTGTAGGCACGCCCATGTCCAAAGCGCCGTTTGACATCGAGCTGGATTCCGCCGGGCAGCCGCTGAAATACAAATCCATGATTTCCGGCAAGGCCACGGCCTACACCTCCGATCGGGGGGACTCCGGCACGATCTGCTCCACCGGCATGAGGGCCCAGGTGGGCGTGGTGGCGGTCAATCCCAAGCGGATCCCCTACGGCAGCAAGCTGTATATCACCTCTCCCGATGGGTCGTATGTCTACGGGTATGCCATCGCAGGGGATACGGGCGGCGGCGTGCGCAAAAACGCGCTGGTGGCCGACCTGTTTATGGACACCTATGAGGAATGCATTCAGTTCGGCCGCCGAACCATGAATGTGTATATTCTGGAATAATTGCGCCCTTTTCCGCTCCCGCCATAGGCGGGAGCGGATTTTTGCGTCCGTCGAACCCCGCTTTTTCGCCGGGGATCGACGGGTTCCCGCTTCAGGGAATCCCCTTCTACAGAATCCGCGCCGCCCATTGACCTTTGGCCCGCCATGCGGTACAATAATAGAATGGGTGAATGTGACCCCATTGGCCTTCAGTCAAGAATTTCGATACCATATGCGAGAGGACGGTCATTCGCTGTGAAAGTGTCTCCCTCTATTTTGACCTGTGATTTCGCCCATCTGGCCGAGGAGTTGGCCTTTGTGGAAAGCAGCGGGGCCGACATGCTGCATCTGGACGTGATGGACGGTGTCTTTGTGCCCAATCTCAGCTTCGGCCCGCCGGTCATCCGGCGTCTGCGCCCGCTGACCAGCCTGCCCTTCGACGTTCATCTGATGATGGCGTATCCGCAGCGGTTGCTGGACGCCTTTGCCGAGGCCGGAGCGGATCTTATTAACATCCATGCGGAATGTGCCTCCCCGCTTAAAGAGACCCTTTCGCAGATCCGGTCTTTAGGGAAGCGGGCGGCTTTGACCCTCAAGCCGGCCACCCCGGCCGAGGCGGCGTTCCCCTATCTGGAGCAGCTGGACATGGTACTGGTGATGACGGTAGAGCCCGGCTTTGGAGGACAAGCCTTTATGGCGGACATGCTGCCGAAAATCGCCGCCCTGCGGGCAGAAATTGAGCGCCGGGGCCTGTGTGTGGATATTCAGGTGGACGGCGGAATCAACGCCGCGACGGCGCAGCAGGCGGCAAAAGCCGGCGCAACCGTCGCCGTGGTGGGCAACGCCCTGTTCACGTCGTCGGATGCGCCGGCTCTGGTCAGACAGATGCAGGCCCTGTAGGCTTCTTTAATGATGGCGGTTGCCTTCCATCGCCTGCCACAGGCGGGGAAGAGCGTCGCCGATGGCCAGGGGCTGTCCATGCTCCGCCGCGAACGCGGCGGCGGCATCCCCTTCGCCGGCCGGCTGAGCGAACTCCTGCAGCAGGGCGCTGGCTTCCTTGGTCAGCGGCATGGCGGGATACAGCACCAGCCCATACGCGCCGCCGAGCTGATACAGCGAGCTGCCGGCCGTCAAGGTTCTTTCCGGGGCGTCTCCCCGCTGCGCCTGCAGCCGGTTCCAGTTCTCTGCCAGCCGGAAAAGCCCGTCGATATCGGGCACCCGGTATATGTAAGGGCCCACGGCCTTTTTCATCCGCACCCGCCGCCGGGCGTAAGCCGGGGTGAGCAGTAGCAAGCAGCCATCTTCCAGCGGAATGGCCTCCACGGTCAAATCGCCGTTATGATGAAACCCGGTTTCCTGCCGGGCAAGCAGCAGCAGCCGCTGAATCGCCCGCTGGGTTTCCGCGTTGCGGTAATCCAGCCGATCGAAGGTCAGCCCCATTTCCTCCAAATCCTCATTGGACAGCACAATTTTTAAGCATCCGCTCTCCAGCAGTTCCATTTTCAAGGCAAGCCCCCCTTATCGTTCGGGGGACTGCTGATCCCCCACCGTCCGCCGACGGATTTTCTCCGGATATCTTCATGATAATACACGCATTTCCCCTTTACAAGGCACAAAAATTGTCAGTCCCGCTTGCCTCCGGTTGATCGGCGGCGCCGGACGGCGGCGTTTTGTTCCGCGTGGTTTCATTAAGGCTTGTGCCTGGTCTTTTCCCAAGGGGGGACCGGCGACAAAGCTCGGAAAGGACAGAATTTAGCCTATGATTTTCTGGAATCGCGGCATCCGCATTCCTCACGATAAAGAGCCGGCCGCCTCCCGCGGCATTCTGCCGTTTTCCCCCGCCGGGCCGGTGCTCGTTCCCTTATGCTACGGCGACACGTCGGAGGCCCTGCCCGCGGCCGCAGCCGGCGCCCAGATCGGCCGTGGGGAGGTGCTGAGCGACCCCGGCGGCGATACTCCTTCCTTCGCCACGGTAACCGGAACCTTCGAGGATATCCGGACCATCAGTCACCCGGTGGTGGGCCAAGTTTCCTGCGCGGTGCTGCGTCCCCGGCCGGAAGAAAATCCTCCCCCACCCCAACCGGCGCTTCTGACTGCGCAGGAGGCCGAAGCCGCGGACGCCCTAGAGACCGACGCCATTCTGGGCGCGGCCCGGCGGGCGGGTATCATCGACGAGCTCGATGGGATTCCTCTCCACTTGAAATTAGCCGACTGGAAGGACAAGGCCTTCGATGTGCTCGTCGCTGACGGAACCGAGGCGGAGCCCTACGCGTCCTCCGCCTGGGCTGTTCTCACCGAATCGGCCGAGGATGTGTGGCGCGGTTTGGCCCTGGCCGCCCGCGCGGCCGGCATTCCCCGGTATCACGTGGCCGTCCTTCTGCCAACCAAGCGGCGGCGGCCCCTGGCCCAGAGGCTGGGGGAGGAGGCGGTCTATCAGGTGCGCTCCAAATACCCGGCGGATCGCCTGACGGGCGGCGCGGGGCGTTCCGCCGTCTGCCGCATCGGGGTACAGGCGGCGCTGGCCCTCTGCCGTGCCGCCGCCCTGGGAGAGCCGCAGACGTCCTGCGTTCTCACCGTGGCCGGTGACGCCGTGGCCAACCCGCAGAACGTCCGCGTCCCCTTTGGAACGCCGGCGGGGGAGGTGCTGCGCGCCTGCGGGTTGTCAAGCGATCCGCAGTACCTCATTTTCGGCGATGCCATGACCGGCGTGACGGCCGACAGCGTGGACACGCCCATTCTGCCCGGCACCACCTGTCTGCTGGCCCTGGTCAGCCGGACGGTTCTCGCCCCGCAGCCCTGCATGGGCTGCGGCCGGTGCGCCCGTGTCTGCCACGCCGACCTGCTGCCCTACGAAATCGTCCGGCGGCTGGAAAACATGCATTACGAACGGCTGGTGTCTCTTGAACCGGAAGCCTGCGACGGCTGCGGCGCCTGCTCTCATGTCTGCCCAGCCGGGCGGGACGTGACGGCCAAGGTGCTGGAGGCCCGGCAGACCCGCGGGACAATTTTCCTGAACTGGGGGGACGACGATGACGCTTAACAAAGGGTTCGCCCCTCACCTGCGGCGGACGGAACGGGCTTCGTACATGAGCCTGGACGTGCTCATCACCCTGATCCCCTTGTGTATTTTTTCTTCGGTATATTACGGGTTTCGACCGGTTTTGCTGGTGCTGACAGGTATGATAACGGCGATGGCCTGCGAACTGCTTTGCTGTGCGTTCCTGCGCCGCCGCCCCACCCTCCTGGACGGCACCGCCGCCGTGACCGGCGGGCTTATCGGGGCCATGATGTCCCCGCTGACCCCGTACTGGGTGCCGGCGCTGGGGGCCGCCTTCGCCATCGTGGTGGTCAAGATGCCCTTCGGCGGCACCGGCCGCAATGTCTTCAACCCCGCCGCCGCCGGCATGGCGGTGGTCACCCACTGCTTTTCCACCCGGCTGTTCCTCTATCCGGATCCCTCTCTAAACGCGCCTCTCGCCCTGAGCGGCGATTTGGGAAAGGCCCTGACCGAGATGTCCCCGGCGGCCCAGCTGGCCGGCGGCGGCTCCCCGACCTACAGCTGGGCGGAGCTGGCCATCGGCCGGTTCCCCGGCCCTATCGGCGCCACCTGCATCGCGGTGCTGGCCGCCTGCGCGCTGTATCTGTTCACTCGACGCACCGCCTCCCCTCTCATCACCCTGTCTTTTCTGGCTGTCTGCGCCTTGTCGGCCATCCTGTTTCCCCGGCTGAAGGACGCCGCCTGGCAGCAGAGCGTGATGATGGAGCTGTGCTCCGGCTATCTGCTGTTTGCGGGGATCTTCCTGCTCAACGATCCCGTCACCGCCCCCCGCCATTGGCTGGGCCGCCTGCTGTACGGCGCGTTTGCCGGGATACTGGTCATGGCCCTGCGGTATTTCGGGCGGTTTGAGGACGCGGCCTGTTTCGCCGTCCTGCTGGTCAATGCCTTTGCACCGATACTGGATCGCTGGTCCTGGCGGCTGGTACATACTCTGACGAAGGGCCTGCGGCCCGCGGAAGAAGGTGGCTGCTGATGGATAAAAAACGCTCCACCCATCAGTTCTGGAAGCTGACGGGGATTTTTATCGAAACCTTCATCGTTAACAACATCGTGCTGATCCAGGCGATCGGTATCTGCCCCATCATCGCCGTGGGCACCAACCTCAAATACGGCGTGGCTCTCACCCTGTGCACCGCCGCCGTGTTGCTGCCCACCAGCCTGTTCATGTCCCTGTATGGCGATAAGCTGCCCGCCGCCGCCCGGCCCCCGGTGTATACCCTGGGGGCGTCGGCCCTGCTGGTTGGGGTGGCCTTTCTGGTAGACCGCTTCATTTCCACCGAGCTGTACGCCTCGCTGTACCTGTTTCTGCCCCTGATGGCGGTCAACACCATCTTCACTTACCGGGCGGGCGGCTTTTCGGTGAGCAACCGGCCCGCTGCCGCCCTGGTGGACGCTTTGGGCTCGGTCTGCGGCTTCGGCCTGGTCATCTGCGCCGTTTCCGCCCTGCGGGAGCTGGCCATTTCCGGCACCCTATGGGACAAGCCCATGGGCTTCGATCTCCGGCTGCCGGAGGCCGCCCAGCCTTTCGCCGCCTTTATCCTGCTGGGCTTTATGGCCGCCTTCCTGCAGTGGATTAAAGCGGGGGTCAGCCACTTCTTCCAGAGGAAGGAGGAGGAAAGCCGATGACGGGCCTTCATCAATTTCTCGTTTTTCTGCTGGCCACCGCGTTTATCCAGAACCTGGTGCTGACCACCGGGTTCGGTTCCTCCATCATGCTGCGCATCGTCCGCCGGCCCGGGGACATCTGGCTGTTCGGCGGCTTTATGACCGCCTTTTCGGTGCTGACGGTACTCATCGCCTATCCGCTGGATAGCCTTATCGGCACCGGGCAGGCCGCCAAGCTGCTGCGACCCCTGATGATGGTGGCCATCGCCGCGGTGCTGTACGCCCTGGCCTCCTTCTGGCTGCACAGGGCCCTGCCCTCCGTCTACCGACGGGTGAGTCGTCTGCTGCCCCTGGCGGCCTTCAACAATCTGGTTATCGGCATTGCCCTAATCATCAACCACCAGTTCGCCCTGGGGCTGGCGGGGGCCATCGGCCTGTCGCTGGGGGCCTGCCTCGGTTTTGTATTGCTGACCTGGCTGACCGCCGAGGGGATGGAACGCATGGACAACCCCGATATGCCCCAGTCTTTCCGCGACATGCCCGCCACCCTGGTTTATCTGGGCATTCTGGCCCTGGCCCTGCTGGGCTTTACCTCATCGTTTTCCTTCGTATAACATCAATTTGATAAAGAGGAGAGGTGCCCATGTCCCGTAAGCTGCATCGCGGACGCACCCGGGTCTTCCATAAAAGAAAATTCCCTGTCAAAGCCGTGGCTTGGCTCCTGGCGGCGGCGGTGATCATCCCCGGCAGCTTTTTCGGCGCGAAATATATGCTGGAGAACCGGCCCGCCTCTCAGCCGGATGTCAGCGTGCCTCCCGTGTCCCGGCCTGCCGACGCCTCCTCGCAGGACTCGTCGCAGCCGGCTGACCCGTCGGAGCCGAACACGCCCGCCGCGGGCGGCGCGCTGAAAGCCTTTTATCTGCCGACCGCCCAGCTGGCCGATAGCGCCAAGCTCTCCGCCGCCCTTTCCGCCGCCAAAGCCGCCGGATTGAACGCCGTGGTCTTCGATCTCAAGGACAGCGAAGGAAACCTGCTCTACGCTTCGGCCACCGAACTGGCCCAACAGGCCCAGTCCGCCGGCAGCGGCGCCTTAACTCTGGACGCCCTGAAGGCGGCTTTCGATCAAATCGGCGCGCAGGGGATGGCCCCCGTTCCGCGGCTGTACGCCTTCCAGGATCACGTGGCGCCCCGGCAGCTGTCGGCCGCTAAGATCACCCTGCCCAACCAACCCACCTGGACGTGGTACGACGGCGATCCGAAAAACGGCGGCAGGCCGTGGCTGAACCCCTATTCACCGGTGGCCCATCGGTATATAACCGACATGATAAAAGAGTTGAAAACCCTTGGCGCCTCCACCGTCCTGCTGGATGGCGTCCAGTTCCCCAAACGGACCAGCGGAGCCAGCTTCGGCAACACGGAATACGCCTCGCAGTCCAAGGCGGAGGTGCTGGCCACCTTCATCGCCAGCGCCAACACAGCCATGGACGGGGGCCGGGTGATATTGTCCGCTCCCGGTCTGGCCGCGTTGGGCACCGACACCACGGTGTACGGGGGAAACCCCGTCACCTTTGGCGCGGGCGGCGTGGCCCCGGTTCTCATGCCCGCCACCCTGGGATCGTCCCTGACCGCCGGGGACGCGCAGGTGGAAGCTCCCGCGTCCCACCCTTATGAGGCGGTGAAAGCCGCCCTGGCCCAGATCCAGCTACGCCTGCAGGTGATCGATCAAGCCAAGCGGCCGGCCCTCACCCCTTGGCTGCAGGGATACGACTGTTCCGCGGACGCGATAAAGGAACAAATCCGCGCCGTGACCGAGGTACTGGGCAAAGACGCGTCCTATCTGCTGTACAATCCCGGCGGCGTCTACGATTTCGCCGCCCTTTCCTGACGCCTATGTAACCGGAGCAAGGAGCCTTTTCCATGATCATCGACTTCCATACGCATGCTTTCCCGGACAAGCTGGCCCCCGGGGCTCTCGCCCACTTGACGGAGAACGCCCGGGCCTACGCCCACCTGTACGGAGAAGCCCATCCCCATACCGACGCCACCCTGGACGGCCTGACCGCTTCCGCGCGGCGCGCCGGCATCGATTTCAGCCTGGTTCTGCCCATCGCCACCTCGCCCAAGCCCTCCCGCACCATCAACGATTTCGCCGCCCAGGCGGACAAGCATCCGGGGCTTCGCTCCTTCGGCAGCGTGCATCCCGGCAATCCCGACTGGGAGGAGGAGCTGGAACGGGCGGCGGCGCTCGACCTGCGGGGCATCAAGCTGCATCCCGAATACCAGGGCTTTTTTGTAGACGACCCCGCTTGCGCGGCCGTGGTGCGCAAGGCGTCTGCGCTCGGCCTGTGGGTGGTTTTCCACGCGGGGGCTGACATTGGCATGCCGCCCCCTATCCATTGTACGCCGGAGAGGGTCATTCGGCTACGCCAGGACGCGCCCGACGCGAAAATCCTCCTGGCCCACCTGGGCGGGTACCGCGTATGGGAAGAGGTGCTCGCCGCCATGCCGGCCATGGGCGCGGCCATCGATACCAGCTTCTGCATCGCTGGCCATCCGGAACGGTGGGAGCTGTTTGCTGCCATCATCCGCGCCGCCGGCGTATCCCGCGTGTTTTTCGGCACCGACTCCCCCTGGGAGGATCAAGCCGCCTCCCTGGACGCCACCCGCCGGTTTCTGGCCGCTTCGGGCTTCAGCCGGGAGGAGACGGCCGCCATTCTGGGCGGCAACGCTGCGCGGGAGCTGGGAATCGCCTGATTTTTTACGATAGAAAGGTTCTGTGTTCTGCTCATGCCAATCGCCGCATTTTTCGACTGGGACGGCACCCTGTCCGCCGACGGGCAAACCGTGGCCAGTGACACCGTCGACGCCATCCACGCCCTGCAGCAGGGGGGGAACGCCGCCATTCTTTGTACCGGCCGGGCCACCGGATTAATCCCCGACACGGCCAAGGCCATCGGCTTCGACGGTCTGGTGGCCGCCGCCGGGGCCTTTGTACGGCTGGGGGAGAAACAGCTGTTCCGCCGGTATCTGCCCCCGGAGCAAATTCCCGCCCTGATCGCCCATTTTTTGGCCGACGGGCAGACCTGTGTGCTTGAAGGGGAAACGCAGATGTACGTCCTCAATGACACGGCCGGCCGGTTCCCCGCAAGCTGGACGCCCCTCGCTTCCCCCGAGGAATTTGCCAGCCGGTTTCCCGGCCATATTGTTAGTAAGCTGACCCTCCACGGCCCAATGAGCGCCGCCACCGACGCGCTGCTCTCCGCCAGCTACACCATTATCCGCCACCCCACCTACGCCGAAATCCTCCCCAAGGGCTGCGGCAAGGCCGCCGGCATGGGGATGGTGCTCAAGGCGCTGGGGCTCGGGCCGGCGGACAGTTGGGCCTTCGGGGATAGCTATAACGACGTGGATATGCTGGCCGCCGCCGGGGTGGGGGTGGCCATGGGCAACGCCCCGGACGGAGTGAAAGCCCACGCTGATCGAATAACCGCCTCCGCCGACCGCGGCGGCGTGGCCATCGCCCTGCGGGAGCTGCTGGGTGGCTGACCGTCATGATTATCGGCGCCGCTTTGCCGGCGCGGAAAGCCAGGATACCGCTATGAAACTCACCATCAACACCAAACGAACTCTCAGCTGGGTTCTTTTTGGCCTCTGGGCGGCCTTTCTGGGCGTCTGCTCGCTGCTGCGGGCCGCCCCGGCCACCGAAGCCCTGGACTGGGCCGTCCGTCTGTTCCAAGCCCTGTACGGGGCTGTGGCGGGCAATTATACCGCCGAAGCCGGAGAGCTTGTCCGCCAGTACCTTCCCTGGCTGCTCCAGGTGCTGGGTTACATGCTGCTGGCCCTGCTGGCGTGGAACGGTCTGCGGCTCCATCTGGGCCGGAACTCCTCTCTGGCGCTGGCCCTGGCGGTCACCTGCCTGGTCTCTGTCCTGAATGAACTCAGCCAGATGTTTGTCCCCGGCCGGATCCCCCGCCTCACCGACTGGTCTCTGGATATGGCGGGGGCGTTCGTGCTGCTGGCCGGCATCTGGGTGTTCCAGTTCCTGTGGTTCCGTTTTCCCCATCTGGTCAATCGGGAAACCGTCAGCTATGTGGTGTTCGGTGTTCTGACCACGGTGGTGAATATCGTCGCCTTTCAGGTCTGCTTCAATACCTTCCCCATGACGCCCGTGCTGCGCAACACGGTGAGCAATACCATTGCCTGGATTCTCGCCGTCGTTTTCGCCTATGTGGTCAACAAGCTGTTCGTGTTCCAGAGCAAAACCACCGGCTTCAAAGAGCTGCTGTGGGAGGCTGGCAAATTTGTGGGCGCCCGCTTGCTCTCCTATGTCGTGGATATGGCGGGCATGCTTTTGCTGGTCAACCTGCTGCATGTCAACAGCGGCCTGTCTAAAATCGGCATGAACGTCATCGTCATGATCATGAATTATTTCTTCAGCAAATGGTTCATTTTCAAGGAAGCGGATGCCGCCCCCGTCGATAGAGAAGAAAAAACGCCATAAAACAAGGACCGCATCGGTTTGCATCGATGCGGTCCTTGTTTTATGGCGGAATTTCCCCGCGAAATTCTTTAGAAGCTTTATATTTGCCCGCCGCCCGCGTATACTAACGCCAGAAGGGCGGGAAACGCATGGAACGTATTATTGAGATTCAAGACATGTATAAAATTTACAACCCTGGGGACAACGAGGTCCGCGCACTGGACGGGGTGTCCCTCTCGGTGGATAAGGGGGATTTTCTCGCCATTGTGGGGCATTCGGGCTCCGGGAAATCCACCTTGATGAACATGCTGGGCTGCCTGGACGCCCCCACCTCCGGCCTGTACCGGCTGGAGGGACAGGACGTGTCCATCCTGCCCGATCGGCGGCTGTCGGATATCCGCAACCGGTTTATCGGCTTCATCTTTCAGGGCTTCCACCTCATCCCCGGGCTGAGCGCCCTGGAGAATGTGGAACTTCCCCTGATGTACCAGGGCATGGGCCGGGACAAACGCCGCCGTCTGGCCGCCGAAAGCCTCGAACGCGTCGGCCTGGGAGAGCGGCTGCGCCACCGCCCGGCGGAAATGTCCGGCGGCCAGCAGCAGCGGGTGGCCATCGCCCGGGCCATTGCCGCCCGGCCGCCCCTTATCCTGGCCGACGAGCCCACCGGCAACCTGGATTCCCGCTCGGGGGAGGATATTATGGCCACCCTTCATGAGCTGAACCGGGAAGGGCATACTATCATCCTCATCACACACGACCGGCAAATCGCCGCCCAGGCCCAGCGCCTGGTACGCATCCGCGACGGCCGCATTGTCTCGTGATTCAGGTGCCCTGGGGCAGAAATCGGCGCAGAATCCCCGGGATTTTCTCAAACTCCTGGGTATAGGCCTCCCGGCTGCTCTCCCGGTTGAAAAAAACCCGTAAATCCTCCAGGGCCACCGTCAGGGCGGCTAGCTGCTCCTCGTCCAGATGCTCCACCACCGCCTCCACCATCCGTTCGTGGAATCGCTGGTGGGCGGCGGCGATGTTCCGCCCCTTTTCGGTCAGCCGTACCCGCACTACCCGTTTGTCGGAGGCGTCCCGCACCCGCTCCACCAGGCTTTTGGAGGCCAGCCGGTTGATGGCGATGGTCATGGTGCTGACCGTCACCTTGGTGGCGGTGGCCAGCTCGGAAACCGTGCGCGGATCCCCGGTGCCGATGGCGTCCAGGGTGTGCATCTCGGTAACGGTGACGGAGCTCTGGGTGGCGGCACGCAGGGACTGCTCCTCCACCTTGAGAATTTCATTGAAGGTATCCACCAGCAGGGTGTTCAGGGTATCCAGTTGCTTATCCATGTCGGTGCCTCCCTTTTTGATTTTGCCGTGCAGCGGCAAGTCGCGCCCGCGCCGTCTTATACGCCGGGGATCTCCGCCGTGGCCGCGTACAGCCGGGCGTATAGGCCCTCCGCCGCCATCAGCTCTTCATGGGTGCCGGTTTCCCGCACCCCCACGCTGTCGATGTAGGCGATTTCGTCCGCATGCCGGACGGTGGACAGCCGGTGGGCGATAATCAGCGTGGTGCGCCCCTTGGCCAGCTTATCGAACGCGGCCTGGATATGGGCTTCGGTCACGGTATCCAGCGCCGATGTCGCCTCGTCCAGAATCAAAACCGGCGGATTCTTTAAAAAGATCCGGGCGATGCTTACCCGCTGCTTCTGCCCACCGGACAGCATGATCCCCCGCTCCCCCACATAGGTCTGATAACCGTCGGGCATGGACAGGATATCCTCGTGGATTTCCGCCTGCCGGGCCGCCTCCATCACCTCTTCGTCGGTGGCGTCCAGCCGGCCGTAGCGGATATTGTCCAAAATGGTGCCGGCGAACAGCATGACATCCTGCTGCACAATGCCCACGCTGTCCCGCAGGGACTGGAGAGTCACGCCGCGGATGTCCCACCCGTCGATGGTGATCCGCCCCGCCGTCGGCTCATAGAACCGGGGAATAAGATGGCACAACGTGCTTTTTCCACCGCCGGAGGGGCCCACCAGCGCCACGGTCTGCCCCGCCCGGATGGACAGGTTCACCCCCGCCAGCACGTTGATCCCCTCGTCGTAAGAAAAGGTGACGTCCTCGAACCGGATATCCCCCCGCACGTCCTTCAGCGGCGCGGCGCCGGGCGCGTCGGAAATATCCGGTTCCACAGCCAGCAGATCCTGGAACCGGCCGAAGCCCGCCATCCCCACCGTGTATTGCTCCACAAAGCTGGACAGCCGCCGGATGGGCTGCAGAAAGGTGCCTACATACAGCGTAAAGGTCAGCAGATCGATATAGTCCAGCTGGCTGCTCATGATGAGCGCGCCGCCGAAAGCGATGACCGCCACATTCATGATACTGGTCAGGAAATCCATCCCCGACTGGAAAATCCCCATCTGCCGGTAAAAGCCCTTTTTGGCGTTCCGGTACCGGGCGTTGCCCTTTTCGAATTTTTCATATTCGTAGGTTTCGTTGTTGAACGCCTTGGCCACCCGCACACCGGAAATGCTGGACTCGATGTCCGCGTTGATCCCCGCCGTCTGCTCCTTGACCTGCCGGGACGCGGCCGACATTTTCCGCCGCCGCCAGGCGGTGAACCACACGATCAGCGGCACCAGCGCGAACACCACCAGCGCCAGCTTCCACTGGATGGTCAGCAGGATGATGAACGCCCCCACCAGCGTCACCAGGGAGATGAACAGATCCTCCGGCCCGTGGTGGGCCAGCTCCACCACCTCGAACAGGTCGTTGACCACCCGGGACATCAGCTGCCCCGTGCGGTTTTTATCGTAGAACCGGAAGGGCAGCTTCTGCAGATGGCGGAACAGGTCGCGGCGCATGTCCGCTTCCATGTACGCCCCCAGCACGTGCCCCCAGTAGTTCACAAAATACTGAAACCCCGCCCGGATCAGATAGGCGGCCACCAGCGCGCCGATGACGGCGAAAAACACGGCGTAGGCGTTTTTCGGCAGCAGTTCCTGCATCGTCCAGCGGGAAACCATGGGGAAGAGAAGATCCACCGCGGCGATCATCAGGGCGCAGAACATATCCAGAGCGAACAGCTTCCAATAGGGCCGGTAATACCGGGCAAACTTCTTGATCATGGGAGTATCGATGCCTTTCTGCTTGGTGATAGGTATAGTATACGACATTCCGCCTGATAGTTCAACCGGATAAACGCAAACATTTTCGCTCCTCATCTCCTTGTTTTCAGAACGTTCTTGTCCCATTTGCAAAAACACCTGCCGGCTGGGCGGTCGGCCCATCCGGCAGGTGTTGATAGGTGGTTTACAGCGCCACTTCGCGGCCGGTACGGGCCGATTCGTAGATGGCGGTCAGGATTTTAATCATGTTCAGCCCCTGTTCCGGCACAAAGCAGGGATCCGCGCCGTCCAGCAGCACGTCGGCGAAATGCCGCAGGTTCATCTCGTGCCCGTTGGCGGATCCGGAGCAGTGAGGGGTCAGGTCGGCCAGCTCGCCGCCCTCCTCGGTGAAAATTTTCACCTCGCCGCCGTCCCAGGTAAACCCGGCCTTGGTACCCCGCAGCTCCACGAAGTTCCGTTCCCGTTCCACGTTGGAGGCCCAGCTGAACTCAATCTGCAGGCAGGCGCCATTGTCGAACTTGATGAAGCCCATGGCCAAGTCTTCCACGTCGAACACTCCATCGGCCTTGGCGTCGCCAAACTTGCTGTTGTCCGAATCGGCTCCCGCGTCGTCGTTCGCGAACTTGCAGTAGGTGCTGCCCGACACCGCCACCGGCCGGGGATTGCCCATCAGCCAGATGGACAGGTCGATCATATGCACGCCCAAATCGATCAGAGGACCGCCGCCCGACTGGGCCTTGGTGGTGAACCAGCCGCCCTTGCCCGGAATCCCACGGCGGCGCTGCCAGCCGCAGCGACCGGCGTAAATCTCGCCCGCCTTGCCGTCCGCTATGTACTTTTTCAGGTACTGGGACGCGGTATGAAAGCGGTTGTTGCGCATGACCATCAGAGTCTTGCCCGTCTCCTTGGCCGCCTGCCCCATTTTCAGCGCTTCCTCCACGCTGACCGCGTCCGGCTTCTCGCAGAAAACATGCAGCCCCGCGTGCAGCGCGTCCACCGCAATAATGGAATGCAGGTAGTTGGGCGTGCAGATATCCACCGCGTCCAGCCCCTCGGCCTTCAGCAGCTCCTTATAGTCGGTGAAAACCGCGGGCTTGCCGCCCAGCATCTCCGACGCCTCCTTAGCCCGCTCCTCGAGGATGTCGCAGACCGCGATAATCTCCACGTTGTCCATATTCTTGTAGGCGGGGATATGGGCCCATTTGGCGATGCCGCCGTTGCCGATGATGCCAATGCGCAGCTTTTTCATAGTTGTATCTCTCCTTTTCAATCGGAACTCATCGTATGTTTGTAGTATACCGGAAATTCTCCCGCCTTTCTGCAACTATTTCCCGGAATTGGATAAACTTTTTTTGGACATCCTGACATGGAACCCCTGGAGAAAAACCGAAACGGGGACGCCGCATGCCGCAGCGTCCCCGTTCGTCAAGACATCGGCCGCCCCATATCTTCCACCAGCTGCTGCATCTCCTCAAAGGAGGCGACGTCCCGCTGGACGATCCGCCTCTGCACGTTTTCCGGCAGGCTGTGGAAATATTCGTAGCAGCTCAGATTCTGATCCAGCAAATCGCTCAGCCCCAGCTGATAACTACCTTCCAACATGGCGCACCTCAGGATTTGAGCATCAGCGTGCGCACATAGTCGCGCAGCTCGTCTTCCGAATGAAACGATCGCTCCATGGCCCTCCGGTTAACCTGTTCCTGAACCTCTTCAGGAAGCAGATAGAAGGCGTCCTCGTGGTACTGTCCCCGGTTCAGATAGGCATCGGTATCGATGGGCACCGTGGCGTAAAAGCTGTTCTCATACATGGTCGGTCCCGCCTTTCTGCGGCATGGCCTATGCTTCGCCTTCGACCTGCGCCGTCCGCCAAGCCTGTGTCATGCCGCTACCTCTAGTCTGAGAAAAGAAGGCCGCCGCATACGTGGAAATGGATGCCGTCCAATTTTTATCCAGTTTCGCTTATACGTTTTGTATTGCGTATCTTTCCACACTTTCAACCAAATATTCCACAATCCATCGGATTGTCAAAACTCAAACACAATATCTTGTGGTTTACCCGCTGTAATTTTTGCAGAAGCCTGCCGAATCCCGGCGAATCTCCGCGGCACTCCCTGACAAAGATGGGGCCGTTATGGTATACTTATACCATTAAGGAGGGATTCTCTTGGTAAAACACGTGCTGTTCGTCAAGCTGAAGGACAATTCCCCGGAGAGCTGCCGGGAGCTCAAGGACCTGTTCCTGTCCATGAAAGGACGGGTGGAGGCTATCCGGGATATCCAGGTGGGTGTGGACTATCTTCACAGTGATCGCTCTTACGACGTGGTGCTGGAGCTGCTGGTGGATTCTCCCGAGGCGCTGGAGGCCTATCAGCGCGATCCCTATCACACCGGCGTTGTCAAGCCGTTCGTGGCCGAACGCCGCAGCGCCAGCGCCGCGGTGGATTACATTCTAGACAAATGCGAATAAAAAAGGGCCGCCAAAGGGAGAGGCTGCATAAGGAAGCAGCGGTGGTTGCCTAGTTAAAAAAATATCCCCTGCGCGGAGAAAACTCCGGCAAGGGATATGTGCGCTGTCTTTTTCGAAAGCGCAAACACTAATGTATTCACATTTTCGTTTTCCAGCGGGCTGCAACAGACTGTCTTGGCCAGTGCTTCGGTTGTTTTGCCCACATGGCCTGGGGGCAGGCCATTTTTATACCCCCTTGAACAGTACAGTTTAACTGATAATTATATTATGAGATAAGAAATATTTCAGTGGAAATTAATTGTTGCTGTGGTATGCCACTATAATTGGTGAACAGTTACCAACTCAATAAATCTATATTCGTCATTTTACTATATTTAGAAAATATAGAGTAGGAACCAGACACCCAGTTATCACCAGACAAATTTGAAGCAGATTGCATTCCCAATACTTTACTTGGATTTCGGGGATAGCCAGTATATTCATCATAATAATATACGCAGCCCCCACTATCGCCTTTTATTGCAACATAATTTGCTTTAACGACATCAGTCATAGATACGCCACCATATGATTCGGAATAGCTAGCATTTAAAATATATCCCGTGGTTCGCCCAGAACGCTTTCCACGAAAATGGACCTTATCTCCAGAGACATACTTACCGACCGTACTGCCTATATTTTCCCCCTCTGGAGTAACATTTGAACCTTTATATACTATTTTACCCCATCCCATAAATCCGCCTGGTTTATCTTGCTTTTCTACAAAAGCAACATCTAGCCCATTACCAAAAGCACGATACCGTACAACGCCTAAAGTTTCGCCGTTATAAGTGATTGTTTGGCCATTAGAGACGGCATGACCGGGAACGGTATAACCCACCACCCCGTTATAACCACAGGCAAATCCGATTGAAAAAGTTCCTGAACTGTTGGCAGCTTCCGTTCCCGGCTTAACATCTACATCCTTTGTAAGGACGGTTTTTAATTCAGGTGCTTTTGCGTTTGAAACGGCAGGGTATTGAATAGTTACCACGTTTGAATCAACAAGCGAATCCATCTTTGTTTGTAAAGTTGGATCATTGTCAAACGGAGTTACTACTACTGTATTTAATTTTTCTTCAATGGCTACGCTTCGGATACCTAACTCTTGCATGTTATCTGATAAAACATTGAAAGCTTCTAAAAGTGATTGATACGAATAGGTCACGGTTTTTATCTCCACCCTCTGCTTACCATCAGTTGAACGGTATAATCTTGCCGTGGCTTTGATTGGCGTTTGAGCCTCTACAGATTCTAAGATACTTTCATTTTTTTCACTGTTGGGCAAAACGTTGACTACCAATGTCCCAGACTCATCATAATAAAGACCTCCATATGATTCGGGAGAAAAATCTGACATTATTTGTTTTGCTAAATCACGATTATATTCAGGGCTTATTTGATGTTCTCCAGAAACAGATGCAGAAATTGAAAACGCAAATAAAATCGCCAAAGTGGATATTAACGATATTATTTTTTTGCTTTTCATGGGTGCTCCACCTTTCTACCTTTCTGTTCTACTATTATACCATTTAAACATAATTTTGTAACTAATTATGCACTGGAATCTCCTCCCATTTCTAATTGTTTCAAACACATTTTACTATATATGGGCTATTTTGTCAATGCACTATGCCAAATTAAGAGTTACGGCCAACTGAAGCACCCGTGAAGCTTCCGGAGAAACTAATTTCACACAGGGCTACAACAACCACATCCCAAGCTTTCCTTAAGCGACGGCGCGGCTCTCTTGAGCTTGAACATTTGGATCACCAGCCTCCCCATAGTGCGCAGAAAGCAGGAGTAAAAGTGTACCATACACCGCTTATATTTGTCCTCGTGGAACATTTCTTTCACCGCCACGCCGAGGCACTTATCTTCTACGATGAGTTAAATGCTTTCTAAGCCACGGCCTTTCAATATGTAAAGTCAGGGCCCGTGCTTTTTGGCACGGGCCCTGGTTTTTTCGGCGCCTCACAGGCGGCAGGCTGCCTCCGCAGCAGGGTACCCTTTTTGATGATCGGTTCCACCTCTATCGCGGCGATTTCTTCCCCTTATTTTCGGTAATCCGCCCGGATAAAGGGCGGGGCGATCCGCTCCTCCGTCAGCGCCCGGTACTTGGCGGGATGCCGGTAGGCGTTGCCGTGAATCTCCTGCTCGCGGTAGGCCCGGATGGTATCCATGGGAAAAGCCGCCGGGTAAATGCCCTCCAGCTCGCCGGCCTCCACCACGAGGGTATCCCGCGCCTCCACCACGCCGGGTTGAGTCTCCCCATACGCCACACCATCGAAGGCCGACGAATGCCCGTTGCAGTCGGGCTGGCCATAGGCATAGTTACACGTGGCGATTCCCACCATGTTTTCGAACGCCCTGGCCCGCAGCTGGGACAGACGATTCCCCTCCATCGGGCAGGCGTTGGGCACCAGAAGGATTTCCGCCCCCTGCAGCATCAGAATCCGGGCGCTCTCGGGGAACTCCCGGTCGTAGCAAATCATGGCCCCCACCTTGACCGGGCCCGCGGCGGTATCCAGCTCCGCCACCGGGAATTCGTCCCCCGGCGTCAGATGCTGCTCCACATCAAAATCGCAGGTGTGCACCTTGGCATAGGTCAGCACCGGCTTGCCGAACCGATCGAACAGCGTCACCGTGTTGCGGGGCAGCGGCTCGTACCGCTCAAGATAGGTGATCGCCACCGCCATGTCCAGCTCCTTCGCCGCCTCCTGGAACGCGCGGACAAAGCCGCTGTCCCTGCCGATCGCATTCTGCCGCAGCGCCTGCTCGTCCTCCGTCATCGCGTACCCGGTGTTCCACATCTCGGGGAACAGGGCGAGGTCCGCTCCCATAGCTTTGGCACGCCGGCACCAGTCCAGCCCTTTGCGCCGGTTTTCCTCCTGAGAGGATCCCGCCGTCATCTGCAGCAGCGCCACGCGGAAAATTTGCACAAAACCCCTTCTTTCTTCCTGTCGCCGTGTCTATTCCACCGCCGTCCCCTGCTCGTAAACCAGCAACGCCGACGGCAGGTCGTCAAAGCACAGAACACGTGTCACGCGGAACCCGTTTGCCTTCAGCGCCCGACGGGAAGCACGTTGAAAATGGCCGGCGGCCTGTGCCGCAGCCTTGCCGATTCCATCAGGCCCCATGCCCTCTTCGCCGGCTGTTCGGCGCATTTTTTTGTCTGCCGGCCTTCCAGGCCCGCACCACGGCCGCCGCCCGGCCGATGGCCCACGCGACCAAACTGTACAGCACCAGGCTGGCCGCCGCCAGAATGAGGAACAGCGGCAGGGAACGAAGCGTCAGCGTGCCGATTTGCAGCAGATCGCGGAACAGATACGCCGCCACGCCGAACAGCGCCACCATGGTGCCGAACAGCGCCGCCCGCAGCTTGTTGAGGGGCATGCAGACCCGCAGCAGCAGATACAGCCAGATAAACGCCGTCAGATAGACATTCAGCGTGGCCAAATCCAGCGCGGCCAACCCCAGCAGCGGCCCGATTTGATCCACCAAAATGATGTTTAGCACAATGATGAACGCGCAGGGAAAGGCCTGCCGCAGAACGGTGGATAAAAACCGGCCCTTGATACGATCCCGGTTGGGCTCGAAGGTCAGGAAGAAGGAGGGGATTCCCTCCACCACCATGCTGATGAGGCTGAGCTGTATCGGAATGAAGGGATAGGGCATGGAAAAGGCCAGGGCCATGAAGGACAGCAGAAAGGAGAAAATGGTCTTGACCAGGAACAGCACCGCCGTGCGGGTGATGTTGTTGATGACCCGCCGCCCCTCCATGACAACACTGGGCAGGGAGGAGAAGTTGGAGTCCAGCAGCACCAGCTGGGAAATCTGCCGCGCCGCGTCGCTGCCCGAAGCCATGGCGATACTGCAATCGGCATCCTTGAGGGCCAGTACGTCGTTGACCCCGTCCCCGGTCATGGCCACCGTGTGCCCCTCATCCTGCAGGGCGTGAACCAGCTGCCGTTTCTGCTGGGGCGAAACCCGTCCAAATATGGTATACCGCTCCGCCGCCTGCCGCAGGGCCTCCTCGTCGGCCAGAGTGGAGGCGTCGATGTACGAATCGGAATGGGGCAGCCCCGCCTGCCGGGCGATGCTGGACACCGTCACCGGGTTGTCCCCCGAAATGATTTTCAGTTGTACGTCCTCCCGGGTGAAAAAGGCCAAGGTCTCCCGGGCGTCGGGCCGGATGGGATCCTCCAGCACCAGAGCGGCCACCGGCCGCACCGTGCCGGGCAGCACACCCTCCACCCGCTCCTCGCTGTGGGCCACCAGCACCACCCGGCAGCCTGCGGCCTCCCGCTCGGCCACCGCCGGCGGCAGCAGCCCGCTGCGTCCCCGCAGCAAAATTTCCGGTGCGCCCACCAGCACGGTGCCCTGCCCCTCGAAGGTGACAGAGCTCCATTTGCGGGCGGAGGAAAAGGGGGTGCGGCAGACGGCCCGCCACCGCCCCCGGGCGGGAAACCGCTCCCCCAGGGCCAGGAAAGTGGCGTTGTTGTCGTCCAGCGCGCCGATGAAGCTGCCCACCGCCTCTTCCAGGTCAAAGGGCGGCTGGGCGGTCAGGGGCAGGATGTCGGAAACGGTCATTTTCCCCTGGGTGATGGTGCCCGTCTTATCCAGGCAGAGCATGTCCACCCGCGACAGGTTTTCAATGCAGAACAGCTCCTGCACCAGGGTCTTTTTCCGGGCCAGCTTGATGACCCCCACCGCCAGGGACACGCTCGTCAGCAGCACCAGCCCCTTAGGCATCATGCCGATCAAGGCGGCGGCGGTGGACACCACCGCTCCCTCCAGGGAATGATCCAGCACGAACCGGGCGTGCAGAAACAGCAGCGCGCCCAACGGCAGAATAAAGAAGCTGGTGAACTTCACGATTTTATTCAGGGCGTTCATCAGGTCGGAATGCACTTTTTTATATTTCTTGGCATCCAGGGCGATTTTAGTGGCGTAATTTTCGCTGCCGATATGTTCCACCCGGGCGCGGCAGGTGCCGCTGACCACAAAGCTGCCCGACAGCAGCATGTCCCCCCGGCTTTTTCGAATGGGCTCCGCCTCCCCGGTGAGCAGGGCCTCGTTAACCTCCACCTCGCCCGCCGCCACGATGGCGTCAGCGCAAATCTGCCCGCCCATGCGCAGCACCAGGATGTCGTCCAGCACCAGCTCCTCCACCGGCACCGCCTGCTCCCGTCCATCCCGCAGCGCCACCGCCTTGGGCATGGAAATGAGGGACAGCTTCTCCACCATCCGCTTAGAGCGGATCTCCTGCACGATGCCGACCCCGCTGTTGACAAAAATAATGATCAAAAACAGCAGGTTTTCATAAGCGCCCACCAGCGCGATGCAGGCGGCCAATGCGAAGTTGAACAGGTTGAACAGGGTCAGGGTATTGTCCCGTACAATCTGCCCCACGGTCTTGGTGTTGTGGCTGGGCTGTATGTTACTAAGCCCCCGCGCTTCCTGCTCCCTGACCTGCTGGGCGGTCAGCCCCACGTCCGGATCGGAGCGCAGGCGCGTGGGATTTTGTTCTGTCATGCTCGAACCGGCCTTTCCTATCATACTGTTATAGATTATAGCACAGCCCTGGACAAATATCCCTTAAGAGCGGCTTAATTTTTCCTGTGGGAATGCGAAAGGCCCGCCTTGACAGCGCCCCTGCCCCGCCGTATACTGGCCTTATCGAACCTGCGGAAAGAGGCGATTGGATGACCGTGCTGTTCGCTATTGATTCCTTTAAAGGCAGCTGCACCTCCGCTGAGGCCTGCGCCTGGGCCGCCGAGGGCTTCCGCCGGGGCTGGCCCGGCGCCGAAACCCGCTGCCTGCCGGTGGCCGACGGGGGAGAGGGCACGGTGGCCGCCTTCCTGGCTGCCTGCGGCGGGAGGACAGTGGAGGCGGCGGTTTCCGATCCATTTGGCCGGCCGATACAGGCCAAGGCCGCCGTTCTGTCCTCCGGGGCCGGCGTGCTGGAAACCGCCGCCGCTTCCGGTCTGCCGCTCTTAACCACGGAGGAGAGGGACCCCTGGCGCGCCTCCTCCTATGGATCCGGCCAGCTGCTGCGCCGTCTGTTGGACGAGGGGTGCGTCGATATCCTGGTGGGGCTAGGCGGCACCGCCACCAACGACGGGGGCATGGGTATCCTGGCCGCCCTGGGCGCCCGCTTTCTGGATGAGGAAGGGCGCGAGCTGGGCCCCGGCGGTGGGGAACCGCTCCGGCTGCACCGCCTGGATTTTTCCGGACTGGATCCGCGTCTGTCCGCCTGCCGGTTCCGGCTTCTCTGCGACGTGGACTCTCCTTTATGCGGCCCTGACGGCGCCTCCCTCACCTTCGGCCCTCAAAAAGGCGCTTCCCCCGAAACCGCCTCCCGTTTGGACAAGGCCCTGGAACATTTTGCCCGGGTGGTCCGAGAGCAGCTGGGTGTCGACATGCTGCCCTGGCGAGGCGGCGGAGCGGCCGGCGGCCTGGGTGCCGCCCTGCGGCTGGCGGGGAACGCGAGCATGACCCCCGGCATCGACGCCCTGCTGGACGCCGCCGGCTTCGAGGACAGGCTGGCGGGCTGCCGCTTGGTGATCACAGGGGAGGGCCGGATGGACGGCCAGACCGCCCGCGGCAAGGTTCCCGCCGGGATTGCCCGCCGGGCCAAGGCTGCGGCCAATCTGCCTGTCGCCGCCCTGACCGGCGGTCTGGGCCCCGGTGCCCACGCTCTGTATGCCTGCGGCATCGACGCCGTGTTTCCCATCCCCGACGCGCCCATGACCCTGCGGGAGTCCATGGCCGCCTCCCGCCGGTTACTCATCGGCGGGGCGGAGCAATTGGCCCGCCTCCTGCACGCCTCCGGTTTCACATAAAAAGGCCCTGTCCGGAAGAATTTTGCTTCTGGACAGGGCCTTTTTCATCTTTTTTGTCACCCTTTCCCTGCGCACCGCTATACTGATAAGGAACCGCAGCCTACAAGGATTGGAGGACAAACCCATGGAGAATCTACAAGCCATGATCGAGCGGTATAAGGCGGAAATGATGAAAGCCGCCTCCCGCAGCGCCCTTCCCCCGCAGGAATCCGTCCAACCGGCGCCGCCGGAGCCGGCCCCTGTCCCCGTGCCCGCCCCGCCGCGGCCCGAACCGCCTCCCGCCTCTGCTCCGTCCCCCCAGCCCGCCGCGCCGACCGTTCCTCCCCCGCCCCTGCCGCCGGACGAACCGGAAATCAATCCGCCCGAGGCGAATCCGCAGGACGATCCCCTGCAGCCCATCGCCCCCGAGGCGGACACCTATGAGAACTTCCTGCGGGAGAATACCAAGACCGGCATCCTGCGCGTCCAGGCCTACGCCGGCCGTCAGGCGGTGCCCGTCCCCGGCGCCCAGGTAACCGTCAGCCGTACCTTCTCCGACGGCACGAAAGAATTTGCCTCCGGCGTCACCGACGAAAACGGAATATTTGACAACATCGTGCTGCCCGCGCCGGATAAAGCGCTAGCTGAAGCGCCCACCGGCGAGGCCCCCTACGCCACCTATGATATCCGCGTCACCCATCCCGGTTATCGGACGGAGGTTTATCAGCAGGTGCCCATTTTCGACGGGATCAAATCCATTCAGCCGGTCCGCTTCCTGCCCGATCGATCGGTATCCTGAAAGGAGGGCGTTTCATGCAGCCGATATTAGACCTGCCGGTCATCCCCGAGTTTATTACCGTCCACCTGGGCCGGCCCGACCAGCCGGCGGAGAACATCCGCGTCTCTTTCGCGGACTACATCAAAAACGTGGCCTCCAGCGAAATTTATCCCACCTGGCCGGAATCCGCCATCCGTGCCAATATCCTGGCACAGATCAGCTACGCCCTCAACCGGATTTACACCGAATACTACCCCAGCCGCGGCTATGATTTCGATATCACCAGTTCCACCCAGTACGATCAGAAATTCATTCCCAACCGGGACATTTTCGAAAACATCTCCCAAATCGTGGACGATATTTTCAACGATTACGTCGTCCGGCAGGGGAGCGTGCAGCCCTATTTCACCCAATACTGCAGCGGCACCACCACCACCTGCGAGGGCCTGTCTCAGTGGGGCACCGTCGCCCTGGCCGAGGAGGGCCTGGTACCCTATGAAATCCTGCAGCGGTATTACGGCGACGATATCAACATCGTCTTCAACGCCCCGGTGGCGGGCATCGAACGCTCCTATCCCGGCGCGCCTCTTCGCCTGGGCAGCGCGGGGGAGGATGTGCGCATTATCCAGCGGCAGCTCAACCGCATCGCCGATAACTACCCGGCCATCCCCCGTCTGTCGGTCATCGACGGTTTTTTTGGTGTGGAAACCGAGGCTGCCGTGCGGGAATTTCAGCGGATTTTCAACCTGACGGTGGACGGCATCGTGGGCAAGGCCACCTGGTACAAAATCAAATCCATCTACAACGGCATCAAGGGCCTCAACGAGCTGTATTCCGAAGGGCTGTCCCCCGAAGAGGTGGAGCGGCTGTACTCCCGGCAGCTTGAAGAGGGAGACACCGGCATGGGCGTACGGGTCGTGCAGTACATCCTGGCCGTTATCGCCTACTTCGACAATCAAATCCCCGTTCCTATCATAGACGGTGTATTCGATCAGAACACCAAGGACGCGGTGCTGGCTTTCCAGCGCCAGTACGGTCTCCCGGCCACCGGCATCGTCGACCGGGACACCTGGAACCGGATGAACACTGCTTACGCCGACACTATCGCCAACATCCCGCCGGATGTGGTCCCCGATTCCGCATTCGTGTATCCCGGTCGCTTCCTGACCCTGGGCATGACCGGGGACGATGTGGAAGATCTGCAGCGCCTGCTCGCCCAGGCCGCCGCCCTTCACGATTTTATCCCCGCCGTGACCGTCACCGGCGATTTTGACGACGCCACCGAAAACGCCGTGCGGGCCGTGCAGCAGCAGGCCGGCCTGGAAGCCAACGGCGCGGTCGGCCCCCTGACCTGGGCCCGCATCGTGGAACTGGCACAGGATGCGTAACCCGCGATTTTTCTTGTCCGCCCGCGAAGCCGCAGAGAATCGATAAAGGACGGCCCCGCCGTAGCCGGCGGGGCCGCCCTTTGCTTAAGGTGAGGGGGAGCGAACAACCTCCGATTTTTGGGAATGAGCGAGCGCCCACAGCGGCGTTGGCCTCACTTGCCATGCGGCGGAATGGCTAAATACACCGGCTGAGGCGGGGTAGGTTCGCTCCCCCTCACCTTATGTCGTCCTGTCTACCTATGATCTTGTTGTAACCGCCGTTTTTATTCTCCAGCACCCCCGAACTTCCGGAACCGTATTCCATAAAATAAGAAGCTATGCGGATGCCTGTGGGGTGCATCGACACCAAACAGGGTTCAAATCCCAGACTGGCCGGTTATAAAAAGAACACGCACGGCCGAACGCCGTGCGTGTTCTTTTTATGGCTGCGGAACTAGGATTTGAACCCAGACAAGCAGAGTCAGAGACTGCCGTGCTACCATTACACAATTCCGCAATATCTTAGAGCGTTATTTATTATACCGGATTTTTCCCGTTTGTCAAGAGGTACAAGCGTTTTTCTTATAAAAATCGCCTGCGTTTTTCCGCTCCGGAAGGAGTTTACCCCGCGCCGGGCGGGTTTATTCGCGTCGCCGCCGATTTTTTCTTCATCAACGGGCATACTACCCGTATCGCCGGGCAAGAAACCGCCCGGAAGGCGATTGCTTTCCGGGCGGCTGTGCCTTGTTCGGCAGTTCTTACTTCAGGTTGTTCTGCTCGTAAGCCTGGATCATCTTTTTGACCATCTGGCCGCCCACGGAACCAGCCTGTTTGCTGGTCAGGTCGCCATTGTAGCCCTGCTTCAGGGTCACGCCAACCTCGCTGGCAGCTTCCATCTTGAACCGGTCGAGACCTTCGCGAGCTTCGGGAACGAGAGATTTGTTGTTAGACATCGTTTTTTACACTCCTCAAATAATGGCGGCGGTAAGGCCGCGTTGATGATATTTGCGTTTGCAATCCTAGTATCGTCCCGGACGCCATAAATATGAACGGTAATTTGTGTTAAAAACGTGTCTTTTTCCCATCCGTCGTTTTTGGGTTAGCCCCGGCGGGAAACCGGCGGCTTGCCCGGCCCGCGGCGGGCGGGATGGACGCCGCCCCGCTGCCCGGCCCTTTCCGGAGTGACCGCCTTGTCTCGGCGGGGCGGTCGCGGCTGGGGCTTGGGCGCCGGCTCGAACACCTGCATGGGGAAGGGATGATCCTCCACCACCGGTATGGCCTTCCTGGTCAGCTTCTCAATGTCCTTTAAATAGGCTTTTTCATCGAAATCGCAGAAGGATATGGCGTCGCCCGACGCGCCCGCCCGCCCCGTGCGCCCGATGCGGTGCACATAGGTCTCCGGTATGTTGGGCAAATCGTAATTGATCACGTGGGACAGCTCGTCTACGTCGATCCCCCGCGCCGCGATGTCGGTGGCCACCAGGATTTTCAGGCTCCCGTCCTTCAGGCCGCGCAGCGCCGCCTGCCGGGCGTTCTGAGACTTGTTGCCATGGATGGCCATGGCGTGAATGCCGTCCCGCTCCAAATCCTTGACCACCCGATCCGCCCCGTGCTTGGTGCGGGTGAACACCAGGGCGGAGGAGATTCCCCCGTCCCGCAGCAGATATGTCAGCAGCCGCCGTTTGTTGGCCTTGTCCACAAAATACACCGACTGCCGGATGGCGTCCACGGTGGAAGACACCGGCGTCACCGCCACCTTCACCGGATCCACCAGCAGGGAATCCACCAGCTGCCGGATTTCCGGCGGCATGGTGGCGGAAAAGAGCAGGGTCTGCTTTTTGATCGGCAGCTTGGTGATCACCCGCTTGACGTCGTGGACAAACCCCATGTCCAGCATCCGGTCGGCCTCGTCCAGCACAAAGGTCTGCACATCGTCCAGGTGGACATAGCCCTGGCCGATCAAATCGTTGAGCCGCCCCGGCGTGGCGATGAGGATGTCCACCCCGCGGGCCAGCGCCTCCACCTGCGGGTTCTGGGACACACCGCCGAACAGCACGCTGCAGCGCAGCCGGGTGTGCCGGCCGTACGCCTGGAAGCTCTCCAGGATCTGAATGGCCAGCTCCCGTGTGGGGGTGAGCACCAGCGCCCGGATGGGCCGCTTGCCCAGTCCCAGCGGCTGGGCGCAGAGCCGCTGCAGTATCGGCAGGGCGAAGGCCGCCGTCTTTCCCGTCCCCGTCTGGGCGCAGCCCACCAGATCCCGGCCGGCCAGCACGGGCGGAATCGCCTTTTGCTGGATGGGGGAGGGCGTGGTATAGCCCTCCTCCGCCACCGCCTTAAGCAGCGGCGCGATCAATTGCAAATCCTGAAACGTCATAAATCTCCTGTCTTTCCTTCGGTTGTCTGTGTCGTCAGTCTCATGGGGCGGTTTGCCCGCCCGCCTGGGCCGCTAAAGCCTCGTAGGCGTCCGCAGGGTCCCAGATGTCCCGCACCCGCTGTTCCATGGGGCACAGGCCGGTGTTCTCCCGGTTGATGATGTACGGCACGCAGCGGCCGTACGCCACCTGCACGCCGTTTTCCTCCAGCAGGGCCAGGGCGCCCTCGCTGATGACGGCCGCGTATACCGCCCGCACGCCGCCGTACAAGAACAGCAGCGCCGCCGCCCTTCCCACGATTTTATCCGCTGCCGCCCCGTCCCGCAGGGCGTCCCCATCCTCGCCCAGCCAGACGAGCAGCGGCCGTATCCCGGTCAGATGGGATACCCGCACCTGCCCGTTTCGGCAGACCGCGCAGGTGGCGTTTTCCGCCTCCCACCGGCTTCTGGCCAACTCCCAATCGCTCATGGCCGCCTCCCTTTTTCGCTTCGCCGGGCTTTCCAGCAGATGGGATTTGCGCAGCGCCGTCAGCAACAGGGGAATGACCGCCCACTGAACGGCCAGCCCCGGCAGCCCCTCCAAGGCGGCGGTGAACACCGACAATGCCGGCGGCGCTTTCACGCCGAACACCCCCGCCATTACGAACAGCAGCAGCGCCTTGACCAGCCGGCCCGCCGCCTGGGCCAGCACCAGGCTGACCAGCGCCGGCAGCCGGCATTGCTTATAAAATACCCCGCCCGCCAGACCGTATACCAGCAGTTCCACCGCCATGGTGGGCAGCACCGCCGCCGCGGGCATACCGGTCAGCAGGCAGCTGACAAGGGGCGTCAGCAGCCCCACCGTCCCGCCGAACAGCGGCCCGAGCAGAAACCCGCCCAGCAGCACCGGCAGGTGCATGGGCAGGAACAGGGTGCCCATGGCGCTGCCTCCCGCCAGATGGAACACCTGGGGCAGCAGAATGCCCACCGCGATCAGCAGACCTCCTACCGCCATTTTTTTGGTTTCCGCCATGGGAAACCGATCCCGTTTCGTCATGTCAACCCCGTTCTTTCTGGAAACATAAAAGCCGGCCGGCGAGCGGTTCTTTCCAATCTCACTGGTGGTTATCTACCCAGCCCACTCCGTCGCCCCCAAGCGCCTCGGATCAACTGGGAAGAAGCGCGTCCCCGTAGGCGGGGCGCCGGCCCCCCTTGTGGCCGGCGAGCGGTTCTTTCCAATCTCACCGGTGGTTATCTACCCAGCCCACTCCGTCGCCCCCCAAACTCATCGGATCAACTGGGAAGAAGCGCGTCCCCGTAGGCGGGGCGCCGGCCCCCCTTGTGGCCGGCGAGCGGTTCTTTCCAATCTCACTGGTGGTTATCTACCCTATCTAACGCCTGACGCGCCTCGAGCAGCCGCTCACTGATGACAATGTGCTGCGGACAGACCTTTTCACATTTCCGGCAGGCCCGGCACAGCTCCGCCTTTCCCTCGAGGGCCGCGTACCGCGCTTCCCCCTCCTCCTGCGAAAAGGCGGACCGGTTGTAGGCGTCGAACACCCCGGGAATATCCACCCCGAAGGGGCAGGGCATACAGTAGGCGCATTTGGTGCAGGGCACCTTGGCCATGGTGTCGTAGGCTTCCTTGGCTCCCGCGAACAGAGCCCGCTCTTCCCCGGTCAGCATTCCCTTCCCGCTGCGGGAGGCGTAAACGAGGTTGTCCCGCACCTGCTGCGCGCTTCCCATGCCGCTGAGCAGTAGGCTGACCTCGGGCCGATCCCAGATGAAATCCAGCGCCCATTCCACCGGCGTTTTCTCCTCCGGCAGCACCCGGCGCACCCCTTCGGGCGGCAGCGCCAGCTTGCCGCCCAGCAGCGGCTCCATGACAATGACGGCCAGCCCCTTGCCCGCGGCATACTCCAGCCCCACGGTGCCGGCCTGGTTGTTCACATCCACATAGTTGTACTGGATCTGGCAGAAATCCCAATCGTATCCGTCCACGATTTCGTGGAACGCGTCGTTATCGTCGTGGAAGGAAAAGCCGATGTACCGGATTTTTCCCGCCGCCCGGGCCGCCTCTATCCGGGGGATCAGCCCGAACCCCAGCACCTTTTCCCGCCACTCCTGCCGGTTGATGGCGTGAAACATGTAAAAATCCACATAGGGGAGGCCGAGCCTCTCCAGCTGCTCGTCCAGAATCCGATCGAAATCCTCCGCCGTATGCAGTAGGCTCAGCGGCGATTTGGTGGCCACATAGGTTTTTTCGCGGTATCCGTCCCGCAGCGCCTTGCCCACCAGCCCCTCGCTCTTGCCATCGTGATAAAAGTAAGCGGTGTCCACATAATTGACGCCTCCGTCGATGGCCTGCCGAATAAGCCCGATGGCCGCCGGCTCGTCGATGGCCCCGTCCGCCGTCGTCGGCATCCGCATGGCGCCGAAGCCCAGCGGAGACACCATAGCCCCGGTGCGTCCAAAGGGCCGCAGCGGCAGCCGGGCGGCGTCCTTGTCTACGCCCTCCACCGGCCTTTCCATGATGTAATCGTCCATGACGAACCCGCCGCCGATGTCGGCCACCTGGGTGTCCACCGTCTCAAAGCCCCAGTGCTTGTACACCGCGATGGACGAGGCGTTGCCCTTGTTGACCGTCAGCCAGATGGCGCGCAGCCTCTCCCGGCGGCACAGCCCCTCGAGGAACGCCAGCGCCTGAGAGGCCGCGCCCTGTCCCCGGGCTTCCCTTTCTATGTACAGCTTGCTGAGGAACAGCCGGCCTTCCGCGGCCTGCACGGCGGTATAGCCCACCGCCCGGCCGTCCAGCTCCAGCAGAAAATACCGGTAGCCCTCCTGCGCGATCTGGCGGGCGATGGCCCCCGCCGACTGGAACTTGTCCACCATATAGGCTATCTGCGCGGGGGCCAGCAGCCCCGTGTAATGCTTGTTCCACACCTTGTCGGCCAGCGCCGCGACAACGGCAATCCGATCCGGCGTCGCCGCCGATACAAACCGAACCTGCATAAAATCCTTCCTTTCTGGGCTTTTTTAAGCGGAACCCCCGGCGTACGCGGGAAACGCACGTCCCGGCCCGCCGAAATTTCCCGCCGATACGCCAAGGGGTGATGCTGCGCCCGCGCCGCATCACCCCGCCTTTATTCCTCTTTGGCGCAAGCCTGAAGCCCCAGCTCCGTCAGCTGCTCCGCGTCCACCGGGGAGGGGCAGGCCGTCATGGGCTCGGTCATGTTCTGCACCTTGGGGAAGGCCACCACATCCCGCAGGGTCGCGGCTCCCAGCATCTGCATCACCAGCCGGTCCAGCCCGATGCCCATGCCGCCGTGGGGCGGCGCGCCGTACTGGAACGCGTCGGTCAGGAACCCGAATTTCTCGTGAGCCTCCTCGTCGGACAGGCCCAACGCCCGGAACATGCGCCCCTGCAGCTCCGGATCGGTGATCCGGATAGAGCCGGAGGCCAACTCGACCCCCGCCAGCACCAAATCGTAGGCCTTGGCATATACCTTGTCCGGCTCGCTGTCGAGATACGGGATGCACTCGTCCAGCGGCGCGGTGAAGGGATGGTGCATGGCGACGTACTGCTGGCTCTCCTCGTCCCACTCGAAGAAGGGGAAGGCCGTAATCCATAACAGGCCCAATCCCTTTTTCTCGATGGACAGCTTGTTGGCCAGCTCCACCCGCAGCGCACCCAGGGTGGTGAGCACGTGTTTCTTCACCGTGTCCGCCACGATGAGCACCACGTCGCCCTTCTCCGCCCCCGCGGCGGTCAGCAGCCGGGTCATCTCCTCCTCGGTGAGGAATTTGCCGAAGGAGGAGGCGATGTTTTCCTCAGTCCAGCGCACCCAGGCCAATCCCTTGGCCCCGATGCCGCGGACAAATTCGGTGAGTTTATCCACTTCCTTGCGGGTCAGCACGCCCACGGCGTTCTTGGCCGTTAAGGCCCGCACCGTGCCGCCCCCCTCGAGGGCGGAGGCGAACACCCCGAAGCCGCAGCCCCTTACCGCCTCGGACAAATCCACAATCTCCATGCCGTACCGGATGTCCGGCTTGTCGGAGCCGTACCGCTCCATGGCCTCGTTGTAGGTCAGGCGGGGGAGAGGCAGAGGCACGTCCACATGCAGCACCGTGTCATATACATATTTCATGAAGCCTTCGCCGATGTCCAGCACGTCCTGAACGTCCACGAAGGACATTTCCAGGTCAATCTGGGTGAATTCCGGCTGCCGGTCGGCCCGCAGATCCTCGTCCCGGAAGCACCGGGCCAGCTGCATGTACCGGTCGAAGCCCGCCACCATGGACAGCTGCTTGTATAACTGGGGCGACTGGGGCAGGGCGTAGAAAGTGCCGGGATGCAGACGGCTGGGCACCAGGAAGTCCCGCGCCCCCTCAGGGGTGGAGCGGATGAGCATGGGGGTCTCCAGCTCGACGAACCCCTGCGCGTCGAAATAATCCCGGGCCGCCTTGGCGATCCGGTGGCGCAGCAGCAGGTTGCGCTGCAAATCCGGCCGCCGCAGGTCGAGGTACCGGTATTTCAGCCGGGTGGCCTCGGCGGTGGCGCAGTTCTCCACGATTTCGAAGGGGGGCGTTTCCGCCTTGCCCAGCACCCGCAGCTCGCTCACGGCGATTTCCACCTCGCCAGTGGGGATGTCCGGGTTCTTCGCGGTGCGAATGCGCACCACGCCCCTCGCCGCCAGCACGTACTCGCTGCGCGCGGCGAAGGCCTTGTCAAACGCCTCCCGGGGGGTACCCTCGTCAAAGGCCAGCTGGATGATGCCGGTGCGATCCCGCAGATCGATAAATATCAGCTGTCCCAAATCCCGCTGCCGCTGTACCCAGCCGAACACCGTGACCTCTTGGCCCTCGTGTTCCGCCCGGAAGTCCCCGCAGTACGCGGTGCGTTTGAGTCCCTTGATGCTTTCTGCCATGGTTGACCATTCCTTTTTTCCAGGGCCGGAGCGCCGCCCGTCCCGTTATTCGCCGGTTTCCGCCAGTTCGGAGAACAAGTCCGTCATATCCGCCAGCTGGCGGTCGAGCGACCGGTTGTACAGGGTGGTGTACAGGCTGTCGTCCAGCGCCACCTCGGTCTGCTCCCCGGTTTTCATGTCCTTGAGCCGGGCCTTGCCGGCGGCAAGCTCGTTGTCGCCCACCACCATGGAGTACCGGGCGCCCAGCTTGTCGGCGTATTTCATCTGGGCTTTGAGCCCCCGGCCGGCAATGTCGCATTCCACCGACACGCCCCCTTCCCGCAGGCGGGTGGCGATGGCGAAGCAGCGTCTGGCCGCCTCCGCGCCCATGGGGGCGAGATACAGCTCGCACACCGGCGGCTGAGGGAAGGCGCACTCCTTGGCCTTCATGATGAGCAGCAGCCGCTCCAGCCCCATGCCGAAGCCCAGGGACGGCAGGTGCGGCCCGCCCAGCTCCTCCACCAGCCCGTCGTACCGCCCGCCGCCGCAGACCACCGCCTGCGCGCCCAGCGCGTCGGACTCGAATTCAAACACCGTGCGGGTGTAGTAATCCAGCCCCCGCACAATGCGGGGGTTGATGTCGTAGGCGATCTCCGCCGCGTCCAGGCAGGCCTTCACCCCTTCGAAATGCTCCGCGCACTCCTCACACAGATAGTCGAGGATCACCGGCGCCCCCGCCGCCACGGCGGAGCAGACCGGCGACTTGCAGTCGAGAATCCGCATGGGGTTCTTTTCCAGCCGCCCGAGGCAGGTCTCACACAGCTCGCCCTTCCGGCTCTCAAAATAGGCCTTCAGCGCCGCGTGATACTTGGCCCGGCAGGTCGGGCAGCCGATGGAATTGAGATACAGCTTGACTCCCGGCACCCCCAGGGTGGACAGCACCATATGCGCCAGGGAAATCACCTCGGCGTCCGCCTGGGGCGCCGCCGCGCCGAAACATTCCACGCCGAACTGGTGGAATTCCCGCAGCCGCCCCGCCTGCGGGTTCTCGTACCGGTAGCAGGAGGTCAGATAGCTCACCTTGACCGGCAGAGCCCCGTTGTGCAGCCCGTTTTCCAGCAGGGCGCGTGCCGCGCCCGCCGTCCCCTCCGGCCGCAGGGAGATGGAACGCCCCCCCTTGTCAGAGAAAGTGTACATCTCCTTCTGCACCACGTCGGTGGTCTCTCCCACCGACCGCTGGAACAGCTCGGTGTGCTCGAACACCGGGGTGCGGATTTCCCGGAAACCGAAATCCCGGGCGATGGACAGGGCGGTCTGTTCGACGTGCTGCCACTTGTAGCTGTCCGCCGGCAGCACGTCCTGGGTGCCGCGGATGGCTCTGGTGATCAGTTCCATAATGTAAACTCCGTTTCTTTTGGTTTGAAAATGGGCACTACTATGCGGATTTGTGCGAGGGGGCGTGCGGTAAAATGCTCTTTGTATCGAAAAAAGACGCACTTTCGTGCGTCTTTTTCAGGGAGCCGCCCCGTTCCCCCGGTACAAATTACCGGTTGGCCGGATTGACAATGTTCCGCCAATCCAAATCCCCGCGCTCCAGGCCGTGAATCAGCACCTCCGCCGTGGCGATGTTGGTCGCCACCGGGATATTCCGCATGTCGCACAGACGGAACATGTCGTTCTCGTTCGGCTCATGGGATTTCACCGTCATGGGATCGCGGAAAAACAGCAGCAGGTCGATTTCATCGCAGGCGATGCGGGCAGAAATCTGCTGATCGCCGCCCTGAGAGCCGCTCAAATACCGCACAATATTGAGGCCGGTCGCCTCCGCCACCATCTTACCGGTGGTGCCGGTAGCGCAGATATTATGTCGGCTGAGAATGCCGCAGTACGCAATGCAAAACTGAACCATCAGTTCCTTTTTGGCGTCGTGTGCAATCAACGCGATATTCATACAGTCACTCCTTCTTTCATATGGCAGAGGGGCGGGATGCGCCCCGTTTGCTTTTCCGAACAGCCTCTACATCTTTTCCAGCCGCGCCAGGGGCACGTCCTCGCCCAGATAGCGGCGGGCGATGTTGGAAAAGCAGGAGGAGGCGTTACAGGCGTCGGGCAGGGGCCGGCCGTTGGCGTTGGCTACCGCCACCTGCTCGTCCTCCGGCAGAACGCCCATCAGCTGCAGTCCCGCGGTGTCGATGATTTCGTCCACGTCGGGCATGGCCCCCCGCATCACCAGGGAGGGCCGCAGCCGGTTGATGATCAGCCGGGCGGGCAGATCCCGGGCAAAGAGCAGATGCCCCACCACCTGGGCGTCCCGGGCGCAGACCATATCCGGCGTGGTGACCACCAGGGCCCGCTCCGCCGCCGCGACGGCGGTTTCAAACCCCCGGCCCAGGCCGGCGGGGCAGTCGATGATTACATGGTCGTAGTACCGGGCGAAGCCGCGGCACAGACGCTTCATATCCTGCGGCGTACACAGCTTTTCAAAGCTGACCGGCGCGGGCACCACGAAAACGTTGGGGCAGACGGGGGAGGGATAAATGGCCCGTATAGGTTCGCAGTTTCCCGCAAAAATATCCGCCATGTCGTACACCGTGCTGCCGCCCACGCCCAGCATCAAATCCAGGCTGCGCAGGCCCGCGTCGGTGTCCACCACCAGCACCCGATGGCCCAGCTTGGCCAGGGCGCAGCCCAGCCCAGCCGTCACGGTGGACTTGCCAGCGCCGCCTTTTCCCGATGTGACAACGCTTACCAGCCCCATAGGTCAACCGAATCCTTTCCGGGCGGCCCGTGGACGCACCTGTTCGCAAGCCCGTTCGGCGCTTGATATAACTGCATAACCATACAGCCAAAACCGTGTAAAAATTAGCCGCTCTTGTAGCCAGTATAGCACAGTTTTACCGTCAAGTAAACCATTTTGGCCCCGCCGGAACGAAAAAATTCCGGCAGGGCTTCTTGTGCAAAGTTACAGGCCGGGCGCTCAGGGCAGGAGCTGGGCGGGCGGGGTGGGCGCCAGGCCGGCCGTCTTGCCGGCAAAATAGGCGTCCAGCACCTGGCGGGCCACCTCGCTGGAGGCGGCGGAGGTGCCCTGCTCCATCACCACGGCCACGGCCACCTCTGGCTTTTCCACCGGGCCGTAGGCGATGAAGATGCCGTTATCCGTTTTCCCCTCCACAATCTGGGCGGTGCCGGTTTTGGCCGCCAGGGTATACGGGAGATTGCCCTTGTTGAAGAACCGGGAAGCGGTGCCCGACTTGACCACCTCCACCATGCCCTTGCGCACGGTGTCGATGGCTTCCTTAGACAAGTCGGCCCGGGACACCACCTCGGGCTGCACCACGGTGTCGGTCAGGCCGTCGTAGCTGCGCACGCTGTGCACCAGGTGGGTCTTATATCGCACGCCGTCGTTGGCCAGGGTCATGGCGTAGGTAGCCAGCTGGATGGGCGTCACGTTACTGGTCTGGCCGATGGCGGCCCGGAGGGTATCGCCGCCGGTCCAGATGTCACCTCGGTTCTTTTTGGCCTCCGGGCTGTCCAGATAGCCCGGAGACTCCCCAATTTCCACACCGGTCTTTTGGCACAGGCCAAACAGGTTGAAAAACTTGTTAATCGTGTCAATACCGGTGCGTCGGCCGGTATCATAGAAAAAAACATTGCAGGATTTGGAAAGCGCCGTGGCCACGTCTATGGATCCATGCCTTCCCATACAGGTAGGCTGATAATCCTCATAGTACCGGTACCGGCGATCGCAGGTAATGTGGGTAGAGGGGGTCAACTCATTTTTGGAGAAAGCCGCCAGGGCCACCGCGGGCTTGGCGGTGGAGCCGAAGGGGAACGCGCCGTTCAGGGCCCGGTTGAACAGGGGCTTGTCGGGATCCTTGACCAGCTCGGCGTAGTTCTCGCCATAGGTGGCCAGGTCGAAGCTGGGCCAGCTGGCGCAGACCAGGACGCCGCCGTCGGACACGTCCAGCATGACCACCGAGCCGCTCTTGACATCGTGGCCGTTGTCGGCAAACTTCCCGCCCTTGGTGGCGGGCTTGGCCCGCAGCTCCTCGAACTTGGCCTTGAGAATCTGCTGCACCTTGGCCTGCAGGTCGGTATCGATGGTGAGCACCACCGATTTGCCGGGGACGGGCGCCTTGGTTTCCTTTTCCTCCAGGACGTTGCCCTTGGCGTCCTTGACCAGGGTGCGGGTGCCGGTGGTGCCCCGCAGGCTGTCCTCCATGGCGGCCTCGATGCCGCCCTTGCCGACCTTGTCGTTAAGGGCGTAGCCCTTTTCCTTGAGTTCCTCGTATTCCTCGGCGTAAATGGGGCCGACCTGGCCGATCAGATGGGCGGCCACGTCCCCCTGCACGTATTTGCGCACCGGCGTGGCCTGCACGTCCACACCGGGATATTCCGTGTTGTTTTCCATGATTTTATACATGGTCTCCCGGGAGACGCCGGAGGAGAAAACATAGGCGTTCTGGGCGGTGAAGTCCCGGATACTCATCTCATACCGCACGCCCGCGATAGCCCGCTGCTCCTCGGCGGTGTAACCGGCGAGGTGGTAGGCCTCCACCAGGGCCTTCATACAGTGTTCCGCCGTGGCGTAGTCGGCCATGTTCAGGTTTTTCTTCAGGGCGGCGATGCTGGCATCCCGCTCCTCCTCAAAGGCATAGGGCGCCTTCCGGGTGATGGGCAGGGTGTCGTTCCAGGTCTCCTCCGCCTCCCCCAGCAGGGTGACGAGGCGCAGAATGATGTCGTTCTGCAGCTTCTGCTGCCCGTCGTCGGTGCCCCGGGGAAAATAGTTGTAATCGAACAGCACCGCGTTGCTGGTGGCATTGACCGCGATGGGCCGCAGATACCGATCCAGGATTTCGCCCCGGGAGGCGGCGATGCTGATTTTTGTCTCCATTTTGCGGGTGGCCAGCTCGTTGTAGGCTTCCCCCTCCACGATCTGAATTTGAAAAAGACGCAGCGCGTAGATGCCGAAGACCGTCATGACCAGCAGGGCTATAAAGAACGAACGGCGTTTGCTCATACGGTTGCCCTTGTTGTCCGCCATCATAGAGGGTGGCTCCTTTCTCCGGCCAAAGGGCCGGCGTCAGTCCCGCTTGCGCAGGGTTTTGGCGATTAAGAGGGTCAGCCCGTACAGCAGGGGCGACACCACCAGAGTATAGGCCATATCCGGCAGCAGCATCCGCCCGAGCATGTACAGCGGGTCCTCCTTCATCCACAAGACGTAATTGAAGAACCAGTCCATCAGCCCCTGCGTCAGCAAGGCGCCGCTGAACAGCAGCATGGCGGAGAGCAGGTTGTTGCGGATCAGCAGCCGCACCAGCAGGCCGCAGGCGCAGCAGATAGCCATCAGGAACAGGGCGCTGAAGCCAAAAAGGCGGTCGGCGTACAAATCCCACAGCAGGCCGCCGGCGATGCCGGCCGCTGCCCCGCCCACCGGCCCCTCGAACATGGCGATGCTCACCACGATGGGAATCAGCAGCAGGGGCCGGGCCCCGAACACGGCGGGAAAAACGCGGGGCGCCATCTGCAAAAGCCCGGCGCCCAGGATCAGCAGCCCGTAGGCCGTCCATTTCAGATACCGGCCGCTCAGCCGGTGCAGGGGGTTCTTTTCATTCAGCTTGGGTTGATTGTCCATGGTTCAGCTCCCCTCGCCCTGTCCGTCGAAGGAGGTGATGACCATGACGTTTTTCAGGGAGCGGACATCGACATACGGCTCGATGATCGCATACAGGGACAAGCCGTCCGACTCCGGGTTCACCTCGGTGATTTTCCCGATGAGCAGCCCCTCGGGGAAAACGCCGCCCCGCCCAGAGGTCACCACGATGTCCCCGATGGCGGCGCCGGACGATTTCTCCAGCGTGTTCAGCCGTAAGAGACCCTTTTCCGCCAGAGGCGGAGCCCCGCCGGTGATGGCGGTGTTGCCGTTGCGGCTGATCATGGCGCTGGCCTTGGTGTTGACATCGAGGATGGTGCGCACCTTGCAGGAGGTAAAGCTGACCTCGCTGACCAGGCCCACCAGGCCCTCGGCGGTAATGACCGGATCGCCCACGGCGATGCCGCTTTTGGTGCCGGCGTTGATGGTGAAGTTACCGAAGGGGCTGAGGGGATCCACCGCGATGACCTTGCCGGAGGCAAAGGTATAGTCGGAATGCTGCTCATGCAGGCCGAGAATCTTGGCGTACCACTCGTTTTCTTCCTTCATTTTGTCGTAGTCCACCACCTGCTCGCGCAGCTCCCGCAGCTCCTTTTGGGCTTGTTCCAGCTCCTCCCGGGTTTCTTTGGAGCTGCCAAACTGGCCGAAAAAGCCGCTGATCCCGTCCGAAACGCTGGTCACGGCGGACTGGAGCGGGGTGATGATGGCGCCGGCGATGGTGGCTGGTATGGTGGCCAGCCCCCCAGTCGACGCTCCGTAAATCATCACGCCCACCAGTATCAGGGCGATAACGCCCAGCACCTTAAAGGCGAAGCTTTTCAGAAAATCCTTCACGGCAGCCTCCCTGTGTTTGGATAATCCCGGCGGTTTCCCGCCATAAGGCGAGGGGGAGCAAACTCATCCCCTCTTAAGGTGAGGGGAGCGAACCCACCCCGCCTCAGCCGGTTGAGGTCAAAGAATTTTTGGGACGGAGCGGGGGTTCACAGCAAGGCGGCCGATCGCGCCATGCTGTCGCATGGCAAGAGAGGCCAACGCCGCTGTGGGCGCTCGCTCTCCCAAAAATCGGAGGTTGTTCGCTCCCCCTCACCTTAACAAACCAGCCTCCGAAAACGTCGGTTTCGGAGGCCTGGTATCCGTTTCAGCCTCCGCTTTACGGAAGGCTCCGGTTCCTTATTTGCTGCGGTTGGAACGGAAGTTGCTGACCATACCGAGATCCAGGCATTTGCCGGTCCCCATAACCACACAGTCCAGCGGATCCTCGGCCACGTGCACCGGCATGCCGGTTTCCCGGTTGATCAGCACGTCCAGACCGCGCAGCAGCGCGCCGCCGCCGGTGAGCATGATGCCGTTGTTGATGATGTCGGCGGAAAGCTCCGGCGGCGTCCGCTCCAGGGTGGAGCGGATGGCGTCCACGATGGCGCTGACCGGATCGGCCAGGGACTCGCGGATTTCCTCGGAGGTGACGGTGATATTCTTGGGCAGGCCGTCCACCAGGTTGCGGCCCTTGACGTCCATGCTCTCCTCCTCGTCATAGGGGAAGGCGGAGCCCAGGCGGATCTTGATGTCCTCGGCCGTGCGTTCGCCGATGAGGAGGTTATACTTCTTCTTGATGTAGGAAATAATGGCCTCGTCGAAATCGTCGCCGGCGGTACGCACCGAGCAGGAGGTGACGATATCTCCTAGGGAAATGACGGCCACCTCGGAGGTACCGCCGCCGATATCCACCACCATGCAGCCGGCGGCTTCCTCCACCTGGAGGCCGGCGCCGATAGCGGCGGCCATGGGCTCGGCGATCAACTCCACGTCCTTGGCGCCCGCCTGACGGGCGGCCTCGTCCACGGCGCGGCGCTCCACCTCGGTGACGCCGGAGGGGATGCAGACGATGAGGCGGGGACGGTTGAACAGGGTGCTGTGCAGGGCGGCCTTGATAAAGTGCCGCAGCATGGCGGAGGTGACCTCAAAATCGGCGATGACGCCGTCCTTCAGAGGACGAACAGCGGAAATGGATCCGGGCGTGCGCCCGATCATCTCCTTGGCCTCGCTGCCGACGGCCATGACCTCCTCCTTCTTCACATCCACAGCGACCACGGAGGGCTCGCGCATGACGATGCCCTTGCCCCGCATATACACAAGCGTATTGGCTGTGCCCAAATCGATACCGATATCCCGACTGAAAAACATCTTTTCCTCTTCCTTTCCTTGCGGGTCCAACCCCGGCGGGGCGCGTTCCCCGTCTCCAACCAACCTGCCGCCGCGCGTTCCCCGATGGGCCGCGGCAGGGCGAAGTCCCGACCGGACTACTGTATGTGAAAGGGTTCCCGGCTCGTACCGCTATTTTATATATTTGGCTATTAACCCATATATTATATACTGCTGAAAAAAATTTCTCAACTGGGTAAACCAAAATTTTTACAAAAACTTTGGTTTTTATTGACAATGGAAAGAGGATAGGGGCCGTTCGGTCCCTGCGGGCCTGTCCGCGGGGGGAAAAGCCGGCTACTCCTTACCGGCCAGGAAGCGGGCGAGACGGGCGCCGGGCAGGCCCATCACGGTATAGAAATCCCCGCGGATGCCCCGGATGAACCGCATGCCCCGGCCTTGGATGGCGTAGGCGCCGGCCTTGTCCAGCGGCTCCCCGGTGGCGGCGTAGGCGGCCGCCTCCTCCCGGGTCATGGGATAGAACGTCACCTCGGCGGCGTCCACAAATCCGCCGCATTTACCTGGCGAGCAGACCCACACCCCGGTCATCACCACATGGGTTTTCCCCTGCAGGGACAGCAGCATCTCCACGGCCTCGGCCTCATCCCGGGGCTTGCCCAGGGCGTGGCCGTCCAGGACGACCATGGTGTCGGCCCCCACCACCAGGCGATTGGGATGGGCGGCGGCCACCTCCTCGGCCTTGCACCGGGCCAGGGCCTGCACCCGTTCGGCGGGAGGCAGGCCGGCAGGGGCGCTTTCCCGCACAGCGGGGCACACCTCGAAGGGGATATCCAGCAGGGTGAGAATTTCCTTGCGCCGGGGGGAGGCCGACGCCAGCAGCAGAGGCATAGCCATACGCCTTATCTCACCTTCTTATACAGCAGCAGGGCAGCGCTTACCAGGATTACCTGCAGCACGTTGACCTGCATTTTAAAGGCAAAGCTTATCTGCACGATAATCAGATTCAGGTTCACCGTATCGAAGCCGACGGATTCGCCCCAGGTGAGCCATTTGAGGAAGCTGACCCCGGCGGTCAGCTGGCCGACCAGGGCGGCGATGACCAGGGCGGCCAGGACGAGAAATATCAGAATCAGGCTGTTTTTCGCTTTCAATGGAACCTTCCTATCCTTTCCGGGCCAGGGACGGCGCTATCGCGCCGCCGGGCCTTGTTGATGGGGGTGGCCGTCTTAAGGGGAGGGCCCCTCTCCTTATTGCCGGCCGGTGGAGCCGAACCCGCCGCCGCCCCGCTCGGTTTCCTTCAGGGAGTCGGCAAGCTCCATGTGCGGCAGGCAGACGGGCATAATCACCAGCTGGGCAATCCGCTCGCCGGGCTGGATGGTATAGGCTTCGTCCGACAGGTTGACCAGGCCCACCCGGATTTCCCCGGTATAGTCGCTGTCGATGACGCCCACGCCGTTGGACAGGGCGAGGCCGTGCTTGACAGCCAGGCCGCTGCGGGCAAAGACCAGGCCCACCGTCTCGGGGGAGGGCAGGCCGATGGCGATGCCGGTGGGCACGGCGGCACGGCCGCCGGGCGGAATGGTCAGCACTTCGTCCAGCAGGGCGTGCAAATCCGCCCCGGCGCTGCCGGCGGTGGCCCGCTCGGGCGCCTGAGCGCGGGGATCCAACTTTTGAATATATACCGTCATAGGTCTTGTCCTTTCCGCGGCAGCGGTTGCCTGCCGCCCTCCATATGCCGATCGCACCAGGCGACCACATCCTCCAGGAACTCGTCCCGGTTCAGCTCGTTATGCAGCTCGTGCCGGGCGTCAGGGTAGAGCTTGAGGGAGAGATCCCGCACGCCGGAGGCTTTCAGCCAGCCGTACACCTGCCGCGGGCCCTTGCCGTAGCTGCCCACCGGATCCATCTCTCCGGAAAACAGGACGATGGGCAGATCCTTGGGCACCCGGTCGCTCCACTTGGGGCCGGTGACGCTGTCGAGCAGGCGGAAGAGATCCCGGAAGCCCGCGTTGGTAAACACGAAATGACACTTGGGATCCTCCGACGCGTCGGGGTATCCGTCCTTATCCCGGGAGAGCCAGGCCAGCTCGTTGTCGTCCTCGGGGAAGCGGCGGTTATAATTCTGAAACGCCATGGCGTTGAGAAACCGGCCGGTGCGCTTGGGGCCCCGCAGGGCCGTGACGATACCGGCCAGGCCGATGCCCAGCTTGGTCAACGGGTTGCGTCCCGCGGTGCCGCAGCAGATATAGCCCGCCAGCCCCTCGCCGTCCAGGGCGATGACCCGGCGGGTGATGAAGGAGCCCATGCTGTGCCCCAGCAGAAAATAGGGCTTGTCCGGATACCGGCGCTGCATCTCCCGCCGGAGAAGCAGCTCGTCCTCGGCCATATGCTTCCAGCCGTCGGTTTCGCCGAAATAGCCCAGATCCTCCGGCTGCTCCGCGGTGCGGCCGTGGCCCAGGTGATCGTCCCCGCACACCACGAAGCCGCGATCGCACAGGGCCCTGGCAAACCGGTCGTACCGGCGGATGTGCTCCATCATGCCGTGGCAGATCTGGATCACCGCCCGGGGCTCGCCCTCCGAGGGCTCCCAGATGGTGGCGTAGAGGGTATGGACGCCGTCCGACCCGGTGAACGACCAGTCCTTTTCCATGCAGTCGGCCATGCTGTTCGCTCCTTTTCCTTACACGTTCTCTGTTCAATATAGTACCGGTTTTTTACAGAATTTGCAACGGCTGCGGCAAAATTCTCCATAACAATTTTGTCACCATGGGGGTTTCCAGCAATCTCCCATGGACTTCGCCTGAAAAATCCGGTATGGTGAGGACAGAGACCCTATGCTCATACAAGGATATGGAGATTTTTATGAAATACATACCGTTTGCCGGAAAAATATTTCTGACCCTGCTTCTCAACGTATTGGCCGTGCTGGCGGCCGATCGCCTGGTTAGAACGGCCCATAGACACGAGTAGTCCGACAAAAAAGGGCGGAAATCCGCCGGCGGCTGTGGTATACTGACGGTATTCCAACAGACGGGGGAGAAGGCCATGCCGAAAAAGGGACGGGCGATTGGGCTGGGGCTGCTGGCGGTGCTGGCGGCCGCGGCGCTGGCGATGCTGACGCTGGGCAGGGACAGTCTGCCCGCTTTAGGGCGGCTGTTTTCCCCGGGGCCGGGGATTCTCGACGACCCCGCCGGTTTGGTGCGGCGGGACATGCCGGCGGTGCCCGTACTACTTCAGAAGCCGGAGCTTCCCGCCGGGTGCGAGGCCACAGCGGCGGCCATGCTGCTCGGCGCCTACGGCTACGCCGTTTCCAAGGAGGAGATGGCACGGGCCATCCCCCGGGCCCCTTTCGAAAAGCGGGACGGACGGGTATACGGCCCCGATCCCCGCGACATGTACGCGGGGGATCCCTTTTCGGCGGAGGGGTACGGGGTATACGCCGACCCGGTGGCCGCGGCAATGCAGCGGGAGATCGACCGGCTGGGCGGCGGCGCGTCCGTTTATCTGCTGGAGGCTGAGGACGAGGGAGCGGTACTGGCCGCCGTCGACGCGGGATACCCCGTGTGCATCTGGGCGACCATGAACATGGCGCCCACGCAGAAAGGCAGTTCCTCCTGGTACCTGCTGGAGGACGGGGTGTACACCGACGAAAAAATCGAATGGCTGGGCAACGAGCACTGCCTGGTGCTGACGGGATACGGTGCGGACACCGTGACGGTCAACGATCCGCTGGCGGGAAGGAAAACCTATGGCCGCGCGGTGTTTTTCGCCCGCTGGCGGGAGCAGGGGCGGCAGGCCATCCTGGTGGCGCCGGACAAAAAATAGCGAAAAAATGGCGCGGCGCCCTTCCTTCTCGCGGCCGAATGCGGTATAATAACCTCACGGCGTTCTCCAAAGCCTTGCAGCGCAAGCCTTTGGACGCCTGAGAGAACATTGAACCACTCCGAAACGGTCAAAGCCGTTTCGGACCAAGGAAGGCGCTGCGCCTTGCGCACCGCTTTGTGGTATAATAACCTCACGGCGTTCTCCAAAGCCTTGCAGCGCAAGCCTTTGGACGCCTGAGAGAACATTGAACCACTCCGAAACGGTCGGAGCCGTTTCGGACTAAGGAGGGCGACGCTCCGCGCCGCCTTGTGGTATAATGAAAAAAACGACGCATGGCGCGCGGGAAAGGCAGGACAAGTTTAATGGGAATGACCAATAAAGTACGGCTGAATATCTGTGGGTCGGAGTATACCTTTACCACCGACGAGCCGGAGGGCTACATACAAGAGCTGGGCGCGCAGCTGGACGCCGAAATGCGCAATCTGATGAACAGCGACGACCGCATCACCCTGGTGATGGCGGCGGTGATGACCGCGCTGGTCAAGGCGGACGCGGCCAATAAAGCGGAGGAGACCGCCGACAACCTGCGGGCGCAGATGAAGGACTATCTGGACGACAACGCCCGGTACCGCCAGGCGGCCGACAGCTCTCACCGGGAGATTGAGCGGCTGCGCCGGGAGATACAGGAGCTGCAGAAGAAGCTGGCCGTCGGAGGCGGCCAGTGAACCGGCTGCCAGAAATCCTGGCGCCGGCCGGCTCGCCCGAGGCGCTGCGGGCGGCGGTGCGCTGCGGCGCGGACGCGGTCTATCTCGGCGCATCGGCCTTCAATGCCCGGCAGGGCGCTCACAACTTTGACACCGCCGCCTTACGGGAGGCGGTGTCTTATTGTCATGCCCGGGGGGTGGCGGTGCATCTGACTCTCAACACCCTGGTGCGGCAGGATGAGCTGCACGCCGCCCTGAAAGTGGCGGAGGAGGCCTGTGTGCTGGGAGTGGACGCGCTGATCGTCCAGGACGTGGGGCTGGCCCGGCGAATCCGGGCGGCGGCGCCGGGCATGGCGCTGCATGCGTCCACCCAGCTGTCCTGTCACACCCCTTCTGGGGTGCGGTTTCTGCGGGATAGCGGATTCTCCCGGGTGGTGCTGGCGCGGGAGATGTCCCGGGACGAAATCGCCGCCTGTGCGGGGCAGGGCTGCGAGCTGGAGGTGTTCGTCCACGGGGCGCTGTGCATGTGCGTGTCGGGGCAATGCTATCTGTCCGCCATGCTGGGCGGGCGGAGCGGCAACCGGGGACTCTGCGCCCAGCCCTGTCGGCTGCCCTTCGCCCCGGCGGACAGCGGGCGGCGCGCCCGGGAGGGAGAGGCGGCCCTCAGCCTAAGGGATCTGTCCCTGCAGGCATACGGCGCGGATCTGGCGGCGCTGGGTGTGGACTCGCTGAAAATCGAGGGGCGGCTCAAGCGGCCGGAATACGTGGCGGCGGCAGTCTCGGTATACCGGGCGGCGGTGCGGGGGGAAGCGCCGGCCCCGGGGCTTTCAGAAGATTTACAGGCAGTATTTTCCCGCTCCGGTTTTACTGATGGGTATTACGCTGATCAGCGCGGCGGCGGGATGTTCGGCACCCGGAGGCGGGAGGACGTGCAGGCCGCTGCCCCGGTGCTGTCCAGGCTGGAACGGCTGTACGACAAGGAGACGGGCCGGGTGCCGGTGACGCTGACGTTCGCCATGACAGCCGACGAAGCCACGCTGACGGCGGCGGACGGCGAGGGACGAACCGTCACGGTGGCGGGCGATCCGCCCCAGCCAGCGGTGAACCACCCGCTGGACGCGGAACGGGCGGCCGCCCAGCTGGGCAAGACGGGGGGCACCCCCTTTCGCGCCGCTGTGCACTGCCGGATGGACGAGGGGCTGAGCCTGCCGCTGTCCCAGCTCAACGCCATGCGGCGGCAGGCGCTGGAACAGCTGCTAGAGGAACGAGGGCGGCCGCGGCCGGTCCCCTTCAACCGGGAGGCGGTGCCGGAAAGACGGCCGGCGCTGGCGGATAAGCCGGCGCGGCCGCTGCTTATCGCCCGGCTGGCCCGTCCGGATCAGCTGGCCGGTGCGGGGGAGGCGGATCGGGTGTTCCTGCCGCTGTCCGCGCCGGAGGATCTGCTGCGTCGGCACGCGGAGGACGGCAGGCTGGGGGTGGAGATCCCCCGGGGGCTGTTCGGGGCCGAGGAGGCGGCGCGGCGGGCGCTGGCGCGGGCGGCACAGGCCGGGGCGCGGTACGCCCTGTGCGGCAACGTGGGGGCCATCGATTTGGCCCGGGAGGCGGGGCTGCTGCCCGTGGGCGGCTTCGGGCTGAATATCACCAACGGGGAGGCGCTGGCCTTTTTCGCCGATCGGGGGCTGGCGGCGGCCACCCTGTCCATGGAGCTGACCTTCCGCCAGACGGCCTTCGCGGCGGACAGGCCCCTGCCCGCCGGGCTGCTGGTGTACGGACGGCAGCCGCTGATGCTGACCCGCAACTGCCCCCGCCGCTCGGCCGGCCAGCACTGCGAGGGTGCGCCGAACGCCGCCTGCGGCCTGACAGACCGCCGGGGTGTGACGTTCCCGCTGGCCTGCGCGGGAGGCTGCGCCGAGCTGCTCAATTCCGTCCCGCTGTACTGGGCGGACAGGCTGGAGGAGGTGCCGCGGCTGGACTTCTGGCTGCTGCACTTTTCCACCGAAAGCCCAGAGGAAGTGGAAAACCTGACGCGGACTTACCACCGGGGCGGCGCGGTCATGGACGGCATCACGCGGGGCCTGTACAAGCGGGGCGTGGAATAAATACAGAAGTCATGACCACCCGTAAAACGGGTGGCATGAAGGAGCCCTAGAAGGGCATAGGAAGGCCAGCGCCTAAAAGACGCT
>ERZ856578.859-NODE-859-length-61642-cov-6.013206_pt1 | contig 61642 bp, 57 predicted proteins | sample MGYA00514384_ERZ856578 | MGnify/ENA primary metagenome ERZ856578 (study PRJEB29103, sample SAMN06111958) | human gut metagenome | biome: human gut; feature: ankylosing spondylitis patient; material: healthy_person | host: Homo sapiens | place: China:Hangzhou...
CGACTTGCATGTGTTAGGCACGCCGCCAGCGTTCATCCTGAGCCAGGATCAAACTCTCATGTTAAAAGTTTGTATCCAGGTTTAGAACTTAGCTTGGCTAATGTTTAAACCGTTCTACTGTTGTTTTGGTTTGTTTTTGTTCTGAATTTTCTCATTCAAAGACGTCCAACCAGGACTCTTTTTTATTCGAATTTTCAGGGTTTTACATACTGTTCAATCTTTGATTTTCAAGGTTCTTTGTTGTTGTCTGTCTCAGCAGCAACTCATTCAGTATATCAGATGTTGTTCTGTTTGTCAACAACTTTTTTTATTTATTTTTGAACTTTTTTAGAAGTCCGTGCCCCGTTCTCACGGGGCGTGTATTATGATAACAAATACTGGACCAAATGTCAACAATATTTTTCGGCTTTTTTCAAATATTTTTTCACTTGTTCATTTGCTCATTTATTGGAGCAAAAAAGCAAGCTCTGCACATACGCCTAATGGAAGGACAGATTCATCCACATCAAACTTCTCATTATGATGTGCCGCTCCACTTCCGTACTCTTCATTACGGATTCCCAGGAAACCCAAAGCTCCTGGATACTGTTCCAGATACCGGCTGTAGCTTTCTGATGCATACCAGTGATCACAGCTGCCAATGACCTGTTCTCCGCAAAGTTTACTCACGGCATTTCTCACACTCTCTGCCACTGCTGCATCATTAATGACCGGATATACCATAATGTGATTTCTTGGCTGGAAATCCACGGTGCAGTTATGGCAGGCGGCAGTATTTTCTGTAATCTTATTGATGATCTGCTGTGCTTTTTCTCCTTCTTCCCGGTCAAAGAAGCGGGCGGTTCCTCCTACATAGACTCTTTCCGGAATCACATTATCCGCAGTTCCTCCATTCATCATACAGATGCTTAAGGTAACCGTCTTTTCTGCATCAATCTGATTCATAAACGCTGAATTTAACTGAGTTATAATGTGAGCCGCCGGAATGATCGGGTTGATAGCCTGGTCAGGTCTAGAACTGTGACCTGATCTGCCATTCAGATAGAAACCTATTCCTGCAGTTCCAGCCATCCTGGGGCCTGCAGAAATGTCGATCTTGCCTGCTTCCAGACCACTGTATACATGAAGGGCAAAACATTCATCAATCGGATAGTCTTTTAAAGCCTCCATCATAGCTGCAACACCAGTGATATCTTCTTCTGCTTCTTCAAAGCAGCAATAAACGGTTCCTTCCAGTTCCTCCCTCATTTCCACAAGAACCTTCATGGTCCCGAGAAGCATGGCCATATGAGCGTCATGTCCACATGCATGGCAGACCCCTGGTTTCTCAGAAATGCAAACTTTTTCCTGCTTCAGATTTTCCTTTGCCTCTGTAATTGGAAGAGCATCAATATCTGCCCGCACCACACGATGTTTTCCTGGTTTTCCCCCTTCCATGATTCCAATCAAACCGGTACCAGGTAAAAGACGATATGGCACTCCTATTTTTTCCAATTCCCGCACTAGAATTTCTCTGGTATGCTGTTCTTTTCCAGATACCTCCGGATAACGATGGAATTCCCGGCGCATTTCTACTATATAATTATGATATTTCTCAACTGCATTCTTGATCTGTTCTGTATTCATCCTATGTATCCTCCCAAATTTTAAATGGAGCGTTCCCAAACATCTCTGTTTAAAAACGCTCCATTGCATTTACAACATATTATTCTTGTTCATTTTCCGGCACAATGTCCACTTCAGACTCAGCTGCAGGTTCCGCACTCTTGGATACCGATACACTTTCCTCTGCCTTCCGTTCTGCTTCTTCCTCGGTTACTTCTGCTTCCAGCTTCTCCGCCGGAGTCTGATTCTCACTGCCATCTTCCTTAATGCCCTTGCACTCCCGGAAAATCTTCATAAATTCTTTACCAGTAATGGTCTCCTTCTCAATCAGGAATTCCGCGATCTTATCCATGATCTCACGATTCTCACTCAAAAGACGTTTTGCCTCCTCGTAGGATTCCTTCAGGATCTTCATCACTTCCTGGTCGATCTCAGATGCAGTCTCCTCGCCACAGTTTAAAACAGCACGACCACTTAAATACTGGTTTTCCTGGGTAGCAAGACCCATCAGACCAAATTTCTTGGACATACCATACTGGGTCACCATAGCTCTGGCTATTCTGGTAGCCTGCTCGATATCATTGGCCGCACCGGTCGTTACCGTGTCAAACACCAGTTCTTCCGCTGCACGACCACCTAAGGCACCTACTAACATGGCGCGAAGTTCTTTCTCGGTATTTAAGTATTTTTCCTCTTCCGGCACATGCATCACATATCCCAATGCCCCCATAGTACGTGGAACAATGGTGATCTTCTGCACTGGCTCTGAGTCTTTCTGCAGAGCACTGACTAACGCATGCCCAACCTCATGATAAGACACGATCCGGCGTTCTTCTTTACTGAGAATCCGATCTTTTTTCTCTTTACCAACTAATACAACCTCCACAGCCTCAAATAAATCCTTCTGGCTGACTGCATTTCTGCCATTCTTTACTGCAAGAATAGCCGCCTCATTGATCATATTGGCAAGATCGGAACCAACGGCTCCGGAAGTTGCCAGAGCAATGGCATCTAAATCTACGGTTTCATCTAAGGAAACATTGCGGGAATGTACCTTTAAAATGCTGACACGGCCTTTCAGATCCGGCTTATCTACAATGATCCGACGGTCAAAACGGCCTGGACGCAGCAGCGCCGGGTCTAAGATCTCCGGACGGTTGGTAGCCGCCAGAACCAGCAGTCCTTTGGAGGAATCGAAACCATCCATCTCGGACAGCAGCTGATTCAAGGTCTGTTCGCGTTCATCGTTGCCGCCTCCAAAACGGGAATCACGGCTCTTGCCAATCGCATCCACCTCATCGATAAAAATAATGCAAGGTGCATTTTCCTGGGCCTGCTTAAATAAATCACGGACACGGGATGCGCCGACACCGACAAACATTTCCACAAAATCAGAACCGGATAAAGAATAAAATGGAACCTGCGCCTCTCCGGCAACTGCCTTGGCAAGCAAGGTTTTACCGGTTCCTGGAGGACCTACAAGCAGGGCGCCTTTGGGAAGCTTTGCACCAATATGGGTGTATTTGCCCGGATTATGAAGGAAATCTACGATCTCAACTAAGGATTCCTTTGCCTCATCCTGTCCTGCTACATCCTTAAACGTAACTCCGGTTTCCTTCTGCATATACATCTTCGCCGTACTTTTGCCGACACCCATGACGCCGCCACCCATGCGCCGCATCATAAAATTCATGAAAAATACCAGACATCCGAACATCAGCACATAGCTGACAATACTCCAGATGGCTGTATTCTGATGAACCTGCTCGCTCTTGACTCCATTGGCAAGAAGTCTCTGAGTTAACTGATCCCCGCTCTCCATACGGATCGTTACCAGTTCATCCAAAAACAGACCCTTATTGCTGGAATCCTTCTTTAATTTAAAGTAAATCTGGGAACTGTCTACTTCCGCACTCTCCACTCTTCCAGCCTCTACTAACTGGACAAAATCACTGTAAGGAACACGGGCTTTATTCCCCCAGAAACTGCTCATCCACATAACAACTGCCAGTGTGATCAGTCCGGCTATCAGTATGGTAGCAAATACCTGGCCGGAACCCGGCATCTTGCCATTACTGTTTTTGTTCTTATCATTCATAGTCGCTTCTCCTATCTCTTGCATCTGGCCATACTTCGCCATATCTACTTATTATAGTGGTAGTGCAATTATAAATCAAGGAAAGAACATGAAAAAACTATAAACTTTTTTCAAAATTTTCTGGATTTCTACTTATCATAGATGTATAATATGTGAGTTATTTTTATTAAATATAATGCACCCCAAAATTCCCAAATTTTATACTACGAAGGAGGTTTATAATTATGCCAGTAAAATATGTCTTCGTCACCGGCGGCGTTGTGTCTGGCCTTGGAAAAGGCATCACAGCAGCTTCTCTTGGTCGTCTGTTAAAGGCCCGTGGCTACAAAGTTACCATGCAGAAATTTGATCCTTACATCAACATTGACCCAGGAACCATGAATCCAGTCCAGCATGGTGAAGTGTTCGTCACCGATGACGGTGCCGAAACCGATCTGGATCTTGGCCACTACGAGCGTTTCATTGATGAAAGTCTGACTAAAAATTCCAACGTAACCACAGGTAAGGTTTATTGGACCGTTTTGTCTAAGGAGCGCCGTGGCGATTACGGTGGCGGCACTGTACAGGTAATTCCCCACATTACCAATGAAATCAAGAGTCGTTTTCACCGCAACTACACCACCACTGATACTGAGATCGCCATCATCGAAGTTGGCGGTACGGTTGGTGATATCGAGAGCCAGCCATTCCTGGAGGCCATCCGCCAGTTCATGCACGAAGTTGGTCCGGACAATGCAATCCTGATCCACGTAACTCTGGTCCCTTATCTGAAAGCATCCGGCGAATTAAAGACCAAACCTACCCAGGCAAGTGTCAAAGATCTGCAGGGAATGGGCATTCAGCCTGATATCATCGTCTGCCGCACGGAGCATCCATTAGATGACAGCATCCGCAGTAAGATCGCCCTGTTCTGTAATGTGCCAAAGAGCCACGTACTCCAGAATTTAGATGTCGAAGTTCTCTATGAAGCACCTTTAGCGATGGAAAAAGAGCATCTGGCGGAGGTTGCCTGCCAGAGTCTGAATCTTCCATGTCCAGAACCGGATCTGGATGAGTGGAGAGCCATGATCGATGCATGGAAACACCCAGAGAAAGAAGTCACCATTGCTTTAGTTGGCAAGTACATCCAGCTTCACGATGCTTACATTTCTGTAGTAGAAGCATTAAAGCATGGTGGTGTTGCAAATCGGGCTAAAGTCAATATCAAATGGATTGATTCTGAGACAGTCACCCGTGAAAACGCAGCAGAGCTGTTAGGTGATGTCAGCGGTATCCTGGTTCCAGGCGGTTTCGGAAGCCGCGGTATCGATGGTAAGATCTATGCCATCGAGTATGCAAGAACCCATCAGATTCCATTCCTTGGTCTCTGCCTTGGCATGCAGCTTTCTATCGTAGAATTTGCAAGAGATGTGGTCGGCTTTACCGATGCACACAGTGAAGAACTTGATCCATCCACCACACATCCGGTGATTCATCTGATGCCTGACCAGAATGGCGTTGAGAACATCGGCGGAACCTTAAGACTTGGTTCCTATCCATGTGTTCTGGATAAGTCCTCCAAGGCCTATGCCCTGTACGGCGAAGAACTGATCCATGAACGCCATCGTCATCGTTATGAAGTCAACAACGATTATCGTACCGTGCTTTCTGAAAATGGTATGTTATTGTCCGGTATCTCTCCAGACGGACGGATCGTGGAAATGATCGAGATCCCATCTCATCCGTGGTTTGTTGCCACCCAGGCACATCCGGAGTTAAAGTCCCGTCCAAACAAACCACACCCTCTGTTTAAAGGATTTGTAGAAGCTGCTTTAAAAGCTTCTGAGAAATAATAATCATGCAAAAATCAGCCATACTACCTTCTAAGGAGGTGATTGTATGGCTGATTTTTTTGAGGATACAAAAAAAGAAGAACAGGATGACGACGATCTTCGCATCTGCTCTTCTATGGAATGTACCGGGCTGATCCCCGCTTTGCCGGAAAATGAGGACCAGTTAGAGTCCTACAAGGAACTTTATCCATTTCTTCCCAAAATCCCGGATCAGAAAACCACCTGAATCAGGAACATATAAAATACCGTTCCGACACCAATGCTTAACAGGGAATTTTCCTTCCACCAATGAAGCGCCACGATCAGCGCCACCGTAAAAAGCTCCGGCAGTCCAAATGGAAATGCTGTTAAGGAGATTCCCTTTAAGCAATACACGACCAAAAGCCCCATGGTCGCATAGGGAAGTGTCTTACCCAGATATTCTACAAAATCCGGAACCTTCTTTCCTGCCGGAAAAATGAGAAACGGTAAAAAACGCGTAACCATGGTTGCAATCGTTAAAAGGATCACGATCATAGCTTTCTGAAATTCTGCATCACCCATTATCTTATCCCCCTTTCCACTCTCTTCTCCCTCTTATATCCACAGGTCAAAGCCAGAATGATCACAAGCATCGCCGGAATAAGAAAAGCTGATGTTCCAAAGACCACCACACAGGCTGCAGATCCAAGCAGTCCAATTAACGCCGGTCTGTGGTTTCTCTGGTGCTTCCACTGATCCGTAAAAATCACCACAAACAGCGCAGTCAATGCAAAATCAAGCCCCTGTGTATTAAAGGTCAGAAAACCTCCTACCAGGGCTCCCACTGCACTTCCCATCACCCAGTAGCACTGATCCAGAAATGTAATCCAGAAAAATACTTTATCCTGCTCTAAGGTCTCAGGAACATTTTCATCACAGATGACAGAAAATGTCTCATCCGTCAAGGCAAAGATCAGATAAGGCTTGGCTTTTTTCACATCCCGATATTTATTTAATAGGGAAATTCCATAAAACAAATGTCTCGCATTGATCATCAGCCCCATCAAAAATGCGTAAACTGGACTGACCAGCCCCGCAAGAAGAGTCACCTCCAGATACTGAAGGCTTCCTGCATAGATAAAAATACTGGAAATCAAAGTCCAGCCGATACCAAATCCATTGACCTGCATAAGAATTCCATAGGCTGCACCCAGAAATAAATATCCAACCAGAACAGGAATTGTCTTTGGAACCACATATTGGAATGCCTGTTTTGTGCCTTTGTTCATGAACTTGATTCCTTCACTTTCTCTTGCAAATTTTTTCATTTCTTAGTAACATAATAGAAAACTAAATGTAACTGTTCTGTAGGTCTGCACACTTGCTGCGCTGACCGTAAGTAGCCTGGTTACAAAAAACAATTACTAATTTTAGCGTTTTCCCTATTGTTTGTCAATGCGGGACACGCATTGCGTCTATGAAAGGAATTATCATGAATCTTTCTGATTATAGCTCCTGCCATCTCTGTCCACGGTCCTGCGGTATCGACCGCCGGGTTTCTTCTGGTTTTTGTGGCTGTGGAGATACCATAAAAGCCGCCAGAGCCGCTCTGCACTACTGGGAAGAGCCCTGTATCAGCGGCACCCGCGGCAGTGGAACGATCTTTTTCTCCGGCTGTACCTTAAAATGCTGCTTCTGTCAGAATTATCCCATCAGTCAGCAGGGATTAGGAAAAGAGCTGACCATTCCACAGTTGGGGGACGTTTTCCTAAGCCTTCAGGATCAGGGTGCCCACAACATTAATCTGGTTACTGCTACCCAGTACCTGCCCTCGGTTATAACTGCCCTGGATCTGGTAAAACACAAGCTTGCGATCCCGATTGTCTATAATTGTGGCGGCTATGAGCGGGTAGAGATCGTCCGGGAGCTGGCAGACTATGTGGATATCTGGCTTCCGGATCTAAAATATTATGATACAGCCCTTTCCAACCGTTACTCTCAGGCTAAAAACTATTTTGACCACGCATCAGAAGCCATCTCCCAGATGGTCCGCCAGACCGGGGCTCCGGTTCTGGATTCTGATGGAATCATGCAGTCCGGTGTGATCATCCGCCATATGGTACTTCCCGGTGCCAGAGAAGATTCCATCCGGCTTTTGCACTGGATCCATGACAATCTTCCAAAAGGTCAGTACTATATCAGTCTGCTAAGCCAGTACACACCATTTTTCCGCGCAGCAAAAGCAAACCCAGGCGGCAGTGAATTTCCGGAGATCAGCCGCCGAATCACCACCTTTGAGTATGAAAAAGTATTAAATGAAGCCATCGCACTTGGTCTGGAACAGGGATTTATGCAGGAAAAAAGCAGCGCGAAAGAAGAATATACGCCGCCGTTTGATCTGGAAGGACTGGACTAGAAAAACTGAGAGCAAAAACTGCTGATACATAACAACATAAATAAGCGAGTATCGATCCATCTTTTCTTGGTTTTCGATACTCGCTTTTAAACTATCTCATCCATGGGACTATACCTCTCTTTGAGATTTTTATCTATATGAAGTTTTTTCCTGCCAGTTTCTGTAAATCTCTTCCCTTTCTATGTATTATTTCCTTTCTTCTGTTTTCATATCTTTCTAAGGTTACTCTTTTAAGAATTTCATTGACCCAACCACACTTTCTCGTCATATGACTGAATCACGATTCCCTGTAACTACTTTAGAATTCGAAATTTCATTTCTTCAGGGTTCTTTTACAGTTCTGGTAAAATTAAGTTTTTGGTGGACTGTACCTCCTTTGCTTAGATTCGATGTTTGTCTGACATCTTTTTTGTTTCTTTTTTGTATTTCCTTTTGTTGTTTTTATTATATCCCGCGTTTACCATTTTGTCAATACTTTTTTATAATTATTTTTATCTTTTTTTACTATGTATTATAATTTTATAAATTGTATATGTCTTTTTGATTTATTTATTCAATTTGCAGAATTATGTGTAGAAGTCTTCTGCAATTGTTTTCTCCCTGCAACACAGATGCCCGGTTCGCCTGCATCGTAGGACACAGACAAACCGGGCATTGGAACATTGTCAATTTCTATGTTACAACAGAATGTATTTTAAAATAAAGGCTACTGCCAGCACATACATCAGAATACTGATTCCTTTCTTCTTTGCGTTGCCAGTCAGCACGTTCATGATCACATAGGAGATCACGCCCATGGCGATACCTTCAGAGATACTGTACATGAATGGCATAGCAATGATGCAGATGTAAGCCGGAATTGCTTCTGTGTAATCACTGAAGTCGATCTTGGTCACGGTGGTCATCATCATGAATCCAACGACTACCAGAGCCGGAGCGGTAGCGAAGGATGGAATCGCTAAGAAGATCGGGGATAAGAACAGAGACAGACCAAACAGGATTGCTGCTACAATGGCAGTCAGACCAGTACGTCCGCCTTCTGCTACACCAGAAGCACTCTCAACGAAAGTGGTGGTGGTGGAAGTACCAAATACCGCACCAACAGAAGTTGCAATCGCATCGGAAAGCAGTGCGCCACGGATGTGAGGAAGCTTGCCATCTTTGTCCAGCATATCTGCCTTGGAAGCAACACCGATCAGAGTTCCTAACGTATCAAACAGATCCACGAACAGGAACGCGAATACTACTGCCAGAAAATCTAAGGAAGCGATCTTTGAAAAGTCCAGCTTCATAAAGGTTGGAGCCATGCTCTTGATGCCAAAGCCTGCGGAAAAATCCGGGAACATGCTGTAGAATCCCAGCTCTGGATTCGGCTGATACAGACCGGTCAGCTGGCAGATCATACCAAGTGCCCATGTGATCAGGATACCCCAGAGAATGTTGCCCCTTATATTTTTTACTACCAGAATACCAGTGATCAGAATTCCGATCATGGCAAGAACAACTGTAATTCCTTCAGAAGAGAAGGTTCCTGCTGCAACAGCGCCCTTAAAGGAATATAAGGATACTAAAGTTGCACTGTCTACTACGATCTTTGCGTTCTGAAAACCGATGAAGGCGATAAACAGACCGATACCTACAGAAACTGCATATTTCAGATTCATCGGGATGGAGTTGAAGATTGCCTCTCTTACATTGGTCACCGAAAGAACGATAAACACAACACCCTCTACAAATACTGCTGCCAGAGCCATTTCCCAGCTATAACCCATCTGCAGGACAACCGTATACGCAAAATATGCGTTCAGTCCCATTCCAGGTGCCAGGACAAATGGATAATTGGCAAACAGTGCCATCATCAGGGTACCTACCATGGCCGCCAGCGCCGTCGCTGTAAATACCGCGCCGCTGTCCATTCCTGATGCACCTAACACGTTAGGGTTCACAGCCAGAATGTATGCCATCGTCATAAACGTGGTAATTCCGGCGATCACCTCTGTTTTTGCGTCTGTGTGGTTCTCCTTCAGATGGAACCACTTTTCCAACACGCCTTTGTTGCTTTCCATATGCTTCCTCCTTGTATGAAATTGGGTAACGAAAAACGTCACCAGTATTATATCTGAACAACTGCCATTTTTTCAAATGACAGCTGCATCAGTCCAACCGATTGTATCACATTCTCCCGTTCCCTCTCCGGTGCGCTCCATGCCAGACCACATCCGGCGCTTAACTGCCTTGGTATGGGAATCAGTCTTCCAGGGAGTCCAAGCTCCTTTAAGCGTTTTTCTGCTTCCATAGCCTCTGTTGTGGAGTGAAACGTAATCACCAGACGGTTTTCTTTGTTTCTCATGTCGCTTCCTCCGCCAGTTCTCTTATGGCGTTTGCCGCCTGGTCAATCTCCTCTTCCGTATTAAAATAGGAAAAGCTGAACCGCACAGCTCCCTGACTTTTCGTACCAAGAGCCTCATGCATCAGCGGTGCACAGTGGGCGCCCGCCCTGGTCATAATTCCATAATCCTGGGCCAGCACATCTGCAATTTCTCCCGAATCATAATCCAGGATATTTAAGGAAAGAATCGGCGCTCTTGGAAACTGTTCATAATTGCCATACAGCTTCACACCGGAAATAGATTTAATCTGGCTGACAAACCGCCTGGTCAACTCTTCTTCTCTTTGTCGGATGACATCTGGTGTCACTTTCTTAATAAAATCCAGAGCTGCCGAAAGTCCGGCAATTCCATGGGCATTTAAAGTTCCTGCCTCTAAGGCGGTTGGCATCACCTGTGGATGGATCTTCGAATAGCTGTCAATCCCACTGCCGCCCACCAGAAGTGGCCGGATCCGGACTCCTTTTCTCACACACATACCTCCGGTTCCCTGGGGACCCATCAGGCTTTTATGCCCGGTAAAGCATAGTACATCAATGTTCATGGAATCCATCTGGATTGGAAAGACACCGGCTGTCTGAGAAGCGTCTACCACAAATAACAGGTGATGTTTTTTGCATACACGGCCAATAGCCTCCAGATCATTGAGATCTCCGGTCAGATTGGAGCCGTGGGTACAGACGATCATGCGTGTGTTCGAACGGATGACTGCTTCGATGGCTTCCGGCGTTACCGTTCCGGCCGATGAAAAGGGAAGTATCGTTAAAGACACTCCCCGCTGCTGGCACAGATATAAAGGACGGAGCACGGAATTATGCTCCATCACGGTAGTGATCACATGATCGCCTGGATCTAGCAGTCCCTGAATGGCAATATTTAAACTTTCTGTGGAATTAGCGGTAAATACGATCTGGCTGGCCTCCTCCACGCCAAACAGTTCTGCCATTTTTTCTCTGGTGCCGTAAACCACACGGGATGCATCCAAAGAAGCCTCATGGGCTCCTCGTCCCGGATTGCCCATATGGGAAATGGCTTCTGCCACAGCCCTGGCTACCCCGTCCGGTTTATGATAAGAGGTTGCCGCACTGTCTAAGTAGATCATAGTTCTAACCTCACTCTCACAGCCAAAGGCAATCCGGCTGTATTCTCCTGCTGTCCATTTTCTTCATCTCTTGCTCTGGAATCCTGTGATTTTCCACCTGCTGCCCTTACTTCTCCAACTATGGCCCAGTCTTCTGCCACGCCTGCTTCTTCTGCTTTCTTTAAGATCTTATCCGCTGTCTCCGGTCGTACTGCAAAGAGCAATCCTCCGGATGTCTGCGGATCAAAGACGATATCCTGTTTCTCTTCCGGCACCGCCGGATCGATCTGCATCCGGTCTTCTGTGTATTGCCGGTTCCTGTATGCCCCTTCTGGAACCAGTCCCATACGGGCGTACTCCAAAGCCGCTATCTGAACCTTCAACTGATCCACGTGGATCACAATCTCTGCCTGGCTTCCTTCCGCCATCTCCATGGCGTGGCCCGCCAGACCAAATCCTGTCACATCAGTACAGGCGTGAACCGGAAATTTCTCCAGAATCTCTTTCGCCTTCTTATTTAGCGTTGTCATGACACGGATCACTTCTGCCTCTGCTTCCTCCGAAGCCATCTCCGCTTTCACTGCTGTGTTGACGATCCCGGTTCCCAGAGGCTTACTTAACACCAGCACATCTCCAGGCTCTGCCCCACAGTTTTTGTATACCTTGTCCGGATGCACCAGGCCAATCACACTTAAGCCATATTTTGGCACATCATCCTGGATGGAATGACCACCTGCCAGAACTGCCCCTGCTTCCTTTACTTTATCGGCACCACCTCTTAAAATCTCTCCTAAAAACTTTGGATTCACACAATTAGGCCAGGCCACGATATTTAAAGCCACCTTGGGCTCTCCTCCCATAGCATAAATATCGCTCAGAGCATTGGCCGCCGCCACCTGTCCAAACACATAGGGGTCATCCACCATAGGCGGGAAGAAATCTAACGTCTGGATCAGAGCTGTGCCCTCTGAAATCTGATAGACAGCTCCGTCATCCGAGGTCTCAATCCCCACCAGCAGGTTCGGGTCCTCAAATCCAGGCAAACCCTGCAAAATCCCCACCAGTGTGCCGGGACCGATTTTCGCCGCACATCCCGCCGCCGGGGACATGGAAGTCAGTTTCACTTTTTCGTCAGGTATCATGGTCTCCCTCCTATTTCCACTGTGCCGTCAACACATGTTCTCCATTGACCGTTACTTTCGTATCCTCTGTGATGTTCTGACCACTGTACCTCCAGCCGTCAAACACCGCTCCTTCTTTTACAGGAACCGGCAGTACACCGTAATTCTCTCCAAAGGTCACTTCCAGGGAATCTGCACCGGCAACTGTTCCTGCACGCATCTTCTCCTGATCTGCCTCTGACCAGATGCCTCCATCCAGATCAAACCGTACAGTAACTTTCGCCGGAGTCCATCTGGCAGTCAGTGTCACATCCTCCGACACCTTATTAATATCAAAATACCATGGATTTTCCAGATCTGGTCCGTAAAACCAGCCTTCAAACTCATATCCTGCTTTCACCGGAGTTCCAGGGTCTTCCACAAAGCTGCCATGACGGAGTTTCTGTGACTCGATTGCTTCCCCGCCATCCGTATCAAAGCTGACGACATAACCTCCATTGATGGCAAAAACCGCAGTCAGCGCAACTGTCAATACGATCAAAAAAGCGATCAGACCATCCAAGATCCGGATCGGTACGTCCTTACTTCCATAAATTCCACGGCCAAACCATCGTTTCTTTGGTAATTCCTTTTTTTCTTCTTCCATGTTGATTCCTCTCCCGCAGCGTTTTCCCACGTTCTTATCTGTTCTAATTTTCTATCTCGTTCAGCCGATAGAATCAGTATAGCACGAAACAGCCATGACGCATAGGGAAATTTCTGTTCGTGCAGAGCAGGAACTATCATAAATCTCTTTTGCGTCATGGCTGGATCTTTTCAGAAGCCACTTCTATGACTTTCTATTTTATTTACGAACCAGGTACTTTCTCATATCAATAGCACATGCAACCAGAATGATCAGACCTTTGATGATGTACTGTAAGTTGGCGTTGATGGATAAAAAGTTCAGTGCGACGAAGATAATTCGCAGTAAGAATACACCCATAACCACGCCGCTGATCTTACCAGTACCACCTACGAAGGAGACACCACCGATTACACAGGCTGCAATGGCATCACACTCATAGTTCAGACCTGTATTGGCTGTATTGGAACCGATACGTGCAGACTCAATAAATCCGGTAATACCATACATCATACCTGCTAAGGTATGTACCATAATGGTAGTTTTCATAACATTCACGCCAGATACATTGGCTGCTTCCGGGTTAGAACCTACGGCAAACATATTTTTACCGAAAGTGGTCTTGTTCCAGATGAACCACATCAGGGCAACGATGATGGCTGCATACAGCACATACCATGGAACGGTAACCTTGGAAGTTCCTTCACCAAAGGTTAAAAAGCTTCCGGTTACAAAGTTCTTGAAAGAATCATCAAGACCAGACAGCGGCTGTCCGTTATTGCCATTGATCATGATGTACATCAGCAAAGAACCGTATACGATCAGCTGCGTTGCCAGGGTTACAATAAATGGATGCAGCTGGAATTTAGCAACGAAGAAACCGTTGACCCATCCAACGATACCACCTACCAGAACAACTGCCAGAATCACGACCGGAATCGGAAGAACCGGAAGATTCGGGAACATCTTTGTGGAGTAAGTCACCGCCTGTAACAGGGAAGCAGAAATACATGCAGTCAGACCAACCACACGACCTGCTGAAAGGTCTGTACCAGTTAATACGATACATCCGGCAATACCGCAGGCGATTGGCAGGTTTGCGGCGGAAAGGCTGATGATATTAACGATGGATGACGGCGCCAGGAACCGGTGGTTCTGAGTGTAGGTGTAAATGATCGCAATCACTAACAGGATGTAGAGTGCATTATTGATCAGCGCTTCTTTCCAGAAGGTCTTTTTATCTTTAGCATCCAGACTCTGATAGCTGGCATATTTTTGTTTTACATTGGCAATCACGTTCATACTGTGTAAGCCTCCTTATACATATTTTGCAGCAAGAGCCATAATCTCTTCCTGTGTTGTATTTTTCGCATCTACTTCGCCTGCCAGACGACCGCCGGACATTACCAGGATACGGTCACAGATACCAAGAAGCTCAGGCATCTCGGAAGATACCACCAAAACTACTTTTCCCTTATTGGCCAGGTCGATGATCAACTGATAGATCTCATACTTAGCTCCTACGTCGATACCTCTGGTAGGCTCATCAAGAAGCAGTACCTCTGGCTCTGTCAAAAGCCAGCGGCCTAAAATAACCTTCTGCTGGTTACCTCCGGAAAGAGAACGGATCTTTGTGCTCTGGCTGGGGGTCTTCGTGTGCATGGCATCGATGGACCACTGGGTGTCCTTTCTCATGGACTTTTCATCCAGATAGATTCCGGCTTTCAGATGCTTTTTCAAGCTGGAGATCACCGTATTCTCCTTGATATCCTGAATACCGAAAATACCCGTAGCTCTCCGTTCCTCCGTCAGCATGGCAAATCCATTCTTGATGGACTCCCGTGCATTCCGGTTTAGTACCTGTTTTCCTTTATATTTAATGGTACCGTTCTTTCTCGTTGCGATACCAAAAATATTTTCCAATGTCTCTGTTCGGCCACTGCCATCCAGACCTGCCAGACCAACAATTTCACCTTCTCTTACCTTGAAGGAAACATCGTTTAACAGTGAATACTGGGCGGTCAGATGCTCAACCTCCAGCACCACATCTCCCGGTTTATTGGTTTTCGGCGGGAACTGGTTATTTAATTCACGGCCTACCATCAGCTTGATGATTTTCTCCGTGGTCAGCTCACTGGCCGGTTCTGTAGCCACCCATGTACCATCTCGCATGACAGTGACATCATCTGCAATCCGCAGGATCTCTGCCATCTTATGGGAGATATAGATGATACCGCAGCCCTTATCCCTTAACATATTGATGATCCGGAATAAATGCTCTACCTCCTGCTCCGTCAAGGAAGAGGTAGGCTCATCAAATACAATGATCTTTGAATTAAAGGAAACCGCCTTTGCAATCTCCGCCATCTGTCTCTGGGATACTGGCATGGTGCTCATGATCCGTTTCGGATCCACATCAATTCCCAACTGTTCAAAAATTGCCTTCGTATCATCGTACATTTTCTTCTCATCTACCATGATACCGCCGATCATCGGATAACGCCCAAGCCAGATGTTATCCATAACATTGCGTTTCAATGCCTGGTTCAACTCCTGATGTACCATAGCCACACCATTTTCCAGGGCTTCTTTTGAATTTTTAAAATTAACTTCTTTTCCTTCCAGAGTGATCGTGCCGCTGTCCTTGGAATAAATACCAAACAGGCATTTCATCAGGGTGGACTTTCCTGCACCATTCTCTCCCATCAATGCGTGAACAGTTCCACGTCTTACGGTCAGGGAAACATGATCCAGTGCCTTTACACCTGGGAATTCCTTACAGATATCTGTCATCTGCAGCAAAACATCATGCTCCATCTGTGTCCTCCTATCCATTCCCGTTTTTCAATTCAAGTCAAACTTATGTAAAAAGGACGGCAGCCGCATAACGGCAGCCGCCCTTTTTCAGTTCTAAAAGGTCTTTAATCCTTATTCTTCTCCTGTGTATGCTGCATATGGGATATAGATCTTGTTAGCAACTTTTTCAGAGATATTGAAATCACTGGTATCAGCCATCAGATCCTTGCCATCTGCTACGTTCTTGGTCAGATAAGCGATTCCGTTTGCCATACCTTCTGCATCCTGTTTGATGGTTCCAGTCATCTTGCCATCTTTAATCAGCTGTTTTGCTGCGTCTGTTGCGTCAACACCAAATACCGGGATCGTTACACAGTCAGCAGTTCCTAAGTTATAGCCTTTATCATTCAGAGCAGAGATTGCACCCTCAGCCATACCATCATTGTTACAGATAACCAGCTCGATCATGTTGCCGTTTGCCTCACTATACTGTGCTAAGTTAGTGTTCATATAGTTATTGGCAGCAGTTGCACTCCAGTTACCATCCTGGTCAACCTGGTAGCAGTCGCTGTTGGAAGCGTCAAAGTACTCTAATTCTGGCTTTCCAGCTTCTTTTAATACTGCGTTGGCATCTTCCACACCGTACTGGGTACGATAGATTGCCTCGACGTTACCTAACTGACCCATGAACATCGCGTAACTGATCTTGCCATCGCCGTTTAAGTCAACTTTATCAAAATTCTCAACCAGATAGTCACCGATCAGTTTACCCTGCATATGGCCTGCTTCTGGTGCATCGGTACCAACGAATGCGCACTTATCATAGCTTCCAAGTACTTTGCCCTCATCCTCGTCAGACTCAACAGCGCGGTTAAAGAAGATAACCGGGATTCCTGCTGCGCTTGCCTTGTCAACGATCGCCTGGGAAGCATCTACAGAACCAGAGGTAACGATATTAACGATCAGCAGGTTTGCGCCCTGGCTGATTGCGGTATCGATCTGCTCGTTCTGGGTAGTCTGGTTGCTGTTGCCATCATAATCCTGATAGGAAATGCCTGCATCACCTAATGCTTTATCTAATGCAGTACGAACGCTTGCAATATAAGTATCGCTGTATGTATAGTAGAAAACACCAACATTTAAGTCTGCTGTCTCAGCCTTAGCTGCTTCGGTTGCTGCTTCACTGACTGCTGCTGCCTCGGTTGCTGCCGCTGCTGCAGTTGTCGATGGTGTAGAAGTTTTTCCACCGCCACATGCGGTCAGACCAAATGCCATGGTTCCTGCTAACACAAGTGCTAATGATTTTTTCATAGTATTTCCCTCCTGAATACATATCATTTAAGAATCGGGGTACCTTCCCCGCATTCCTGTTTACGATCCTTATTATAGGAAAATTATGACAAAAAATCTTTACAAAATTGTACGGACAAGGTTCAATTTCCTATTATTTTGTACAGTTTCTCTGTTTCATTTTCGACTTTTTTATTAATTATCGACAATTTTTTAACATAATCCGACACCGTATCCTTTTTTTCCCGGTTATTATTCTTCAAATGTAAACAGGATCCGCTGGCACGCTTCATCATACATATTCTCTCTTGTCACCACTACAGTATCTGTATCCGTAACTGCCGTCACCTTCTGCCCATTTAACAGCCGGTAGGCCGCTTCTACCCCCAGATAGCCCATGGCATACGGATTCTGGACGATCAGGGCATCCACTTCTCCTGTCTCCAGCATTCCCACATTGACCACATTGCTGTCAAAGGCCACGACTCTAGTTGCGTCTGCCAGACCCTGTCCGCGTATCGCCCATCCAACGCCCAGGCTGGTCCACTCATTAAAGGTAACAATCGCATTAATCTCCGGGTGCTCTTTTAATAGTTTTTCTGTTCCAATACGGGCATCTTCTGTTGTCGAGATTACATTAATGGTAGTAATATCCGCAACTCTCGGGCTTTCCTGGATCACCCTTCGAAATCCTTCCTCACGCTGCTGTCCATTGGCAGAATTCACATCATAATTTACAATCCCTACATGAAGCACTTCTTCCTCTCCATCTAACAGGGCCCGGGCTGCCATCTCCCCTGCCGCATCATTATTGGTCCCGATCCGGCTTACCACCCCCGAAGAATTCACATCACTGTCAATGACTACGATCTGTAATCCTTTTTTCGCCGCCTGATCCACTGCCTCCGCGTTGGCATTATAATCTACTGCTGAGATCACCAGAGCTTCTGCTCCACGTTCAACGGCCTCCCGGATCATCCGGTTCTGTGTTTCATAGTCCTCCTCTTTTTCCGGACCCTCGAAGGTAAAATCAAGGTTATACTCTGCCGCTGCTGCTCCTGCTCCGGCCTTTACAGAATGCCAGAAAGCCGAAGTGGTAGATTTGGTTACCAGGGCTATGGTGTGCTTCTTTCCTGTGGCTGTCTGGGAAGAAGCACAGCCGCTGCTGATCAGAAGGATCACAGCTGCCAGTGCTGCCACCTGCCATCCTCCTGTCCTTCTATGTTCCCATTTCTTCATGTTTACACTTCATCCCCCTTTACCTTCGGCATCCGGATGGTCACACAGGTTCCCTCATCCAGCTCACTTTCAATGGAAATTCCATACTTTTCTCCAAAATAGATTTTGATCCGGTCATTGACATTTTTGATCCCGATTCCGCCAAGCCCCTGCCGGTCGCTGCCTTCCTGCTTTAAGAACTGGCTGCACTGTTCCTCCGTCATGCCGATACCATTGTCCTCCACCTGGAATACAATATCTTCTCCATCCGGAAAGATCCGGATCGTGATGAATCCCTGATCTACCATCCGGTCAATGCCATGGTAGATGGCATTTTCAATGATCGGCTGAAGGGTGATCTTATTGCAATAATAACCAAGACAGCTTTCATCCACCTGAAATTCATACTCAAACTGATCCTTATATCGAAATTTCTGGATCTTCAGATAGCTTCTGGCATGTTCTACCTCTTTTTCAATGGGGATCAGTTCATGGCCGCGGCTGATGCTGATGCGGAACAGCCTGGCTAATGCATTGACCATCTCCACAGCCTCTTTACTCCGTTCTTCCTCGCACATCCAGCCGATGGCATCCAGGGTATTATATAGGAAATGGGGATTGATCTGGGCCTGAAGAGCCTTTAACTCGGTCTTTCTCAAGGTAATCTCCTCATTGCGGACCTGGCTCATCAACTCCTGGATCTGCCCTACCATATGTTCAAATGACTGGCTTAATTCCACAACCTCTTTGGTTCCGCCTTCCGGAGTATAAGAAAATGCCTCTGCGTTCTTTTCAAAATCCTGCATTGCCTTCACCAGTCCATGAATTGGCCTGGAAACCACTCTGGATAACAGGATACTGCTGACCACTGCCGTGAAAAGGACAGCTGCCAGAAGCATGGTCAGAATCCGCACTGCAGTCTGCACCTGTTGATTGACCACCTCATCCAAATAACTGACACCAACGATACGCCAGCCTGTATTTTCATCGGTCTGAATGGCATAAATCTGGTCTCCCCGGTGGAACACACCATCCTCCAGGGAAGAAAACCATCCGGTATCCTCCGATTTTAACCCTGTGTACAGCAGCTGCTGCTGCGGATGGTATACAATATCCCCATTTTCATTGGTGATAAAGCAGTAACCGTGCTGGCCAATTCCCACATTTCCCACATACCGGGCAATTTTCGAAAAACGAATATCCATGACAACCAGACGCTTCTGTCCATCATGATTGTCCACATACTGCATCATGGAAACCACCCATGGGTAATAATTTTCCAGCATGCTTTCCACGTGAGGCTTTGAAATATGGATGGTTTCATCGCTGTTCCAATCCTTTTCCTCAATCGAAAGGTTCCGCATGGGACGCATTTTCATAGGGACACTTCCCGTCCAATCCTCCAGCAACATTCCCCGTTCATCATAACAGTAAACCGCCACCACATAGGAACGCAGCTTCATGATCGTATCAATGGTGCTTTTCCGCTCCTCCAACGGTTTTTTATAAGAAGCAGAAATGGAATTCATCACCTGCTTCATATCTTCCACGTAATCCTCCACGGTATTGGCCACCTGAACCACCGACTGTTGGCTGTTGGTCATGGCCATCTGTACCGTTGTACGGATGTAGACCGACATAAAGACCAGAAGCGCCAGACCCAGAACTGCTGCAACGATCGCGCTCACCAGGCCCGTCATCACCGCCGGCAGCGATATCCCCCTTTGTTTTTGTTTCATGCCGCCTTATACCCCTTCCTGTGAATGTTCCGTTTCCTGGGGCTTCTGCCTCAGGGCATTGGGGGAAATCCCCATGTATTTTTTGAAACAGTAGCTGAAATAGTGCTGATCGCTGTAACCGCATTTTTCAGAAATTTCCCGGATCTTCATAGGCGTACACAATAGAAATCCCTTGGCCGCTTCCATCCGGCGGATGGTCAACAGATCCGTAAATGTTTTTCCTTTATACTTTTTAATTAACGTGCTCAGATAATTAGGACTCACATTGATCCGGCTGCTGACCTCTACCAGGGACAGATCCGGATCTGCGTACTGGGAATCAATGATGGCCACAGCCTGCTCACACAGGGTCTGGCTGCCTTTCTTTCTCTGGGAAACGATCAGCTCCTGAGCCTCCAGACAGAACCGGACCACCTGATCCCGCGCCTCATAGACAGTACCGTTAAATCCCAGCATCTGACGGGCGTAGGACTCCTCCTGTAACAGGTTTAATTCTTCCCCGTCACCTGACAGGTATACGGTCTGGCAAGTAGCCGAAAACAGCTGCATCATCAGGTAACGTACCATGGTCTGGGACGCTCCGCGGGCCCGGATTTCTTCAAATACCTGGTTTAAGGTCTGCTTTAGTTCTTCTGCTTCCCCACCCTTTAGCAGTCCTTCCACCTGGCTGACCATCTGGAGTAAATACTCCATATCCATGGAGCGGAAAAACCGCTCCTCATCCGCAATGTAATGGACCCCCATTTTCCCACCATCAGAATAAGAAATGGCCTCCATGGCTTCCTGATATGCCTCATGACAGCCACACAGCGTCTCTACTGCACGGCTGACTCCCATAAGTACCCGGCATCCCAGAATACGTTCTAAGCTCTGAGTCACGTCCCCCACCAGAATATGAAGATATTTATCAAACTGGGAACGTCTGGCCGTCAAAAGGGAGACCAGCTTTCGGTTGGAATAGAAATGGATTCCCGGAAGATATTTTCTGGCAATGGTATCCACTGCATGGACATTTTCCCGAATCGTGATATTGTTTCCCTGAGTATCCAAAAGCATGGTAGTAAGCACCACATAGGACGGCTTCTCCTCCTGGATCCCCCGGCTTTTTACCAGTCCGCAGGACTCTGCCCGTCTCCACAGCCGTTTTTCCCGCTCTTCACTGCTTCCCGGCTGATAGTGATCTAAAAGCAGCGTAGTAACAAAATCATTGAGATTGGTCTGTTCCTTCTGCTTTGCCTGCAGTTCTTCAAACAAATGATCCAGCTTTTTCCGGATCTCCAACAATTCTGCTGTTAAATCCGCCATGGAAATAGGCTTCAAAAGATAACTGATGATGTTATACTGGATAGCCTGCTGGGCATAGGCAAAATCATCATACCCACTCAGAAACGCGATCTGGGTAGCCGGGCGCACCTCCCGCACCTGCCTTGCCAGCTCAATACCGGACATGAACGGCATACGGATATCGGTCAACAGAAGATCCGGTTCTAATTGTTCGACTAATTCCAGGGCATCAATGCCATTCCCAGCTTCCCCTACTACCTCAAATCCAATCTTCTCCCACTCCACGCGCTTGATGATGGCATGGCGAAGCTCTTCCTCATCGTCTACTATGATAATCGTATACATATACTGTCCCCCATTCTTCGGTCTGTTTCCCCCCTAACCCTGCTGCTCTCATTATAGCATGAGATGATACCGTGGTCAAAAGGTCAGAAGGTTTGGAAAAAGAAAGCACCTTCCATTGTAATCTGGAAAGTGCTTTGTAAAACATTCGTCCTGTTCAGTTTTTATCTGATGTTTTCTGCCTGCCGTTTAACGATTTCTTCCATCTGAGCCCATTTTCTCTCCATGTCTGCTACCATCTCGAACTGGGTGTGGCAGCGGACCAGGTTGTGCTCCGGATATGTAGTATGGAAGTATACATCTCCCTGAAGATAGTCTGTCAGGAAACGCATACCACACTCTAAGGTCATGAGCTTAGCTCCCATCGGAAGCATATCCACTTCCTCTTTGGTCAGACTGCCCTGGCATCCCTCTAAGAATCCCTTGGTGTACAGCTCAAACAGCTCTAAGGACATGGAAACCTTGCTCAGATCCGGCTCATCTTCTGCTCCGGTATTCGCACCAAAACGGATGGAATCACCGAAATCAAAGATGGAAAGTCCCGGCATAATGGTATCTAAATCGATGATGCACAAAGCATCTCCGCTCTTCTTGTCAAACATGATGTTGTTTAACTTGGTATCGTTATGGGTTACACGCAGAGGCAGACGGCCCTCAGCCAGCATATCCATCGCCTTGCCCATCTCGCCTGCACGATCGCGTACAAACTGGATCTCTTTTTCTACGTCTTTTCTTCTTCCGCAGATATCCTCTTCCACTGCTTTCTGGAATGTCTCAAAACGCACTGGTGTATTGTGGAAGTTCTGGATCGTCTCTGTCAGTTCTTTTGCCGGATACTCAGACAGAAGGCGCTGGAAATGACCGAATGCCTTACCGCTGTTATAAAAATCCTCTGGTTTTTCTACCAGATCGTAGCATGCAGTATCCTCGATGAACAGATATACTCTCCAGTAGCTGTTGATGCTGTCAACAAAGTATAACTTGCCATCCTTAGTTGGAACCAGATTCAGAGTTTCTCTCTCTGGATCTCCGCCCTGCTCGATGATCTTCTTGCGCATAAAGGAGGTAACACCGATGATATTCTTCATCAGGGAAACCGGATCCTTAAATACTTCGGTATTCATTCTCTGAAGGATGTAATGGATCTCTTTTCCATCCTTTTCACAGGTCACGCGGAAAGTATCGTTGATATGTCCGCTGCCGTAACGCTCATATGCTTTCACAGCGCCATCCAGCGCAAATGCCTGCAGTGCTTCCTCGATCTTCTGACATCTATCTGCTCCCATGATTAATCCTCCCAAACCTTCTCCGGGTAAAGTCCCTGGTCTTTCAGACGGCGGATCGCATCCACTACCATCTGTTTATCTTCTTTATAAGTAACTCCGTACCAGCGGTCCACGCTCTTTAATACGGTAACCTCTGCTTTGTTCTCCTTGAGCAGCTCATCTACAACAAACGGAAGGAAGTACTCACATTTTAATGGATTCTCCTTCAGACCCTTCTCCAAAAATGCTGCAAATCTCTGATCCAGTTCTCCTAAAATGCTCTCCGTGAAGCCCCACATATTCATGGAAACGATAGTATCCTCGCCCAGGCTTGTCCAGGTTGCGCCATCATCCTCTGTAAATGCAGCTCCATCGCCCTTCTTCTCAATTCTTGTGCGCTCCTCGATATCTACTAACTTGCCTTCTGGAGAAATGCTGCAGACACCTCTTGCCACATGACCGTTCTCTGTCAGAGTGTTATATAACTGATATCCAACCATGGTGTACTGGTATTTGTCATCATCCGCTTTCGCTACCAGCTGGTTATAGATCTCCTTAAATGCGCTCTTACCGTAATAGTCATCTGCGTTTACAACAGCAAATGGTCCGTCAACCACGTCCTTGCAGCACAGGATGGCATGTCCGGTTCCCCATGGTTTTACACGGTCTTTTGGAATCTGGAAGCCAGCCGGGATCTTGTCTAACTCCTGGAACACGTACTCTACCTGGACATGCTTCTCCATGCGTTTTCCGATATGCTCCATGAACTCCTTCTCAATGGCTTTCTTGATGATAAAAACAACCTTCTCAAATCCAGCCTCAACTGCATCATAGATAGAAAAATCCATGATGATGTTGCCGTACTCATCAACTGGATCGATCTGCTTCAGACCGCCATAACGGCTTCCCATTCCTGCTGCCATTACCACTAACACTGGTTTCTTGCTCATTTTTGCTCCACCTTTCTGAATCCTAAGGATTCTTTCCATTTTGTTATTTGCCCCTCGTATACGATGTTCGTCTCCTGAACTGATACCTCTATTCTAGTATATTTTTTCGATTCCATATTTGCACAATCCGAATCTATTTTTATCTTTTCAGTCTTTTCTTTTTCACCAATTTCCTGTATAGTAAATATCAGATACATTTTTGCAAAAAGAGGAGGTATCCCGTGGACTATACAAGCATCTGCCTGCCGCAGATTTTCTCGATCGACCGCATATACAGCATCCACTATTTTGAATATATGAGCAATTTTCATTTTACCGGAGAGTCCCATGATTTCTGGGAATTTCTCTACGTGGACAAGGGCGAGGTGTTAGTCACCTCCCAGGATCAGAAGCTCACACTCCATCAGGGCCAGGTGATCTTCCACAAGCCAAATGAATTTCATAACGTGGAGGCCAACGGCATCGTTGCACCCAATCTGATCGTCATCTCCTTTTCCTGTAAAAGCCCCTCCATGGAATTCTTCCATGACCGGATTGCCTCCATCACGCAGTCGCAGAAACGGATCCTGGCGAATCTGTTAGCAGAAGCGCGAAACAGCTTTGCTTCTCCCCTTGACAATCCCTATCAGAACCAGCTGCTCTTAAAAGACGAGATCTTGCCCGGTTCCCTTCAGATGATCGCCTCCTATCTGGAACAGTTCTTGATCCTTCTGATGCGCTCTGCAGAGAATCAGACCACCTCTACCAAAGAATTTGAACCGTTGTTTGACAAATCCGAAGCCCTCTACGAGACGATCCTTGCTTATTTCCATCAGAATATCGCCTCCCACCTGACCACGGAGCAGATCTGCAAGGACAATCTGATCAGCGAGGCACAGCTGAAAAAAATGTTTCACAAGCATGGCCAGTGCGGTGCAATGGAATTCTTCAACCGTCTCAAGATCGAGAAAGCAAAAGAGCTGATCCGGACCCGGCAGTTTACCTTCTCCCAGATCGCAGACCAGCTTGGCTACTCATCGATTCACTATTTTTCCAGACAATTTAAAAAGATCACAGGCATGAGCCCCACAGAATACACCGAATCCGTCCTGCAGCTTGCATCACTTTAAACGGTCTAGGATCTCCTCAAAGCAGACTCCATCCGTCAGAGGGATCTCCATCTCCATTGATTTTAAAATACATGCCTTGATAAAGCGGGATGCCTTGCGTACTGAAGTTTCAAATGGAACTCCGTTGACTGCATCGGCCGTGATAATGGCAGAAAAAATATCACCGGTGCCGCACCGCTGTGTGCCTACCTTCATGGTTCTTAACAGATGCCCTTTGCCTCCATCTGTGGTCTTTTCGTAACAGTAATTGGCGATGTACTCACCCTGCGGAATTCCGGTGATGACCACCTTTTGCGGTCCCTCTTCTGCCAGCTTCTCTGCTACCGCACAGATATCCTTCAGCCTCCAGTGTGCCTCATGATAATCCGTATCCGTCAGAATACAGGCTTCCGTCATATTCGGTGTAACGATATCTGCCAGCTTCACCAGTTTTTTCATCTCCTGACACATATCCGGCGTGTACGTCGCATATGTCTTTCCATGATCTCCCATGATCGGGTCCACGACCACCAGTGTCTTTTCTCCCTTAAAATCCCGGATGAACCGGCTGACGATCTCAATCTGCCTTGCCGAACCTAAAAATCCGGTCTCGATCCCGTCAAATTCCAGATGCAGCTTCTTCCACTGTTCCATATAAGGCTCCATCCGTTCCGTATAATCGTCAAAATAATACGTCGGATACCCGGTGTGATTGGATAGGATCGCCGTCGGGACCACACAGCACTGCACCTTTAATTTTGAAATGATCGGAAGCGCTACCGTCACAGAGCATCTCCCAAAACCAGATATATCATTGATAATAACTGTTTTCTTCTGTTTCATTTTCATCTCTTTTCTAATATATTCGTAACTGTTTTATTTGTACAGGATTTCTCTTGCTTTGTCAATCGTGTCATTTGCTCCACCTATTTCAACTTTGTTATTTTTTTGACAGCTTTGTTTTCTACCTTGTGTTCTGACTTCAAATCAGTTATACTAACGGTTGTATGACAACAGGACAGGAGGACCCTATATGCTTGATCAGGAGACTTTTTTTAAAGAACATTATATCGACCCAGAGGAATTTCGTGCCTGCGGCATTTCCTGGGAAGAGCTTTGCGCGATCTATGATTCTTATGTCTCGATTGAGGAGCATCTGAGAGATCTTGGCAAGGACTTTGTCGATGCTTACCTTTATGATATTGAAAAAGCCGGCATCCACTCTTACCGTTACCGCACCAAGGACCCGGAGCACCTTCTGGAAAAGATCATACGCAAGCGCAGTGAAGATCCTGAACGTTTTGCAGATATTGACCGGTACAACTACCACAAATATATGACGGATCTGATCGGCATCCGCGTCTTTTTCCTCTACCGGGAAGACTGGATCTATTTCCATCGCTACATCACTTCTGTATTTGAGAATGATCCGAGGCTGTATGTAGCAGACCGTATCGCCGATTTTGATGATGACCCGGAGCATTTTTATATTGCAGAGCGTCCAAAGGTCTACCGGAGAAATGGGGACACCCGGATCTATGATGATACCCTGATCGATATCAAATCTGACGGTATCTACCGCTCACTCCACTATATCATCAAATATCGCGGATATTATGTGGAGATCCAGGGAAGAACCCTTTTTGAGGAAGGCTGGAGCGAGATCGACCACGACATTGTCTATCCATATTTCAAGGATGATATGATGTTGAAGGATTTCTCCACACTGCTGAACCGTCTGTCCGGCATGGCAGATGAAATGAGCTCCTATTTCCGCCGCATGCGGGATGAGCGCCGTTCTATAGAGGAACAGATTGAACAATTAAAAGAGGGGGATTTACACAATGACTGAGTTACAGATTTCTGTCTTTGACAAAAATGGGGAATTAAAATGCCAGGCATCCGATCAGGATCAGGCCATTATGGTATTTGAGGGTACTTATGAGGAAGGCGATACTCTGGTTTTTGAGACCAGCAACACAGGAGCTTTCTATGTGATCCGCATCGATGACTGTATGGATGAGTCTCTGGTTTATTTAACCAGTCCTAAGGTTGTATACACCATTCCATTCAATGAGAAAAAGATCTCTTACAATCCAAAATGCTTCACCGGTGAGCGCCATTATGTAACCATGCGCACCGCTGAGGAATACGAAGTAACTGCATACCGCAACTTAGCAAAGAATGTGATGGACCAGCATGGTGACCACGGCTGCTATCCTCATGCATACGCAAACGTTGAGACCAGAGGCGAGTCCGTATTTGCTGCACGCAATGCGATCGACGGTGTACTTGCTAACGCTTCCCACGGTGCATGGCCATATGAGTCCTGGGGCATCAACATGCAGGATGACGCAGAACTGACCCTGGAATTCGGACGCCCTGTTGACTTCGACAAGATCGTTCTCTACACCAGAGCAGACTTTCCACACGACAACTGGTGGATCAATGCAACCTTTACCTTCTCCGATGGAACCACTGAGACTGTCTCCATGGAGAAGAGTGTAAAACCACATACCTTCGCGATCAGCAAGAAGGGAATCACATGGCTGAAACTGAGCAACCTGATCAAGGCTGACGATCCATCCCCATTCCCAGCACTGACCCATATCGAGGTATACGGAAAATAAGTATTACCAGCTATATATATATCAGCAAACAACAGCGTGAATATCAGCGTAAAGCGGACAGTAAGGCGGACATTCGCAATCCGCTTCGCTACTTGCTCATGAACGCAGTCGCTTCGCGATCTGTCAGTGGGAGCTGAAAGCTTCCACTGACAGAAGCATCCCCTCACCCGCCGCTTAGTGCTCCGCGCACTTGAAGCGGGGGAATGCTTATCTGCGTTCACGCTGTTAAATATAAGCATCACGGAATTTTGTTGATGCTTTGCATTCCAGACGCTCCGCGAGGATGCGCTATGAACCGCGAACCGTTTCTTTTATATAGTTCTTTCCATAGGCGCGGTACAGATACACTGCGATGAAAATCGTCACTGCCTCTGCCATGGGCATGGTCATCCAGACGCCCGATACCCCCAGAAGCTTTGGAAGAATCAATATAAACAGAACCACCAGAATCAGGGAACGCAATGAGGAAATCAATGCCGAAATAAAACCATTTCCAAGGGCTGTAAAGTATCCTGATAAGAATACATTCAAACCGATAAATAAGAACACCGGACTAAACAATTTCAATGCATCCCATGTTAAATAAAAGACATTCCCATCACCCACAAACAAGTGGATGATTCCTTTTCCATATAGCAGGGCGATGGCAAGGATCAGCACTGAACTGATGGCAATGGTGATGAAACTGTATCTTGTAGTCTCTTTAATTTTTTCATAATTTCCGGAACCTACGTTGTAGCTGACAATGGGTGCCGATGCCACCGCAATTCCCATGTAGACAGCGATAAAGAAGTAATAGATGTACATAATAATCGTTACCGCTGCAACTCCATCCTCTCCAAAGTACTGCATAATAATCAGGTTAAATAAGAAGGTTGTGATACCCGTAGACATCTCTGTCAGCATCTCACTGCTTCCGTTGGTACAGGATTTAAAAAGAACCTTCCAGTTGATTCTCGGTCTGCAGAACTTAATGTGGCTGTATTTCAGAAAATAGCCAAGTCCGATCAACATGCTGACTGTGATAGAAAGTGTCGTACCCCAGGCCGCACCCAGAGTACCGAGTCCCAACACTGCTACCAGTATATAGTCAAAGATAACATTCAGAATCAATCCCGTCAGGGACATGATCATCCCCACATCCGGCTTTCCGTCGGTTCTTACGAGGTACTCAAAAAACAGTTTGAAAGACATGGGAACACTTCCCAGAAAGATGACATATGCATAGGGAAGTACATGCTCTAATAATCGTTCACTGCTTCCTAAGAAGATACAGATAGGTTCCAGGAAAAGGATACCGGCAATGGTAAAAAGAATAGCGAATATAAGAAGCACAATTGTGATAAATGTAAAAATCTCATTGGCTTCCTGTTCCTTCTTTCGTCCCAGCTTATCACCTATGATGGCACCGGAGCCGGTGGCCAGCATAACAGCGATTCCGAAGGTAACACAGGTAATCGGAATTACAATATTAATTCCTGCCAGTGCATCGGAGCCGGCATATTTGGATACGAAAAAGCCATCAATGGTGGTGTAAAACGACAGGAAAATCATCGTCATTACCGAAGGTACCAGATACTTTATAAACTGGAAATACGTCATTTTTTCTTTAAAATACTTCATTTTATCAAACTCCTATCTTGCTTATTTCCTGCTGTACCTCTAGAATAAAGGATATAGTAACTATATTGTCAAGAGGGGAATTCTTATGAAAGATATGTTTTCAATCGGTGAGCTCGCCAGCTATCAGAACATCTCAAAACAGACATTAATTTATTATGATAAGATCGGTTTATTCAAACCTGCCTATGTAGATCCGGACAACAAGTACCGGTATTATACCGTCAAACAGGTTGACTATCTGGATACTATTCTGATTATGAAAGAAATGGGATTTACCCTGAATGAGATTCAGGAACATATGAAAAATTATACCATCGATACTTCCTTGATTACGATGCGGAAACAATTGACCGTCATCGACCAGCAGATCACGCACCTGGAGCTGGTCCGGAACCGTCTCACCCACCGATGCCGACAGCTGGAACATGTAAAGGCATTTCACGAACAGAATCAGGAAGTAACTATCAAAGAAGTACGGCCCAAATATCTTCTCTGGGCAGATATCGAACGGCCCCAGACATTCCGGGAAATCAGCATTGCAACAAAGAAATGCTTTTCCCAGGCACTAAAAGATGAGCTGCCTATCTACTTCCAGACCGGCGTGATCGTCCCCTATAAACACATATTAGAAGAACGATATACGGAAGCAAGTGTTGCATTTATCCCCATCGAAAAAACCAAAAAAGCAAAAAACATCCGCCTGCTGCCAAAAGGAAAAGCCGCCAGCATTTATCATTGCGGCGACTATCTGTCTGTGGATCGCTCCTATAAAAAGCTGCTGGAATATTGCAAAGACCAGCAGCTCACGATTGTTTCAGATTCCTATGAATTTTGTATCAATGACTATATTACCTCCGGTGATGAAAACGAATATATTACGGAGATATTTTTCTATGTGCAGTGATAAATGGTTTCTGTTCAAACAGGTGTGCTCAGCAATGTTTTTTGTTACCGGTTGATGAAATTCAGCACTGCCACAAGCAACAGCATGTGGACCGGATAAAATGCATAGCAGATGTACTGGAATGGTTTGCTGTGATAACCCTGTCTGCCGCGATACAGCCAGATGGGAATCAATGCCAGAAGGGCAAGCCCCTGCTGACACAGCTCAAATTCCATGCCAAGGAGCTGAACCGGATACATCAGACCGCCCAGCACTTCCACATTCAGCCAGTACAGGGCAATTAGCTGGCCCAAAAAGCACCACCATTTACGGCCATGAAAGAAATAGAACACAAATACCGTTACAACACCGACACCATAGTAATCGACCATACAAAGGGTTCCCAGTATCAATCCTGCTGTCACAACGATCACCGACACCAGCAGATCGGCCCAGATTTTTCCTTTCTTGCGCACCTGTTCCATCAGATGGATACCTAAAAGACCAAACAGGAATGTCCAGAGCACATTTTGATGAACCGGATAAAACCAGGTACCGCCGTACATCAAATCAAAGGGAACCTCCGAAAGCACTGCAAACAGCAGCATCCGAAGCATATATTTTTTGAAGTTCCGGGTGTGAAAGTATCCCTCGACTGCCATAAAGGCGAAAATGGGAAAAGCCACTCTTCCGGCACAGGTAAGCCACTCCTTTGCTGGAAGAAGGGTAGCCCAAAGGTGATCCATCAGCATAAGCGTCATGGCGATGATATGCAGTGCCGCCGCACTGATATCGAAACCATTGAAAGTAGATTCATTCATTCTGTTTATTGACACGAGTTTACTCCTTTTTCTTTTCCGATACCCTCTTCTACAACCTATATCTAGAGTTACATTATATCATTATCCTAAAGTCAACGCAATCCAGTTTTGTTCGGGAATCGTGAAGGAAAAGCAAACTGTTCCAATCGAAAGACTAAGATAAGAGCCAGAGTATGGAAACTCTGGCCCCTTTTTTTCTACTTCTCATACAAAAATTCTTCTGGTAATGTCACTTTAAAGTCTCTTGCAAGATCACGGAAATTCTGTGGTGTAATGGTCTGCAGCTTGTTTGGCTGAATGGACAGCACCTTTACCAGGATCTCCGCAGATTTCTCCACCGTATGCATCAGACCAAAGGTCAGATCGAAGTCTTCACCAGAGCAGAACATGCCGTGATGCGCCCAGATGGCTACATCATATTTTTTCATCAGTTCACTGGTTGCCACTGCGATATCCCTTCCGCCAGGTACCATCCAGCCAACAACTCCGATGCCGTCCGGGAATACGACCGGGCACTCCGTTGCCATCTCCCAGAGTTCTCTTGTAAATACCTTATCCTCCAGTGGAAGCACAAAAGTCAGGGCAATGGTGTTGGTCGGGTGAGCGTGATAGATCACTCTGTGTCTGCCGTCTGTGAGCTGTTTTTTCACCTCATGGTTCATCAGATGGGATGGCAGCTCGCTGGTTGGTCTTCCACCATTTACCAGGCCCCAGCAGATCTGGAATTTCTCACCCTTGTCATCCACATGGATGATACAGATATTGGCTGCTGGATCTAAGATCACATTGCGGAAATATTTGCCGCTTCCGGTTACAAGGAAATACTCGCCTGCAAGACCCGGAACACTGGTCCCGATCGGCTGCCATGGCTTGTCAAAGCATAATTCTTCCTTTACCTCATCTACTTCCTCCGGTTTGATGCGATAGCTTAAGTTTCCGCCATTTCTCTCATGCCAGTTCTGTTTAAAACCGTCATCACACATCCGGATAAATCCCTGTACAAATGCTGCTTCTGTTACTTTCATGTTCTTATGACCCCTTTTTATTTTCTATAGGCAATCAGTTCTTTGCCGTTACTCTTTTTACCATTCCTACAGGGTGCCCGCTTGTTTTCACCGACACCCCATAGCATTTTTTATGATACATGATTACACACGCTTTGATAATACTTCTGCTTCATATCTCTCGATTTCCTTGAACCAGTCCTCTTTTGCCGGAACACCGTGGATCTCGCAGAAATAGTTCCATACATCCCCCATCGGATAGGTCTTCATCTCCTCGGAAAGCATCATCAGTTTGGTGAAATTCCGCTCTTCCTGAAGTTTCGCCAGTTCTGCGTTTGGAAGAAGCAGAGCGTACAGAAGAGCCTTCTGCATATTTCTCATGCCCACTACCCATGCAGAGATACGGTTAATGCTCGCATCAAAGAAATCCAGTGCCAGCAGTACGCGCTCAGAGCCTGCACGGACGATCTCCTTGGCAATCTCTCTGGTCTCATCGTCAAATAATACTACATGATCACTGTCCCAGCGAACCGGTCTTGTCACATGAAGCGCTACCTTATCAAAGAATAAGAGCATGGAAGAGATCTTATCAGAAACCACTTCGGTTGGATGATAATGCCCGTTATCCAACAGACACAGGATATCATTTTTTGCTGCATAATTCATGTAAAATTCATGGGAACCAACGGTATAGCTCTCCATACCAATTCCAAATACCTTGGACTCTACTGCGATCAGGACTTTATCTCTGTCATAACCGCATGCCAGGATCTGGTCTAAAGAATCCTTTAATCTGGCTCTCGGTGCGGTACGGTCACCAGGAACATCCTTTAATCCGTCCGGAATCCAGATATTCATCGTTACCGGTTTTCCCAGTTCTTCTGCAAAATATTCAGAAATGCGGATACATGCAATACAGTGGTCGATCCAGAATTTACGGATCTCGGGTACCTCGCTGGAAAGTGTCGCATTCTCTGCCTTTGGATGAGAGAAGCAGGTCGGGTTAAAGTCAATGCCAAGACCTCTTTCCTTAGCAAATTCTACCCATTTTGCAAAATGCTTTGGCTGGATCTTATCACGGTCTACGAACTCGCCATCCTCGAAAATCGCGTAGCTGGCATGGAGATTGATCCTGTGCTTTCCCGGGATCAGGCTTAAAGCTTCGTCGATATCTGCCATCAGCTCTTCTGGATTTCTGGCTTTTCCCGGATAATTGCCAGTTGCCTGGATTCCGCCGGACAACTGTCCTGGGTTATCAAAACCGGCTACATCATCGCCCTGCCAGCAGTGCATGGACACCGGGATCTTTGCCAGTGCTTCAAGAGCTGCATCGGTATCTACGCCAATGGCTCTGTATGCCTCTTTTGCTGCCTCATATCTCTCTTTGATCATCATGATCTTAACCCTCCGTTCACCTGTCATATATTTTTACTATTATTAATCTAAATGAAACACCGGACTTAAATCCACGCATACCGGACTGTTGTCCTCATTTGTCTCCATGATATCTGCCATGTAGTCCCACCATTTACGGTTGATCGGTGTATCGGCGGATTTTGCCCATCTCGCCTCATCCTCCACCTCCAGATAGCCATAGAGGACATTGGTCTCCTTGTCCAGATAGATCGAGTAATTATGTCCACCGTACTCATGGATCATCTCCTTCATCTCCGGCCAGAGAGCATTGTGGCGTTTTTCGTACTCTTCTGCCATCCCTGGATAGAGAAACATCTTAAATCCTTTTCTTACCATCTCAATGACTCCTTTCCCATTGTTATAGGTTCCTGTGTTTTATTCTTCTCTTATTCTACCACTCCATGATCACGCTTCCTGCTGCTTATCTGTTCCTATGGCTGATACTCCTTGATCGCAAAAGAATAGAAAATCCCATTTCTGGCTTCCTGAAGATCGGCATAGCATCCTGCATGAAGCATCTGGGCGCTCAGGTTGCCGATAGCTGTTGCCTCAGTCGGCCCTGCGTATACTGTCCGGCCGGTGTATCTGGCGGTCAGACGGTTCAAATAATCTGCATTGGCACCGCCACCCACGATGTGGATCTGACGGTAGGAAGCGCCGGTGATCTCCTCCAGTTCTCTGACGGTCTCCCCATAACAGAAAGCCAGGCTGTTGTAGATCACAGCGGCGATCTGTGCCGGAGTCTCCGGGACCTCCTGTCCATGCTCGCTGCAGTATGCCTTCACCTCCGCAATCATGCTCTGTGGAGCAAGGAATCTCGCATCATTGCAGTCCACCAGTGACTCGATTCTCTCTGCAGACGCCTCCTCACACAGCTTTGCAAACGAATACTCCACTCCCTGGGCTGCAAGCTCCTTCTTCACAGACTGGATCATCCAGAGTCCCATGATATTCTTCAAATAACGGAAGCGGTACTCGTATCCACCCTCATTGGTAAAATTCCGTTTTCTGCTCTCCTCAGAACAATCTGCCTCCCTGCGCTCCGTTCCCATAAGTGACCAGGTTCCGGAACTGATATAGAGTGTCGGGTCCTCATTGGACGGAACTGCCAGAACCGCAGAACCGGTATCGTGTGTGGCAGGAAGAACGACCTGACACTGGAAACCAACCTCATTTGCAAGTTCCTCTGTCAATGGGCCGACCACTGTTCCCGGCATGGAAAGCTCCGTAAACCACTTTTCCGGATAGCCAAGCAGCTGGATCAATTCCTTATCCCAGGTGTTGGTCTTAGGACTTACTAACTGGGTCGTGGTAGCGTTGGTATACTCCTGTTTTTTCACACCGGTCAGGCGATAATGGAAATAATCCGGAATCATCAGCATGGATTCTGCCTTTGCAAAGGTATCCGGGTCCTGCTTTTTCACCGCCATAAACTGATAGATGGTGTTGAAGATCTGTTTCTGTATCCCGGTCCTTGCATACAGTTCTTCCTCCGGAATGAGCTTGTACACCTCTGTATCCATTCCCGCAGTCCTGTTGTCCCGGTATCCCACCGTATCACCGACCACCCGATCCTCGTGATCCAGAAATACATAATCCACTGCCCAGGTATCGATCCCCATGCTGACCGGCAGCTTTCCGAGCTCTTTACAGCGCTTCATCCCCTCTTTGATATTGGAAAATAACTCATCCGTGTCCCAGCACAGATGCCCATGTATTTCTTTCATCCCGTTTGGAAAGCGATAGACCTCTTCCAGCACCATCCGTCCATCCTCAAGATGTCCGAGAATGTGTCTGCCGCTGGATGCCCCGATATCCACCGCAAGGTAATATTCTGTCATGCTTTTCCCCTTTTCTCTCTGCAATTTCTGTTTTCACCCCTCACAAGCCATAGCACAGAATCTCTGCCTGTCAATCAGCCTGTGATTTTTCAGTCAGTGCCTCAGCGCACGAACTCCTTACTTTTTATGATACATTCATTATACTTGATATCCGTATAAAAAATAAGGACGTAGTTCACCTAAAACTACGTCCTTATTTGCACTTTTATTTTATTTTCTGTTCTAACACGAATACCGGAAGATCCCATCTTCTGGCACTCGCCAGAGTCCGGATAATAAACACGGTTCCTGTCCCGATGATCACCGCGATCAGCTCCGGGACAATCTGGATCGTCACTACATAGATCAGGCTTCCTGCCAGCGCTGCGATCGCATAGATCCGCTTGCAAAAGATCATCGGCATCATGTTCGCCATCACATCACGCAGAAGTCCTCCACCCACGCCAGTCATCACGCCGACAAAGATCACTAAGAACCAGTTGTCGCCATAGCCGACGTTGATCGCTGTCTGGGAACCGACCACTGCAAAAATGCCAAGGCCGATAGAATCCGAGATATCCATGATCCAGGTCAGTTTTTTGAAGATCGCACGACTGACAGTCCCCTTTCTGGCTGCCATCAAAAGCCACAAAGCCACCGTCAGCGTCGCCACTGCCACATAGGAACCGTGACGAAACATGTTGGGTGGGAAAATACCGAGTAATACATCACGGACTGCACCGCCTCCAACAGCTGTGACGGTTCCTAACACCCACACGCCAAAAATATCCATTTTCTTTGAATTGGCCACCATACAGCCGGAAAATGCAAATGCGACCGTACCGATCAGTTCTAAAATAAATACCATACTGCCCCTCTGATTTTCTTATTTTGATGTCCGCATGCTGCGTACATTTCTTACGATAACATACTTTTTCGGGTTTTACAAGCAGAAAGCATTCGGAAAATTGTTCAGAAATTGTCTGCCGCTTTGGAATTGTGAATCCACCAATTTCATGATAAAATGAACACATCTCACAAATGAAAGGAGTCTTCAATTATGAACCGGGAGATCCTCGACCGCTTAAGCGTGATCACAGAAGAAGAACAGGAAATTTTATCCGGACGACAGGGGATCGATCCGACACGATATACAGAAAAGAAAGAGCTTGTCATTGACAGTGGGAAAATGCTGGAACATGGAAAATCGATCCGCATCCGGCCTCATACCCGATTTGTACATTTTCCAAAACACCGGCATAATTATGTTGAAGTGATCTACATGTGCCAGGGGCAGACCACTCATATCATTGACGGAAATCAGGTGGTGCTTCAGGCCGGAGAATTACTGTTCCTCAATCAGAATGCCATTCAGGAGATCCAGCCTGCGGGAGAACGTGATATTGCGGTAAATTTTATCATTCTGCCGGAATTTTTTGATACAGCTTTCCGGATGATGGGGGAAGAGGAAAATTCTCTGAGGGACTTCCTTATCAGCTGCTTGCGGCAGGAACACCCGTACGACAATTACCTACATTTCCAGGTATCGGATATTCTTCCCATCCAGAATCTGGTGGAAAATATGGTCTGGACTCTGTTAAATAACCAGCCAAATAAGCGGAGCATCAATCAGGTCACCATGGGACTTCTTTTTCTCCATCTGATGCACCACACTGACCGTATCCGCTCCGCTTCGTCCTCCTTTGACCAGCAGTTGATTTTCCAGGTTCTGAAGTTTATTGATGAAAATTATAGAGACGGGCAATTGACTGATCTGGCCGCCCAGCTTGGATATGAAATTTCATGGCTGAGCCGTGCCATCAAGCGGCTGCTGGGGAGAACTTACAAGGAACTGCTGCAGATCAAACGCTTAAACCAGGCAGCATTTTTGCTCCAGAGCACCCGCCTTCCGATCACGGATATCTGTGCTGCCGTCGGATATGACAACACCAGCTATTTCCACCGGATTTTCCGCGAATACTATCATATGTCACCAAAAGAATACAGGTGCCAGGGGAATTAAATCCCCTTATAACATCTGGTTCACGCAGATCGCTCCATATGGCCGGATGCTCATCCGGTACGCACTGCCCTCTCCCATGGCTTTTTCTATGTATGCCACATACTCGTCCACCAGATCATTCGGCAGCATCGCCATGATCACTCCGGCAAAACCGCCGCCGTGGATCCTGCATGCGCCGCGCTTCTTCTCTGCGATGAACATCTCCGTCAATGCCAATGCGATGCTGATGCCCTGCTCCTGGACATTGCTGTTGGTGTAGCAGTTCTGCAGCCATTTCCAGGAGGAATTGCCGGAAGACGTGATTCCGTCCAGAAAATCGCCAAAACGGTTCTCTTTCAGAGCCTTCACCTCTGCTTCCACCCGCTTATTCTCCTCAAAGAAATGAAGGGCACGAAGAACAGAACGGTCTCCTGCATAAGCTCTCAATTCTGCCAGATGATCGATCACATCCTGCTCTTTGATCTCGGCGCAGACCTCCTTGCCAAAGAACTGTGCTACTTTTTTCATCTCGTTTGGAACGGAAGAATAGTCCGCGCTTAAATCCGCATGACCTTTTCCTGTATTCACAATGATCAGGCTGTGGTTCTGGGATGCAAAGTCAAAATCAATCTTCTCCACCACAGGAGCCTGCGGTTCTAAGAAATCAATGGTGATCAGACCTCCCACCGCGCAAGCCATCTGATCTAACAGTCCTGATGCCTTGTTCCAGTAATGATTCTCGGAATATTTACCAATATGGGCATACGCCACAGTATCCATTTTGCCTGCATTAAAGAAGGTATTCAGCATAGAACACAGAAGCATCTCAAAAGATGCGGAAGAGCTGACACCAGCAGCACTGATCACGTTGCTGGTAACGTAAGCGTCAAAGCCGCCCACTTCATAACCGGATTTCTCAAAACCCTTTAACAGTCCCTTTACCAGATCCACCGTTCCTGCCATCCGATCGCTTGGCTCTAAGTGGTTTAAATCAATGGTAAAAGACTGGTTAAACGTCTCGCTGACGATATTGACAAAATTCGTATCATTCACCGCAGCCACACCAACACAATCTAAGTTGATGCTTCCGGCTAATACCTTTCCATGGTTGTGATCGGTATGGTTGCCGCTGATCTCGGTCCGTCCTGGAGAACTGAATAAATACAGATCCTTCTCCCCAAATTCCTTCACGAATTTACCTACCAGATCCTCATAACGCTTCTGATTCTCTGCAACCGCAGCTTTCCCGTATAATTCACCCAATAATTTTTTAGCTTTTTCTGATTCCAGAAGCTTCAAGGTATGTTCCTGATTCATGTTTTCTCCCTTTCCCCATATATAATTTTCTATGAAAGTATTGGCAAACAGCTAACTTTCATTCTTCCCGTCATATACAGGAAGTTCTTACCCTAAGTATAGCAAAACAACCTCGATTTAGAAATAGGATTTTCTTTTATTTTTTTATAAAAATCACCGGAGCAGTCTGGTATATCCATCCGAAGAAGTACAGGGAATCCCTGTCACAGTCACCTGGTCTGGCTCTGCCTCTTCTCCATCCAATTCTACCTTCAAAAGTTCTGTGCTGGGAATGCTGCTGCCGAACACAAAATTACCCAAACTGTAAGCAATGGTCTTATCCTTATAAGCTTCCACCGGCTGCAGCACATGAGGATGGGAACCAACCACCAGGTCTGCTCCGGCGTCAATATAAGCCTGTCCCATGCTTCTCTGGTAACTCTCCGGTTCTGTGTTCCTCTCAATGCCCCAATGAACATAAATCACCAGATAATCGCACTGCTCCCTGGCCTTTTTGATCTCTTCGATGGCCAGGGACGGGTCATAGGTGGAAAATACCCCCGGATGCCCGGCGCCTGCTGCCCAGCTTCCGTCCATATAAACTCTCGAAGTTCCGAGAAAGCCGATGGTTCGGCCTCCTGCCTCCATGGTCACCAGTTTTTTCGCCTCATCCAGGTCTCTGCCGCCTCCCACATAGGCAATTCCCGCCTCGTTCAAGGTATCACAGCTATCCAAAAGCCCCTGCTGGCCATAGTCCAGAATATGATTATTGGCCAATGTCACCAGATCCACATCCATCTCCTTTAACGCCGATACCCACTTAGGCGATACCCGGAAATTAAACTGCTTATCCGCCACCTTCTCTCCCCGATCTGTAAATGGGAACTCCTGGTTTACCATAAAGATATCCGCATCCGCAATCTCCTGGCGGATTCCATCATCCAGTACACCGCTGATATCACCGGCCCGGTTGTAGGCGTTCTGAACATAATTGGAGAAATAGACGTCACCGGCAAACAGTAAGGTGACTGGCTGATAGAGGCCTGTCGGTTCTGCTTCTGTCTGGGCTTCTGCGCCTGCCTGGGCTTCCACAGTCTCCGTCTCCTCTACTGCAGCTGTCGTTACCTGTACCGGCCCATTTTCCGCATGTTCTCCTGCTTTGGCCTTTAACTCCTGCTCCACTGTCTTCTCTGGGGCTGCCATATTTGCTCCCGCCACGGTTCCTACCGTCTTTACCACCGTCTGACCATGCCGGTTTCCACCCACCAGCAAACTTCCACCCAAAACCGCCAGTACACCGATACAGATCACCAGCCCACCTATAATCCATGGTTTCTTCCCCATAATCCCTTTTCCTTTCTGCTTGATCCTAATGCTTCACGCAGCCATCATAAACTGCCAGAGCTGTCTGTTCTTTCCCTGTAACTGATTCAGTAGGTCTGCTATCATAACAGAAAAAGACCATCTTGCCAATTTCGCAAAACAGTCTTTTCTCTTTTGTATCGTCTTAATCTCGTTCTTGATCCACCATTAGATCGCCAGCACGATGCCGCCATCCCCGGCGTAAACCGTAGCCACTCCGGCTGTCTCAGTGATCACAATCTCCTTAAATGGAGCCAGCTTCAGCAATTCATCACGAACCTGCTCTGCTCTGCCCCGATTGTTGCAGTGAGCAATCACCGCGGTCTTTTCAGCGGTATCTCCTGCATCTTTCACAGCAATGGCACACATCCTCGCCAGACCCTTATTGATACCTCTTGCCTGATCCAGCTTGACGATCACACCTTTATCTGCACCCATAACCGGCTTGATGTTCAGCGTAGTGGCAAAAAATGCCTGAAGTCCGGTAAGACGGCCATTCTTCCGAAGAGCATCCAGCGTCTCCAGAACAAAATAGGTATGCATCTGAGTCTTAAATGCTTCCAGCTTCTCCACAATCTCTTCAAAAGGAACTCCCTGCTCCTCTAAATCGCGGATCATCAATGCCGCCCTTAACTCACCTGAAGATGCAGACCAGGAGTCCAGGATATGAATATTCTTATGTCCATACTCTTCTTCATACATCTGCAGTCCGACCATCGCGCTGTTATAGCTTCCGCTTAAATGACTGGACAATGTGATCACAAAGATATCTTCCGCATCACAGGTAAATGCCTGCTTAAAGGTTTCAGGAGAAGGACATGCAGTCTTGGGACAATTCGGACTTGCCTTCACCAGCTCCAGGAAACGCTTCTGGTCAAAGGTCTCATCATCCACAATCTGCACATCATCCACCTGCAATGTCAGCGGGATCATCTGGAAATGAGGGTCTCTTTTCAATTCCTCTGTCAGATCCAGACAGCTGTCACCGATAATTTTATATTTTAACGAATTACTCATAACATTCCCTCCAGTACTATCACTATGCCTTACTGAGCCTTTACCATCTAACATAGTTTTCTTTACTACATATGATTATAGTAAGAGCCACAGGGAATGTCAATGATTTCTATATTATTTCAGTTCAGAAAATTTCTACTTAGAAACATCAACCATCTCCATCATGATCTCATTGCTTCTCGCAATAAACTGGGTCATACGCTCTGGAGTCAGGCTGCCATGGCTTAAGGAAGCCATATCGTAAAGCTGTCTGCAGATCTTCTCGGTCAGATCGCCTTCCTCATGAGCCAGCACGTACTGAACCAGCTTGTTGTTGGCATTCAGGACCAGAGTCTCGCCAACACTGCCGAACATGGATGGATCCATACCATACATATTGTACATCTTCATCATATCCTGCATCCGGCGGTTCTCCTCAGAAACCGTGATCATGGAAGCCAGCTGCCCGTCTTTTAATTTCTCTACCTTGATCTCCAGCTTGTCATTAGCCAGGGCCTTCTTGAAGGTATCCGTTAACTTCTGGGCATCTGCCTTAAAGGTCTCTGCGTCCTCTTCCTTCACTTCTTCCTTAAAGGTATCGGTCACATCCGCATCTATACGCAGGAATTTCAATCCCTCATGCTTCTGCTCCAGCTGGCCGATAAATGGGCTGTCGATGCTGTGTCCCATATAAACAGCATCCAGACCTTCCTTGCGGAACATATTGATATACTGACTCTGCTCTTTCTCATCGGTTACATAGTAGATCACATTCTCATGCTTTTCTTTTGCGTTGTCCAGACAGTCCTGAAGAGTCAGATATTTGCCATCCAGATCCTTGAACAGGATGTAATCTTTCATCTTCTCCTCAAACTTCTCATCCTTTAAGCAGCCGAATTTGATAAATGGGCTGATGTCGTCCCAGTATTTCTCATAATTCTCACGATCGGTCTTGCACATACCGGATAACTTGTCTGCGACCTTTTTGGTGATATAATCGGAGATCTTCTTTACAAAGCCATCGTTCTGCAGAGCGCTTCTGGATACGTTCAGAGGCAGATCCGGGCAGTCAATGACACCCTTTAACAGCATCAGGAATTCCGGAATAACTTCCTTGATGTTATCTGCGATAAATACCTGGTTATTGTACAGCTTGATGGTACCTTCCAGGCTGTCATACTCGGTGTTGATCTTCGGGAAGTACAGAATACCCTTTAAGTTAAATGGATAATCCATGTTCAGGTGGATCCAGAACAGAGGCTCCTTGTAATCCATAAATACCTTGCGGTAAAATGCCTTATACTCTTCCTCTGTGCACTCATTCGGATGCTTGCCCCACAGCGGACTGACATCATTCAATGCCACCGGGCGTTTTAAAATCTTATATTTCTCTTTGGCCGGAGAAACTTCTACGGTCTCTTTCTCGCCGTTTTCATTCTCCTTCTCCTCGGTTTTTGCTTCCTCTACGATGGTCTCGATGATAGTATCCTTGTCCGTCAGCTGGTCTTTCTCGATGGTCTCATACTGAGGACCTTCTGCCGCATTATTCAGGAAGATCGGAACCGGCATAAAGCCACAGTATTTCTCAATGACTTCTCTTGCCCGGTACTCGTTGGAGAACTCGGTGCTGTCCTCATTCAGATACAGAACGATCGTCGTTCCCTGCTCTTCCTTGGTTCCTTCGCCCATCTCGAACTCCGTACCGCCTTCTGATTCCCAGTGAACCGGTTTTGCGTCCTTCTTATAGGAACGGCTGTCGATGGTAACCTTGTCCGCAACCATAAATGCAGAATAAAAGCCCAGGCCAAAGTGACCGATGATCTGATCTTCGTTTGCCTTGTCCTTATACTTATTCAGGAAATCCTGCGCACCGGAAAATGCGATCTGGTTGATATACTCGTCTACCTCTTCCTCGGTCATACCAAGTCCGTTATCGGTAAAGGTAATGGTCTTCTCGTTCGGGTTTACCGTTACCTGGATCTTGTACTCGAAATCCTCCGGCTTTTCGTACTCACCCATCAGCTCCAGTTTCTTTAACTTTGTGATGGCATCACAGCCATTGGAGATCAGTTCACGATAGAAAATGTCATGGTCAGAATAGAGCCATTTCTTAATGACTGGGAATATATTTTCACTGCTTATTGATAAACTGCCTTTTTTTGCCATAGTAAAACACTCCTTTTTCTGATTGCTGCGGCTTTCATCTGCCGCCTTTATGCTTTATTTGTGTATTATTCTAGTACATATAGAACAATTTGTCAACAAAAATTTAGCACTCATTAAATTTGAGTGCTAGTAATCCATTTTCTGTTTCAGTCATGTTTCCCAGTCCTGCGCCACAGGTACGCAGACCTGCTGAACCGTTGCATCCCTCATGAACGCTTACATCTGCGAAAACGGAATCTTATGTACTTTAAAGAACTGGCACACCGCCTTATCCCACTCCTGCTCCATGGTCTTATCCAATGTGAAAAATGACAATGATGTACCTGTTACACACTGGATCTTTGTCTCCTCATAACGGATATTCAAATATAATCCCTGCACCTGTTCCGCCGCCACCGGAATCTGGTTCTTATCTAAAAAGCTTTTTGTGCTTTTCGGTGAAAGCTGCAGCACAATATGAAAGCTTTCTGGCAGTTTCTTTCCTTTAATCAAAGAAAAGCAAAAAGGTTTCACTGCAGACCAGGCGGAATATTCCTCGATCTGGTGTTCTTCCAGTTCCTCCTCACTATAATATCCATGTCTGACACGGCCATCGATCGTAAACATATTGAATGTAACAATCTCCGCTTCCTTTAATAGGAAGGAGTCAAACACCTCTCCTAAAAATAAACTTGCCGTAAACTGCTTCATGTCCTCAATTTTCAGTGCGATCATGTTTTCCCCCATTTTTATCTCAGTTGAGAAGACTCCCACCTCTTTTACGCGCCAAGTCTCACGGACGTTCGACTTGAAGTACTCTCGGAATCTTTCTTCACTATACACCACAAAAGCTTCCAGTGTCAACGGACGGGCTTCTTTCCTTTTTTTTCTTCTTGTGCTATGATGATAAAAGGTAACTGTTCCACAGATCAGTCCATATCCATATGCTGACACACCCAATCGTTACCCATCATCTTTTACATAAGGAGATTTTCATCATGAATGAGACATTATCTGTATTACAGCACACATTACAGGCCAGTGTTTCTCCATATCACTGTATCATGGAAGCGTCCAGACAGTTGGAGGAAGCCGGCTTTCAGCCTTTAACTCTGACCGGAACATGGAATCTAAAAGAAGAACAGGGCTACTATCTGCCAGTCTTTGATTCTTCACTCATGGCATTTACCATCGGCAGACAGAATGGCTCCATGCCTTCTCTTCGTATGGAAGCAGCGCATACCGACTGGCCTTGCCTGAAATTAAAGCCATCTCCAGAAGTGGCCACTGGCCGTTATGGCAAATTAAATGTGGAGGTCTACGGCGGACCGATCTTAAATACCTGGATGGACCGGCCTCTTTCCATGTCCGGTAAAGTCTGCATTGCAGGCAGTGATCCATTTACCCCGGATGTCCGCTTCATCAATTTTAAACGTCCGCTTTTAACTGTGCCGAATCTGGCCATCCATATGAACCGGGAAGTAAATAATGGCGTAGCTTACAATCCACAGGTGGATATGCTTCCGCTTCTGACCATGATCAAAGCCACCTTGGACAAAGACCATTATTTCATCAACCTGTTGGCCCGGGAAGCCGGTTGTGATCCAGAAGCGATCCTGGACTACGAAATCTATGTTTACAACTTAGATGACAGCACTACCTTAGGAATTGAGGACGAATTTTTCAGTTCCCCAAGACTGGATAACTTAACTTCCGTTCAGGCATGTCTATCCGGAATCCGTGCTGGTTTCCGTGAAAATGGCATCAATGCTATTTTCCTCTATGATAATGAGGAGATCGGCAGCCGTACCAAACAGGGCGCCCTTTCCTCAATTACCGACCGTATCCTGGAAAAACTGTACGCAGCTTTAGGCTTCGGACGCGCGGATTATCTAAACGCGATCATGGGCGGTTTTTTAATCTCCATGGATGTGGCTCACGCGATGCATCCAAACCACACAGAGAAATGTGATATCAAGAACCAGATCTTTTTAGGCGATGGCGTAGCGATCAAAATGGCTGCCTCCCAGTCCTATTCCACAGACGCATCCTGTATCAGCGTTGTGGAAGCGATCTGTAAAGACAGCCACATTCCATATAAAAAATTCTCCAACCGTTCCGATTTAAAAGGTGGTTCTACCCTGGGCGCTTTATCCTCCGCCCTGTTGTCTATGAAGACGGTGGACGTAGGCGTTCCGATCCTGGCTATGCATTCTGCCAGAGAACTGATGGGAGCTGCCGATCAGGCATCCTTAGAAGCCCTGGCTTCCAAATTTTTCCTGGTATAAGGTGAAGAAATTGTCGGTCTCGGTCTGGTCATTTGCATCAAAATGAATATCCGACCACATTTCATTCGAGAAATTTACCTTATTTTCCTGTTGAAAACTGGAGTAGATCTGTCGAAAGGCCTGGTTTTTACGAGTTTCGTAAAGCCGGGTCTTTCTTTCCTGGGTAGCCTCCACGTCATAATCATTGACACACTGGAATATGTAATAGTTTCCGTTATATTCCGTTACAGGACTGATCTGCCCGTTTTCCAGTTCAAAAGCTGCAGTCTCCAAAGCTGCCGCATATTCCCCTCTTCCTATCTTCCGGTCGATCTCTGTATCTTCTGATACTTCTTTTGCCACCGTCCGGAAATCCTCATTGCCATCTGTCACCCGCTCATATATCTTCTGAGCTGATTCCTGGTCAGAAACCTGGATCTGCAGCACTTCGATGACCTTGGCGTCACTGTCGCTGACCTCCAGATCGATCTCCTCTGTCAACTGCCCCACCGCCTTATTGGCAATATAATACTGCTGGTACATGGTTTCTACATCTTCTTCCGTGATTCCCATGTACGCCAGATCCCCGGAGGTCAGGCTGTTGAAATAGCTCTCCGACAGCTGATGGATCTGGTCTTTTTCCGCACTTGTCAGACTGATCTCCTGATCCCTGGCCAGAAGATTCATGGTCTTTAAATCCTTCAGAAAGTTCTGCACCTGATCCAGAAGATAGGTTTCAAATGTCTGTCCATTTTCCAGTGTCACATCCCAGATCTGATCTGTGTAAGTCTTTTCATAACGGTTCCGCTCTGTGGCCACCACGATCATGGCCTGGGCCTTTGGATAATCCTGATTTTCCCGCGTCTCGGGCATCTTCGGAAAGCCATTTTTACAGCCTGACAACACAAAAACAAGACTGACAATACATACCGTCAGCCCGGATCTGATATGATTCCATCGTTTATTTTTTTTCATCCAGTCAATACCTCTTATAATCAAAGCTTATATTTTAACCAACAGGAGCAGGTTCACCGCCCCACAGCGGTTTATACCAGAAGCTTCAGGATTTTCAGAACTCCGTCATTCATATTGGAATCTGCCTCAAATCTGGCCTCTGCCTTGACCTCCGGTCTTGCATTAGCGACTGCAAAACTGTAATATGCCTGGCGGATCATCTCCAGATCATTTAACTGATCGCCAAATACCATCGTTTCTTCCGGCTTAATCTCCAGACTTTCCTGCAAGATCTTAATGGCCTGTCCTTTGGAAACACCAATAGCCATACAGTCCATCCACATATCACCGGAAATGGTCATTTTCAACCGGTCACCAAACTGTTCTCTTAAAGACTCCGTAGCTTCCTGAACCCCATGTTTTTTGTATGCAGAAATCTTAATGAACTGATCGTCCACCTTCGTCAGATCTTCCACCCGCTTTACCTGGAATTTGTAGCCATTGATCATCCAGTCTGCAAACTCTTCATCTTTTGTGTCCATATATGCATAATCCGGTCCACTGACCATCACTTCCAGTTCTGGCATCTTGCGGATCTCCTGGATCAATTGGATCACCAAGTCTCTGTCAATGGTATTTAGAAACAGATTCCGTCCATGGCATCCTATGTAAGCGCCATTATCCGAAAGATAAAAGATCCGCTCCTTGATCGGATCAAACAGATCCTCAATGCTCGCCCACTGTCTTCCGCTGGCCGCTGCAAATTGAATGCCTTTTTCTTTTAGTTGTAAAATAACATCGCATAACTCCGGATTCAGTTCATGAGTACCGTCATGCACCAGTGTTCCGTCAATATCTGACGCGATCAGCTTAATCATTCCTCTTCATCCTCCTGCTCCATCAGGCTTTTCCATTCCCGGTACACTCTGGATACCGGAAGTCCTACCACGGTATCATAATTGCCCTGGATGGACGCTACATATCTGGCAAACGCGCCCTGGATCCCATAGGCTCCAGCTTTATCCATAGGCTCCTCTGACTGACCGTAAGCGGTAATCTCCTCTTCTGTCATGGGATTGACCTTCACATCGGTCTTCTCCACAAAGGTCACGCCCCGGTCGCAGTCCTGATCTTTATAGATCAAGGTCACACCGGTATATACCTGATGGGTTCTTCCCTGAATGCTGCGGATCATCTCACAGGCATTCTCATGATCCGATGGCTTTCCCAGAATCTCGCCATCCACAGACACCACCGTGTCCGCCCCTAAGATGATACTTCCCTCCGGTGCAGAAAATGCTACATCCTCTGCCTTCTGCTCAGACAGTTCCATCACCACCAGCTCCGGATCCGTGGAGGTGATCACTTCCTCCATACCACTGGGAATAATCTGCGGCCGGATGCCGATCTGCTCTAACAATTCCTTTCTTCTTGGAGACCCTGAAGCCAGGATCCAGTGAAATTCTTCTATGTTTTTCATAATTTTCCCCTTTGTATGGCTTCCGATGAATCGAGATGAAACCACATGAAACATGCTTCAGCAGTGCGATCCCGCGGAGCGTTTTTATGTCATAGGGCGATATTTCCTATGACATTAAGAAAACATCCCCTCGTGGGCAGATTCCCTACGGGCGGATGCTTAATCTTCCAATTACCGGTTCTTCCTCTCCATCACGATCTTCCCGCAGCGCCTGACGAAAACTGCATAAAAAATCAAAAATATAGAAGACCAGAAGGCTCATAGCCAGTCCTTTTTCCAGGCTTTCCGGAACCAGACCGACCAGACGATGAAGAAATCCATTTAAAAATCCATAATAAACAATGCCAAGAAAACCCCAGCCAAGACTGCTCTCCAGGCAGATGATCCCCTTGTAATTAAACGGTTTCTCACTGTAATCCCACCAGAAGCTCCCAAACAGATGAATCATCACAGAAGCTGTAAATAATTCCATCAATGTCGCCATGATCATGGAAGCCAGATAAAGTTCTACATAACTGTCAGACACCGGCTTTAGTAAGATACTTGCTCCTAACGCTCCAAATCCGTAAATAATGCAGAATGGACCATGACCAAATCCCCGGTTCAGCACCGGAGTCTTATACTCCGCGCTCAGCACAACACATTCCAGAAGATATCCCAGAAGGCTGCACAGGAAAAACCAGATGACGATGTGATAAATATCCATGAATGACTAAATTCCTTTCTAATTCAAGTCGAACACCAAAAAACTAATACATCAGATTCACAAGCAATGCCAGAATTACTCCTAAAATAGCGCCTGCGAACACCTGAAGAGGGGTATGCCCCACAAATTCCTTCAATTTTTCCTGAAACTGTTCCATATTCAGCTTAAAAATATCCTGTTCCATGATCATATTCAGAAGCTTTGCCTGCTTTCCGGTCTCCCTGCGGACTCCTGTAGCATCATACATAACAATAGCCGCCAGAATAAAGCTGACTGCGAACTCAAAGGAAGAAACCCCAAAACAAAGGCCGGAAGAAACCACCAGCGCGCATACCGTAGAGGAATGGGAACTTGGCATACCGCCAGAGCCCACCAGTCTCTCCGGTGAAAATGATTTATTCAGCATGCAGTCAATGATCGTCTTTAAGAGCTGGGCCACTACCCAGCCGGTTACAGAACTGACCAGTACCTGATTCTTCATCAGTTGTTCCCACATAGTCCTACTCTCCCATCTTTCGTTATATTGACTGTCTCGGCCGGAGGACCGGTCCCAGCAGATGCTTGATCCGGCCTGCCACCTCTGCCGTTCCACAGAACTTATCTGCATACAACAGAACAAATCCCTCCACAGATTTTGGCGGGATTGGTGTCAGCGGCCACATATGCCGCAGGATCATATTCTGTTCCTTCTCCGGAATCTGAAAATAACGGATCGCATTCTCCATGGCTACCCGTGGATGGGTAAAGCCATGGAAATGTTCTCCTGTCTCCTTTGCGTGGGTGTGCCAGTCATACAAAAACAGGTCATGGAGAAGACCTGCCCTTGCCACAGCCACATAATCCCAGTTTCTGCTTCTGCAGATCCGGTAACTCATATAAGATACCTGGATACAGTGAGTCTTACAGGTAGTCTGTCCATGCTGAATAAACTGATCCATGGACTGAAACACCGGATTGTCCAGAATATCCTGGACACATGCCAGGTATTCCGGATCGTTCTCATATTTCTTTCTTTTTACCCACGACTCATCCTGGGCCCATGCCCTGGCTTCGTGCAGCTCTTCTCTCGTTAACTTGATCTCATCTTTCATGACCTTTTTCATTCCTCGTTTCATTAATAACCGATCAACCAGTCATATAACTCCTGGTATTTCAGTGCTGACGCATTCCAGGAATAGTCCTTTGCCATAGCCCGGTCAATGATCTTATTCCACTCGCGTTTCTTATCATAATAGATATGTTCCGCATAACGGATGGTGCCCAACATCTCATGGGCATTATAATTGGCAAAGGAAAATCCGGTTCCGGTTCCCTCAAACTCATTATAGGGCTGGACTGTATCCTTCAATCCGCCGGTCTCCCTGACGATCGGTACCGTACCATAACGAAGAGCCATCAGCTGGCTTAATCCACACGGTTCAAACAGGGAAGGCATCAAAAATGCATCACATGCCGCATAGATCTTATGGGATACCGCCTCGGAATAATAAATATTGGCAGATACCTTGCCATGATACTTCCAGTCATAATAACGGAACATATTCTCATAACGTTCTTCGCCGGTTCCAAGAACCACCAGCTGGATATTATCGCTGCAGATATCATCCATAACACACTGGATCAGGTCCAAGCCCTTCTGATCTGTCAGACGGGAAACGATACCGATCATCATCTTCCGATCATCCTGCTCCAGTCCTAATTCTGCCTGCAATGCCCGTTTATTCTTGATCTTTTCCTTGCGGAAGGTTCTGGCATCATAATTCTGGGCGATCAGCGGATCGGTCGCCGGGTTAAATTCCTGATAATCGATTCCATTGACAATGCCACGGAGACTGTTGGAGCGGGCTCTCATGAGACCGTCTAAGCCCTCACCGTAAAACGGCATCTTGATCTCCTCTGCATAAGTATCACTGACCGTGGTGATGGCGTCTGCAAATACAATACCACCCTTTAACAGGTTGCCATCCTTATAAGCTTCCAGCTTATCCGGGGCAAAATAGTAATCGGACAATCCGGTCAGTCTCTGGATCGTCTTCACATCCCATACACCCTGGAACTTCAAGTTGTGGATCGTAATGACGGATTTCATATTTCTGAAAAACTCTCCGCCACGGAAACGGTCCTTTAAGTATACCGGGATCAGACCGGTCTGCCAGTCATGGCAATGTACTACATCCGGCTGGAATCCGATCACCGGAAGCGCAGAAAGTGCCGCATTACAGAAGAAAGAAAACTTCTCCAGGTCATAAAGCCAGTCTCCATATGGCTTTGGTCCGTTAAAATAGCTCTCATTATCAATAAAATAATAGGTGATTCCATCTAATACATAGGTCAGTATCCCTACATACCGGCTTTCTCCCAGATAGTCCATATAAAAATGGTCTACATACGTCAGTTTATCTCTCCACTCCTGCTTGATGCACAGGTACTTTGGAATCATGATTCTGACATCATAATAGCGCTTATCAAAGCACTTCGGAAGAGAACCGACAACGTCTGCCAATCCTCCGGTTTTAATAAACGGAACTGCCTCAGAAGCAACAAATAATATCTTCTTCATGTAACACCCTCCTTTAAAGGAGTCTTCCCACAACTCCCTAATACCTATTAGTATACAATACTTTTCTCAAATTAGGAAGTGTTTCCTACATTCTTTTATAATCCAGGCGGATCTTATCGGAAAGAAGGGCGATAAACTCCGAGTTTGTCGGCTTTCCTTTCCCATTGCTGACCGTATAGCCGAAAATGGCGTTAATGGTATCCATTTTCCCACGGCTCCAGGCTACCTCAATGGCATGGCGGATGGCCCGTTCTACGCGGCTGGATGTGGTCTGATGCTTCTTGGCAATGGTCGGATAAAGTACCTTGGTAACGGAAGTCAGCATCTCCTGGTCATTGACCGATTCCGCGATCGCGTCCCTCAGATACTGATAGCCCTTGATATGAGCCGGTACACCGATCTCATGGAGCATCTGCGTAATGTCATTTTCCAGATTCTGTGCCATATACTCAGACTGATTCTCGTAAGGCTTGATCTTCCTTGACGCTGTCATATGAAAGCTGCCTGGTTTTAAGCCAAATCCTGCGATCCTATGTAACTTATCCATGATCACCTCCGGCTTAAATGGCTTCATGATGAAATAACTGGCTCCCATGCGGAAAGCATCTTCTGTCACATTTTCACTTCCTGCAGCTGAAACTACGATAAACGACGGCTTTTTCTCCAGGTCCTCTGTGTTTTTCACCTGCTCCATAACGCTAATGCCATCCATTCCCGGCATGATCACATCCATCAGGACAACATCAGGTTTTGTCGTTTTGATCATCTCCAAAGCATCTTCACCAGTCTGTGCTCTTCCGACGATCTGAACTCCTGATTCTTTCTCCAGCATTTCGTTTAAAACTTCCATGGTTTTTGGATTATCTTCTGCAATCGCTACGTTTAACATTGTCATAATCAGTGACCTCCTCTTTGCTGCTTATTTGTTTATACTGATTATAGACAAATTCTTTTCTTTTACGCAACGCATTATGGACGCATTTTTCGACACATCCATCCGCCGGCGGCATTCCCGGAAAGCAGCTAAAAAATCCGTTTTTTATTCAAGTTGAACGTCACACGGGCCCACCCTGGTTTCAGGGAGAGCCCGCGTAAAATTATGATTCTTATTGGAAAACCATTTATTCCGCAAATACCATCACTTTCTCAACTACACCGTCTGCGTTCTGCCACACCATGCACTCAGAGCCTTCGACAACATCGGTTAATTTTACGATATTTTTTGTCAGATAAGGAACAACCTGGGCATCCGCTGCAATCTCATATTCGGTTCCATCGGTGGCTGTCAAAATGGTTTTGCCATCCTTTTCCTCTGCCGCACCGGCTGCTACCAGGTACTGAGGAACGACTGCATCCTCTGGAATGTTGACGATCACCACGTATGGAAATGCCTGCGGCGGCAGGGACATAGTCATGGCCGGTCCTAAATACGCCTCAAATTTTCCTTCTTTCACATCCGCTAAATCTACCGGCATTCCATCAGGATCCAGAATAAACGTGCTGTTCTCATCCACCATCAGGATCATATCGCCCTGGGCAGAATTCTCAGACTGGTTATCTGCAACGATCTCATTGCCATCTACCGAATGGATGAGTCCGGAGATCTTTAATGGAATATCAACTTCCACGCCTTCTTCCGTTGTTTCCTCCGCACTTGTTCCAGGCGCCTCTCCAGTCTCTACTTCCAGACTATCTGTCTCAGCCTCCGTAGTCCCTGCTGCAGCTTCTGTCTGAGACGGTGTCGTCTCAGACGGTGCCTTGGAAGAACATCCAGTTGCCATGATCATGGCTGCTACGATTCCTGCGGTTGCTATCATAAATTTTTTTCTCATAATATTCAGCCTCCTTATGGGTTTCTAAACCAGAATGGGAATGTTCCCGTTCTGTAGGGTCATTATAAACGAGAACCGTCCCAAAAGCTATTACGCCCTTCTGAAGAATTCTTACGAAAACCACAGGATTCTAAATTTTTTTAAAGATTCCTAACTTATTTCAAAACAATGGCATAAACTGCTTCTACCACATCCATGGCCAGGGAACGGTCAACCATGGAAACCGGTTCTCCATCTGCTTCTGCCAGACAGGTGCTTCCGTCATAACGGTACAGCACAAGTGTGATCGCAGGGAAATCATCTCGGTCCAGGTGGATGGTCAGGCGGATCTCCTCTTTCTGATCTGGCTTTTCATCCGTAAATTGATCCGATTTTAACGCTTTCAACGCTGTGATCAGATCATCAGACGGAAGTTCCTTCTCTCCATAATAATAAGTCCGGTCATTTCCCTTCTTCTCAGAAGTGATGGTATAAGACTGGCCTTCAAGTTCCACATCGATCTGACTGATCTGGGAGTAATCCACAGAAAGCAGCTCCTGATGACGAAGATCATTATAAGAGCATTTCATCAGTTTCTCGTAGTCAGTACCAGTCAGCTGGTAAATAATGCCAGAATCATCGATCACGGCATATGCCTCTGATACCTGAGGATCATCGGATGTACTCTGATTCTTGGAATCTGCCTGTTTCTTTTCATCTTCCTGCTCCACAAACGGATCAGGATTCTTCTTTTTCTCTTCTGCGCTGCGGCTGACCTGGATCTCCATGGTCTGAGACTGTCCCTTCTGGTCACCTTCCTCTGGCGTGTAAGTCACCTGGATCACCTGTTCCGGGTCATCCAGTCCATATTTAGCCAGTTCTTCCTCGGAAGCATGGGCAGATGCGTACTCCGTCAGATCCAGATTGGCTAAATTTCCTAAGAATTTGTTCACGCTGGATGTATCCAGAGGTTTCCTGGTCCCATTTTCCTCTGTAAAATAAGTATCCTGGGAATTATAGGTATCGGCCGTATTGCCCTTCTCATAATCGACGGTATAGGACGCATTTCCCGTAAAAACAAACTGATCCGCCTGTTTTAAATCCGGGATCTCATCCCGCGCCAGCATATCGCTGATCTCCGCATCAAATTTATCCATAGGATCTTCTTTTACCAGATATACATTGCCATCTCCGATGGAAACATAGCGTTCCGAATCCATGGTGCTGAAATCACCTAAAGTCACTTCGTAGTCCTGGCCATCAGCGGTAAAATCAATGGTACAGGAAGGCTGGTCAAGACCGTACTGGGTCAGGTCTTCTGCCTCTTCAATCTTAAAAGATACGCCAAACTCCTCAAAGGTGCTTAACAGCTCCTTCATCTTCTTCTCGCTGACCGGAAATTCACTGTCCTCATCGTAAGTCCAGACAGCACCATCTCCCTCTTCTTTATGGAAAGACAATTTCTTTCCGTCCTGGCTCCAGGACAGGGCTGTGAATTTGTCCTCCGGAATCTCCAGGATGATCTCGTCACTGTTTTTGATCTTTTCTTTATGCTCTTCCGTGCGCATCACAGCCCAGGTGACCACACAGGCTGCCACCAGAACTCCGGTCAACACGCCGATTTTCTTAGACCGTTTCATGCTGCATCCTCCTTCTTCTTATTACCACACAGATGCCGATTCCAAGATATACCAATGGGAATACACCGATCATCAGAACCTTCAATAAGGATGAAGTGGAATCGCTGATGGTCAGATAATTATAATTCAGGGATTTGCTCCGGATCGCCATGGCTTCACGCTCGCCTACAAGGGAAGATACCGCATTCATGGCCAGATCATCATTGGCTCCGGAAGAATAAGCATTATAAGTATCATCCAGGAACATAGAAGAGCCAAACCACACGATCTGTCCACCATTTTCCGCATCAATGGAGATGGCGGTAGAAAATGGGCCGTCCGCATCGCCGTCTTCCTTCTCATAAGTATCCAGACTGTAGCCTGCGGTCTTGGAAAATGCGGACTCTGAAGTAGTCAGCAGAGAAGTCACCGTTCCGCTTGGACTATAGCCGGATACAGTTAATCCCTGGGCCAGTGGCATGATCACAAAATAATTGGCCTGGATCAGGGAATCCGTCATATCATTCTGCGCAATATCCGGAAGCAGTACATAAGGAGTCTGGAACGCGTAATGGGTCCGGTCGCCTTCGACGATGATTCCGTCACTGGCTGTCACACCATAGTCGTTTAAAAGACCATAAAGATTGGTCAGGGTTCCTTCCTTTGTTGGTCCAGCCATCACCAGAAGCTTTCCGCCGCCTGCCACATAAGATGCCAGCATAGTCTCCTCTTCCACAGAAATATCACTGGTCGGGCCATAAATCATGATCACATCCGCATCTTCCGGGATCTGGTCTTCATTTAACAGAGAAAAGCTGTGCGTCTCGACATTTTCCTTCTCCAGCTGATCCTTGAACGTCTCTGGAAGTTCTGTCTCTCCATGTCCCTCCAGCACGTACATCTGCGGCAGCTCGTCGCTGACCACATAGTCGATGGCAGAAGTGATGGCGCCTTCACCGTCAAAAGAGGTATTGTAGGTATAGGAATATGGATTGGAATCCTGCAGATAAATATCATCATAGCTGATAAAACGGTTCTTATCCCCGCACTCTACTACCAGGCTGTTATTCTGAACCGTTTCATCAGTATACTGCTTGGCAAAAGTCGGATAGACATCCGGGTTTTTCTTGATCACCTGGATATGGTCAGACAGACTCGCATATTTACTTAACAGGTTATCCAGTACGCTATCCTCTTTGCCCGACTGGACGATCCAGTAGATGTTCACGTCCTGGTCCAGGGCATTGACTACCACCTTGGTATTGCTGGTGATCGAATACAGCTTCGAGGAACTGATATCATATTTCATAAGAGACGAAGGCAGGGAAGCGGCCAGCACATTGATTACCACCAAAATCGCCAGCACCACTGCCGTAATAGCCAGGGAATAAGCGCCTCCCTGGAATGCGATCCGGTTTTCTTGTCTTTTCATCAGTTATACCTCCTCTTCTCCAGTGACTGCACGGATAAAAATAAGAAGAACACGATCACACTTCCATAATATACCATGGCGGTCAGATCAAATACGCCATTGACAAATACATTGAACCTGGAAAATAAGGACAGCTGCTTCATGATCTTTGGAAGCAGTCCCTCAAAGCTGGAACTGTGGAGCACATAAGTGATCACCACGGCCAGGATCAGGACAATGCTGACTCCCGATCCCAAAGCATCATTTTTTGTTAAATGGTTCACAATGTATCCCAGGATCAGCACCAGTACAACCAGGGCAATGGCAGATCCAAGAGCTGTGGCGGAAACATATTCCGACAGGCTGACACTGTAATAATTTAACAGGATCGCAGCAATTCCGATACCTGCTGCCAGGCCCTGGTTATCAGTCAGAGAGGAAATGAACACGCCAACCGCAATCAGCGCCGCTCCCATAACAAAGAACGCCAGGATCGAACCGTAGGAGGTCAGCAGGTACACATCACCAAACTGGGCGAAAATCATCGGATAAATGCTGATGATGGCCAACGGAATGGCATAGATCACCAGAAGTGCCAGATATTTTCCTATGATCACCTGGGTAGTGGTCACAGGAAGGGAATACAAAAGCTGATCGGTTCTCTGTTTCCGCTCCTCAGCGATCACACGCATGGTCAGAATTGGAACGATCACCACAAACACCAGGCTGCAAAAGTTCAAAACAAATTCAAAATTGCTGACCGCCGCCTGAATGTTATAAAGCATAGCGCCAATTCCGGTAAATGCCAGCAAAAAAGCGCCGAACACATAGGCTGTCAGGGAACGGAAATACATCCGCAGTTCATGTTTAAATACGGCTGTCATCGTCTGCTTCCTCCTTTTCCGTCAATTCCAGGAATACATCTTCCAGATTTGCCTTCTTCAAGGTCATTTCCAGTAAGGTCTGGTCTTTTGCCGCAAATGCATGGAAGATAGCGCCGGACATCTCATAGAGATCATCCAGATCTGTGCGGACATGGATTCTTGGATGTCCACTTGTTGGATGTCCGCCACCTGAATCACCATCCGGACGCTCCCTCTCTGGATTCTCGCTCTCTGGACTCTCGCCATCCGGATATTCCACCTGCACTTCTGTCACATGCTCCAGTCCCTTCACGGTCTCTGCCGCTTCTTCTGCTGATCCTTCCGGCACCAACACGATTTCTCTGGACAACAGCTGTTTTTCCAGATTTTCCGGTTTATCAAAGGCGATCAGCTTTCCTCCTGCAATGATCAGAATCCGGTCACAGATGGTCTGCACCTCTGACAGGATATGGGAACTAAAGATAACCGTATGGTCTTTTCCCAGATCCCGGATCAGATTGCGGATATCAATGATCTGGATGGGATCCAGTCCTACCGTCGGCTCATCTAAGATGATGACCTTTGGATTGCCAAGAAGCGCCTGGGCAATTCCCACACGCTGTTTATAACCTTTGGAAAGGGCACTGATACGGCGGTTTTTCACTGGTTCCAGTCCAGTCTGTTCGATAACCTCCTGAATCTGTTTTTTCACTGCTTCGCCCTTCAGTCCTTTTGCTTCTGCCACAAACCGCAGATACTCCACTGGCGTTTCTGACATATATAAAGGCGGCTGCTCAGGCAGATAGCCGATCTGTTTTTTCGCCTCCTTTGGCTCTTCCAAAATATCATGCCCGTCGATCTTCACACTTCCTGATGTGGCAGAAAGACAGCCGGTGATGATGTTCATGGTCGTAGATTTTCCGGCTCCATTGGGACCCAAAAAGCCATAGACATGGCCTTCATCAATCTCAAAGGACAGGTCATCCACTGCCTTAAAATCGCCGTACCATTTCGTCAGATGTTCTACTGAGATCATGGTTGATTCCTCCTCTTGATATGAATTCCGGTCTTTTTCCCAAGACCTTTTTTCTGAAATTGATGATAGCACAAAAGGCTGAAATGAAACTGAAAATAAAAAAAGGAACCTACAGCTCCACGAAAAAGCTGTTGACTCCTTCTTTACTTTCTGCCCAGATTTTCCCGCCATGGGCTTCGACGATGCTTTTTGCGATGGACAGTCCCAGCCCAAATCCTCCATCTCTGGTTCTGGATGGTTCTGCCCGGTAAAACCGGTCAAAAAGCGAATTCAGCTGTCCCTCTTCAATGGGTTCTCCCTGGTTTGCTGCTGTCAGACGGCAGTGACCTGGTCTGGTCTTCTCTAAGATCAGTCTGGTTTTTCCACCGGCGCTGGAATACTTCAGAGCGTTATCCAGAAAGATCTCCACCAGGCGTTTCCACTGGGTAGGTATTGCCATGATCTGAATCCCATCGGCAATCTCTGTCTCCAGCTCCAGTCCATGTTCAAAGAACACCGGCTCATACGGAAGGGCTGCCTCATTGGTCTCCTGGCTGCAATCCACCAGCTTCTTTCCCTCCTGTATCCGGCCATCATCTGCCCTTGCCAGCCACAAAAGCTGTTCCAAAAGTCCCTTCATCTGTCCCGCCATATCCTGGATGTGATCCAACATCCGGCTCTGGTCCTCTCCCTGTTTTGCCAGCTGGGCACTGGTCAGGATCACCGTCAGCGGCGTCTTTAATTCATGGGACGCATCAGCCACAAACTGCTTCTGCTGTTTCCACGCCCGTTCCACTGGACGAACCGCCCAGCCGGATAACCAGATGCTGATAGCCAAAAGCAGCAGAAATCCGGCCATTCCAACGATCAGGCTGTGTTTTAACAGATGGTGCAGCGTCATCAGTTCGCTGGACATATCCGCAAATACGATACAATGATTCATCAGGTCATCCATCCGGTAATATCGCAGCTTATATTCCTTTAACACGCCGAAATTTTTGGGGGATTTTAAGGCGGTATCGATCAGATTTTCCAGAAATTCATGATCAGTCAGATCATAATAACCGCCTCCAGCCGTGATCAGTTCCCCGGACGGTCCAAGCTGGATCTTAAAATAAGGCAGCCGCACGTCCTCACCCGGAATATCCGGCGTGCCAAGACCGATCGGGTGGGAGGCGATATTGTACATCATATTCAGGCTCTCCCTCTCCAATCCGCCGCTGGTAAAGGAATAGACCATTCCCAGGATCACGCAGAGCATCACCGTGGCAATGACCATATTCACCGCCACAAATTTCATTCTCAGTTTTTTAATCATGTGCCGCCTCCAGATGATATCCCAGCCTGCGGACGGATTCAATGCGAATGTCAGAACCAATGGCGGTCAGTTTTTTCCTTAAGAATCCGATATAAACCTCCACATGGTTTTCCACCGCATCAGAATCATATCCCCAGACCTTTGACAGGATCATTTCCTTAGAAAGATTCCGTCCGCCCTCCTGAAACAAAAAACGCATGATCTCAAATTCTTTGGCCGACAGCCTGATGGAATGTTCCCCGCATCGAAGAGCAGCTGAATCCAGGTCCAGGGAAGTTCTTCCAAATGTGATCTCATTCACATCCGATCCCTGTCTTCTGAGAAGCGCGTGAATACAGGCCAGCAGTTCTCTGGTATCAAATGGCTTCGTTAAATAATAATCGGCACCGGAATCCAGTCCGGTGATCCGGTCTTCCAGCTCAGATTTTGCAGTCAGCATCAGGATCGGCACACCTAAATGGTCTTTTCGCACCTGCCTTGCCAGATCGTAGCCATTTTTTCCTGGAAGCATCACATCCAGAATCAGGAGATCGTAGATCCCCTGTCTCACATACATATCCCCGGTGTCTCCATCATAGACTGCATCCGCTTCGAATCCATGCTTCTCCAATAAAAGCCTGATGGAATCCGCCAGAAGTTTTTCATCCTCCACAATCAGGATATTCATATCAGTTCACCTTGCTGTAATCCACCTTCATCAGGCACAGCCCCTTAGCCGGAGCCGTGAAGCCCGCCTGTTTCCGGTCCTTCGCGAAGATCAGGTCTTCCATGGACTCCGGAGTCCGCTTTCCATAGCCAACCTCCAGAAGTGTTCCCGTAAGAATCCGGACCATATGCTGCAAAAATCCAGTTCCGTGATAAGTAAAGTTGATAAATGCGCCTTTTTGGACGATCTCGATGGAATCCACCTCACGAACCGTGGATTTCTTCATTTTCGGATTGCTGCAGAAGCTGGCGAAATCATGAGTTCCCATGAGGTATTCTGCCGCTTTCTTCATCTGCTCCACATCCGGGGTCTGATCCAGGACATAAACGTACTTGCGGTTAAATACTGGCTTTAAATCCCCTGCATAGCAGGTGTAACAATACGTTTTCCCCATCGCATTGTAACGGCTGTGGAAACGGTCAGAGGCCACACGCACCTCAGTCACACAGATATCTTCTGGCAGATAGCGGTTCATGTACTGGCAGATCTCCTCCGTGGTCTGATCCGTCTCAAAATGGGCATTCGCTACCATTCCCTTGGCGTGCACACCGGCATCGGTACGGCCTGCGCCAATCACCTCTACCTCTGTTCCCGTCATCAGAGACAGAACCGACTCTAATTTGCCCTGGATGGTTAAATCAGTATTCGGCTGATGTTCCCAGCCGAAATAGCGTGATCCATCGTATGCGATGGTCATTTTATAATTTTCTTTCAATGTGATTCCTCCAAATGAAATGCCGCGAAGGGCGGCAGGTTTTGTCAGTTTATTATACTCTATTTTAAAATTCTCCACAAGGGCAAGTCTTTCTGTCTGCTGCCTATTTGAAAAAGAATCCTGTTTCCTATGACACATAAAAACACCCGGATAGGTGTCACATATCTGCAACCACCATCCGGGTGTTCTATGATCTATATCCGCTGCCACATTTTCTGGATACTCCGAACTACTTCTCTTCTTCTTTCTTAGGAGCTTCTTTCTTTGCAGCGTCAGCCTCTTCTGTCTCCTCAGGCTCAGGAATTGCTTTGTTTCTAGGCTCAGCAACCACAACAACCGTTGTTTCTGGATCTGTGATCAGATCAATATCTTTGTCTGCTGCGATCGGCAGATCTTTTACTTTGATGGAATCACCGACCTTCAGATCAGATACATCAATCTCCACCTTCTCAACCAATGCAGCTGGTACTGCCTTATAGGAAATCTCCTGAAGCATCTGCTCCACAACGCCTTCGGTTCTCTTCTCATGGTTCAATAAGATTACTTCTGCTACAGAATGTACCTTCTCGCCACTTACCAGAGCCTGGAAATCAATCTCATCCACCTGATTCTTCATGGAATCAAAATCAATTTCCTTTACCAGGACATCCATCATCTGACCTTCCAGATCCAGCATCACCTGGCTACCCTTGGTGCAGGTCTTCATGAAACGTTCTACGTCTCTCTTGCCCATCTTCACCGGAATGGAGCCTTCGATTTCTCTGCCGAATACATTACCGGTTACATATCCTTCCCGTCTAAGCTTTTTTGCCTTTGTGCTCATGTCTCTTTTTTCAGCTTTTAAAGTAGTCATTTAACTTTTCCTCCATCAAACTGATTGCTTAGCGGCCTTTCATTTTTCGAGGTCTGTTAAGTTTCTCTAGTTACTACAACTTGTTTTCTTGTTACAAGTGTATTATAACACTTATTTCAAATAGAGCAAGAAAAAAGTCCACAAATATTTGAATTATTTGCGGACTTTTTTGTGTGTATTTGTAACTGTTCAGTAGGTCTGCGCACTTGCTGCGCTGACCGTAAGAAAACATAGGCCAGAAGGCAAACCTCCCCTCCGCGAAGCCGAC